>Ga0169931_10000346_pt1 | contig 76009 bp, 53 predicted proteins | sample Kivu_15m_20L_FD_129675 | JGI IMG/M metagenome (GOLD analysis project Ga0169931, IMG submission 129675) | Freshwater microbial communities from Lake Kivu, Western Province, Rwanda to study Microbial Dark Matter (Phase II) - Kivu_15m_20L... | ecosystem: Environmental > Aquatic > Freshwater > Lake... | reverse complement strand
GCTCCGGTCGCTCCTGGGAGAACGACTCGCAAACCAGCATCGCGCGGATTGGACGAGCCGAAATCATAATACTCATTCCCACTCGTCTGGGTCGCCAAATCAAAGGGACCTTTCAGGAGGGGTCCAATTCGACCATCCAAGCTTGTAGTGTAGAACTCGACGGTTTCCGGCGCAAAGACTTCGTTCGCACTGCTCGTGCTCCGCGCCAGCAGATTCCCCTCGGCATCGAGCAACTCGAGCACCGAATCGAGCGAATAGGTGGTACGGTCGAGGTCAATCCAAATCTCTGTTCCTGCACGACCACTGAACTGGTACACATCGACATCGGCCGGCTCGCTGAGAAATCCTTCGACTTCAAACCCAACGCGACGAAGATCGTCGCTCTCCAGGAACGACCCGGCAAGAACCCCCAAGACCTGAGCGGTCGCCGGCACTCCGTTGGCGCCCGGTGAGAGGTCGGTTTGTAACTCGAGTTCCCGCACGACAGCGATGTTGCGATCGTTACTCACCGAATCGAGGAACAGGCTCCGCCAATCGTTCGGATTGGGACGCGTGAGGAATTTGTCATTATTGGTATCGGTTTGTGCCGTTCCGTCAGGTTTCCGGCCGGCACCCACCGAATCATCGTAGAGACTCGTCAGCACAACAGGGAATCCAGGTCGACCGAGGACATGGACCGAACCGCCAATACGATCAGCGACATCATTGTTAGCGCCGGTGATCGTAATCCCTGTGCCCGTCGTATCGCTGAAGGGCGAGCCGCGACCAAGCAATTTCACCACCAGGCTCTCATTCGGGTTGCTCTGCAAGCGGAGATTCCCGGAGCCATGAAAATTCCCGACAACGATCGAATCAAAGAGAACGTGGACGATATCGGTATCATCCCAGACGCTTTCGGTGGTCAGCGTCGCACCACGGATTTCCATGGCGTTGAGCCCATTGTCGGCGCCGCTGGGAACGGGCCGGCTGTTGTCGATCAAATTCCTCCGGACCAGCGGGCCACGGTTATCGTCAAGCCCCTCGATACGATTCAAAGCCCCGGTTTGGCGACCGATGTCAACATTCAAGTCAGCATCTAAAGAGTTGGCATCGATATCGATCACGCTGCCTTGATTGGCAACGAACGAATTTCCCACGATGATTGGCTGTGAGCCGCGCACAAAAATCGTGGCGGGGGTATTTGCCAGGCGTCCAAAGCGACCCGTCGGACCTTGACCTCCCAGGCCATCTGCATTGCTTTGAAAGGAAGTATTGACGATTCGCGCCGATGCCTGCTGGAGTTCGACAGGATTGAACGCTTTGAAAGTCCCTTCGATACGTGTGAGTCCGCCGGCATAGGCAACGACGGCATGATCGAGACTCAGGTGAGCCGTTGGGCTGCCATAAATCCCACCCCAATCCCCGGGGGCCGGCGAGGAGATCGCGCTTGCGCCGAGACCGTCATTGTTAGTATCAAAATTTCCACCGGCGCCGTAACGGTCATCCAGAACACTCGCAAAAATGATCTCTTGACCGACCAAACCTTCGGCCAGCATCTGCGCACCGAATCCGACCTCAATCCGCGAACCTTGCAGTTTGACAACCGTTCCTGGGTCGAGGGTCAGCGATGCGGTCGGACGTCCGAGGTCCCCGGTCCGCGACAAATCGAGGATCGAAGTGGCAGCCCCCTGAGCAAGGCGATCGACGTAGGTCGAATCGATCGCATTGAGCTCGGCGACCAGCGAATACTGGAGGCCGTCGGCAGAACGATAGAGGCGCCGAAACTGGTAACCGCTACTGCTGGGGATCTGTGGCAGGCTGGCAAGAGAAATGCGGCTGCTAGCGCTTGTTACCGTCACCTCACCACTGGCCGGGCTTGCCAAGCTCTCGAATCCAAAGCGATCCACAAACGTCATTCGATAGGTGTAAGTGCCCGGCTCGACGGCCCCTGCATCCCCAAAGACCTGCGAGGTCACGAGATTCAGGCTGGGGCGAAGTCCATCGCGAATGACACCACCTGGATTGCCAGCAAGAATCAGGTTTTCAGTCAGCACGTGAACGATATCGGTATCATTCCAGCGACCACTGACGACCTGTTCCACAGGCGCTTCGCCCGGGCGGGTTTCGACGCGGATGAAGAGCCCATTGATCGAGTTATCGACAAGCAGGTTGCGGCGGATATCCGGACCAATCCGACCATAATCGGCCGTAAACGCCCCGGGAGCCTGATAACGTGGCGCCTGGTAACTGATTTCCTGGAAACTGTTCGGGGCGGCACTCATCGCCGCATCGGCGCTCTTGGAAATGCGATTGAACGTGATCGTTGGCTTTAGATCGATAATCTGGATCGGGTTGACGGTGACTTGAGTCGCATCGACCAGCACGTTGCTGCCACCACCGAAGCGGATGTCGGCAAAGTTGATCGAGTTCAGGAAGATCCCTTGATCTTCGAGGTTCGAACGACCGAAGGCATCATCGACATCGCGGCGCAGTTCGATCCCGCCCCAATCCCCCTGGCGCGGCGCACTCGAACCCGACTGGCGGCTCACCGTTTGATCGCGGAGGGCGGTAAAGACGACATTTCCGGAAACGACCGAACCGCTCTGGACGATCACTTGCCCTAGACTGTCGAGCAACCGCGGCGTTCCCAGAACCTGCAACGCTCCACCGGAGCGATCGAGTTGCAGATTCGTACTCCCCACGCCAATCCGAGAATTGCGGAGCTTGAAGACGGCCCCGGCGTCGACCATGACGGTTACCCCCTTGGGGACATCCATCAGCCCACCATCCTCCATGGGAGTCCCGCCGACTTCGTTGTAACCAACCCGATACGCAAAATTGTCGAGCGGAGTCTCGATTTTTTTGTCTGTCCCACCGTTGCCGACGATGCGGACCACGTCCCCCAGGTGTGTCGCGCGAAGCGCGCTGGGAACCGATGAACTAGCGATGTTATTAAATGGCCGCGCTGCGGTGCCGTCGGGGAATGAACCTGCTGACTTATCGACAAACAGCGTGCGGCCAAGAATCTCAGCACCGCGGAAATCGGAACTCAGGCTCAGCGTCCGCTCATTTCGGATCGTGACCACATTTCCTGGACCGAAGGAAGTGTTGATCGTTGCCGAAATCTGGGTCGATGGCGTCCGCTCATTAATCACGGCAGTCACCAGCTGGGCCATCTGCTCGGACGATGCATTGTCACGATAGCGAATCGCAATTCGACCTGTACCCAGCGGGGGTTGACCCGCAACCGGGTTGTTGAAGGAATCGACCAGAACCATCTGGTACGTGAACGTCACCGCGCTGGCGCCCGGAGTGAGCGTGAACGTGGAGCCGGGAACAATCGTCGCTCCACTGGCAAATTGCAGCTGGCGATTCTCTGGACGAACCTGGAACCAGAAATTGTGCGCACCGCCTGGGACACCGTCTCCATCTCCATCGAGGCTAGTCCCCGGTACTCCGTCAGCTCCCGCATCGCGATCCCGAATCGTATCACGACCATCGGTATCTGCCTGGAATTTGACAAACAGCTGATAATCCCCAGTCGATCGGCCTCCGAATCCCGTTCCCGGAATGACCGCGTCATACTGGTCATTTCCCGACGCGGCGACGCCGACATAGTAGATGCCATTTTCCAGTCGCAGCTCAATTCGCGAATCGGTGCCGAAGTAATCGTCGTTGAATGCAATCGACTCAATGTTGCCTCCCCCAAGCACCATTGGGCCGAAGGGGAGCTGCGGTTGGTTGAGGATTCCCTCAAAGCGGGCGAAATCGTCGAGCCGAGCAAGGTTGTCGCCAATCGGGTCGACGACTTTCACGAGCGAACTCGCAAAGGCATCGGCACTGATGGCACGGAGCATGTCCGCCGGAGTCCGCCCCACGTCGTCACTTTCCGCCGCGCGGACCGCTGGGTTTGAAAGCAGACTCAGATCGGGGAGGAAGGGAATATCGACCGTGAAGGAATTGACCCCCGTTTGGACGATGATCACCTGCGATGCCGCACGGTTCGCAATCCGCCGCGGGGAATCGACATCTTCAACCGTGTCGGTGTCCGTCGGCGGGATGTAGGTCCGGAACGAACGGATAAAGTCGATTCTTGTTTGGTTGCCAAGTTTCCCTGGTGCGATTGCTTCGATCTGCACGGGGGCCACGGGGAGCGCAAAATTTGCTTCGACCGCTGCCTGTCGCTGCCGGAACAGCCGCAACGAGGTGTCGAGCGAGCTGCTGTCGGGCAGCCGCTGTGCGAAGGTCTCGAGCGTCACCATTCCAGAACTGGCGCCGGTCAAAACATCCACTTCGAATCGGTACAGATCAAGATCGCTGCCGACGGCACCATGCAAGTAGGCTGCATGCTGTAAGTCATAATTACCCGGGAAAATCGGTTCGAGCGGGCGCAGATTGAACTCGTTGCCCACCTGGTTATAAACCGGCAACTGGGTCCCGCGCTGCGGGAGCAATGATTGGTCGATCGTGCCATTGAGGAAATTATTGGCCATCGCCATGACGGTCGATGGGGGTAGATCGCTTGCCAGTCCCAACCCTAGCAGCGCACCGATCCCGGCAAATGTGGTGCGGAAGAAATCCTCGCCATAGCCGACCTGCCATGGGTAGAGCGTATCGAGGACGAGCGCTCCATCATCAAAATTATTGTCCGGGACAACCGCTGCCCGATTGTTGTTGAACAGCAACCTCCCGCCAGCTGGCTGCGCGGTCGGAGTCTCGAGGGCAATCGTCCAGCCGTTGCTGGGAGTTTCAACAAAGCGAACGCCAAGATACTGGCTCCAAAGATCCAGCGCCTCGCGGACGCGATCCTTCATTTCCCCCGTAATGCTGTTCGCCCCACCGACTCGCGGAAGATCGAAATTGTACTCGATCAACTTAACGCGGTTTTCGACGTCAACACTGAAGCTACTGTTGATGTAAGAAGCAAAGCTCCCCGCCGAACGGCCGAGGAGATCACGTGTCCCCGGATCATTCGGGCCACCGATCAAGTCGAATGTATATGGAACTTGGCTGATCGAATCGGAAAAGACAAGGCTGGAGACTTGGCTGCTTCCGAGCACTTCCTGAATCGAGTACGCCGTGTCAAAGCTGTCGGAGAGCAACCGAATTGGAGTCATCGCCGGCAAGCCCGAACCGACCAGTGCGCTCCCCTGACCACTTTCGATCGTGCCTCGGACCCGCGCCCCGGCCACCGGATGCGCATCGATCACATCGAGCACGTCCTGCACGGTGGCGAACTTCGGGTTGCCAAGAGAATCGACATTTCCTCCCAAGTTCACAATGATGTCAAAGAAGTTCTGCTCGGCGGTAACCGTAACCCGCAGTCCTCCCGATCCTGAATCGATAAAGCGAATCTGATCCCATCGCTCCCCTTGCCCAAAAACCTGCGAGACAAACTTGACCGTCGTCGTCTCCGCACCACGAGTCCGCAGGGTCGAGCGAGCCGAGGGGACAAAGAGCTGGGAATCGTCCGGTTCGAAGAACAAATCGATCGAACCGGCCGCATTTCCACCGGTGTTTGTGGGGACCCCGAGCGTGCCATCGGCGCCGGCGGGCAAATTCACCGCGCTTCCCAACCGCAGACGGAAGGAGCCTCCACCAATGCCCCCGGCAGGGACTTGCTCGCGGACAAGTCGCTCGAGATCTTTAGCGAATGTAAGCGTGACCGTCTGCGCTGCCGAACTGTAGACCGCCGAGGTTGGGAGGAAGAGGAAGTCGTCCGTGTTTCGCGCCGTGTCGCGCGTGAAGAGCAACTGGTAAAAACGAGTATTCTCGGCCGAACGGTCCGTCGGCAAGCCTGTTGCCGGATCGTTTTCCGTAAAGAGCGGTTCGTTGAAATAGACAACGATCTGATCGCGCAGCTGGCGGAGGCTTCCGTCTGCATTACGAACTACTGGTTGTGGCACCACCGATTCGACCAGCGCCCCTAAGCGAAGCTCAAAAAGACGCATTTCCTTCTGAGACAATCCACCGCGAGGCTGCAGCAATGCACCTGGACTCCCATCGCTGGCCGTGTTCCGCAGCCCAATAATTCCCGCCGATGGATCATCGAATGCAAAAACTTCAATCCGATACTGATCATCAGGAAGCGAATCGGAAAAACGAACGACCACTTCATTCTTCGCCGGATCGTTTACAAGCACCGATCCCAAACTCACCCGCACGTCGTCCGCAGAATCCAGCCGCCCATCAGCCCCAGCGCGCGTGACGCGAATGCTCTCGAGCGTGTCGGGGTGGATCGCCTGCCCGTCGTCAAAACGAAAGGTGAGTACTCGTGGCGAAACCCCCAAGACCGTCGGGGCCGATCCCGACACCAGCCCGCCCTCAATCAGCGACCCAACATTCGGCTGGATGCCGATCAATTGCGGACCAGAGGCCAGCAGTTGCCGCGGTTCCAACCGCTCCAGAAGAGTGCGACGGAGCCGCTGACGGATCGTCTGGTGTTGAACCGATTTTTTGTCTGCTAATGAACGCCGTTTACGGGTTGCCATGTAGCCAACCTATCGATGACATGAGCCCAGCAATGATCCGGTGTGAACCACGCTGGAAGTGATGAAACAGAACCGTCAAGAAGCTTGCCGAAAAGGGACCCTGTCGCCGGAAATTCCCCCGTGATGGTGATCCGACGTAAACCGCGAGTATAGTTGGCCTTCTTCCGGTCTCAAATCTTGTTTTCCCTAGACTCGCTATCTTGCCTGGATTAATGCAAAAAGGTCCTCTTGTGCGGGTTATGAGAGCCTTTATGCAGTTGACGTGCGTTCATGCTGTTGAAGGCTGCCGTGGACGGCACATCGAGGCTTGGACGCCGAAGTTGAGCCGAAGTTCCCCAAGAAGCGCTCAATCATGTGCGGGTGTGCGGATGAGAGCGTTTGTATCGTTTCGGGGGAGCGGGGAGAAATTACCGCTTTCGTCTTCGCGCCGCTGGAGGACTCTCGTAAGCTGACCGCTTCCAGGCAACCGTCCAGTAAATCAATGCATCGGCGGATGGGGGGCACAGGCGAGCACAATGGCCGCAGCAAACGCGCAATCAAGCGCTCAATCTTCTCCTCCCCCGTCACCCCGAAACGTGCTCAGTGGTTACGAAACGGGGGGATTTCATGACGAAATGTTTCTCCCTGGGGGTAAGCCTCGGCCGATCTGCGAAAAACTAGCGGATCGATTGGTGGAGCTCCCTCCGGAAGAACTTCTTCGTCGCCAGCGTGCGGCGGACCGTTCGATGATCCAGCTTGGGATCACCTTCAATGTTTATGGGGACGCCGAGGGAACAGAACGGGTGATTCCGTTCGACACGCTCCCCCGCATCATGTCGCATGAAGAATGGGAGGTGGTCGATGCCGGGCTGCGTCAGCGAATTACAGCGCTGAACATGTTTATTCATGACATCTACCATCACCAGCAGATTCTCAAGGAAGGGGTGATTCCTGAACACGTGATCCAGTCCGCGGCGACTTTCCGACCGCAGTGTGTCGGTTTGAATCCTCCGGGGGGGGTGTGGTGTCATATTACTGGGACCGATTTGATTCGGGACGCCGATGGGACGCTCTATGTGCTTGAGGACAATCTTCGCTGCCCGTCGGGTGTTTCCTATGTGCTGCAAAATCGGATGCTGATGAAGCAGACCTTCCCGCAGCTTTTTGAAGCGCTCAGTGTTGAACCGGTGGATGATTATCCGAGCCGTTTGCTGGACGCACTGACGGCATCGTTGGCGGGGCGGGCGACTCGACCGGAGGTCGCCGTCCTGACCCCCGGAATTTACAACTCGGCCTATTTCGAGCACTCCTTTTTGGCCCAGCAAATGGGGGTCGCGCTCGTCGAGGGACGCGATTTGTTCGTCGAAGGGGGGTGTCTCTACATGCGGACGACCCGTGGTCCGCAGCGGCTGGACGTGCTCTACCGGCGGATCGATGACGACTTTCTTGACCCGCGTGCTTTTCGCGCCGATTCGATGCTTGGGGTCCCCGGCTTGATGGATGCATACCGGCGAGGAAACGTGGTGCTGGCCAACGCCCCGGGAACCGGGGTTGCCGACGACAAAGTGATTTACGCGTATGTGCCGCGGATGATTGAGTTCTACCTCAGTGAGCAGGCGATCCTCCCGAACGTTCCGACGTATCTTTGCTTTGAAAAGGAGCAGCGGCAGTATGTGATCGAGCATTTGGAGGAATTGGTTGTCAAGGCTGCCAACGAAGCCGGAGGGTACGGAATGTTGATCGGCCCTCGCAGCACTGCGGAACAGCGTGCGGATTTTGCAGAGCGGATCAAAGCCCAACCACGCAACTATATTGCTCAGCCGACGCTGGCACTTTCCCGAGTCCCCGTGATTTGCGGCGACCATTTGGAAGGAAGGCATGTCGACCTCCGTCCGTTCATCATTACATCCCCCGAATCGATCTTTGTCCTTCCCGGGGGTTTGACGCGGGTTGCGCTCAAACCAGGTTCGTTGGTTGTCAATAGTTCCCAGGGCGGGGGGAGCAAAGATACCTGGATTGTCAAAGGTCTCTAGGAGCCTCACCGAAAAGGGGGTCTGACCCTTTGGAGGCAAGTCGATTTCATTGGTTTTTGGGACTTGCCGGAGAGGGTCAGACCCCTTTTCGGAGAGGCTCAAAGAGCTGACTGCAGAGGTTTGTAATGCTCAGCCGCGTTGCCGAATCCATCTACTGGATGAGCCGCTATGTGGAGCGTGCCGAGAACGTGGCGCGCTGTATTTCTGTGAATCTGAATCTGAGTCTCGATCTTCCGGGGGTGGCTGGAGACCAGTGGTCGCCGCTGGTGGTGACGATGGGGGACGCGGACACATTTTACGAGAGCTACTCGACTCCTGGTCGTTCGAATGTGATCGAGTTTCTCACCTTCGACCGCTCGAATCCCAACTCGATTCTCTCTTGTCTGACCAGCGCCCGTGAGAATGCCCGAAGCGTCCGGGAATCGATCAGTAGCGAGATGTGGCAGCATCTCAACGCCTTCTATCTGCGTGTCCGTGATGCCCGCCGCGAAGAAGCCTTTCGCGATCCGCATACGTATTTCGATGGAATTACCGCCGCGGGGCAGCAATTCGTGGGGGTCACCGATGTCACGATGACTCATGGCGAAGGATGGCATTTCGGCCAGCTCGGACGGATGATCGAACGGGCGGACAAGACGAGCCGGATTCTCGATGTGAAGTACTTTATCCTCCTGCCCCACATCACAGACGTCGGGACGACCTACGATAATGTCCAGTGGCTGGCGCTGCTCCGGTCGGCCAGCGGTTTGGAAATGTATCGGCAAGCATTTGGTCGGATCGACCCCTCGGGGGTGGTCCAGTTTCTGATTCTCGACCGCGATTTCCCGCGTGCCGTGCTCCATTGCCTGACCCGTGCTGACAAATCGCTCCATGAAATTACCGGAACCAATGTCGGCGGTTTTTCTTGCCCCCCAGAGCAGCTGCTGGGTATGCTCCGTTCGAAGCTGGCCTTCACGACCGCGGAAAAGATCATCGAAGGGGGGCTCCACGAGTTCGTTGACGACTTGCAGCGACGTTTGAATGAAGTCGGTGGCGAGATCGCGCGAGAGTTTTTCTTGCTTCCGCTGGCTGCATCGGCGACCTAGGATGAGAGAATCATTTCCTCCTTGACCATGCGGCCCTGTCATGACTGCGACCTCGATTCACTGTGATATCGCCATTATTGGTGGAGGGCCCGGCGGTTCGACGCTCGCCTCGCTGCTTCGCAAGTACGCTCCGCAGCTGGAGGTGCTGGTCATCGAACGGGAGTCGTTTCCGCGAGACCATGTTGGTGAAAGCCAATTGCCGCCGATCAGTCGGATTCTCGATCAAATGGGAGTCTGGGACAAAGTCGAAGCGGCGGGATTTCCAATTAAATTTGGTGCCAGCTACACCTGGGGCAAGACAACGACTCCTTGGGTTTTTGGATTTATTCCGGAACATGAGGTCGGAGATACGACGCGACCGGGGAGATACCAGGGCTGGCGGCAACAAGTTGCCTTTCAAGTCGATCGAGCGATTTATGATAAAATCCTCCTTGATCACGCGGCGGAATTGGGTGCTCGGCTACTGCAACCGGCGAAGGTCGCGCGGGTCGCTCTCGCCGAGGAACATCCAAAGTCGACCGAAAGCGGACCAGAACCCGACGGCCAGCAGGGATCGGCAGGTACCCAACGCGTCTCGCATCTCGAACTCGCCGATGGCCGCCAAGTGGCTGCCCGGTACTATGTCGATGCCAGTGGGAATGCCGCGGTTCTCCGGCGTCAACTGGGGATTCCGGTCGACGCACCGACGGTTCTCCGGAATGTCGCTTTCTGGAATTACTGGTCGCGGCCAGGGCTGAACCTTCCGCTGCTGGAAAAATCGACAGTCCGTGTGCTCATTCGGAGCATCAGTTTCGGGTGGCTCTGGTATATCGCGCTCTCGGACGATCGCACGAGTGTCGGCCTCGTTTGTCATGCCGACTATTTCAAGAGCTCAGAGAAAAGACCTGCGGAACTCTACGCCCAAGCGATCGCCGAGGAACCGCAGATTGCGAAGCTTCTCGATGGGGCCGAAACTCAAAACCCCGTGGCAACGACCACTGATTGGTCTTTTGTGACCACCGCCAGTTGCGGCCCCAATTGGTTTCTCGTCGGCGAGGCACTCGGCTTTGCAGACCCGATCCTTGCCGCGGGGCTGACGCTGACGCACACATCGGCGGAGCATTGCGCCTGTACGATCCTCGAACTGCTCCGTGGAAACCACGAACCCGACTGGTTGCGGCAGCAGTACCATCAGATTCAGACGCGGCGGGTACGTCAGCACATGAAATTTGCCGAGTACTGGTATTCGGCCAACGGGCTCTTTACCTCGATCCTCGATCACTGTGCGGAAATCGCCTCGCATGCGGGGCTGAACTTTGATCCGCAGGACGCGTTTCGCTGGCTCAGCAATGGCGGAATCGATGACCATCCGGGCCAATTTGCGATTGGGGGATTAGGACTTTCGGGGCTGAAAGCCGTCCAGCACCGGTTTGCCAATGTCGATTCTCAGCAAGTGGCATATCTGATCGACGGGATGAATACCTTCACCCTCGATCTCGAAGGGGCGCAGCAAGAATCGATGGCCGTTTGCCGAGAGGGGAAGATTCTCGCCGTTCCACTGCTGGTTCGCGGCGGCCAGAAGTTACCCATCGTCGGGACTTATGGCCTTATTTTTCAGGCCCTCCGCACGGCGCGATTCATCGACCAGATCCTTCCCGCCGTCCAGCAGCAGATTCTTCAGTCCTGTCCCGACCCAATCACGCGGAAAGTGACGATGGACAATGCTCTGTTGTGCCTCGAAGCGATGGTCGCCCAAGGTTGGGTCCGTTGCGAGCAAACGCCACAACGCCCCACGCTCAGCATGGAAACACCCGCAGAAGGGAAAATCGTCTACAGCGAACCGCAGCGAGCGAATCCGTAGGTGGGACTCTCCGCAACGCAAACAGCAACGGAAAGCGTAGGAAGAAAGAAAGAAAGGCGACGGTGGGATTTGAACCCACGCGTGTCGGATTTGCAATCCGATGCCTTAGCCACTTGGCCACGTCGCCAGTATGAAAAATCCGCCGCTAGGCGTGATGCTTCCATCGGTCCAAATCATATCCCTTGGCAAGCAAAATGGGAATAGCCGCTAAGGTCGACGCAGGTTCCGTATTTTGCGTTACATTCCCTGCGAATCATTTTCTTTCAAATCCCCTTCGGTGATCATCCGGAATCCTTTCGCATTCAGGGTATCGATGGAGACTTCTAAGTTGTCGACCATGATCGCGACCGCTGGACGCTGGTGCTGCAAGGTGATCAAGGGGTACGCCTGAATGATGTTCACTTCCGCTTGCAGCAGCGCCGAACAGACGCGGAGCAGCGGTTGCGATCCGGGAGGAAGTTCCACACCAATCAAGTCGGATTCAATGAGTGCCAGACCGGCGCGCTCGAGAATCTCTTTCCCTCGTTCGGGGTCACTAACCACCATGCGCACAAAAGCACATTCGGCAGAGTCGTTGATCGAAAGGGCGACGACGCGGATACCGGTGCCTTCAAAACGGCGAATAACCTCGAGGAGCTGGCCCACTCGATTCTCGAGAAAAATCGTGAATTGCCGAATTCCCGCATAATCGCGACCGCGCATCGTATCAAAGGAGGTACCGGACTCTTCTCCCGTACTCATAGCAAGTAGACTTTCTCAAAAGACGGAGGCAAAAACCCCCGATCACCTGCCCCGGAAAGCGGCGCACAACGGATGATCGAAGGGGTGAGCTGGGTATCGGAACTGTACAAGTTTAGGCTGGAGCAGACAGCGTGGTCAATTCGGAAGTGGAGCCGTTGGGAACCCCCTCTCGTTTGCGGATTCGCGTCGCCTACAACGAAACCGATGGTCAGCGCCGCGTCCACCATGCGAACTATTTGAATTACTTCGAGCGGGGGCGCGTCGAACTGCTCCGCGAGTATGGATGGAGCTACAGGGCGATCGAGGATTCTGGCCGCATGCTGGTCGTCTCCGAGCTTCGCGTCCAGTATTTCTTTCCAGCTCAATTCGATGACGAACTGGTGCTCGAAACAACAATTCTCGAGGCGCGTGGGGCGCGGATTCGACATGCCTATCGCTTGCTTCGGGGCGAAACCTTAATTGTTACCGGCGAAACGACCATTGCCTGTATCGACCATGAAGGACGAGTTCGGCGGTTACCACCGGAATTGATTGCGATCGGTCAGTAGGTGACTAGCGAAGCTCACGAGCTTTAAGAGCCGCTGTCGATGGATTGGTCGCTTCGAGTTCCTCGGTCAGTCGTGCGCGATACTCCATGTTGCTCTTCGCTCCTTTGAAACCAACAAGATTGGAGTCCCAGTCGAGCTGACGGCTGAGAAGACGTCCTCGATCCAAGTCAAAACGGATCGTCCCGTTACTTAACTGCTGGAGCAGTTGCGCTTGCTCGGACGATTCCTCGACCGGCGTCAGTGGCTCGCTGCGAACGGAGATCGTAGCAACTCCGGTCTGCACCTTTTCCAGTGTATAGAGCTCCCGAATCTTCACCAGCTTAGGTCCAGCGGCTTCACTTTGAATCCGAATCTCCCGCGGGACTGACCACTGGCCGCCGATCTTCACCGGTTCGCTCGGAAGGGGAACAACGATTTCTCCCATCCCCAGCTTGAGCGCTTCGGACCCTTTGTCGCTCCGCTCGAGGACTTTCCCTGCCGGGCTGATTGTCACTGTTCCGAGCACCTGTCCAAGTTTTTCGGCGACCGATCCAAAGCGTGCGGGAGGAATCTCTTTTCCACGACTATCCCAGCGAACCTCAGCTTCGTCCCCCGTTTGCTGCGTCATGCAAACCGATTCAATACCATGATCGAAGGAGATCGATCCATCCGCGGAAACACCTTTCACATCCCAAGCTTTGACGCTTGTGGTATGGACACTAGTGAGTTCTTCTTTCTGATTGATCCGGACGTTTGTCTTCGCCATGTGGACGACGCGGTACCGGAGGCGTTCTCCCTCCTGCAGCTTGTGCTGGAGCCGATAAGTCTCTTCTTCGTCGGCCAACAGAGTGGATGGAGCTCGTCCTCCGAGCCATGTCGCCAGCATCATCATCAGCAGCACCCGCACCGTCATTTCCGCGATCCTCCCAGCAGTCTTGAGTTTTCGGCACTTTGCCAGCGGGACATTCGCAGGTTCGGCTCATAAAAGCAAGATCAGCTACCGGGTGCTACATCCGTCCAGCGGGGCGGCCATCGCGCCGCGGCGCGCTGGTGACGTAGGGCTTATTTCTTGTTCCCCGGGGGGCGTTTTCGCTTGTTAGGAGGAATGCTCGGTGCGGCGGTTTCCTTCGGCATCCCGGCTGCCGCGCGAATGCGATCGGCAAAGCTCTGCTTTCCCTCGTCGCGGACCTGTGAGGCGACGACAGTCCCCTCGACAGTTCCTCCAGCCGTAGCGACTGCGGGCAAGGGAATCGAGGGGACCAATTTCTTGACAATCTTACGTTCGGCGATCCCCCATAGACTGCTGGTGATAAAATAGACGCACAAGCCGCTCGGGACGCGAAAAAAGAACAAGCCCATGACGAGCGTCATGATCGTCATGACTTTCTGTGTGATTGCGGTTTGTTCGTCGGTGGCGGGGGGCATAAACATCTTTTGCTGGACGAGGAAAAGACCGACAACAATGATCGGCAGGATATTGAAATACGGTCCAAGCCATCCGGTGCCGCGCCCGGAAAGGTAATCCCACAGCCAATCACCCCAGAAAGCGAGCATATCGGGACCCGCAAGATTGCTGGCCCACTGCAGCTTGCTTGAGACCGCGGCTTGCCGCAATTCAATGTCCACGCTCAGAGCGCGATAGAGGCCCATAAAAATCGGTAATTGGATGAACAGCGGCAGGCAGCCACTGAGCGGATTAAAGCCGACTCGCTGCTGCAATTCCCGCTGGGCTTTGAGTCGCTTTTCAAAATCATCTTTATACTTTTCAGTAATCTTCTTTAGCTCAGGTGCCAATTCCTGCATCTTCTGCGCATGGATCGCAGCTTTTTTGCTGAGCGGAAACATGCAGCCGCGAACCAAGAGCGTGAGCATGATGATCGCAATCGCGTAATTTCCAACGATCGCGTAGAACCCATGCAGGAGCCAAGAAAGAGGCTTTGCAACCCACGAAAACCACCCATATTCCAGCACAGGGCTCAGGCCGTAGGTCTCGAGCAATTCAGGGCTTTTGGGACCTGCGAAGAAGGTCACCCGATCTTCCAACGCTCCTTGAGGAGGAACGGTCTGTGGCAAGCTATCGAGAAAGAAGGAAAGGTTTGTGGCTCGTTCCTGATTCGCTGGGATCGAACTGCTCTGAGCAACAATCATCCCAAGCGCTTGGGAATACTGATCCATCACTTCCTTGCCCGGACCGGGAACGTAGGAGGCGAGAAAGTACTGGGCATCGATGCCGATGTATCGCAGCTGGCGCTCCGTTTCGGGACTGGTCGATGTAAAGACAACTTCGTCCGGATCTTGGGGAGTCTTTTTTGCCCTTTTCAGCAAACTCTCGGCACTCAGCAGTCGCCGACCCGTCCCGGGGGAATTGGAGACCAAGTCTCGCGCTGAAGCGGCACTAAAGTTTGGACTGATCTTTGTCGAGTACCACCAACCTTCCAAGGTGAGCCCATTGGGACCTTCCAGTCGATACTGAAGCTCCTGCGGTACGTCCGCTCGATTGACCACCCGCATCGTCAAATCCAGAGAATACTTTTCTTTGGCCAACTGGTAGCTGCGTTGCAGATCAATCGCCCCGGCACCTCCTGCCTGAGCCGTAATCGAGGCGGGAAGGGAAAGGCGAAAATCGATCTGCCCGCGCGCATCGATCGTCGCTTCACGCTCCCAGACGGTGTTGTGCTGGGAGATCAACTGCGGTACCTCCCGTCCGCCGGAAAGAATCGAGGATTTGCCGATCCGAGCGAGGGTCATCAGGCACGAAGCTCGATTGATGTTCCCAGCGATTTCGTCAGCGCCGCCGCTCTCCGATAAACGAATGAGATCGAGCGGATGCTCGCTGAGCGTTGCTTCGAACTGCAGTCGCATCGGGCCTTGGCCACCGGCGCTCTCCCCGCGGACCACCTCAAGCATGACTTGCTGATCGGGTTTCGTGGCATCGAGAACGGATTGCAGTCGAGATACCGAGTCGATCTGTTGGTTGGCGATGGCGACAATCCGGTCTCCCACGCGGAGGCCATTTTCTCCACCGCTCAGGTTCTTCGCGGTCGCCGCAGGGGTCCCAGGGCCAACGACTTGGACCAAAACCCCTTCCCCTTCTGCGGCCAGGGTTGGAGCAAGGTAGCCTAGGTAGCCACTGCGGAGATCGACGCGCCGATACTTGAGCCGTCCCTTCGCATTCCGCTCGGTCAGCTCAATCCGTTCGATACCTCCTCCCCGCGACGCGAGCGTCACGAGCATCCAATAACCTTCCGCCGGATCCATCGAACCAAGAGTAAACCATTCGGCTCGTCGCTGCTGTAAAGTCGTCTTCGCGACGTCGCTGTCGTCCGATGCCGAACCCGCCTCTGGTGGCGAAGGGCTGATCCCAGCGTTAAGTGCGTCGGAGTTTCCAAGTCCCGAGGCAATTCCGTTCTGATCCGCCCCCTGCGGCAAAGGTTTCTGTGGCGGGGGGAAGATCGTCTGGAGCCAAAGCCAAATCAGGAAGAAGAGCGAAGAGGCGACGAAAAAATTAAGGAGACGACGTTGTTCCACGGATGAATTCTTTCGGAAGGTCAGCTGTTGTTGGGCGGAGGGCAGCCGGGGGGGAAAGCCTCAACGCAACTATTCTTGTCCGCAAAACGATTATTGGGAACCCGAGTTCAGGAAGGTCGAAAAACGCTTCGAAACGAGCCTTGACCGAGCGGGGGGGTCAAGAAAAGTTCCGAAAGTGTCGCACGTAACGATCCTCGGCCTCGGGAAGACTCCCCCCGATCCGTCGGCTCAAGGGGCCGGGGGGCAAGCCCGACTGGATATCCTGCAGAAAGCGGACGAGGACATCGCGGGATGCAGGACTTTCGTGGAGCAGAAAATGAACCCAGCTCCATGCCTCGCGGTATTCTTTGGAAGCCATACCCGCTAGGTCGGCGATCGCTTCCAGCCGCGCGAGGCTGGGAACTTGATGCAGCAGCGCAGCAATCCGGGCGATCTTCAGGTGTCCGGAACCCGCGGCGCGGCGTGGAGGGTCGACTTCGAAGTATTCCGCCAAACCCTCGTCGAGCCAAAGGGGGACATAAGGGAGCGCAGCATTGAGCATCGCGTGGGTTGTCTCGTGGCGGAGATCGATGGCCAGTTCGCGATTGGCATGCGTAAAAACCATTCCTGGACCACGACGTTTGATAAACAGCGCGCGGCGCTGCGGGACGTCGGGAAAATAGTTGCGCATGTAGGCGTGGTAGGTTTGACTGTGGGCAAATACAATCACGTGAATCACTTCATCGCTGATCTGAATTCCGAGAGTTTTTGCCAAGTCATCGCGGAGACCGTCGATCGCCCCCAGTTCGACCTGCAACTCGAGGGGGCTGAAGTCGGTGTGAAAGTGGAGATTCCCGGCAACCCACTCATGCGCCCATTGCGGCTCGGCGGCGGCTGCAGATCGTCCGAGTAAAGCAAGTGCTGCGGCGATCAATCCCCTCGATCCGCAGCCGATGAATTCCCTCCGCTCGCACCGCATCATGCGGCTCGTCTGGCAAAGAGCCGAGCGAAGAAGCCTCGCTCGAGCGGAATCGGAAGGGGTGGGCAGACGGTTCCCGCTGCGACGGCGGCGGGGTTCGTACAGCAAATCGCTCGCGCGTACTCTTCCCCCGCAATCTCTGTCGCCAGTTGCATCGCATCTCGCATCCGTGGTCGTCGGCTGCGCGGGCTGTGTGCGTCGGTGGCGAGGAAATGGACAAGTCCTTGCTGGATCAGCGTCCGTGAGAGTTGCTCTGGAGCTGGTCCAAAGACTCCCGTCAGGCTATCGGCGGTGACTTGCATGAGACAGCCATGGCTTACCAAGCGCCGCACCACGTCCGGCTGGCGAAGAATCCCCTTGTTCCGTTCTGGATGGCTGAGAATCCCGGTGATCCCGCATGCACTCAATTGCTCCAGCACAGGTTCCAAGGGGAGGTACAGTTCATGTGGTAATTCGAGCAGGACGTATTTCCGTGTGTCGCCCAAGGTGAGGCAATCCCCGCTCGCAAGCCGATCGAGCATGTCGCTGTCGATACGCACATCCGCACCGGGAAGAACTTGCAGGGGGATCCCCGCCGAGAGGAGCCGGCGTTGAAACTCGTCGGTCAGCGCCCGGATCTGGTCACCCGTATTGTGAGTGTAATTTCCCAACTGATGCGGGGTCATGATCGCGGTGAGAATCCCCTCGTTTACCGCCTGTTTGGCCATCTGCAGTGAGTCGTTCCAAGAGACCGCACCGTCGTCGATCCCTGGCAGTAAATGGCAATGAATATCCGTGAAGGCCGGAGTTTCGTGATTTCGCATCGTCCTCATCCTTGAGACGGATTGCCTCGGTTCATGCTGTCGCGAGCGTGAGTCTGGGTGCCGGCTGGTACAGTGGACAATCGGTCCACCAGCCGAGCGGGCGCTCTGTCCCCGCCTCCAAGATCCTCGCGCATCTTGCAGGCCCGGCGCAGCGGAGTCAATGGGAATTCCCCACCTAGGACACTGGCCAGCTGTGGAAATTCAGCTGTGGAACAAGTCCCCAAAAAAAGAGTCCGTTGTCATTGGTCCGAACTACTGGTGTTCGCTCCGGAGTCCGAGGAACCCTTTTTTGCATGGTCCGCGTGGAGGCGGAGGACCTCGCCGCGAATCTGGAGAATCACCTTGGGGAGATGGATAATCCCGGAGTAATGATCGGCATCCAGGACAACATGATGGGTTCGCTCAAGCTCGATTCGATCGGCCAAGATCTGTGCATTCCGCGGGGGCACAACGGTGTCGCGATTGGCAGAAAAAAGCCATGTTCGGTCGGGTGCAATGCGGTGGGCAATCCGGTGCGGTTCCACCGCATAGAGCGCGTTTTTCAGTTTTTCTCCTTCATAACCCGCTTCGGCGAGGCGACGACGCGTCTTTTCGGCATCTCGATCTCCATGCTGCAAAACGCTGTAAAGATCGGCTCCTGAGAGGAGCAAAAAAACGCTGTCAAATCGATTATCGATTCCCGCGGCGAGGGTTCCGATGAACCCGCCGAGGCTTGTTCCCTGAACGCCAATGTGGTTGCCATCAACGGCAGGAAGCGAAGCCGCTGCGTCTCGTGCTCGACGGACATCGGCGATCCCTTGCTGCCACAGTCGGAGCATCGCCTCGGTTTCATCCATCGAACCGCTTCGCCGTAAATCATATCCCGGTAATTGGACGAGGAAGGTATGGAGTCCTGCCCGGCTGAGCAGTTGTGCAATCAACCGACCGACCGTCATGTCGCGGCCCGACTCATGGATCACAATCAATGCCGGCGCGGTGATCAATTCCCCTTCCGCATCCCGCGCCCAGGACCATTCCGCCGCGACGGAGTCGACTTTCGCATCCCCCGAGGGACGAGGGGACTCAAACCGCACCAGCACGTCGTACTGCCACCTCTCGGCCCGTTCGCAGGTAACCTTAAAGGGCGCGGCCTCCCAAGCCAACCCTTGCAAACATTCATTCGCATCCTCGCTCGCGTCGGGCGTAATGGCCAGCGTATCGCGGGCTTCGAACGTCTTGCCGTAGACATCGCGAGGTTCCTGGGCGTGGGCAACCGGGCTGGCCAGCAGGACAATCGCCAGTACATTCGCTCGCAAGTGAACCCAGGCGGATAGAACCGATGGGCCCCCAACCCCGGGCTGGAAGCGCGCGCGGGGCTGTTGCTCGCGGGGGCTGCGGCGGATCATCGATCGCATCTCGATCACTGGTTTTTCGCTGTTGGTGAGGGGACCGCAGAAACGGCGGCAGCGGGACGAAGGAAATTCCGCAAGTCAAAACGGACGTACTTGCAGTCGGCTGCCGGACGCGAGTGATCGGCATTGGCGACATAGAAGACGCCGTCCGCAGGGACAAACAGCACGTTGTGCAGGTTCGAGTTCATCGCCACGGGGCGACTCATCAGCCAAATCGCCTTTTCCACATCGATCTTTCCATGATTCTCGAGCACCCGTTGGCGGAGCGTTTCCAGCCGACTCCCCGCGGAGAGGACAACACTGTCTGGGATCCCTTCACCAAGGAGCGGATTGGCCTGTCCTGGAAGCACAAATTCGACTTTCTCCGGCGTTGCGGCGACACCGACGGCCTGATTGGTTTTACCATCGGCGAAAACGTAATAGTACTCACAGGTGCGGGGGCTGCTGCGCCAAAGATCTTGGACTTCCTCGAGTGAATCGCATTCCTCGAGCGCCCGACGCATGAGCGTCGCCATCGGGACTCCGTCCCATTTCCCTTCGCCGCGCCCCCCCATTTCTCCCAGCGAAATGCCGCGGTCATTCATCCCGCTGACACTGCCGATAAAGGCCGCATAACCGATATTGGCGAAGGGTATTTTTCCATCCACCGAGACGATGAAGGTTGTCGCACAATCCTGCAAACCGATCGTCGTCATGTAGTCCAAGACGCGGCCATGGTACAGCTTTCCACCGCTGGTTGCCGAACCAAACACTGCAAAACCGGAGCAGTGAAAGAGTTCCGGAAAAACATTCAGGGACTCGATCAACTGCACGTCCTGGCCAAGCGCCGCGGCCAGCGATCGCGTCTCGACAAGATGCTGCTCTGGAATGAACGGACGGAGTCGCTTGTAAGCCTCCTCCAAATCGTGCCGAAACCATCTTCCGTTAGCAATCGTTTGCACAGTTCCAAACGCGTAGAGCACCGAGTCAATACATCGTTGCGATTCACGCGGCAGCAGCGCTCCATGCGCGGTGCCGATTTGCTCTGGCGTTCCCTGAAGAATGACCAGCCTTTGGCCTTCAACATAGCGCAGTTGGCCACCCGGCACATCGCGAGGAGTTTGCTCGAATGCCGTCAGTTCGGAACCGGGCTGCAGCACCTCGAGCGCCCGGCGAACACCGCGCGCTAAGGTCCGCTCGAGCTCCGCACGCGACAGTGTCTCGACTCGATAACCGGGCCACTGGTCGACTGCCGGAACCTGCTGACCGGCTGATGATTGCATTTGCAGGCTCAGCTGCGTTTTGTCCAGCGACGCCACGAGCTTCATCCCCGCTCCGCTCGCTTCGACCTTGAGTTTGCCCTTGCCATCAATCGTCCACTGATCGCTTGCCGCGCTGTACTGCAGCGAGACGAGCGCACTGGCCAGGCGCAGTGAAGAGGCGGCATTGCCTGCCGTCACCATTTGAAAAATGGGGGCGACGGTCGTCGCGCTACTGATCAAGCGATTGGCGGCTGCGGCGGGGGCCAAATGATCTTCCGCATCGACCTCCCCGCGGCCCAAAAACACAACCTGATGCTTCGGCAACGCAAATGCCGTTGCATCGCCGCGGCGACGAATCTCCAGCGCATAGTCGGGGTGGGAGACCTGGAGATCAAAAGTTTGATCGTCATAACGCCGCAGACGACCTTCGATCGGTTGTGGCTTGCCATCAATTTCAATCTGTCCTGACAACTGCCAATCGAACTCTGATGCGCGGCCTTGCAGAACCGACCATAGCGGTTCGAGTTGCCCCGCGAGCGTATCCAGTGGATTGGCAGAGGCCGAGGAACTCGCACGCGAGCCTTTTTCCTCCCCAATCGCAGCGGGGAGCGAGAAAATCCCAGCGAAAATCAGCGAGAACCCCAAAAGGAGCCGAGCGAAAGCGGGACGCTGGGTGGAGAGGCTCGTAATGCAGCGGACTGGCAAGGAAGAAACCATGTTCAGTATCTCGAAAGAGAATGATGCGAACGAAAGTCAATCGAAAAGGAAGACGAAGAGACCGTTGGCCTGGAAGTCGTGTCTGCCAAACGACGTCGGTCGAATGGATGGCCAGGCCACCGATCCGGGGTGCAGATTAGCGTTAATTTGGCGGGGGGTCAAGAAAATCCGCGCTGGCTCCGAGGGGCTGCTCGGGAGACGAAAAGGGGATCGAGAGTACGCTCTCGCGTTTCCCTCCAAGCGACTTTTCCCATCGACACCTACGCGTTTTGTAGGAAATCGATAGGATAATCGCGGTTCGTGGAGATGGCGCTCGTTTTTGCTGCTGGGGCGGCACACGTCTGGGATGCTCGATTTGCACTGTAAGGTAAAAAATCGGTAGGGTAAAAAATCGGTAGGGCAAAAATCATGGAGAAGCGACTGCTCGGGAGGACGGGGATCGAGCTCAGCGTGCTCGGCTTTGGCGCCTCATCGATTGGCCAGGAATTCCGACAAGTCGATTTGGGGGATGCTCTGAAGAGTGTTGTGGCAGCGATTCGCTGTGGCATGAACTATATCGACACCGCGGCCTATTATGGACGTGGGATGAGCGAGATTTTGCTCGGCCGGATCCTTCCCACACTGCCGCGGGACTCATTCATTGTGAGCAGTAAACTGGGGCGGTACGCGCCACAGCACTTTGACTTTTCGGCGCGGCGAGTGGCTGAAAGTGTCGATATCACGCTCGAGCGATTGAGACTTGATTACGTGGACATGATGTTTTGCCACGATATCGAATTTGTCGATTTGCGGCAGATTGTCGAGGAAACTCTACCTGCCCTGCGGCGACAGCAAGAAATGGGGAAAGTGCGCTGGGTGGGCATCAGCGGCTATCCGATGAAGATTTTCAAAGAGATACTCCGTCAAGCATCGCTCGATGTGATCCTGACCTACAACCATTACACCCTTCAGAACGATATGGCGCTGGAACTCATTCCTCTGAGTGCACAGCGGGGTGTGGGTTTGATCAATGCGGCACCGTTTTCGGCGCGGTTGTTATCGGGAGATCCGTTGCCGGTTTGGCATAAGGCGCCACCGTCGGTCCGCGCTGTGGCGGCAGAGGCGGCGGAGTATTGCCGTCAGCAGGGGACAGAGATCGCCAAGCTCGCACTGCAGTATTCGGTAGCGAATGAGGCGTTTGCATCATGCATTACCGGTTCTGCCAATCCAGTGCGGATCGAGCAATGGGCGCAGTGGTTGCTTGAGCCTGCGGATGAAGCACTGCTGGGCGAAGTGAAAAAAATCCTTGCCCCGATTCACAACTGGGTGTATGTCGAGGGGCGACCGGAAAACAACGACCCATGATTTTTTCAGGGAGGCACCGTCGTTTTTGATGCAAGCCATTCGCCTCGAGAAGCCTGGCCACTTCGAGTTGCTGGACCTCGATCTCCCCGCCGCTCCGGGTCCCCGTGAGGTGCTGCTGAAGACGCACGCCGTGGGGATCTGCGGCACCGATATCGCCGGGTATCTTGGGAAATTCCCGTTTTTCACTTACCCCAAGATCATCGGGCATGAGTTGGGGGTGGAAGTGCTGGCGGTCGGAAGCGATGTCAAGCATTTGGTTCCCGGGGATCGATGCAGCGTTGAACCCTATATCAATTGTGGTCACTGCTATGCGTGTCGTCGCGGTGCCACGAATTGCTGTCAAACCAATTTGACCCTGGGGGTGATGACCGACGGAGGATTCTGCGAGCAATTCATCCTGCGTGCAGACAAAGTCCATCGTTCGCGAGATTTGCGGTATGAGCAACTGGCACTTGTCGAGACCTTAGCAATCGGCTGTCATGCGTCGGATCGTGGCGGGCCTCGGCCGGAGGACAAAGTTCTCGTGATCGGGGCCGGCCCGATTGGATTGGCGGTGATCGAGTTCGTGCGGTTGACCGGCGCCGAGGTTGGGGTGATCGACTTGAGCCCATCGCGACTCGATTTTTGTCGCCAAACATACCAGGTATCACGGACAATTTTGTACGAGTCGGACGAACAAGTGCGCGAGGAGATCGAGCAGTGGACCCACGGAGATCGCTGCCCCCTGGTCTTTGACGCAACGGGCAACCGGCAGAGTATGAGTGCGGCATTTCATCTCGTGTCGCAAACCGGAACCCTCGTGTACGTAGGAATCACCAGCGAAGAGATTTCTTTTCCCCAGGCCATTCTCCATAAACCGGAAATCACCCTGAAGTCCAGTCGCAATGCGCTCTCACGCGATTTTCCACGCATCATTCGCCTGATTGAAAATGGGACTGTCAATACCGATCCATGGATTACCCACCGGAGCACATTTGAAAGATTCATCGAGGATTTTCCGCAATGGCTGCGCCCCGGCACGGGGATCATAAAAGGGGTCGTCCAAGTTTCATCCGTAACGTCATCGTCTTGAGAGCTGCTGGTTATGAAATCCTGTGTGACCATTTCGCTGGTGGAGCAAGCGCGCGGAGGTCCTTTTGTATTTTCAGGAGACCTCGAAGGGGCATGCCGCGCTGCGGGTGAAATCGGATTTGATGCGGTGGAGATTTTTGCACCGGGACCGGCGGCCATCGACGCTGCGAAACTCCGTGCCCTGCTGTCGCAGTACAACCTTTCGCTCGCAGCACTCGGGACCGGGGGAGGCTGGGTGGTGCACCGTTTGCAGCTGGCCGATGGGAACGCGGCACGTCGTCAATCCGCTGTGGATTACATTAAAGCGATGATCGATTTTGGGGCGGATTTTGGCGCGCCCGCAATCATTGGCTCGATGCAAGGGAGGTCGGGGGATGATGTTTCACCAGCCGCTGCCAGTGAGTACCTGCGTGAGGGACTCGAGCAGTGTGCGATACATGCGTCGGCCTCCGGGGTTCCCCTGCTCTACGAACCGCTCAATCGCTATGAAACGAACCAGATCAATACCGTAGCCGACGGGATGCAGTTACTCGCGCAGCTCTCGTGCCGTAATGTCAAACTGCTGTGCGATCTCTTTCACATGCAGATCGAGGAACGCGATTTACCGCTCGCGATTCGGCAAGCCGCCGATCACATCGGCCATGTCCATTTTGCAGATTCGAATCGTCGCGCCGTTGGTTTCGGGCACTTTGGGATGCATGGCGTGATCTCCGCTCTTCGCGAGATCGGTTATCAAGGGTATCTGTCTGCCGAGGTTTTTCCGTGGCCCGATTCGCGGAGCGCAGCCGAGCGGACGATTGCCGCTTATCGTCACTGGGCATGGGACGCGCGCGGTTCAGCATCCGCGTGAGAGAATCTTCAAGGTTCCATCCCATAGCGGCGTAAGCGATCGCGGAGGGTCCCGCGATGAATGCCTAACATCTCTGCCGCTTCCACACGATTCCCCTCGGTGCGTTTGAGGACCGCTTCGAAGTTTTGATTGAAGAAGTCGGTGGGCGAGTCATGGGGCAAGGGTGGCTTTTTCTCGCCAGCTGGCGAGAATTACAGTACGCGTGTTGGTTTCGAATCGCGAGCAGCTAGAGTGTTGATGTTGATCAAGCTGGCCCGAACCGCTTGCTTCTCGAAGGATTGTCATGCCGATAGACCATCGCCTCTGTGACGAGTGTTGCTCGCAAGCGAGACCCGCGCGCGGGAATCGACGGGGCTTTACACTTGTGGAGCTGCTGGTGGTGATCGCTATCATCGGCATCCTGGTCGGTTTGCTCCTCCCCGCGGTTCAGGCGGCGCGGGAGGCAGCGCGGAAGATGAGTTGTCGCAATAACCTCAAGCAGCTTGCTTTGGCGATGACTAATTACGAATCGGCATTCAAATGTCTTCCACCAAGCACGGTGGTCGATTTCCGTACTTCCTTAACGGCCAATAATTTGGCGTGGGGAGTCCATGGGCGAATTCTTCCGTTTATCGAGCAAGAGAGTTTGTCAAAGCTCGTCGACCTGACGCAAGGTTGGGATTCTCAAATGGCGATCAGCCAGGTCAAGGTCAGCGTCTTCTCCTGTCCGAGCGATCCTGAGGGAGACAACATCCGCGATCCGGGAGGGGGACGTCCCCTGCTCTATCCGACCACCTACGGATTTAACTTGGGAACCTGGTTGGTTTATGACCCCGTTTCAAGACGAGGAGGGACGGGGGCATTTTATCCAAACAGTTTTCTCGGTTTGCAGAATTTTCGCGACGGTACGAGCACCACGCTGATGGCGTCGGAAGTCCATGCCTGGACTCCTTATTATCGCAACGGTGGAACTCCAACTGCCAACCCTCCACAAACGCCGGAAGAAATCGCCGCGATGGTGGGCGGGGCGGATTTCAAGAACACCGGACACACCGAATGGCCCGACGGTCGAGTGCATCATACCGGATTCACAACCACGCTCGCCCCGAATACCAAGGTCTTCTCGACACGCGGTTCGATCACTTACAGCAATATCGATTACAATTCTTGGCAAGAAGGACGCAACGGAACCGCTGGAGAGCCCACCTATGCAGCGATAACCGCGCGCAGCCATCACTCGGGGGTCGTCCACGCCGCAATGATGGATGGCTCGGTACAGTCGCTGGCCGACTCGATCGATCTGGCGGTGTGGCGGGGACTCGGTTCGCGGGCAAGCGGCGAGATCGTTACTCTGCCGTAGCTGGGGGCATAACGAGGGGCATGACTCTCGGCTTGTCTCTGGGTCTGTCTCTGGGCATGACTGGTAGGAGCCTCGCTGAGACGTTATTGTACGGTCCGAAGCGCGTCCCCTGCGGCAATCCGACGGTGCTGGCACGTGATTGTGCCTGAGTATTGTCTCGCTGTGATTTCGCGGCGTGGGGCATCGATGCGGCGGGGATGCTGCGGATTCAGGCCAAGAGAATCAGTGGGAGTACCGGACGATGTTGCTTACTCGATTAATCCATCCCGAGATCAGTGCCATCCTCGCCCGCGCTGGGCATCACAGTACGATCCTGATTGCCGATGGGAATTATCCGGCGGCGAGCAAGAAAGGGCCCTCGGCAGAGGTTGTGAGCATGAATCTGATGCCAGGGGTTGTGACTTGCAATCAAGCGCTCCAGGCGGTCCTCTCGGCGGTTCCGATCGAACGGATTGTGACGATGCAAACGGAGAAGAGTGGTCCTTATGCTCTTCAGGGGGATCCGCCAGTCTGGGAGGATTATCGATCGACGATTCGGAATGCCCAGCTTTCGCTGCAACTGGAGCCGATTGACAAGTGGGATTTCTATGCGGCCGTGACGACAAACGACCACGTTTTGACGATTCAGACTGCCGATCAGCAGCGTTACGCCAATATTTTGCTCACGATTGGTGTACGGATGAGTTGAATTTCGGGGTTGCCGGAAACTTTGCTTCAAATTATCTAAATTCCCGAGCCGATAATCAGGAGCGTGACGACGAGCGTTTTTCGTCGCAGTGCGTAACCCCTGACGAATGAAGTGGCTGCTCCGTCAAAAGTTGCTTCGTAACCAAATGCCTGCCGGGAAGAAGAATCATGTGCCGAGCATGTTGGATGATTCCGATTGCTGTTCTGTTACTCCCAACAACCATCGTCCAGGGTCAAATGCGACCCAACACCCAGCGCGGAGCGACGTTGGGGGGGATCGCAGGAGCGATTGCCGGGGGCATTATTGGGGAGAATAATGGCGAAGCTGGGGCGGGAGCACTGATCGGCGGGGCGGTAGGTGCGATTGCCGGCGGTGCGCTGGGCAATGCGCGCGATCAAGAGATCCAGCAGTATCAGGCACAGCGGCGGTACCAAACGCAGCAGTACGTCTACGCTCGCGAGCAGCAGCAGAACGTGGCGCGGCACAGTGCGGTATCGATCACCGATGTGATTTCGATGTCTCGGAGCGGGCTGAGCGATTCGATTGTGATCAATCAAGTGATGGAACGGGGAGTTCAGCGTCGGCTGGAAGTTTCCGACATCATTTATTTGCATCAGAATGGAGTCAGTGAGGGAGTCATCTCGGCGATGCAGCGGGCAACCGTGGGGGGGCCGGTGAGCCATCCGGTTTCTGTTGTCGCCGAACCACCGGTGGTGGTTGAGCGACATGTGGAAGTGGTTCCCACGTATGTTGTTCCAGCCCCACGGTATTATTACCCGCCGTCGTACTACCACCGACGCCACTACGGGTCGGGCTGGTAAGCTTCTCTCGGCGTGCTTGCCTCGGGGATTACGAGTGGATGCGGATCGGTGGTTCCAGATTGCCTTTGGCGGATCGCCATACAGACAATCCCTCTGCGACCATCCACAGGTGTAAGGCCAGCATGATGGAGCCAAAGACGACGAGTTCGGTACGTCCTGCTGGGTACCAGTTATAGACGATATCGTAAAAAATCGCCCAAGCTGGAATAGTAAGCATCGCGAGCATCGGGATCAGGAGCGGCCAAGTCGGCTTGCTTCGTCGTGCGAGGTAGAAGACGCCGACCATCAGAGCGAGGCCAGCGAGCATTTGGTTCGTGGCACCGAAGATTGGCCAGAGCAGCATTCCACCGGTTCCAGGCTTTTCTCCTGCGAGCATCGCGATCGCCAGCGAGACGCCGACTGCGGTGAGAGTCGCGATGTAGGGATTGGTCAGCGGTTTGACGTGGGCTGTGGCAGCGAGTTCCTGAAGGATGTAGCGGAGGAGTCGTGTCGCGGTATCGAGCGTCGTCGCCGCAAAGCAGGCGACCAGGGTGGCCATGATCGCAACGCTGATGCGGAGGGAGAATCCGAGGGAGCTGATGAAATTCGCGCCGCCGTCGATGAAGGCGGCAAGGTTGCGTTTAAGGGGTCGCTTGTTCCAGCTTTCCGCCTCCTCTCCCGACGCGCGGTAGTATCGGCTCCACGCTTCCGCTCCGGTGATTCTTTCACCATTGGCACTCTCCTCGACGCGATAGTCAAACCCCGTATCTGTCGAGACGCGCTGGAGGGGACCCATTCCGACACCCGCGCAGCAGGCCACGATCACGAGCACGGCGAGCGCACCTTCGAGCAGCATCGACCCATAGCCGACAGGCTGAGCATCGGTTTCGCAGTTGATCTGCTTGCTGCTCGTCCCGCTGCTGACCAAACAATGGAAGCCACTGCACGCTCCACAGGCGATCGTGATGAACAGAAAGGGGAAGATCGGCGGGGCATCGGCAGGGACTTCTTGAGCGATCGCCGGGGCGGTGGCGACGATGTCTGCGGAGCCCGATATCGAGGCGACCACCAAACCACTAACCAGCAGTGTCAGCGCTACGAACAACTGATGGCTGTTGATATAATCGCGGGGCTGGAGCAGCAGCCAGACCGGGAGGACCGAGGCCGCAAAAGCATAGGCCATGAGGATAAATGTCCAGACGACGATATCGCTGGAAAAGAGTCCTTCGGCCGGAAGATAATCACGTAAATCGATCGGCCATAGGTAGACCCCCACATAAACCGCTGCATAGAGGATGATCACTCCGAGCAGACTGGGAATGAGCAGACTTCCACCCTGGCGGTAGCACCGGTAGCCAATCGCGATTGCCACCGGCATGGCGATCCAAACGCTGAGGACCGATTCGGGGTAGAGGGAAAAAATCTGGGCGATCACCAAGCCGAAAATCGCCAGGACAACAAACAGGGCAAGGGCCAGGAGGGTCAGAAACAGGACTCGCGCACGGGGCGTAATCAATCGGCCGGCGGTCTCTCCGATCGTTTGACCACGATTTCGCATGCTGATCACGAGGGCCGCAAAGTCATGCACGCCGCCGATCAGAATCGCACCGAACACAACCCACAGCAAGGCGGGCAACCAGCCCCAAAAGACGGCGATTGCCGGACCGACAATCGGACCGGTACCTGCGATGCTCGTAAAATGGTGCCCAAAGAGAATCGGGAGCCGTGTCGGGACAAAATCGAGATCATCCCGCTGGGCATGCGAGGGCACCGGAGCTGAATTATCGAGTCCAAACAGCTTGCGGCCGAGCCACCTTCCGTAAGTATGGTAGGCAACGATAAAACCGACCATCGCCAAAAACGCAACGAAGAGCGTCGACATGGAACTTCATTGTCCTGGGAAGTATGCGGAAAACGAGGGTGAAAGTCGTCGAAAAGTGGTCTTCATCGTGGGGTGGATGACCGGCGGATCGCTTTCCCTATAATACCCGCTGTTGAAGTAGCCTTCCGCCTTGTGCAAGCAAAGGGTAACGCGTGTCGGACAAGATTGAAAAGACGATCATTATTGGCAGTGGACCGGCAGCCTGGTCAGCAGCCATTTATGCCTCCCGTGCAAGCCTTGAGCCACTGGTCTTTGAGGGGGCGATGAGTGAACAAAATCGACTCCAGGGAACCTTGCCCCTTGGGCAGTTGGCACAGACGACCGAAGTCGAGAATTACGCAGGGTTTCCCTCGGGACGATTACGGGAGTATATCGAATCGGCGATCGATCGCGAGCAGCAGTATCTGCTTCCCCCGGTTGAGGATCATGCGCATGCCGTGACGGGGCCGGAACTGATGAACTTGATGCGGCAGCAAGCGAGGAATTTTGGGACTCGGATTATCACCGATGATGTGGTGGCGACAACGCTGGGGAAGCGGCCGCTGGTGGTGGAAACTGCGGAAAACGGCTCGTTCCAGTGTTTAACGCTGATTATTGCCACCGGTGCACGGGCGAATTATCTGGGACTCCCCAGCGAAGAGGCGTTCAAAAATCGAGGTGTCAGCGCATGCGCAGTGTGCGACGGAGCCCTCCCCCGCTTTCGAAATAAACCGCTCGCTGTCGTCGGGGGTGGAGACAGTGCGATTGAGGAAGCGAGCTATTTGAGCAAATTCGCCTCGAAGGTCTATCTCGTTGTTCGCCGAGATGTCCTGCGAGCGTCGAAGATTATGCAGGAGCGGGCGATCCGTACCAAGAACATTGAAATTCTCTGGAATCACCAGGTCGAAGAAGTTCTCGGTAATGACACCGCTGGATTGACCGCACTGCGATTGAAGAACAATCGTACCGGCAGCGAGACACAGTTGGATGTCAGTGGCTTGTTCCTCGCGATCGGGCATACGCCGAACACCACTTTTCTGGGATCGGAGGTAGCGCTCACCGACAAGGGATACATTCGCTGGACGCAGCCCTACCGAACCCTGACCACCGCCGAAGCCGTTTTTTCCGCGGGGGATGTTTCTGATGATTATTACCGGCAGGCGATCACGTCGGCTGGAACTGGCTGTATGGCCGCTCTCGATGCCGAACGTTACTTGGCCGAGCATCATCTGCTTTGAGCGGCCCCGCAAAAGAGCCCGACAAGTGAGCCCAAAAAGAGAGCAAAAGAGCCTAAAAGAGAGAGTGCGAACATGGAGTGGTTATTAGTCCGTCAGGCACGAAATGCCGAGGCTGCCGGGAAATCGATCGAGGTTCGTGGTTGGGTGCGAACACGACGCGATTCGAAGGCTGGATTCAGCTTTATCGAGCTTAATGACGGCAGCAGTCACGGCAACCTGCAGGTCGTAGCACCGGGAGAACTTGAGAATTACGACAGTCAGATCAAGCATCTGGTCGCTGGCTGCAGCATCGTCGCCCAGGGAGAACTTAAACCGTCCCCTGCCAGTGGTCAGGCGACCGAGTTGCACGCAAGTGTGATTCGTGTCCTCGGGATGGCCGACCCGGAAGAATACCCGCTCCAGAAAAAGCGACACACCTTCGAAAAACTTCGGGAGTGGGCCCATCTGCGTCCGCGAACCAACACCTTTGGTGCGGTGGCCCGCATCCGCGATGTTGTTTGTGCCGCGATCCATGAATTCTTCCGGAGCCAGTCGTTTTTTTATGTGCAAACGCCGATCATCACCGCCAGCGATTGCGAAGGGGCGGGCGAAATGTTCAAGGTCACGACCTTGGACTTGGAACGACTGGCGAAATCTGGAGGGCCTGTCAATTATCAGTATGATTTCTTCAATCGCCCCGCATTCCTCACCGTCAGTGGTCAATTAGAAGCTGAGATCTATGCCACCGCACTCGGGCGAGTCTACACCTTCGGTCCCACCTTCCGCGCGGAGAATTCGAACACCACGAGGCACTTGGCAGAGTTTTGGATGATTGAGCCCGAGGCGGCATTCTTTGATCTCCACGACAACATGCTGCTTGCCGAAAATTTTCTAAAGCATGTTTTTTCGGCCTGTCTCAATCAAGCGGCTGAGGACATGCAGTTTTTCGATGAGCGGATTGAACAAGGAAAGATCGAGCAGATCCAGCGAGTGATCGCGAAACCCTTTATTCATATGACGTACACCGAAGCGATCGATGTCTTGACGAAGTCGGGTCAGTCGTTCGAGTATCCGATCCAGTGGGGAAGCGATCTGCAAGCCGAACACGAGCGGTACTTGACGGAGCATCATGTGGGAGGGCCGCTGATTCTTACGGATTACCCGGCCTCGATCAAACCGTTTTACATGCGCGTCAGTGATGACGAGCGGACCGTCCGGGCGATGGATGTCCTGGTTCCTGGCGTGGGCGAGATCATCGGTGGCAGCCAACGCGAAGAGCGGCTCGATGTTTTGCTACGGCGGATGACGGCACAGGGATTGAATTCCCAGGATTATTGGTGGTACCTCGATTTGCGTCGTTTCGGAACCGTTCCGCATGCCGGATTCGGCTTGGGACTCGAGCGGGTGATCCAGTATGTCACAGGGATGGGGAATATTCGCGACTGCATCCCCTTTCCGCGGACTCCGGGGAATGCCGAGTTCTAATGATTGTCGGGCGTTTGGCACCGAGCCCGACCGGGGCGCAGCATTTGGGGAACGCGCGTACTTTTTTGGTCGCGTGGCTCGCGGCTCGGCACCGCGGTGGAAAAATCATCCTTCGCATCGAAGATCTCGATTCGCCTCGAATTAAACCTTGGGCGGTCGAGCAAGCGATCGAAGACCTTCACTGGTTGGGACTCGACTGGGATGAAGGTCCGGATCGGGGTGGACCGGCGGGCTCATACATCCAAACCGAGCGCAGCGAGCTCTATCAAGAAGCGCTTCAGGTCCTGCTTGCGAAGCGCGCGATCTATCCTTGTCTCTGTACGCGGAGCGATATCGCCGAGGCGGCCTCGGCTCCGCATCTTGGCCAAGAAGGTCCAATCTACCCCGGAACTTGCAAGAATCGTGAATGGCAAACGGCTGATCTTGATCCGGCCGAATACTGTTTTCGCTTTCGTTGTTCAGGCCATGCCTCGCAGTGGCATGACCGCGTTGCTGGGGCACAGCGCTGCATCCCGGCCGAGAGCCTTGGTGATTTTCCCGTGACGCGAAAAGGTGGATCTGCGGCTTACCAATTGGCGGTTGTGGTCGACGATGCAGCAATGGGGGTCACACAGGTGGTACGTGGTGACGATTTACTGCAAAGTACCTTCCGTCAGCTCGAAATTTATGAAACTCTATTTGGCGATCGGATTGCGCGAGGGGAATTCTCGCCACCGGAGTTCGCCCATCTGCCGCTGGTCGTGGGGAAGGATCGACGGCGACTGGCAAAAAGACACGGCGATTCGCGGTTGGCTTGGTATCGCGAGCGCGGGGTTCGTCCCCAAGCGATTCTTGGGTGGGCGGCGGCCTCGATCGGTCTGATCGATCATCGCGAGGACGTTTCGGCGGTCGAATTGATCAGTGAATTTTCGTGGGATCGAATCCATCACGAACCGACGCTCGTCGACCCCCAGACCTTTCCTGGTCTGTAGCCAGATCATGACATCGAGGGGAGGGTCGCCGATGCAGGGGAAGTTCGTGGAAGGACAAGTTCCCATGAATCTGCCTGCGATGATTGCTGGACGATCCCCAGTTCTTTGAGGACATGCAGCGGTTGGTCCAAGGCGAAGGCGATTTCCACTTGCATGTTTTCCCGCACAAAACGTTCGCAGCGGCGTTTCAGTTTTCCCGAGTGCAAGGGGGTACCTGCGGCCAGGAGCACGAAGCAGACGAGGATTGCGGCACAAAACTGCTGCTGCTGACCCTCTTCAAGGATGCGGTAGATGACTCCCGCGTTGCTGTCGAGCTTCTGAAAGTAGAGGCTCCGAGTGAGATTCAGTTCGTGTCGTTTTTTGGCATTGAAGTAATTCGTGAACCCACGAATTGAATAAGTAATAATCACCCCGATCAAACCGATGATCGCCATGACTTTACTGGTCGCGACAACCGCAAGGAAGAGAAGCGTGCGGAGGACGCGCCACAGCGACATCCCGAAACCGCCCAGCGATGGGATGAGAATCTTCGTGTGGTCCGTCCAGCGAAAACGAATTTTCGTTCCCGGCAAGAGCATTTCGACATCTGCCTGCGGAATATTCTTGAACATGCGAAGATAAAGTCGATCATGCTGGGTATCGCCATCGATTCGCACTTCGGGTTTGATCTGAAAGAGGACGACAACGCGGCGATAAATTTCGACGTCGACGAGTTCCTGGCGATAGAATTTTTTCCAGCGTCGAAGCTGCCGTACCCCCATGATGTCCCCGCGCGCGAAGACCGCGAGATGCCGAAAGATTTTCAGGTCGACATGGAGCGGAACCCCCCATAAACTCGAAATCAAGCATGCCTGTTCAAGCTCTTCCCGACTGATTTCGACATAATTCGCTGCGGCGACAGCCTGCCGCATGAGTTGGTCCACGTCGGTAGCGGACTGTTCATAATGCTCGAGCGATCGCGTCAAGATCAGGGAGGTATCGCGATCGGGATCGAGTGCTGCATAAGCCGTATCAAATTTTTCATGCAAACGCAGCGATTGCTCGCGTGTCCAGCGAGCGATGCGATCACACGCCTCCAGAAACCACTGGCGCTGCCCGGGCGAAGTCAATTTTTCGGCCAGGAACTCTCTTAAGTCGCACGAAGGAACAGGTATAAAGGATTCGACGCACCAATGTTGGGCGTGTTCCGAGATATACTCGCCACTCTCACTCTGTTCGGCAATCTCTGTTGGATTCACCATGTCCCTCTTTGATCCATCCCCCTCGACCAAGCAAAGCTCCGCTTCGACCAAGCAAAAAGATCCGCTGCCGCAGATTCAAGGGGTGGCCCTCGATATGGACGGTTTGATGTTCGATACCGAGCCATTGTATCATCGCGCCGCTGACGAGTACCTGCGCCGCTGGGGATATCGTTACGAAGACCCTGTCCGCCGACAAATGATGGGACAACCCGGACCAAAGGCAATTCAAATCTTCATCGATTATTACGGCCTGCAGTCGGACTGGAAAACGGTTTTAGAAGAGACCGAAGCCATTTTTGCGAGCTACCTCGATGCGGAGCTCCGACCGCTGCCGGGGCTCGGTCCGTGGCTCGATCTTCTTGATGATCAGGGAATTCCCTATGGCGTTGCCACCAGCAGCAAACGCCTTTTTGCCGAAGACATTCTCCGTCGCGGTGGAGTCCTGGATCGACTCCGTTTTCTCTGGACCGGTGATGATGTCCAGCAGGGAAAGCCCCATCCTGAGATTTATCTTCGCGCGGCGGCATCGCTAGGGGTTGCGCCCCCATCGATGCTGGTTCTGGAGGACAGTGGAAATGGGTGTCGTGCAGGAGTGGCGTCGGGAGCAATCACCGTTGCCGTACCAGGTCCGCACAGTCTTGATCATGACTTTCAGGGCGCCGTGATGGTCGCCTCGAGCCTCGCCGACCCACGGCTGATTGAACTGGTAAAAATGCCCTCAAACGGCGATTCGCGGGGGGCTGCCGTGGGCTGAGAGCCTCTCCGAAAAGGGGTCCGACCCTCTCCGGCACGGCCCTCTCCGGCACGGCCCAAAAAGCAATGAAATCGACTACCTCCAAAAGGGTCAGACCCCTTTTCGGAGAGGCTCTGAGACGAGGGGGCTAATTCCGTGTATAAAAAGCCTGTAATTGTCTCGCGAGCGTGGCGGCATCGGTCTGGAGGATGCGCGCAATATCTTGCGAACGTTGATCCCCGAGATATGGTTTCATGACTGGCAGCTTGGCATAGGTCTCAATCAAGGAAAGGAATTCCTCGGGGCGTCTTTCGCTCAAGTAGAACGTCAGCGCCCAGGAGAGCGCGTAAGCATCGGCGACGTGCTGCGGTTCCTGGAACATGCGATCATTGCGTAAAAGGGCCTCGATGGCGGTTGCTAAAGCGTCTCGATCTTGATAGCGGCTGAGGAATTGCTCTCGAAGCGTCTGGTCGATCCGCTGTGCCAGCGGAGCGTTCCGTTTCCCCTGAATCATCGCCGGGGACTGGAAAAGGCAACCAACCCCTTCGACAATCCACCGCGGGGTTTCCGCGAGGCGATGATGGACCCCCGTGTTGAAGGCCGATTGATGGGCTGCTTCATGGCAGATTGTTGCCGACACTCCGCCCGATGAATCGCCGTGGTCATAGAGCATAATGCGGTTGCTGGCGCGATCATAAAGCCCCAGCACCCCGCGGCTCTCAATTCGGAGGAGGCGGAGATGGGTTTGCAGTTCCGCTTCGCTCGAAAAGACAATCGCTACGAGCGGAAATGAGCTGTCGCGAACCTTCGCGCCGCGGATCGTAAAATAACCAAGGAATGTGCGGTGGAGTTGCTCGAAAATTTCCGCCCACTGGCGTGATTGACCGCGCGGCTGGACGACCAAAAAGTGATTCGTTGCGACGATCTCAAATTGCTTTCCGAATTCGCTCCTTAATTGAGTGCGAAGGGAAATCGGGTCGATCGGCTGAAAAGACGCGGTTCGAGACTCCAAGCCGCTCTCGATACGCTGTGGATCGAAGTCGTGCAGCCAGCCATCGGTTCCGAGCACAATATGGCGATTCGTTGCCCGAATCAGTTCGATCCCTTCGACTGTACGGCCATCGATTCGGCCGCTCAAGAACAGTGGGGGGGTGCCAAATGCGGGCTGTGCAATCGCTACAATGAGCAGAACCAGTAGCGCAGATGCCAGAGAGGGCCTGGTTCGAGGAGGTTGGATGGAGTGCAACACGGCAGGAAGAGTGCGACTGGGAATGAGAGCCTCTCCAAAAAGGGGGTACTGAAATGGGGTCTAACTCTGTGGAGGCAAATCGATTTCACTGGTGTTTGGGCCTTGCCGGAGAGGGTCAGACCCCTTTTCGGAGAGGCTTTGAGATCAATCGGAGAGGTATCCATATTGGTGCCTCTACGGCAATCATACGTCACGCTCGCACAGGAAGAGGTTGATCGATGAGAAGTGAGCACCGTGAATCGAGGGTTTCTCGGCCGCGGACCCGTCGTCGCTGCGGCTGCTGCCGTGGGAGGTTCTGGGCGCGAATGCTCGCCACGGGACTCTTGATTGGTGGGCTTGGGGGGCTGCAGGCGAGCGCCCAGGAACCGCCGCTGCAGGAGCGAGTCGAGCGTCTCATCGCGCAGATGGAATCCAAGGAATTGGGGCGGCGGCAGGGAGCCCAGGACGAACTGCGTTCATTGGGCTGGAGGGCGCTCGAGTACTTCCCCGTCGATCTTTCGCCCTACCCCGCAGAGGTTCAGGGACGACTGCAGCGCGTGAGGTATGAACTGGAGCAGGCGAAGTCCGTCGCTGCCGCTGCACCGTGCGAAGTCCAGTTAACCGCGCAGATGGAGATTCGTGAGGTCCTCGACCAATTGACTGAAGCATGCAACGTTCCCTTTACGGTCCCGCCGGGGACCGAGGGGATGTTGACACTCATGGAAGGAAAGACCTCCTTTTGGCCTGCGCTCGACCGAGTGCTCGATGCGGCGGAGCTGGATATTGACTATTACCAAGGAGAACCGGGGCGACTGGTCCTTGTCCCCCGCCTGCCTGGTCGCGCGGCAAGGGAGGGATCGGCGACCTATGCGAGCGTTTTTCGGTTGGAAGTCGTCTCGATCACGGCGCGGCGCGATCTTCGCTTTGCCCGCCAGAATTCTCTGCTCTTGGGGGTGGAAATCGCTTGGGAGCCACGGCTGACCCCGATCGGGCTGACGATTCCGCTGAACAGCCTCGTCGCGCGGCTTGACGATGGTCAAGAACTCCCTACACAGCCGGGTCAGGTCGAGGTTTCGACGAACCCCTCGGTTTCTGTGGCTCAGCTGACCCTCCCTCTCGCACTACCTGAGGAGGCGAGGAAGCTCGAAATGATCCGCGGAAGAATCCGCGCTCTTCTCCCTGGCGCCGAGGAGACCTTCAAGATTCCGCTCGACACACGGCATGAGGGCACGACGGTCGGGAACGTGACTGTTTTGGTACCGGAAGTCCGACCCAATGGAAAGCTGCATGAGGTTCGTCTCGAAGTTGTCCTCGAAGGTGCTCTTAACGCTCTCGAATCTCACCGGCAGTGGATCTTCGAGAATCCGGCATACGTTGTTACAGCCGACGGGAAACGGCTAGAGCATCTCGGTTACCAAACCTATCGTCGCACGGCAGATCGTCTCGGGATGAGTTATCTTTTCAATCTCGAAGGTGTTCTCAAGGGGAAGACGTTCCACTACCAAACACCGATTTCCGTTGTCGACAGCGACACTGAATTTGTTTTTCGAGAGATCAAATTGCCATAAATGATGCCCTTGTCGAGATACAAAACGCGACTTCGCGGGTGTGGCTCGCGATTCCCCTTGATGCTCCTGGGCATGCTGCTGCTCTCAGGCTCTTTGCATGCCCAGCAAAGCAAGGAGCCACTGGTCAAGGTCGGCGGCCAAGCGATTACTTTGGAAATGGTCGACGCGATCATCGACCAGCGGTTTTCACGCGACGAGAATACCGATCTCAAAGCAATTGCAGCAGCACGCGCCGCTGTACTGACCAAGCTGATCGAACGGCAGCAGGCGCTTCACTGCTTGCTAGCGATGCAAGGGGGGAGAGATCTCCAGCGAGAAATTCAGCAGGCGCAGGCCACGGCACTTGCGGAGGTGCAGCGAGTCGATCGTCGTGGACAGCTGACCGATGCGCAGAAGCTGACGCTGGCATGGGAACATGCGTGGGAGCGCTATCTGCACCAGAGTTTGACCGTGAGCCAACTGCAACGTTTCTTCCTTGATCATCCCTATCGCTATGACGGCACGAAGGTCTTGGTTGGACAGATTTTTCTTCCCCATCGAGAGCCTGCGTCATCGGCGGTGGGCGAAAGTTACGATCCAGCAGAGGAACTGGAGCGGATACGTCAGCAAATCGATCGTCGCGAGCTGACATTTGAGCAGGCGGCACGGCAGCACTCGCGCGGTTCGTCGGCGGCTGACGGGGGAACCATCGGCTGGATTGAAAAAGCGGGAGATCTTCCTCGCGATCTTCGGGACGTCGCACTCGCGGGAGAACCTGGTCAAGTGCTCGGCCCGATTCGTACTTCGCTCGGTTGGCATTTGATCCGCGTCCAGGAAAAGAGAAAAGGGGCACGTTCGTTTGAAGCGCTTGAGGACCTCACGGAGCTGCGAAGAGACGCCGCGGAGATGCTCTTCAACCAGCTTGTGGAAAGGGGTTCCCAGCAAACAGCGATCGAGTGGATCGACCCAGTGTGGGAATCGATTCTCCGTGCCTCCCCACCGCTTCGCTCCGCCGCTCCATCGAGCCAGAGCGGCAGTGAGAAAAGCGGCAGTGAGAAAAGCGGCAGTGAGAAAAGCGGCCAGTGAGTCTATTTATCGGGGACTGGAGCCTGCTGCAGCTCGGGGAAAGTCCAGGCTGGAATCTCGCTACGGAGAGGGATCGAGATCAGATTCCGCGCGGCGGGGGGAGTGTTTTTGAGCATCAGCTCGGAAAAATCACGGAGAATCGGGAGGCAGTTGCCATAGTAGGAATGGCCGAGCAGTTCGGTATCGATCCAGCTGGCATCGATCGTGTCCAGACCTGGAGCGATCAGCAGGCCACGGCTCGAATCTCCTGCCCTCCAGCTGTCATTAAAGTGGAATGACATGTGGAGCGCCAGGTCGTTTTTCGAGCAGTAAAGGGTCGTGCGGCGGCTCCGCTGCTGTAATTTTGGGAGAAGATGTTGTTTGAAGGTATCGGCATCGATATCGGGTGCAGCAAGAATGATTTGATCGAAGATCGTTGCCGAGGAATCGATTGCCGCGATCGCTTGGGTCACTGCATCAGCCCCCATGCTGTGGGCGATCACGTGCACCCGATTCGCGCCTGATTTTTCTGCCACATCAATCAAGAATTGCTTGATCAGTTCACGGCTGAAGAGGACCTCATTGCGGTCCGAAAAATAATGTCGAAGGCTAGCGCGTGACGGCCAGCTGTAGAAGATCGGGAGGCCTTGATAATCAAGATCATAGAAGATTTGTGCGGTTCGCTTGGCCGCCGCATCAAAGCTCACATTATATCCATGGATAAAAACAAAGCAGCTGTCCGCCGTGACCAGATCGCGCAGGGTGGACCGCAAAGTATCAAAGAAAATTTCTTCTTCAAGGAGCGTCGTTTTTTTCAGCACCACATGTTTCGACTCATCTTCGATCCCGAGCAGCGGTGATTCGACGAGTCCAATTTTGTGGTTTGGAGGAATCGAGACATCGCAGTAGCCGTAATAAACCGAACTCGATGCCGATCGACGAGACCCAAACATCGCCCCTTCGCGGCTGGAGAAGCGGCTTGTTGCTGCGGCGATTACATCGGCCGAAACCCACCATAAAGCCGTCACGCAAAGTGGGGCAATGAGCATTGCTCGCAGCCAATGACGGCGGAGGACATCGTGGCTATCGCGCTGCGGAGTGATGTCATGCCACAGCCAAGTCAAGCCGACGAGCATGACAAATGCGAGTGTCCCCAACGGTCCGACCAGCGAAAACCAACTTTGCGGAGGAGATTCCACCTGTTCCCGATTGGTGCCGAAGAAGACGCGAACGGTTTCCGGACCACCCTCCTCCATCGCTCGCAGCTGCAGTGCCCTGGATGCCGAGGAACCTGTTTCCGGGCGGGATTTGGCGATCACAATCTCTCCCGCACCGGCAGGTTCACCTGCGATCATCGCGGCTTCACCCGCCGCGGGCGCTTCACCCGCCGCGGGCGCTTCACCCGCTGTAGACGCCGCTTCGGCCGGGGCCAATGGCGGGAATTCAGGAGGAAGATCGCGCTGCTGAGAGATGCGTCCAAGGACCACGGCTGCAGCCGCAGAGACTGCCGGATCGTCGAGTGCTTCCAGCAAAGCCGGGACTGCCGGAGCTCCGACTGCCGCCAGCTCGTCCGCCGCGGCCGCGGAAATCTTCGGATCGCCAGTGGCTAGGTTTGCAATGAGGAGGTTGAGAAACGCCTGATCGACGGGGAGTGCGCTTTGCGGTACGTGCTGGAGTCCAACAATACCCGCGGTTCGTTCGGATTCGCTTGCGGACATTGCCAAGCCCCGCAGGCGATCGGCAATCACCGCACCGAGCAGGCCGAGTTGGCGGAGCTGTACCGCCGATTGCTGGCGAATGATCGGGTCGGGATGTTCGAGTGCCGCCGTGAGAAACAGTTGCTGCTCCTGGGGCGACAATTCAGTCGCACGAGGAAAGTGAACGGGGATCACGCGCGAGGCAAATTTTGGATCCTGCAAACCTTGCTGTAACTGTGCGAGCGTCGGGAGTGGCTCGGTAGCAAGCGGATCTTCGAGATACTCCGCCGCCCAGTCGTCCTGTTCATCGACCGATTCGCGGTTGGGTTGGTTGGGCAGCGAAGGCGAGGACGGGGGCGCTTGGGAACTGGAACGTGAACCGCTGAGCGATGCAAGCAAAAGCATAAGCAGCAGCGGATATCTAACGGCATAGCGCAGAACAACGGAGATCCGTGGGCGCGGTTCGATGGGTCGGGGAATCATTCGAGATGCGTTTCTCCTCACTGCGAGCTCGAAGATCAGTATCGCAGCCGAACAAGGTACTCGCTCGTGCGATTTCCTTCGAGAACCCCCAGCCGCATAATTTGCGGCGAGGATTCCACAAGTTTGACAAAGTGTGCTGCATTTTGAACATCCTGTGCATTGCAAGTGAGGATGACTTGCTGCGGCCGCAAAGTCGTATATTTTTTCTTCGCGATCTGAAAAACATTGGATGCTGGTGATTTCTCGACGACGGTTGTGATCAGGACTCCTCCTTCCTGTCGATCCCGAATAGTCAGACCTGAACGTGGTCCTTGGTTGGGAGGCATACCAGGGTACTGTGTGGCATAGACATTCTGGTTCGACTGGACGGGGATGCCCTTTCCAATCGAAGCACCTTGAGGGTACTGCTCGCGAAAATCGGCCATCACGCCAATGCTGACTTGCCGCACGAGATCATCCCAAGAACCGGTTTTTTTCCGATTTTCATCCCAGTAAATCGCAAGTCGTTTGGTGAAGAGCGAACCGGGGAGCTCGCCCCGTTGCTCAAAATCGGCGGTGAAAAAGGCTGCTTCCCCAGGCGAGCTGCCGTTGAGATCGACCCAGCCGGAGGGTGCAAAGAACAAAGATTGAAATAACGGCCCAGTCTCGGCGGGGAGCTGGAGTTGATAGACTTGTGCCGACATGAGGTTGTTCGATGGCTCGAGGATTGGTCGTCAAGAACGAGGTTTTTTCGGAGCTGAGGGGACGCGATGCGAAGAATCAAAAAGCTGCTGGTGGCCAATCGAAGCGAGATCGCGACGCGAGTTTTTCGCAGCGCGACGGAAATGGGAATCCGTACGGTGGCGATTTATTCGCACGAAGATCGTTATGCACTCCATCGATTCAAGGCGGATGAGGCCTACCAGATCGGTCGGCCTGGAGAACCGATCCGATCGTATCTGGACATTCCGAGCATCGTCCGCATGTGTCTTGAGCATGAGGTCGATGCGGTCCATCCGGGGTATGGTTTTTTAAGCGAGAATCCGGAACTCGCACGACAGTTATTCGAAGCCGGGTTGCTGTTCGTAGGACCGAGTGTGCGGAGTCTCGAGTTGCTGGGGGATAAGACGGCCGCGCGTCGTTTGGCGTCGTCGGCAGGAGTGCCTGTCTTGGGGGGGACGGACAATTCGGTCCAGCATCTTGACGAGGCAATGGCGGCTGCCGAGCGGCTCGGATATCCGGTGATCTTGAAGGCAGCCAAAGGGGGTGGTGGACGCGGGATGCGAGTCGTGGAGGCGGCCGATGGGTTGCCACAAAGCCTTGAGCAGGCGCAGCGTGAAGCGCTCACCGCATTTGGCAGCGACGAGGTTTTTGTCGAGCGTTTTGTGCGGCGAGCGCGGCACATCGAAGTTCAGTTGCTGGGGGATCAGCACGGCAATCTATTGCATCTCTACGAGCGGGACTGCAGCGTCCAGCGGCGGCATCAAAAAGTTGTCGAGGTTGCGCCCGCGCCCAACCTTGCGCCGGAGGTTCGCGCCGCGCTCTGCGATGCTGCGCTGCGGATCGGACGAAGCGTGGGATATGAAAACGCGGGGACCGTCGAATTTCTGCTCGATGTCGATTCCCGCGACTTTTTCTTTATCGAAGTGAACCCGCGGATTCAGGTGGAGCACACGGTTACCGAAGAGGTCACGGGAATCGATATAGTCCGCGCGCAGATCTTGGTCGCCGAAGGATACCGATTAACAGATGAATGTCTCGGTTTGCCGCCACAGGATGAACTGCGGACCAGCGGCTTTGCGATCCAGTGTCGTGTCACGACGGAGGACCCCGAAAACCAATTCCGCCCTGATTATGGTCGTATTACTCACTATCGTTCCCCTGGCGGCATGGGAATCCGATTGGATGCTGGGAGCGCTTTTTCTGGGGCCGTCGTCAACCCCTTTTATGATTCGATGCTCGTCAAGTGCACGACTCGTGGGAGATCGCTCGACGAGGCCGCTCGGCGGATGGATCGTGCGCTCCAGGAATTTCGGATTCGCGGCGTGAAGACCAACATTCCTTTTCTGATGCGTTTGATCGAGCATCCGACGTTTTTGGCGGGAGAATCGACAACGACGATGATCGATCGAGCGCCGGAGCTGTTTCAATTGCAGCGGCGACGCGATCGGGCGACGAAACTGCTCCGCTATCTTTCGGATGTGATCGTCAACGGGAATCCGCTCGTCGCCGATTGTCCCCTCGCCACACGTCGTGCCCCTGCGCCACTGCCAAACCTCGATTGCAGTATCCCCCTACCCCATGGATCGCGGGATGTGTTTCTCCAACATGGCGCGGCGGGTTTGCAAGACTGGATTCGCAAGCGAAATGATTTGCTGTTTACCGATACGACGATGCGCGATGCCCACCAGTCGTTGCTGGCAACAAGATTGCGGACTTATGACATGCTGCAAATCGCGCCGGCCTATGCGCGGCTAGCACCACAGCTGTTCTCGCTGGAGATGTGGGGCGGAGCGACATTTGATACGGCAATGCGGTTTCTTAAAGAGAGTCCCTGGGATCGACTGGTCGATTTGCGTCAGGCAGTTCCAAACATTCTGTTTCAGATGCTGCTCCGGGCTTCGAGCGCCGTCGGTTACGCGAACTATCCCGATAATGTCGTCCAGTTGTTTGTCCGCGAAGCCGCAGCGGCAGGGATGGATCTGTTTCGCGTCTTTGATGCGCTGAACTGGATACCGAACATGCGAGTGGCGATGGATGCCGTGTTGGAATCTGGGGCACTTTGCGAAGCGTGCTTGTGCTACACGGGAGATATCCAGGATCCGCGGCGAACAAAATATGATTTGGCTTATTATCTGAATCTCGCGCGGGAGCTTGAAAAAGCGGGTGCTCATCTGTTGGCAATCAAAGATATGGCGGGGCTGCTGAAACCGCGGGCAGCGACACTGCTGGTGCGAGCGCTGCGCGAGACGGTGGGAATCCCCATCCATTTTCATACGCATGATACGGCGGGCATCCAAGGGGCTTCGATTCTCGCGGCGGCAGAGGAGGGACTGGAGATTGCCGATGCAGCCTTCGCGCCGATGTCGGGAGGAACTTCGCAGGTCAATCTCAACACGCTTGTCGAGGCGCTCCGCGGGACTCCCCGCGAAAGTCCGCTCCGCACTGCGGAGCTCACACAGATCGCTACTTACTGGCAAGCCGCACGCGAGTTTTATCTCCCCTTTGAAAGCGTCGTCCTCCCAGCGACCGGGGACCTCTATGAGCACGAAATGCCAGGCGGCCAGTACACCAATTTGTTTCAGCAAGCCAAAGCGCTGGGGCTGGCGGATCGCTGGGCGGATGTCTGCAAAGTGTATGCTCTGGTGAATCAGATGCTTGGGGATATCGTCAAGGTAACGCCCACCAGCAAAGCGGTTGGGGATCTGGCGCTCTTTATGGTCGCCGGTGATCTGTCCCCGGAGGAGGTGCTGCGGGAGGATCGACATCTGGCATTTCCCGCGTCAGTGATTGACCTTGTGGCGGGGCGAATGGGGCAACCGCCGGGAGGATTTCCCGAACCGATCAAGCGGGCCGTCTTGCGAAATGTCGAGGAAATGCTTCAGCGGCCCGGGGAATTGCTTCCTCCGGCGGATATTCAGGCTGCCAAGAAAAAAGGGACCGAACTCCTCCATCGCGATGCCCTCGATCGCGATGCGGCTTCGCAATTGCTCTATCCCAAAGTATTTGCGGAGTATGCCGAACATTTGCGGAAGTATGGGGATGTGGACGGACTGCCGACACCAAATTTCCTGTACGGCCAGCAACCTGGCGAAGAAATCGCGGTCGATATCGAGCCCGGGAAGCGTCTGATCGTCAAGTATCTCACGACAAGCCAAGCCCACCCCGATGGAACGCGAACGGTTTTTTTTGAGCTCAATGGTCAACCCCGCGAAATCACCGTCCGTGACAAGTCGCTGGAACCGGAAGGGAAAGTGGCTCAGAAAGCGGACCCCGAAGATCCCTCGCACGTCGGTGCGACGATGCCGGGGATGGTCATCTTGGTTGCCGTCAAGACCGACGAGCAAGTCAAAAAAGGTCAGAAATTGATGGTCCTCGAAGCCATGAAGATGGAAACCACCATCAATGCTCCGGTCGATGGCGTGATCCGTACGATTCTTGTCGCCCCCGGGACGCAGGTCGCATCAGGGGACCTCCTGCTCACAATGACTTCTTGATGGGCTCCACATGGTAACGGTGGCACTGGGTGCACTGGTCGCCAGCTCCACCAGGTTGATGGCAATGGGCGCATGAAACCCTTTCGAGCGGAAGAAAATCGCTCGGTTCCAGCGCCGCAGCCGAATTCGTTTGCATCTCGATCCGATGACAGTACGTGCAATCGGCAAGCTGTCCGATTTTCAGGTGAGGCTCGTGTGAGAATCGAGTAAAGCTTGGCTGCTCGGGTTTCGGGGGGTGACCGCGCCAGCCGGAGCGATCCCCAGGGACAATCTTCCTGTGGCACTGGAGGCAGCTGCTGACGATCGGTAGCTTTCGCAGCTCCTCGCGCTGCTGAGGCTCCAGCGCGCTGGACGAGGCAAGTTCGCATAATGCAATGAGCACGCGATCGGCATGCCCATATCCACGGTACTCCAGCCGCAGAGACAGGTCATCGCGATACCAGCCCTGCAGTGGACCGGGCGATGCCCCGGGAGATGCCGAAGCAGCACTTTCAAATCTCTCCTCGTCGGTGCTTTCCTTTACGGCGAATCGCGCCAGCCATGCCTCAGCCGTTTCATGAATCCACTGGGGTGGAAGTCCATGAAAAATATCCGCAGCGAACTGCCTATCGAGCGAAGTGACGAAGAGTGTTTCGAGGGGAGTTCCGAGTTTCTGAAGAAGGGACTCTGTGGCAGCGGCGAGTTCACCTATGGCTTGTGCCTGGGCTGGGGTTGGAGAACCTTCCCAGGGGCGATAGGTGCTGTGCGATAGGGTCGCGATCGCAGCCATAGCCTGGGGGTCGGAGGATAACAACCAAGCGGTGAGGGGACTGATGTGGAAGGCATCTGCAGCGGTGAGCTCTGCGGGCCAGCGAGCCCCGTGGGAACCGTCGCCCGGAATCTCGTCGGAGTCGTCGCCCAGGGCATCGATGTCGAGCGTTGGCAGCTCGAGGACGGCAATTCCGCCTGCCGACGCCGCTTGCAGTGTAGGATCATGGCAGCTTGCGCATGCCGATTCGTACGAGGGGACACGGATGATTTTGGATGATGCAGCAGAAGTCACCGGATTGGACTTGGATGCGGTTTGCTGATGGCACAGCGTGCAATCAAGTGCAAGGTTTTTTGAGGCGAAATATCCGTGATGCGACTGATGATTGAACGCGATCGTTCCGCGTCCCATGTAGGGCCACTGTTTCCAGTCCGGATGGGTGGTCGAAAACCGTTCGAAAGATCGGCGATGGCACGACTGGCAGTTTGCATCACTGAGGGCTGTGAGATCATGCTGCGAACCGCGATGTTCTCGATGGCAGGCCGCGCATGCGATGGTGTTTTCCGAGTGGACGACGCTTTGCACGAGCGCTCGATCGGTCGAATTCCATCGATTATTTTCGAGCCCATCGCGGAATGCGCGGAGCGAATCGAGTTCGGCATCGCTCAGATTGTGGGCAAGCGTCCCGCGCGATGGCTGGATCGTTGTGTGGTGGCATGCCATGCAAAGGGAGTCTTGCGTGGTGCCGCGATGATGTTCTCCAGCTGAGGAAAACCAAGCGGACCAGTCTTGGCCAGCAGACACGTGGCACGCCGCACAGCGCTGACTCGCGAGTGTGCCGCCGAGGATCTGCGCATGGGATTGAGTCAATGATCCTGGGGCCAGGAAGTCCTGTCTCCATGGACTCCCGAAGGCAATCAGCAGTATGCCACACCCCGCGGCGATGATCGATGTTGCCAGCAGGCGACGAAATGCAGACCATCTTCGCACGGGCCGACAGGGGTTCTCAGGCGTGGCCTGGCAGCAAGTCCCATCTGCAGAAGGGCCTCGCGCGCAAGGGGACTCACTTTCGCAAAACCCACACTGCCATCGATCACCGGGGCGATCGATCGTGATCGGCAGACGGGGCTGTGGATCTGCTTTTCGCATCGCTAGAGATAACCGATGACCAGGAAGGTATGGATGAGCGACCAGAGGAGCAGGACCAGCGATAAAGCACTGTGCACGACAACCCAAAGGCGGAGCCTGAGCTGCATTGCATAATGGAAATCAAGCTCATCCCGTCGCCGGACCAGTGCCGCTAGCTGACCAGCGGCAGAGCGAGCTGAATCAGTGAAATATCGATCCAGTTCCTGCATGGCCGCTAAGAGCTTTTTCCGCCGTAAACTGTTGGGGTGCAGGATGAAATTCACGGGTGTTTCGGTTGCAAAATAGCGATGGAGATGATCGCGATAAAAGGTCGCGAGGACTGGAGCCGCAAGGGACTGTTCGAGCTGCTGAAGGACCTCCGCTGCGGCCTGCGCCAAGCGCTTGCGATCCCACGCAATCTGGTCAAAACGGTACTCACCCGGGACCGAAGCCAGTTTTCGTGGAGCGGTACGGCTGACGTAGAGTCCGTAGAGCCCGGAGCTCGAGACGCCGAGGAACAGGAGCGAAAGTCCTCCCTCGAAATATCCGTTAGCAATGATCCGTGGGACATGAAAAAGGTAGACAACGAGCGCAAAGATTCCTGTATAGATGTGAATCTGGACCCAAGTTGCAACGCTCCAGAGGGGGAGCATGACCAAGCGTTTGCGGATGGCGATGAAGACGAGGAGCACGAGGCAGGCGAGCAGCGTACCACCACTGAGAAACGAGGCGTGTCCCAGGCGATTCTCAGTGCGCTGATGAAGGAACGCAAACAAAGCGAGCGCACCGAGCGTCAGCGTGAGGGCAAGCATCCGTCGATTGCGGAAGTGGATCATCATCGCCGTGTACCGAGCCATTGATCGAGTGGTCCAAGGTGACTCAGGTCGATTCGTACGAGTGCATCATGGGGACAGGCTTTTTGGCAGGCCGGACCCGAGGGTTGCGTATGACAAAGGTCGCATTTGGTGGCTTTGAGAATCGGTAGTCCGGAACTGGCATCGCGGTAGGGCTGGCCGAGATGGTTACGCACCTCGGTCATATTGATATTTTGGTAAGGGCAAGCCGCAGCACAGGTTCCGCAGCCGATGCAGATCGGTTCATGGATCGAAATCGTCCCGCTCACTTCGTCGCGGGCGATCGCGCCTGTTGGACACCCGATCAAGCAGACGGGATCTGCACAGTGCATGCATGCCTGGGCAAACATGAGATGATCGAAAGTCGAACCACTGCGGATCATTCGTGGATTCCCTCCATGCGTCGTTGCACAGGCACGAACACAATCGTCGCAGCGCGTGCAGCGATCGAGATCGATGACCATCGTTTCGCGGCCATTATTCAGTCGCTGTTGGACCAGAAACTCGACCAGCCCCGTGGAAACATGCTGGGAATGCGTCGTGGAGGGATCGGAAATAGGTTCTCCAGGCTTATCGCGCGGGACGACGCGGCGCTCGGACCGTTCCCGGCTGGCGGGATTTGGCGGAGCAGCGGCTTCGGTCAGCGGGGATGTATCGCGACCTCGCCCCGCAGATGGACGAATCTCACCTCGTCGAACATACGGAAAGATCCACTCTGTGAAGGTTTCGGCAGGGATGTGGAGCGTATCGACGAACCCAATGGCGCGCAACGAATGCGCTAGGGGAATCGGCGGGCTTTGCTCGGTGCGGAGCATGTTTTCGGCAAGCTCGGTAAATCCGAATAAATCTCGCTTTCCAAGATACGCTGTTGTCCGATGTCCCTCCCCGTGAATCATGCTGACACGCGCAAAGCCCGCACGAAGAATGATCAAATCGGTGGGAATGTTCCCCTCAATTGCGATGAGGGGTTCCAGTTGAATCTGTTCGTTGGCGGAGAGTTGACGCGTTTTTTGGAAATCCGAGTGCCAGTCCATCCGACCGAAGGAGCGTAGGACCGAGGCGTCAGCAACCCGTTGCAGAACATCCTCGGGAAGAAACCGCAGAAGCGGGATTTCGCGGAGGTGGGGTATCAACCAATGCGTGCGATAATGCCGTTCGATTTCAGCCGAAAAGGATGGATCGCGACGGAGCAGTCGTAAGCCTTGCCAGCGGATTTCCAGAATCGTGGCCTCGCATTCACTGATGACCGTCGCCGTTTGTGGAGTGCGATACATCGCGGCGATCTCCCCAAAGATTTCCCCTGGTCCCAGTCCGACCGAGCGGCGACCATGAAAGACGGCGCTGAAGTCTTGTAGGGAAATGGTCGGGCGTTTGTCGATCGCCGAGATCCGTGTTTGGTCGTGGCTGGTGATCTCCGCCGGCGACCTCACTTCTGCAAATGGGAAGCGGTTCCATAGCTGGGAAATGGCTTGTCGCCATGAGAGCCGTTTGGGAATCGGGCGCCCGAGCGACTCTTCCGGAAGCCTTTCCAGCGAGACACGGACACTGCCAGCGAGAATGAAAAAAGCACTCTGCCCATAATCTCCTTGCCGAACAAGAATCTCGCCGCGTTGGCAACGACGAATCCGGCAGTCGTTCTTAAGAATCCCGAGCAGAGGAGTTGCTTTGGAAAAGGAATCGTCGCGCATGGCGGCGAACGGACCGCGAGTGCGCAGCCACCGCACATCATCATCCGACATGGTGGGGTCCAGCGGCTGGTCCCATCGCTCGGGACGACGTACAAGCACGGCCTGAGAAGTGTCCATCCGTGAACCTGCTGTTGCTGTCCGAAAAGGGGTCTGAACCTTTGGAGCTTGCCGGAGAGGGTCAGCCCCCTTTTCGGGTAAGCTCTTAGTCTTCGAACGCGCCCGCTGGAGGCTCGTAGTTAAACTCCTGCCATTTGACCGCCTTGTCCATCGGCTCGATTCGCATCACGAGGTGGCCATTTTGATAGAGGCGGACGGTGCTGGTGGATTGACTGACCACGACACCCACAGCCTTCGTCTTCCGAGTGATTGCCGCACAGGCCCAGTGCCGCGCGCCCAATCCTTTGCTCATTGTCAGGTCTTCATGCGAGACCTCGAGCATCTGACGGCTTTTCTCGATCGCTCCATCGGGGCTGATGACGAAGGCTCCATCGAGCTGGGCAATTTCCTTCGCATCCTCTTGCACACGCGGATCGAAAAGATCGCGATGTTTTCGATTGTATCCGCGAAAGGGATCCACACCACTATCGGTGCAATGTTCGAGGACCGCCCGCGTATCCCCAATCACGAACAAGGTTCCAACCGGTTTTCCTTCCCGCCCCTCCCGACCGATTTGAACCGCCAGATCGACGACGGCCTTGATTGTCTTCAGCGGGACACTGCTCCCGAGCCGCTGCAGATCGCGAACGTTCAAGCGTCGCATCCGCTCGTCGAGCTGGAGATGGCTGAGCGAATCGAGACGCCCTTGCTGGAAACCGCTGTAACAAGCGACGACATCCCCGTTGGTACTGATCAATTCATCTGCTGCGGCTTCGAGCAGGGCGTGCTGAAGACGCTCGAGCAGAGGAGCTTTATCCTTATTGAGTGCAAGTGGTTTGAGCCCCGCTTCCGCAGCTCCCTCGAGATCGGTCTGGTGGTCCGCCGCAACAATCACCGTGCGACCGAAAGGAACTGCTGCCTCTGCGATTTTTTTCCAGTCCAGCGCTCCATCCAGGAGAAACAACAGGGCGTCGGCATTCGTTTCAATCGCCATGTTGACTGCCATGGCGATAATCGAACTGGTCTGTTTTGTATATCGTTGCGTTGCCATTTCAGCCCTGGAGGCACGAGGTCGAACGCGCTGAGGCAGGGAAACCTGGTGCGGGATTGAGAATGAGGTTGGACCGATCACTTCCATGATGCACCAAAAATCTAATCAGCGTTTTCGAGTATGGCAACGTAAATCCGTCCGTCGTTCTCCTAGCGTCGCGTCGCTGTTCCCCGCGCCGAGCGCGTTGAGTTCGGTGGGTTCTCTCCCATCCATGGCCGAACGCTTGTGTACATCCTGGCGTGGTAGAGCGCAAGGGCCCGGAGCGCATGACCCTTGGGGCCGACTGGCAATTCCTGATTTCGACCATTTTGGAAGACATTCATCAGGAAACTTACTGCTTGCGTCACACGTGGATCGCGAAGCTCTTCTGCAGGGAGCGTGAAAACCAACCATTCGAGGATATGCCCTGTGGTTTGGAGCTTGCGATCGAGATCCCCATCATCAGCTCGCCCTTCAAACCAGCTGGTGCTGAACGATCCGTCTCGATTCTGCAGTTGCCAGGCATATTCAACGAACTCTCCGAGATAAGTTTCCGCTCGAGACCACTGGCCGGTGATCGGAAGACCTTCGCGCTGACGCTGCTGGAGTGCATACGAGAGCCCCATGAGACGATGCGTGCCACCGCACGCCGCGCCGACAACGGGCTGGGAGATCTCTTCGCGGAGGAGACGCTCAAAGTCCCAGGACTGTCCATCGGCGGCGCGCCACTGAGTATCGGTTGGCAGGTAATTCGACAGACCAATCAAGGTGAATGTCAGTTCTTCACCACTTTTACAGGCGGCCATCTCGGAACGGAGTAAATCCTCGACTGTGAACCTCCGGCCACTGGCGGTGAGCGGGTAGTTCAGGGGGACACCAACCTGGGCGAAGATCGCGAGCATCTGAGCGCGATGTCCTTGCAGGCCGACACCTTCTCGAGCCACGAGACGGCCATCCTGAGTGACAGCGAGAATTTTCATGTTGCGGCAAGGATTGTTCCCTCCGAGCCAGGCAACAGCGTTGTAGCGCTGGCGCCCCGTACTAATCTGCGTATCGACCCCATAAGGAAGAATCGCATGCAGCATTCCCCACGGTGTTCGCTCCCGAGCATCTTCCGGGCGTCGATAATGGTACTGCAGAATTTGCGAGATTCCTTCGCGCAGGCGGAGCGCCGCCGCGGGAATCGCCAGCTTCGTTGCTGCGGGAGGAGTGCCGCGCGGGGTTTCGACGGTAGGACTCGCCTCCACGAGCGGGCGATCATATTCATCTGCAGCGATCGCATCTTTGGCCGCTGGTGCCTGATCCTCGTAGTCCTCGATCCGCTCCTGCAGCGACCGCGATCGCTGGTTCTTGTCGCTCGAAGGAGCCTCGATCTTCGGACGGCGGACAGGAATCGGGTTCGATTCGAGCCGTTCGGCGAGTCCGCTCCCGACCGCTTTGGCCGGGACCTCGGGCTCGACCTGCGCTTCCTCAGCTTTCCAATCCTCTTCTTTTTTGACTACCCGCTCCTTGGTTGAATCCGTACTTGGCTTTTCCTCAGGAGTCGCCGGGTTAAGCGGTCCGCTTGGGGCTGAAGGACTGGCGGGCGAGCGGCTCGGACGCCAACCGTCATCGGCCGGTGAGGGAGCTTCCAGGTCGGGGGGACGGGACGTCAGCTTGAGAACCGGAGCTGGAGAACCCGATCGCGGCGTATTCTGCTGTACCCAAGCGGACGAAATCCCTGGAACCGTGATTCCCACAACGGAGAATCCAGTTGCCACCGCCAAGAGGTGCAAACGCTGCCTGAGGATGAACCAGCGATCGAGCCGAGGGACTTTGGGCATGAACAGTCGTCGGGCTGGAGGAATGAAGGAGGAATTCGGCAATCATGAAGGAGAAACGGAGCGCGTCTCGGCGCGCGGGAGGGAAACTCGTTCGAATTGATAAATTCCTCCCTACCTCTCCATTTATCGGAATCCGATCGACTGGACTTCACGCCTGGGAAGAATTTGCGGGGAATCAATCGGGGAACCTAAAAGATTCCCAAGAGCCTTTCCCGCCAAGAAGCGCTTCGAACCTCGGTCGCCGAACTTTCTTGTGGGAGACTATCCACGAGCGCAACCCATGCCTCGGGGTCGTTCCCCGCATCCTTTCCTGTCACTTCTTTCAGAGAAATGACCGAGGCATGCTGGTAGGCCAGATCAGGCTCCCGGACCGTCGACTTTAAAGCTTCGAGAACTTCGGGGCCGCGATGGTTGCCGAGGCTCAAGATCGCAGCCAAACGAACATCCTTATTCGCTTCGCTGTTCAGGGACTTGATGAGCAGTTGTGTCGCGCGAGGGTCGGAGCGGGTCTCGAGTCCACGGACACCGACAATACGAACTTTGGGGTCGGTATCTTCAATCCCCTTGGCAATCACATCGAGCGACTCGGGAACCGAAGCGGCAATCGCAGCGCGAAGCGCGAGCGCCCGCATGTGCGGACTTTGATCATGTTCGATAAGCTTCCCCATTTCGCCCATCCACTTACGCTGCTCCTCTTCGCTCATCCATCCAATTTGGCTGATCAGAGCCTTGAGTTCCTGGGTCCGCTGTACATCGGTGATGCCGAGTTTCTCGTCTTCAGCCCACTCGTGCATCGTGTACCAAGGATTGGTGTACTTGAGTGCATAAAGCGGCCCATCGTGGCAGCCTGCAATGGTGACAACAAAGCAGCCGACTAGGGTCGGAAGGGCATTCAGGAGAGTGCGCGAGCAAGATTCCATGGTGCGTATCGCATCCTGGCCGAACGAGGGATTTTCTTCGAGCGAGGATTCGTAGCAAAGTTTTTTGAACCGATGCAATCCTGGTTTCGCCGAGGGTAATGAGACGGCCGCGGGGATAACACGGCCAGGGCGATTAGACAGCCGGGATCTGGTCTGCAGATTCCTTCAATTGGCGAAGGATGCTGAGCGCCTCTTCGGGGGGGAGGCGGTCGAGATCGAGCTGCCGGAGTTGCTCAATGGCCGGATGGTCGCAGTATCCGAAGAGCGTCATTTGCAGGGGTGGGCGGGTCGAGTTCTGTCGTGGCGACACGATGGGCATTCGATCTTGCGGACTGGGGATCGTCGATTCGAGCTGACGGAGAATCTCCTGAGCTCGCTGATTGACCGCATGTGGAATTCCCGCCAAGCGTGCGACATGGATCCCATAGCTTTTATCGGCACCCCCGGCGACGATGCGGTGGAGGAAAACGACTTGATCCTCCCATTCGCGGACAGCGACATTCAGGTTGACGACTCGCGGAAGGGTTTCGGCCAGCTGTGTCAATTCGTGATAATGGGTTGCGAACAGGGTTCGGCAGCCGATCGAGTCGTGGAGAAACTCGGTGATTGCCCATGCCAAAGAGAGGCCATCATAGGTACTGGTGCCGCGACCGATCTCGTCGAGGATCACAAGAGATCGGCGGGTGGCGAGGTGCAGGATCCGCGCCGTTTCGACCATCTCCACCATGAAAGTGCTCTGTCCACGCGCCAGTTCATCGCTTGCTCCGACACGGGCGAATATCCGATCGGTCAGCCCGATTGTTGCTCGTTTGGCGGGGACAAACGAGCCGACGTGAGCCAAAAGCGTCAGGAGCGCGACCTGGCGAATGTACGTGCTCTTCCCTGCCATATTCGGACCCGTGATCAGCATCAACATCCCATCTTCATCGCTGGCGCGGGTGTCGTTGGGAACGAATTCCCCTTGTGGGAGCATGGCATCGAGAACCGGATGTCGACCTTGTTCGATATCCAAAACGACCTGGTCGGACATTTCCGGACGGACCCAACCGCGCCGTGCGGCGACTTCTGCCAGACCCGCGAGAACATCGAGACGCGCCAGTGCGGCAGCGGTTTCTTGAAGCTGCCGAAGATGCCGGTGAACATCCTCGCGAAGGGCCTGAAACAGTTCCAATTCCCGCTGCCTCGCTCCTTCATCCGCAGCGAGAACCTTCTCTTCGTAGTCTTTCAGTTCAGGAGTGATGTAGCGTTCGCAATTTTTGAGCGTTTGCTTGCGGATGAAGTGGGCTGGGATCTTTTCGCGATGCGTATTGGTCACTTCGAGGTAATAGCCAAAGACTTTGTTAAAGCCGATTTTAATGGAAGCGATCCCCGTCTGCTGGACTTGTTCCGCTTGATAGCGAGCAATCCACTCTTTTCCTCCCTTGGCCAGCGAGCGCAAATCGTCGAGTTGTTCATCGAAACCATCGCGAATATAGCCACCGTCGGCCGTTGTCAGCGGCGACTCGTCCTGGAGGCCCTCTTCGAGCTGTGCACGAAGCTCTGGGCAAAGATGTAACTGGTGCTGGATCTCAACCAGCAGCGGTGCTTGGCGATCGATCAGCCGTGCTTTCAATTGCGGCAGCATGGCCAGCGACCGCCCGACAAATTGCAAATCGCGAGGCCCGGTGCGGCCACTGGCAATTCGTCCTAGGAGTCGGCTGAGGTCAAAGATACCCCGCAACCTTTGCCGGAGATCTTCGCGGAGCGGATGCGCGGTGACCAGTTCGGCAATCGCTTCTTGCCGCTGTTCGATCCGCTGGGGATCGGTCAGCGGTGAAGAGAGCCAGCCTGTCAGTAATCGAGCTCCCATCGGTGTCAGGGTTTGGTCGAGAACCGCCAGCAATGAACCTTCTCGCGAACCGCTACGAATCGTTCGAGTCAGCTCGAGGCTTCGGCGCGAGGCCGCATCAATCTCGACAACCGCCGAACGATGGTGGGCCAGGAGGGCTTCGAAATGGTCGAGGCCCCCGGACTGTGTCTCCTGAAGGTAATGAAGAATCGCCCCCGCAGCACGGATCGCCGCTTCGTGTTCCTCGGAAAAACCAAATCCTTCAAGGCTTGCTACGCCAAAGTGCTTTGTGAGCATGCGGCTCCCTTCTTCGAAGGCGAAAGTCCAGGCAGGACGCATCGTCACCTGCCAGGGCATCGTTCGATCCGGGCTGAGGCGTGGATCATCCTCGCGAAAAAGGACTTCTGCCGGTCCGATCCGCTCCAGTTCGTCATCCAGAGCGCTGCGAGGAAAAATTCCGGCTTCAAAACGTCCGCTCGAAAGCTCTGCCCAGGCAATTCCCACTGTCTCACCATCGCCGTCCGCCCCACCCCGCGCGGCGATGGGGCGGTAAACCGCGACGAGGTAATTGGCCTGCAGAGGGTCGAGCAATTGATCATCCATGAGCGTCCCGGCAGAAACCACGCGCGTGACCTCGCGTCGTACCAAACCCTGCGCTTGCTTGGGATCCTCGACCTGCTCGCAGACCGCCGCGCGATAACCCGCGGTGATCAATTTACGCAAATAAGTGTCCAGCTGATGAAAAGGAAAACCCGCCATCGGAATCCCATCATCTTTATCCTTGTCGCGGCTGGTTAGGGTAAGCCCGAGCACTGCGGCCGCCGTCTTTGCGTCCTCATGAAAAAGCTCATAGAAGTCCCCCATCCGAAACAGCAGTAGGGCGTTGCCGCATGCTTGTTTCGCTTCGTGATACTGACGCATCATGGGGGTCATCGGCACGTCCCTCCGCAACAAGACTCAAGGGCCTTCCATCCAGACAAGATACGCTTGAAAGAGTACCGCTCCGAAACGCGGATGACCAGGGTTTGCCGTTCAGGGCCGATGAAATGCCGCAAACCGCCACCGCCTCAGAGGAACAGCCGAAATGTTTTCTCTGGTCGGTAAAGAACAGCGGCGCGGCGATCATCTCGATGTCACCGTGCTGTTGTCGAAGTGATTCGCGGCGGATCAAGTTGCTTGGAAATGCAACTGATTGACACTTCGACGCGTTTGGTACAGGAATCGCGTCAATCCAGGAGCAGTCAATCGCAATCGAGTTTGGATCTCTGTCGCAGCGAAGGAGTACGAGAGATGTTCGGGATGGTCTTGTTGGGGGTGGGGCTGTGCTTGGTCGCAATCTCGGTTTCGATTGCGCTGCGCCCACCATTACCCGTAGAAGCTTTTTGGGGTCCCCGCGCCGACTAGCGGCCGCTCATTTTTTCTTGCGCACGTGCCTCACGGAGTGCCGCCGCTTCACGCGAGAGCTTGAATTCGCCAGCACCCGGAAAGTACTGAACATCGTCTTCGAGATAGTAGGGGCTGGGAAGCGTTTGCCCATTGACGCTGACCTGACAACCCGCAGCAGCTCCAGTCAAAACGGCGGCGCCGCTCAGGAGAGCGATCGTCCGAAACCAGTTTTGGTCCTTCTTGGCAGTCATCCCTTTCCCCCCGCATCAATAGCAGTTTTCCGGCCGTCAGAGACCTGGAAGGTCTATAGACGTGCGACACTCGGATTTTTCGTCACAACCGTCATCGACCGAATGTTCGCTGCGACTTGAATGGAGGTTCAGGATTTTTATCGTCGGCAACTTGGGTGGCGCAATAAAAAACCCCTCGGCGGTCTCGCCGAGGGGTCTGAAAAACCAGAGCGAAGCGTTCGGACCGCAGCGTTTTTTGCTGGCCTTACTTGCTGGTGAGTGGGAAGGCGTACTCATTGGGGCCGGATTCCGTGACCTGCACAGGGGCGAGCCCCGAGGTTTTTGGATCGGAGTACTTCTTCGGGATCAAGTCCTTGGTCTTAAAGTCGCTGGTAATCGCCGGATTTTCAGCCATTTTCTTCATGAACTCTTTGGGGTCCCCGATTTGGTCCTGCATCGATCCTGTTTCCACCTTGATGATCGTGACGTTGTGCTTTCCAACCACGGCGCCAGGAGCGGAGTTCGCGCCGATGTAAGTGGTGAGGGTGTATTTTCCGGAAGCGTCGGTCTTGCCAGAAGCAGTGAACGAGCCAACTTCGCTGAGAAAGTTCACCGTTGCTCCTTCCACGGGAGCGCCATCCAGCGTTACTGAGCCACTGACCGGTACCGTTGCCGGCAATTCGGGGCCGCAACCGCTGATGGAAAGCACGAGCGGGGCAATGACTAAGAGGGGTAGATGAGGGAGTTTCATAGATTTTCAGTTCCCGAAGCGAAAAAGGGGTGGGGGAAAAGCGACCGTGCTTAACGTATGAGGATAGCGATTTAGCGACTTGATATTCAAGAGATCTCGCGAGCAGAAATCCTCAAATCAAGGGTCGCGCATAAAAAACCAACGGCCCTCAGGATTGTTTTCCTGAGGACCGTTGGCGACAGCTTTTGGAAGTTCAAAACCGCCTCCGAGGAGGCGTGGTCATCCTCCCGCCAGATTATGGAATCTGAACGGGGCGGCCATCTCGACGGCAGCCGAGCCGCTGGTAGGTGATGTAGTCGATGCTGTCAGAGAGCATCCGGACGTTTCCATCACCGAAGACGAACTGAGCACCATTGCCGTGCTGGCTCTTGAACCCTTGCGAGGTCTGCCAGTTAGCCCATGCATTGCAGCCGGTGTTGTAGTTCGAATCCCAGCCCGGTTCGCCAATCCCGATGATTGGGAAGTTGATCGGCGCGGTGGTCGCAGTCCACAGACTGTTAAAATGCGCCCAACCGTTCCAGTGGTGATCGCTCTTGTGGGGAAGAACTTCACCCATGGCGATCGTGTTCGAAGTCCCGTCTTGGTTCATGATGTCTTCGATGCGGTAGCTGATTTCGCCACGCGTGAAGAATCCAGAAACCCCGTGACCGTTGTGGCTGTTCCCGTGACCGTTGGGACCGGTGCCGAACACGTTACCCGGGTAGAGGTTGCAGGAGTTGCCTTGCGAAGGCATTGCCTGGGCACCAATGCTGGGCGCGTAGTTCGACAAACCACGGTGATCTCGCCAAGTCGGATCGCTCCACTGCCAACGATCCATCCCCGTGTACGAGGGACAGATGTAGGTCGGAACGACCACGTGCCATGAACGCTCGACGCTCACACCACCGTGCATGAATGAACCGACGGCGTTGGACCGAATCCAGGCGCTCCACTCGGCATTCGAAGGATTGGGATCGAGCATTGGCATCAGTGGCGAACCCATCGGGAAGCTCTTCCAGAGAGGCTCCTGCTCGACGTAGGGGAGAAGTGCCACGAGCTGGCTCCCCTTGCTGCTGTCGGTCCACGTACGCGGCTCACGCGACGTTCCAACGTGCTGGAAACCAGCGAGCGGAAACCGGCCGTGCGTCGTGTGGTAATTATGCAGCGCAAGCCCAATTTGCTTGAGATTGTTGCTGCAAGACATTCTGCGGGCTGCTTCACGGGCGGCCTGAACCGCCGGCAAAAGCAGACCGACCAAGATGCCGATGATCGCGATGACCACCAGCAATTCGACCAGCGTAAACGCTGATCGTCGATCGAATGATCGAGACCGCTGCGACATGACTGAAATACTCCAAAACGAAAAGAAACAAAAAAGAACCGCAGAACTGCGGAAGGAATCCATTGCAAAAAAAATACGGAAAAGCGATTTCGGGGTGAAATCTTCCTCGTTGGGGGGGTAGAAATTCATCCAAATATGTCAATCGGTACCCCACCGATTCCAATCACCCACCCAATTTGTAGTGATTCCGAGCGTCCGAAGCAATATTTTTTCACTATTTTTTCGGTACAAATTCATGGCCCCCCTCACTTTAAGCGTCAGCTAGCGGAGATTTAACTCCCGTAAAGCCAGAAAACCACTTCTTTTGGTGTGATTAAAAATGGCTGTTAGTGGGGTTTTGCCGATTCGGGCAATTGTGGCGGTTTGACAAGCACCTCCCTGCGAGTGTTTGTGGAGTAAACGGACTGTCTGTGGGCAGCGGGAGGGTTGTTTATCGGTCCGACGTCGGGCCAGTGGAAAGAGACGGGGTCAAGGGACTCGGAGTTTGCTGGTTCTCCGAGGTTTCTTGGCTGACTTTCTTTTGGTCATTCTTCTCCTTTTCGGATTCCGGCGGGGGGCCGGCCCGCAAGCGATGCTGCTGGGAGAGGAGAATAAAGCGGGGATGTTCGTCGAATTTGGTTCGGTAATAATCGGCCAGAAGGCGATGAGCTTCTTTGAGATCGGGGTCGATTTGGAGGGCATTTTGGAGCCACAGCAAGCCATCCTCTGCATTCCCGTAGAGGAGGTGCGCGGAACCGATTTCAAGGCGAATCGCCGCGTCGCCAGGGTTTTGGCTTGCTGCTTCGATTTTGCGGTTGGCCGCCGCGACTTCCGCGTGGGCTCGCGCGGCATACTCGAAGTGTTTCGTTGCCCGGTCCCCTTCCCCGAGACCGCGGAGGGCCGTGGCATAGGCATGATGGATTTCGCGCCGCCTCGTCTCTTTATCGATAAACGGCTGCAGTGTTTTTGCGGCCTCGGCGTAGTTCCCTTGCTCGATCAGTGAAAGCGCAAATTCGACAACGACCAGGGGTTCTTGCGGGAATCGCTCGAGGGCCGAGGTGATGACTGCTTCGGCGGTCTCGAGCTGGGATTGCGAACGGAGGGACGTTGTGAGTGCAACGGCGGCACGCGGGCCAAATTCATCGCTAGTTAGTGCTTTGCGGAGGTAGGGGATCGCTTCGTCGGTTCGTTTCAGGTCGGCGAGGAGTTGGCCGAGTCCGAAATTCGCGAGTGGATAGTCTGGATCGATTCCCAGCGCGGCTCGGAACCCCTTTTCGGCAGCGGCATTGTCTTGCAGTTCTGCGTAGATCGAACCAATCCAGGCTTGGGGGCGGGGGTCCTTGGGGTAATCTCCGGCCCAGCCCTCGAGCAGCGTCAGTGCGGGACCAAAGGCGCGCTGCCGCATATAGCCAAGCGCATACGCCTCGCAAACCACGGCAACGTCCCCTCCAGCCGACTCGAGGAGGGTTGGAAGTTGAGCTTCGGCGAGGTTCATTTGGCCCCCTTGGGCTTGAATCAGCCACTGTTCGAGGTCCATCGCAGCGGCGTCCGCCTCGAGCGCCTTGGCACGGGCCAATTGTTGGCGGGCGGCGTCGAAATCCCCTTCGCGTCGCGCGAACCGCGCGAGCACCAAAGGAATGCTCGATTCCATCGGGTTCAGTGTTTCACTGACCCACAGCCATCGCTCGGTCGTTTCCCGGGGCTCGGCGGCCGACCCACGCAGGGCGAGTTGGCCGAAATAGTGGGCGATTGATTTTCGAAAGAGAACCAAACCATTAAGGAGTGCCAGCAGTAATACCAGTAACCACCAAACTCGTTTCCGCGAGGGGGTTTGAGTGTCAGTTATCGTTTCGGTCAACTTGTGAGCTCCGGCGATTTTGATTCAGATGGGGGAAAATGCGGAGGTCGAACCCTCTAGCATCATAATAGCGAGGTGTGGTCATGAAGGTTCGGACAACGAGTGATCTTTTCGTCGCCATGGCATGCATCATGGTCGGACTTGTGCTGGGCACAGGCGGATGCGAGGAACCCCGCCGTACGAAAGAGGAACTGCTTCGCACGACGGAGCCGGAGATGCGGGAAATCCTCGAAGCTCCCGGTTCGGTGACAACGTCGATGAGCACCCCGCTGATGGTGGCAGGGATTGAAAATCCGACGATGGTGTCGGCCGCGGATTCCGGGCTGAAGCCCGATGCGGCGGTGATTGGTGTGATCGTCGATGGGCAAGCCCGCGCCTATCCCTTGCTCCGCCTCTCGGGAATGCTCGACCACGTGGTTAATGACGTGGTCAAAAGCGGCGACGGGGGAAAGCGGCTGGGTTTGACGATTACCTACTGCGACATCACAGATTGCATTCGCGTGCTGACTGCGGAGGGTGAGCGATCTGAGGAGAGCCTGCGGGTGGGAACGCTGGGGCTGGTCCGTGGCGGTTTGGGGATCACCGTGGGTTCGGGGCAGTACAAGCAGACCGAGAAGATCGAAGGCCTCGAAGATTATCCGCACGAACGGACGACGTGGCTCGATTGGCGCTTCCGTCATCCGCAGACCGTTGTCTACGCGGGTGTGGCTGGCAGGTTCACATCGGTCGAGAAGAATTCGCGCGGCGGGAGTGAGAGCCGATGAGCAATCGCGAGGGGCGCGAGGAACAATCGCGCGAGGGGGCTGGCGGAGTTCTTTACCTTCGGGTCTGCACCGGATGGTTGTTGCTTGCCTGCGGAACTTTGCTTGCGGTCGGTTGTGGCACTGCCTCGAACGACAAAAACTCGGCCGAGAGCGGCCGGGAGTCGCCTGCGGGAATCGCCGCTGATGATACTCCGGCCCGCGCCTCCGCAGCTCGCGCGGAGCGAAAAGGAACCGCTGGGAGTTCTTCGCCCAGCGGGGCACGACGGCCCATTGAGTTTTCGGACCAGACGAGCCGCTGGGGCGTCGATTTCGTCTATCGCAATGGGGAGGAGACCGGGAATTGCACGATCCTTGAGTCGCTCGGGGGAGGGATCGGCATGCTCGATTTTGATCGCGACGGTTGGATCGATCTGTTCGTCCCGGGGGGTGGGACTTTTTCGGGTCGAGACATTTTGGGTTACCCTTCGCAGCTCTTTCGAAACCTGGAGGGGCAAAAAATGGTCGCCGTCGCGGAGTCTGCCGGAGGAGGCTTTGCCCCGCGAACTTACACCCATGGCGCGATGGTCGCCGATTACGATGCCGATGGGTTTGCCGATGTCTTGGTCAGCGGTTACCACGGGTTGCAGTTGTGGCGCAATCAGGGAGACGGGACTTTTCAGGAACTGCATGCGGCGGCCGGGCTTGTCGATTCGCGCTGGAGCAGCTCCGCAGCGTGGGGAGATTATGACAATGATGGATTCCTGGACCTCTACGTCGCGCATTACGTGAATTGGTCCTTCGATAACCATCCGTTTTGTCGAGGCCGAACCGACGAGGAGCGGGACATTTGTCCGCCGCGAGATTATGATCCGCTCCCCGATACTTTGTATCTCAGTAATGCCGACGGGACTTTTCGAGACGTCTCGCAGGAGTGGGGGTTGCGGAAAGAGGGGAAGGGGTTGGGGGTGGTCGCAGCGGACTTTGATGGCAACGGAGCGATTGATATCTATGTCGCCAACGACACGGTGAACAACTTCCTTTATCAGAACTCGGGCAGCCCGCCACTGCGCGAAATTGGCATGCTCAGTGGAACGGCAACCGATAAGGCGGGTATTCCCAATGGCAGCATGGGGGTCGATGTGATCGACTTTGACCGCAACGGGCGCCCTGATATCTGGGTGACGAATTACGAACGCGAGGATTTCGCGCTTTATCGCAACGAGGGAGGATCGGCCTTTTTGCACGTCAGCGATGTTGCTGGCCTGAATGTCCTGGGGGGCTTGTTTGTCGGCTTCGGGACCGTGTGTACCGATTTCGATTTTGATGGAGACGAAGACATCATGGTCAGCAATGGCCACGTGATTCTCTATCCGACGACATCGCCGCGCAAGCAATTGCCGTTGGTGCTGATGGCTGATCGGATGAGGTTCCAGCGGCTGACTTATGATGCGAACCATTACCTGATGGAGCCTCATGAGGGGCGTGGGCTGGCCGTCGGGGACCTCGATGGGGACGGCGATCTCGATGCGGTGCTGTCAAATATCAATGCACCCGTGGCGATTCTCAACAATCAATCTCCCGCACCGGGGAACTACTTGGCTGTGGAACTCGTCGGGCGAACATCGAACCGCGAGGGGATCGGCGCGATGGCGACAATCGGCTCGGGGAAGAATCAGAGCCTGCGGATTCGCAAGGGGGGAGGAAGTTACCTCTCAACCAGTTCGCCCTATTTGACCTGGGGGCTCGGTGAAGAAAAGGTCGTCGATTCCCTGGTCGTTCGCTGGCCCAGTGGCAAGGTCACGGAGCTGGCTGGGATTGAGGCCAACAGAATCGTTCGGATTGAGGAGCCTAGCCCGTGAGCATCCCGGATCGCCTGTTTTTTCATCCACGGACGCTCGTTCTCCTCTTGATGGTCTCGCTCGGAGGGATGCTGCTGTGGCAGTGGTGGAGTGACCCTCAGCGGTATGTGGCGATGGGGATGCAGGGGATCCGAAGTGGCAATGGCAGCGATGTGGAACGGGCCGCAGCGGGATTGAAGGAGGTCAGTACCCATCGGCCGCATTATCAGTTCTTGCTCGCCGCGATGGAGTTGCAATCCGGTCAAACGCAATCGGCCCTGCGTCGTTTGACAACCGCGATGGAGCATCCGGACCTGGCTGTTGATGCGCGGGTCTTGGCCGGACAAGCGGCCTATGAGTTAGGGGCGGCGGGAAATGCGAAAGTTTTCTGGGAGGAAGCTTTGCGGCTTTACCCGGAGTCCGCTTCGGCGCACCGGTGGCTGGGAGTGATGTATTACGACTTGGGGGCGATGGATAATGCCCTTGCCCACTTGAGCGTCGTCTCGAAGCTTCTGCCGGAGGACCCGCGTCCTGATCGCTTGATGGGGCTGATCAATCACGATTACCAGCGTCCGGCCGACGCGATTCGGCATTACCAGCAATCGCTGCGGCGCGACCCTCGTCAGCAGGATGCCAACGATATTTCTTTGGAATTAGCCGAATGTCAGATCATGCAGCGGGAGTATGCCGCGGCGCTGGAAAGTCTCGATCGCTGCGCCGCGTCACCTCGCAAAGATCGTTTGCAAGCGACCTGCCAGATGAACCTCGGCGAGCTTGAAACGGCGAAATCGCTCGCCCAGCGTGCGCTCGAAAGCGACCCTCGCGATGTCGAGGCGATCCAGCTGAACTCGCAGCTCGCGCTGATCGATGGAGACCTCGAAAAGGGAGTCGATTTACTTCGGCAGGCGGTGACCGTCGACCCGTACAAACATGCCGTCCGAACGCAATTGGCACAGCTCTTGGAGCGGATGGGGAGATCGGAGGAAGCCGCGAAAGAGGTCCAGGAAGCGGATCAATTGCAGCAGCGTTGGCAGCGTTTTTCGGACCTCCAGATGGATGCCATCAACCAACCGACCAATGGTGAAGTTCGCTACGAAATTGGACAATTGGCGAGCCAGCTGGGCAAGCCGCAGCTGGCGCTGACGTGGTATCGGGCTGCGCTGGCCATTGACCCAACAATGGCCAAAGCGGGAGAAGCGGCGCTCCGCCTCCAGCGACCTCAGGGGGAGTGAGCTGCGCGGTCGATAGCCAAACCGACGGCAACCCACCCATCGAAAGCTGCGAGCGAGAACCTGGGAGCTCTCCGCGAGAATCTGTGATCTCTCTGCGAGAATCTAGGAAAGCGGGGCGTCTCGTGCCGACGGGGACTCGGGGGGCGGGGATTTGATTGAATTTCGCTCCGGAAGTGGCAGGTGAGGATGTGGTAAACCGCCCGTGCGCTGGTTATAGTGGCCGCGTCATTCCCCTTGGATGAACCAAGCCCCCTCGCAGCGAGAAAGACTATGACCACTGACGTGCGCGACGCCGAGAAACCCTCCCAATGGATGTTTTGGGGTTGCTTTATTGCGCTGATTACGACTGCGTTCTCGTTCATAACGCGAACCTTCATGATCAACACCCCGGCGATGTGGCCGACCGATTTCGGCCTCGACAAAGTTCAGGGACAAACCTTATTCGGGCATGGTTTATGGCCATTTTCGGTCAGCATCATTCTGTTTTCGCTGGTGATTGATCGGATTGGCTACCGCGTTGCGATGTTCTTCAGTTTCTTTTGTTATGCGATCTATGCCGCGCTCGCGCTGCTGGCCTATTCCACGGTGAAGGCAGAGGGGCTCGCAGGTGACGAACTGCTCGCCGCACAGCGGTTGGGGCTGAGCTATCTGACGATTGGTTCAATCATCCTGGGGCTTGGTAACGGAACGGTCGAAGCGTTTATCAATCCTGTCGTCGCGACGATGTTCAATCGTGAGAAAACGAAGTGGTTGAACATTCTTCATGCGGGTTGGCCCGGGGGATTGGTGCTTGGGGGACTGATCACTTTGTGGTTGGGTGTCAGCGCGGAGCAGGATTGGCGTTTGCTGATTTACATCATTGCAATTCCAGCGGTCGTCTATGTGCTCATGCTGGTCGGAGCGAAATTTCCGGTCAGCGAGCGCGTGGCTTCGGGGGCTTCCTATCGTGAGATGCTGGGGGAATTTGGGGCGATCGGCGCGGCGCTGGCTGGCTTTTTGGTGATTCGGCAACTGGCCAATACCTACAACGGAACGGTGCCTGAGGGTTGGCCGCAGATTGGCGACTGGACGGTCTACGCGATCGTCGCGGCGCTGACCTTGGCGTACGGGGTTTACTGCGGATCGCTCGGGCGCCCGATGATGATTCTGCTGTGCTTGATCATGATGCCGCTGGCGACGACGGAGCTCGGTACCGATGGAGCGATCTCGGGGATTATGGAAGAACCGATGAAGGCTGCGGGTTACCAGGCGTTGTGGGTCTTGATCTACACCTCGGGGATCATGATGATTCTCCGTTTCTTCGCCGGTCCGGTTGTCAAAGCCTTTACACCGCTGGGGCTTTTGGCTGCCTGCGCGGGTTTGGCAATCGTCGGTTTGTACTGGTTGTCCTTCGCCCAAGGTTTGGCGATGATTTTTGCCGCTGCCACTCTTTACGGCATCGCCAAGACTTACTTCTGGCCGACGATGCTGGGGGTGGTTTCAGAGCAATTTCCAAAGGGGGGTGCACTGACGCTTAACGCGATCGCCGGGATCGGGATGTTGACTGTGGGCGTTGTCGGGGGACCGCTGATCGGAAAGATGCAGGAAGATTCCGCAGCGGCTCAATTGACAGCCGCCATGCCCGACGTCTACGCGAAGATCAAAAAGGAAGATACCTATTTTCTCGGGAAGTATGACGCCGTCGACGTCGAGAAACTGAAGGGACTCGCTGGCCCCGATCTGGTCTCGGACTGGGAAGCGAAGAATGCCGCGGCCAGCGATGATGAGAAGGTGAAATTGGGGGGGGAAGTCGTCGAGGCCCGCGAAAAGGTTCAAAAGACGATCGATGTGGCCAAGCAAAGTGCGCTCGCGAAGGTGACCGTTTTCCCCGCCGTGATGCTCCTCTGCTATCTGCTGCTGATTCTCTACTTCCGCAGTCGTGGTGGTTACAAACCGGTCGACGTCCTCGGTGGGGGTGGCTCCGGGGGGCACTGATCAAGGTGTTTCCTTGGCTGCCTCGGGCAGCCCCTTGAAGGACTCGTTATAGTAGTGCCAGAGGGATGCTTCCAACTGGCACGAGTCGTTGTGTGCGAGCGTCCCTGAAGTGATGTCCGTTTATTCTTTGTTTCGCAGGGGAAGAGTTATGAAGTTTTTTGGATGCATGGTATGGGGAGCTTTAGCGATGATTGTGTCCAGCGCGGTCGTCTCGGCCAACGATAGCCAAGGGGGAGCACTTGGTTTTGAAGTCAAGGACATCGATGGCAAGGGAGTCAACCTGGATCAATACCAGGGGAAGGTGATCCTGGTGGTGAACGTCGCCAGCAAATGCGGGCTGACACCTCAGTACAAGGGTCTCGAGGCGCTCTACGACAAGTACAAGGAGAAGGGCTTGGTGGTGATGGGATTCCCTTGCAACCAATTTGGAGGCCAGGAGCCAGGGAGCGAGACCGAGATTAAGCAGTTTTGCTCGTCGAAGTACGACGTCACGTTTCCGCTGTTTTCGAAGATTGACGTCAACGGCCCAGGCGCTGCTCCGCTGTACAAGTTTCTGACCAGCAAAGACCTCCAACCGGCTGGCAAAGGGGATATTTCTTGGAACTTTGAAAAATTCCTGGTCGATCGTGAGGGGAAGGTGATTGCTCGCTTCAGCCCACGAACCAAGCCTGAAGATGCGGAATTGATCAAGGCGATCGAAGCCGCGCTTTAGTCTTCGGGAGATCGCGCATTTTTTCGCGCGACGAGCGTGCCAAGGGTTTGCGGCTAGGGGCTGCGAACCCTTTTGTCACGGAAGGTTCAGCATGATGACTACTTCGAGAACTGCGACGATGAACACCACGAGACAATTCTTGCGAGCGTTGAAGAACTGGGTGCTGCTCTGTGGGATCGCATGGGTTGGGATCGCATGGGTTGGGATCGTATGGGTTGGAATTGCAGCGGTTGGAGTTGCATCCTGCCACGGCGAAGAAGTCATTGCTGGCCAGCCGTTGATTCGTCCGGGAGACCGCGTGGCGTTGCTCGGTGGGACCCTCGTCGAATCGCTGCAAAGCCACGGGGACGAAGAAGTTGCGGTGCTGTTCGAAGAACCGTCGTGGCGGATTGTCTTTCGCAATTTGGGCTGGTCGGGGGATGATGTCCATGGAGCCGCGCGGCGCGTCTTTGGTGGACCGTCCGAGGGTTACACGCGGCTTTGGCAAGATATTGATAAGGCAAAGCCGACGGTGGCGATTCTTGGATATGGGTTCGCAGAGGCGAGCAACGGTCCGGGGGGAGTCGCCCCCTTTGCTGCGGGTCTGGAGCGGCTGGTGACTGATTTGGAGGCTCGATCGGTGCGGGTGATTCTGCTGCTTCCCTTTCCTTTGCCGGGAGTCAAAACGCCTGATTACGCTGCGGCGATTGAGGGATGCCGTGAAACTGGCCAGCAGCTTGCACGGCAGCGGAACCTGGGGGTAATCGACCCGGCAGCGGGAATGAAAGAAGGAATGAAGGAAATGGGTGGGGCCGGATTTGATTCCTCGGGCCTACGACTCAGTCGCGCCGGGCAGCGAGAGCTCGGATGGATCCTTGCTGCGGGGCTGCTTGGCAGGCCCGTGGCGGAGGTTCGGCGAGCGACCACGCGCGATCGATATGAGCAATTGAGTGCGCGAGTCGCCGAGAAAAATGCCCTCTTCTTCCATCATTATCGTCCCATGAACGAAACCTACCTCTTTCTGTTCCGCAAGCACGAGCAGGGGAACAATGCGGTCGAAGTCGATCAATTTGAGCCGCTCGTGCAGCAACTTGAGCAGGCGTTGTGGGCGGAGGCGGCCCAGTAACCGCGGCCCGATCCCTGGTGCAGGTCCCTTGCAACAAGTGATCTGTGGTTTTACGCTGTCCGGTTTGTTTTGACCAACTGGGGGAGGATTTTTCGTGCCGGGAACGTGTGTGATTGGTCTGCAGTGGGGGGACGAGGCGAAGGGGAAACTCGTCGATCTCTTAGCACCTCGTTATGAAATTGTCGTTCGCTACCAAGGGGGTGCCAATGCAGGGCACACGGTGGTTGCCGGGGATCAGACCTATAAATTGCACCACATTCCCAGCGGCATCCTTCATCGCCAGGTTTTGAATCTGATTACTCCTGGAGTTGTAATCCAGCCCGCTTCGCTGATTGACGAAATTGATGGTCTCGCAAAGCGTGGGATTGATTGCCGAGAAAATTTGCGGATCAGCGAACGCACCCATTTGGTGATGCCTTGGCACTTGATTGAAGATCGTTTGCTCAATGCCCAGCATGTTGGCAATGAATCGATCGGGACGACGCTTCGCGGCATCGGACCGTGCTATCGCGATAAAGTCGGACGAACCGGTGCGATCCGCATGGCAGACTTGATTCATGATACGGATCAGCGTCGGATTCTCGCTGTTGCGGAGCAAAAAACGGCACTGCTCACAGCCCTCGGCGCCTCGGCTGAAGAGTTGGCGTCGATCCACCCGGAGCGGGTCGGCGGTTTGGCCGCGCGGTGGGCACAGCGGCTGCGGGAGATGATTAGCGACACGACTTACTTGCTGCTCGATGCGGCTGAGGAGGGGAAGGAGATCCTTTTCGAGGGTGCGCAGGGAGCGCTGCTCGATATCGACCATGGCACCTATCCGTTTGTCACCAGCAGCAACAGCAGTGGTGTCGGGGTGTGTGCCGGAGCGGGTGTGCCCCCGCGGTGGATTCAGCGAGTGATCGGGGTTTGCAAAGCGTATTCGACACGGGTTGGAGGAGGGCCGTTCCCAACCGAGCTGACGGATGCAACGGGAGATCGGATTCGGGAACTGGGTCGCGAATACGGAACAACAACTGGTCGGCCGAGGCGTTGTGGTTGGTTTGACGCGGTGGCGGTTCGCTACACGGCGCGGTTGAGCGGAGTCACGACGCTGGCGCTAATGATGATGGATGTCCTGGGTCAGCTCGATGAGATTCGGGTCTGCACCGCTTATGAACTCGATGGAGTGCAAATCGACCGCATCCCCTCGCATGCCGACCTGCTCCGGCGATGTCGACCTGTTTACGAGACGATTCCGGGTTGGCGGGAGCGGGTCGATCACGTTCGCCGTGTCGAGGATTTTCCTGCGGGGGCAATCGAGTACATTCGCCGCATAGAACAATTGGTCGGCGTGCCCGTGGGGATTGTTTCGGTCGGCCCTGAACGCGCGCAAACAATTGCCGTTCCAGCGGTCAATGAACTCGCTGGGGTCCCGCTGGAAGAGGCGCTGTGAACGAGGTAAAAGCGAGTCGAATTCCGCGGCATATTGCCTTCATCATGGATGGCAATGGGCGCTGGGCAGAGGCTCGAGGTTTGCCACGAATTGAAGGGCATCGCCAGGGTGCCGAGACGGTCCGCATGGTCACCGAAGCGTGTGCCGAGCTTGGGGTCGAGACAATCACGCTCTACTGCCTTTCGAGCGAAAACTGGAAACGACCCCAGCATGAGCTCGACTTTCTCATGAGCTTGCTCGAGGAGTACCTGCTCACGCAGCGGGGGGTGCTCATGGAGAATGACCTGGTCCTCCGCGTGATTGGGCGGCGCGATCGTTTGCCTGTGAGTGTCCAGCGGGCGATGGAAGAGACGATTCAAATTTCCGCAGCGAATCGCGGGATGAAATTGGTGCTCGCGATTGATTATGGTGGCCGAGCGGAGATTGCGAATGCTGCGAGCAAAGCGGCGCGGCTGGTTCAGGCAGGGGAGTTCCCTGCCGAAGCGATTGACGAGCAGCTTTTCGCTCGATTCCTCGACACCGCTGGACTGCCCGACCCTGACTTGATGATTCGAACGGGAGGTGATTTCCGTGTCAGCAATTTTCTCTTGTGGCAATTGAGCTATGCAGAACTGTGGGTCACGCCGCGAGCGTGGCCCGAATTCAGGCGGTGCGATCTCGATGCCGCGGTCGCTGATTTTGCGGAACGCGAGCGACGCTTCGGAGGCTTGCTGGCGCATGAGCTGAGCGACTGGGATCTGCGCCTTGAGAAAAATGAATTCGATAAAAATGAGATGGAGTAAAAAAAGGAATCGGATGTGCTTGGCGAGCGGTTGAAATCGGCATCGATCTTGATTTCTGGGATGGTCCTCGTCCTCTGGCTGGAAATGAAAGCCGGCGGGTGGGTTCGCGGCGTGATTCTCTTTCCGTTGGCGCTGGGAGCTGCGATTTTAACCTCCCTTGAAATGGTCCGACTGGTTCAAAGGGGCGCACTGCAGGTACGTCTGGGGAGTGCTGTCGGAGGAGTCGTGCTGGCGATGCTGGTCACGGCGACTCCGATGTTCGCCGAAATGGTCGGGTTTGCCCCGGATCAGCAGCGCCTGCTGGGAGCTTCCACTTGGCTGGCGATTGGAGTTTTTGCCGGGGCCGCGCTCGCCGTCCTTTGGGAGATCTTTACCTACACTGCAGAGTCTCAGCGCCTGTCCGAAAAGGGGTCTGACCCTTTGGAGGCAGGCCCTTTGGAGGCAGGCCCTTTGGAGGCAGGCCCTTTGGAGGCAGGCCCTTTGGAGGCAAGTCACTTTACCGGAGAGGGTCCTACCGGAGAGGGTCAGACCCCTTTTCGGATCGGCGCTCACGCCGGTTTGCAGCGTCTGGTCAGTTCCCTGGGGGTGATTCTTTATGTAGCCGTTCCGTTTGGATTCCTCATAATGCTCCACCGCGAAGGTCCCAGCGCGCGGTGGGGCCTGGCTGCGGTGATTGCGCTGCTGGTGTCGACAAAGGCAGGAGACACGGGCGCTTATTTCGTCGGCAAGAGCCTAGGGCGGAATAAGCTCGCCCCGGCCCTCAGCCCGGGAAAAACGTGGGAAGGGTTGTTTGGGGGGATTGGGTTTTCGATTGCGGTCGCGTACTGGGCTTTTTACTGGCTCTTTCCCGCGTGCGGCGCACGGCTGGAAAATGTCCCGTGGTGGGGCCCCCCTTGTTTCGGGGTGGTTTGTGCGTTGGGGGGCGTTTTTGGGGATTTATGTGAATCTTTGTTCAAGCGTGATGCGGGGGTCAAGGACAGCGGCACCGTGCTGCCGGGGATGGGAGGGATTTGGGATGTGACCGATTCCCTTCTGGGCGCGGCGGTTCCTGGTTACCTCTGTTTTCTCTTCGGTGCGGCGGGACCCTGGGCTTCTTAACGGTCTTTCGCGCGCGAGGGTGCTGGGAGCTTGCAAGAAAGCGACCTATACTGAATTGTGGTGGATGTGGGGAAATGAGCGACCGGCAGCATTCCTTTTTTTTCAGGTGCACAGAGACCAGTGACTGAGACGACCCTGGAGGTCAGCGATCCGAATGATGTGTTGGCTTTGTTTGGAGCGCGCGACCAGCACTTGCGGGCGATTCGAAGCCAGTTTGACGTGACGATCACCCATCGTGACGGGAAGATCCGTATCGCCGGGGATCATGATGCGGTTCGTGCAGCGGCGCGAGTCTTGCGGGTGCTGCGAACGATGGTCCAGCGACACGGGGGGCTCAGTGGGGAAGAGGTCGAGCGGGTGTTGGCCGAGGAGCGGCAAGATCGCAGGGAGAGTTTGAAAGGGGAGGTCGTGACTCGCGTCGAGGGAGTTGAAGGCGTGGCGGGTGGTGCTGCGGGCGTCACTTTTTCGCGGGGAATGGATATTCGTGCGGGGGAAATCGATATTCACTCGGCGGGGAGACGAATCCGCCCTCGAACCGAAGGCCAAGCGGTTTATGTTGCCGCGATTCGCGACCATGACCTGACATTTTGCAGTGGTCCGGCAGGGACCGGAAAAACGTATCTGGCCGTTGCTTGTGCGGTCGAAGCGCTGAAAGAGCATCGGATTCGCAAGATTGTTCTCGTGCGACCGGCCGTGGAGGCGGGTGAGAACCTTGGATTTCTTCCTGGGGATTTGCGCGCCAAGCTCAATCCGTATCTCCGTCCCCTGCTCGATGCGATCAACGAGATGGTCGATTACGACCAGGCTCGATCGCTGATGGAGCAGGATGTGATTGAGGTTATTCCGTTGGCTTATATGCGCGGTCGGACGCTGAATGATGCTTTCATCATTTTAGATGAAGCACAAAATACGACGGTTGCGCAAATGAAGATGTTTTTAACGCGAATGGGTGAACGAAGCCGGATGGTGGTCAGCGGGGATGTCTCCCAAGTCGACCTTCCGCGTGGAGTTCAAAGTGGTCTCCGCGACGCGCTCATGCGATTGCAGGGGATTCCGGAAATTGGGATGATTCGATTACAGAAAACAGATATCGTTCGCCATAAATTGGTCCAGCAAATCGTCCGTGCCTATGAGTCGCTTGACAGTTGAGCGATCGAGATGCTGATGAAGGGAGAGTTTGAATGATGTCATTCCAGGGACGAGAGTCGGAAGAGGACGGTTTGGGATTCTGATGAGTTCAGCAACCCCGAAGCGAACGCGAACCGAGCGAGTTCAATCGCTGACGCTTCCCCCGACCCGTTTCGAGCTGGTTGTCGAGGGTTTACGGGAGGCAGACGTTTGGGTTCGGCTGTCGCTCGCAGGGCTTGCCGCCTTGATGATGCTGTTGATATGCCAGGCTTGGCAATTGCCGTTTGCTTATCGCCGTGGCTATATCCCTTCGCGAGATCTGGTGGCACGGGTTTCGTTCAGTGTGCCCGACGAGGCGCAAACGCGGATGATGCGCGACCAGCGACGTCGCGAGGCGCTTGTCTATTATGAAAACCGCCCGGGACCACTGAACCAGAGTCGTGCTGGGTTGAAGGACCAATTGTTCTTGGTACTTGCAGCCCAGTCTCTCGACCAGATGACGCCCGAGCAGCGTGCGGCTTGGAATCAGTTTTACCAGGCATCGGAGACCGATCCGCAGGATGCCGAGCTGAAGGCGTTCGCCGCACTGAAGGCGACTTTTCATGCCGATCCGGAGCTCAAAGGGTTTGAAGAAGCGGTCTCAGCGGCGCAATTGCCGCTCATACAGCGTGGCTTGTTGCAAGCCCTGCAGCACTCGATCGAGGATGGCAATCAAGGGGTCATTCAGATCTTTGAAGCATCGAATCCCGATGTCGCGCGTTCGATTGAAGTAGAAAAAGTGCGGATTGCTTCGGCGCGGGTCGAACTTGAGACGAGATTGCGCGAAGAGATGGCGCGACGTTACGCTGGCGATCAAACCGGGATCGCGTCGGCACTGGTCACGAAATGGCTCGTCAGCCGCCTTCCGGAGACTTTGATTTATCATCCCGAGCGGAGTGCTGAGGCGAGAAATAAAGCGGCAGCCAGCTTGGCGACAGTGATGATTCCTTACACGGCGGGAGTCACAGGTTTAGCCCCCGCGGGACGCCCGCTGCGCAGTGAGGATTTGGTCCTGCTGCGTCGCGAATGGAATCAAGTCGTCATGATGCAAGGCTGGCTGGACAAATTCCTCCGCATGACTGCCTACTTCGGGATGGTGCTGGCGATGTACATGATCGTCGGCGGTTACATCTACTTTATTGGCGATCGGCGCGTCCTTCTCGATGTGTGGCAATTGGGAAGGTTGCTGGGAGTATCCGTGATTACGGTTGGGTTCTGCTACTTTGCCGCGCGAGATCAATGGCAAGCGGAGATCATCCCGATCACCATGGCGGCGATTGTGGCGACGATCGCTTATGGTCGTGAATTAGCACTGATCCTGCTGGCGGCCATCGGATTGGCGGTGACATTGTTTATTGGTCAGGATGTGAGCGACTTGGTCACGTTGCTCGCGGCATCGTTGAGCTCGATCCTCTTTTTGGGCCGGATTCGCTCCCTCTCGCGTTTGCTGGTGGTCGGTGTTCTTGCGGCTGCTGTCACGGCCGCGACGGTGATTGGAGCAGGAATCATTACGGGGCAGACTGTTGCAGGGGGGGATGTCGGCGAGGCTTTCGGAGACGCGATTCGCACCTTTCAGGTCGACAGTGTACTGAGCGTGCTCGTTGGCGAGGCCGTTTGGTTGGCAGGGGGTACGATTGCTGCGGCGCTGACGATGACAGGATTTTTACCCTTGATTGAAAGGGTCTTTGGGGTTCAGACTGATTTGAGTTTGCTTCAGTTGGGGGATGCGAGCCATCCACTCCTTCGCCAATTAGCGCAGCGAGCTCCGGGGACCTACAATCATTCGATCAATGTCGCTTCGATTGCCGAGGCCGCCGCTGAGAAGATTGGGGCCAATGGATTGCTCGTCCGCGTCGGGGCTTACTTTCACGACATTGGAAAAATTTTCAAACCCGATTACTTTGCTGAAAATCAAGGCCCTGGTCCAAGTCATCACGATTCCTTGCAACCGGCGATGAGCACGCTGGTGATTATCGCGCACGTCAAGGATGGCGCGGACTTGGCACGCTCGCATCACCTTCCCGAGCCAATGATCGATTTCATTCTTCAGCATCATGGGACGACCGTGGTCGAGTACTTCTTTTGGCAGGCGACAAAAAAAAGTGAAGAAGACCCCCATGCCGAAGAGGTTGCCGATCAGGATTTCCGCTATCCTGGTCCAAAGCCGCAAACCTTAGAGGCTGCGGTCTTGATGCTTGCCGACGCTGTGGAGAGTGCGAGCCGCTCGCTTGTCGACCCGACACCCTCACGGATTTCGAATCTCGTCGAAACGATTGCGATGAAGAAGTTAACGGACCGGCAATTCGACGAGTGTGGTTTGACACTCATGCAATTGGATGCCATCAAGCAAAGCTTGTCCAAGTCACTGACAGCCATCTATCACGCTCGTGTCAAATATCCAGGACAGCAGTCGGCTTGAGCCGAAATCCTTCGCCGAGATCGAGGTTGACATCCAGGCACATGGACTGGATGGAACGCTCTCTCTGCCCGCCGGGGCGATTGAGCTGATCGGAGCTGCGATTCGGACCACATTTCTCGACCAGCAGATGAGTACTGGCGAGGTGGATGTGGCAATTGTCAACGATGCGACGATTCAGCGATTGAACCGCGATCATTTGCAACATGACTGGGAGACCGATGTGATCTCGTTTTCCTACCATCGGGATGAGCAACGAGCGTGCGGGGAATTGATCGTCAGCTGGGAGACGGCGAGACGGCAGGCGGCGATCACGCAGTGGCCTCCGCTGACCGAATTACTTCTATACTGCATTCATGGTACGCTACATCTCCTAGGGTTGGATGACCAAACAGAGTCCCAGCGAGCTTCGATGCGGTGCGCCGAACAGCGCGTGTTGCAGCGACTGAGTGCCGAAGGTTGGCAGCGTTATGATGTGCATGACCGAGGAGATTCGCTCTGCGGACCCAGTAACCAGTTGCCTGTCCCATAACGAGTTCCGCAAATGAGTGTCACGATCTCCAGCTGGATTGCAGTGCTTGGCTTTTGCGCCGGAGCGGTCGGCGGGCTTGGGAACCAGCTCCTTGCGAACTTTGCCGGGCGTTCGCTGGAAGCTTATTGCCGACTTCGTCAGCGGCGCGAGCGGTTTGGCGCGGTTCTGGACCATCAGGATGAAGCGATTCGGGGTGCAGAATACCTGCGAAT
>Ga0169931_10000345_pt1 | contig 76082 bp, 75 predicted proteins | sample Kivu_15m_20L_FD_129675 | JGI IMG/M metagenome (GOLD analysis project Ga0169931, IMG submission 129675) | Freshwater microbial communities from Lake Kivu, Western Province, Rwanda to study Microbial Dark Matter (Phase II) - Kivu_15m_20L... | ecosystem: Environmental > Aquatic > Freshwater > Lake... | reverse complement strand
TTCGATATCGACCCAAGGCGGTCGAAGGTCATAACCGCCAGCGCCTCTTCGGACCCGCCGACCCGACTGCTCATGAGCTCATTTGTGTCGACCATGATGATGTAATCATCCCCATGTCGGAAGAGCCGGAGGTCAGCCCCACCCGGTATTCTCGCCGTTCCGACCAACTCACGTGGCTTCATATCAACCTCTGGCCTTACCTGTGGCCGGTTTCAGGTGTGCGGCCCCCTGACGCGCTGCACATGAGCAGGCCGGACAGCGCACCACCTCTTCTGACGCGAAGGCGACCGTCACGGTCAGGGCGGCGCGATCTGCCCCGGGAATCCGCCAGGCGCTCTGTCTATCTGGGCTGTCCGGCGTTCAGGACCCATCTAGCGTGAAGTCGCCTGAGGTAAAAGCAAGGGAGTTCTCGTATGGCCGGACACCCGACCACCCCCCTCCGCCAACCGTATCTAGCTGGCGTAATCGTAGGAGCCGCCTTTTCGCAGCGCGTTCTGATAAGATCCGCGCTGGTGGATGCGATCGAGAAAAGCCTTCACCATTGGACGTGATTTCGCATCTGAGCGTGTAGCTGCCGCTTCGAGGGGGAAGCTCATCATGATATCCGCCGCAGTGAACGTACTCCCTGCAAACCACTCAGATTTTGACAGTTCGGTATCCCAGTAATCGATATGCATACGTATCGCGGGATCTGACACGCGTTCCTGCGCACGGGCCATGGCGGATTTCATGACGCCGCGCATGAGGCCTGGCGCGCTTTGGGGTAGTCTGGAAAACACCAGCTTCAGAAGCAGCGGCGTCATTGCAGAACCTTCCGCATAGTGCATCCAATACGTGTATCTGAGCCGTTCTGGCGAGCCTGCGTCCGGGATCAGATTTCCATTACCATAGCGGTCAACCAGATAGTCAAAAATTGCCCCGGTTTCAGCTATGATCAGGCCTCCGTCCTCGACAACAGGCGATTTTCCAAGTGGATGAATCGCCCGTAGCTCCCTCGGCGCCTGCATGGTTACAGCGTCGCGCTCATAGCGCCTGACTTCGTAATGACAGCCAAGTTCTTCCAGGAGCCACAGGACGCGCTGGGAACGCGAGTTATTGAGATGATGGACCGTAATCATTTAGCGTCCCCTTGTTGTCAGGCAAGAAACATGTCCGCCATGCCGCAGCATCGATCGCAGGCGTCGCCCCGCGTATCATCGGAGCGTCGCATGCGACTGCATCAGCCGCCCGCGTTCCGTAATCATAATGACAGCAAGCGCCATAGATCCGAGAACGAGGTGGCCCACAACGATCGGCGTTATCGTGCAGTCAAACTGGCGGGCCACAAATCCTCCAATGGAGGCAGAAACAAATGACGATGCGAAGCCTATCAGCGCCGCCGCAGACCCGGCAAGGGCTCCCAGAGGCTCCATAGCAATAGCGTTGTAGTTGGGTCCCTGAAAACCAATTGCGAGAAACGCAAGCAGTATCAGTCCGTAAAACAACGGGAACGGAACGGGGCCGGAAAGCGCGAAACTGGCGTGCACGGCGCTGACGAGAACAAATCCGATGAGTGCGGCATGCGCAATCCTGCGCATACCAAGTCGCTCAACAATCCGCGAATTGACCAGATTGGATAAGCTCATCGCGATCGCTGCGCCGGCAAACCAGAGTGGGAACTGATCGCCAGTGTCGTAGACGTTATGATAAACTTGCTCGGATGCTGAGATGTAACTCATCAAGGAACCGAAAAGCAAACCTGAAGCGATGGTGTAGCCCAGCGCTTCGCGAGTCCTGATCACCTTCCAGTAGTTTGAGAGGATTACGGGCGGACGGAGGGAGGTTCGGCGCTCAGGCGGAAGTGTTTCCGGAAGGCGGAACAACACCCAGACAAACATCGCCACGCCAAATAGGGACAGCACCCAGAAGATACCCTGCCAGGGCATGAACAACAGAAGCATCTGACCCAAAAACGGCGCAAAAATTGGTGCAGACATGAATACGATCATGACCAGTGACATGACCTTGGCCATTTGTCGGCCGGCATACAGATCGCGCGCAGCAGAAACTGCGACGACGCGGCTGCCGCCTGCGCTCGCGCCCATGAAGGCGCGGGTTGCGATCAGCATCTCGAAGCTTGGCGCAAAAGCGCACATAAGCGCAGCGACGCTGTAGAACGCGAGCGAGAGGAAAAGGACTGGCCTTCGTCCAAAGCGGTCGGTTAGCGGGCCGTAGAATAGCTGAGAGATACCGAACCCGAGCATGTAGGACACAATGATCAGCTGCTGGTCATTGGCGCCTGTTTCCAGTGCCGCCGGGCACTGCAGTGCATGCAAGGCCGCTCCAGGGAGGTTGTAAGTGGCGGCCATCTCCGGAAGGGCCGGTAGCATGATGTCGATCGCCAGCGCGTTAAGCGCCATCAGCATGGCGGTCATAGCGACAAACTCTGGCAGTCCCGGGCTGGGGGCCTGCGGGGGTCGCAGTTTCAGGGAAAGGTCAATCATGAACGAGCGCTATCACAGCCCAGGGTCAAGGGTAACATCTCTGCCGGAGGCGTGGTCTTAGCACTGCGATCCTGAAAGGATTCCCTCATGTTGTGGGTCCAGCCTCTTTCGCCGCCCCCCCGGGCGGGTCTAGTCTGATCCTGGAACGCGGAGGATAGCATGAGTTTTCGCATATCGGCGGCAACGGCGCTGTGTGTGCTCGCTGCTGCTGTGGCTTTGGCCCAGGAGCCCCCGCGCCCGGATGTGAAGGGCGCAGATGGTCCCAAGTGGAGCGTCGCCGAGCCGCCCCTTCAGATGCGTGCTGTCAGCATCAATGTTGACGAGGGTACGTGGATGGATCTGGACGTCAGCCCGGACGGCCGAGTCATCACGTTTGATCTCCTTGGCGACATCTACACCCTCCCGGCGGCGGGAGGGACGGCGACACGGATAGCTGAGGGACTGCCCTTTGAGATGCAGCCGCAGTTCTCTCCTGACGGCAGAAGCATCACGTTCACCAGTGATCGCGGCGGTGGCGACAACATCTGGATCATGGATGCTGATGGTTCCGACAAGCGCCAGCTGACGCAGGAGACGTTCCGGCTTCTCAACGAGCCCAGCTGGTCTCCCGATGGCCGCTTTATAGCCGCCCGGAAGCATTTTACGACGTCACGGTCTCTGGGAACCGGTGAGATCTGGATTTATCATATTGGTGGCGGTGATGGCTATCCGGCGGTCAAGCGCGCCAGCGAGTCTCTTCAGAAGGAACTTGGCGAACCCGTTTATGCTCCCGATGGGAACAGTCTCTACTATACCCGTAACGTCTCTGCGGGGGATCTGTTCGAATATGCTCAGGACTCAAATGGCAGTCTTTTTGAGATTGAACGGTACGATTTTGCGACGGGTGAGGTCACAACCGTCGTAAGCGGAGCAGGCGGAGCAACCCGTCCCACACCCTCGCCGGATGGAAAAAAGCTCGCTTTCGTGAGACGTGAAAGAGGGCTCTCAAAGCTGTATGTCAAAGATCTTACCACGGGTAGCCTGACGAAAATCTACGACCATCTTGATCTGGATCTCCAGGAAACGTGGGCGGTCAACGGGCTTTATCCCGGTATGGACTGGCTGCCTGATTCCCGTTCCATCGTATTCTGGGCAGGCGGCAAGATTCGTCGGGTGGATCTGTCAGGACAATCACATATCATTCCTTTCCGCGTCGATGATACACGTCAGGTGATTGATCCGCCGCAGCCGAAGACGGCCGTTGCTCCCGAGACTTTCGGGACCCAGATGCCCCGCTATGTTGCACCCTCGCCTGACGGACGTCGCATCGTTTTTGAGAGTCTTGGAAAGCTATACATCAAATCGGACGCCAATGCGCCGGTGCGCCTCACTCAGACGACAGGCAGGGAGCGGGAGATGTTTCCGTCATGGTCCCGGGATGGTCAGCGTCTTGCGTATGTCGAGTGGACCGATGAGGGTCTTGGGCGTATCCGGACCGTCGATGGAAGCGGCAGGAATGGTCGCTATGTGACCGCTGACCCGGGTCACTACCGACTTCCGAGGTTTTCTCCCGATGGTCAGTTTATCGTTTTTGAGCAGGGCGTCGGCGGCAACCTCCTCTCGCAGCTTCGTTCGGATCATCCGGGCATATATCGCATCGCGTCTTCAGGTGGTCCTGCAACGCTTGTGACCCGGTCCGGAAGCGCCCCTCATTTTGGCGCATCTGGCGACAGAGTTTTTATCACACGCTCCAAGGGGGCCTCCGCTCTGCTTGTATCCGTTGATCTCAACGGACAGGACGAGCGGACCCATACCGAAGGCGAAATGGTGGCTGAATACGAAGTATCGCCTGACGGCGCGCATGTCGCCTTCCGCGATAACTTTGGCGCCTACGTGACACCGCTGACGCCAGGGCCACAAGCGATCAGCTCGGGCAAGAATGCGTCATCTCTGCCTATCGTAAAGGCCAGCGATGGCGGCGCGTCCTACCTTGTCTGGACTGAACGCGGTCAGCGGCTCAACTGGACCCTCGGGCCTGTGCTGTATTCAGCGAGCATTGACGCCATGGCGCCCCTGACGACTGATCGTTCGGAGGCCAAGTATGAAGCTCCGACGTCTGGCGTCGATATCTCTATCCGCGTGAATGCGGCAAAGCCGTCCGGGGTCACGGCCCTGACAGGTGCGCGCCTCGTAACGATGGCGGATGAGGCTGGCGGCGTGATTGAGAAGGGCGTCATTCTCATAACGGATAATCGCATCACATCTGTTGGCTCCAGCGGAGGCGTTCGAATACCCCCAGGAGCAAACATCATCGATCTGGCTGGCAAAACGGTCATTCCCGGACTGATCGACGCTCACGCTCACGGACCGTATGGCGATGACGATATCATTCCCAATCAGAACTGGAGTCTCATCGCTCATCTGGCCCTGGGCGTGACCACCCTTTTTGATCCCTCAAGCCAGGCGAGTACGGTCTTTCCATCTCAGGAGATGCAGCGTGCGGGCCTTCTTCTGGGGCCGCGTATCTTTTCGACGGGTGAAATCGTTTATGGGGCCCGCAGCCGTGGTGTCCTTAACGATATCCAGAGCTATGAGGATGCGCTTGCGCATGTCCAGCGCCTTAAGGCTCAGGGGGCGGCTGGCGTTAAGAACTATAATCAGCCCCGCCGCGATCAGCGTCAGCAGGTTGTCGCTGCTTCACTTGCCGAGAATATCCAGGTGGTGGCCGAAGGCGCATCTCTGTTTGCGCAGGACATCGCCCTGATTGCTGATGGCAACACGGCCCTTGAGCATAACATACCGCAGATGACCCTCTACGAGGACGTCATCAGCTTCTTTTCCCAGACCAAGGTTGCTTATACGCCGACGCTTGTGGTGACCTATGGCGGACTAGCAGCCGACCCTTATTGGCGTTCACATACGGACGTGTGGCGTCATCCCATCTTGTCGCGTCATGTCCCGCCACACATTCTTCAGCCGGCCAGCGTGCGCCGTACGCAGGCGCCTGATGAGGATTTCGTCGACGCTCGCGCAGCCTCTCAGGCTCTTAAACTGCTAAGACGCGGCGTTAATGTCTCTATTGGTGCGCATGGTCAGCAGGAAGGTCTGGCTGCGCACTGGGAGATGTGGTCCTTCGTTCGTGGCGGATTTTCGTCTCTGGAGGCGCTCAGGGTCGCGACGATCCTGCCCGCCAGAAAGCTCGGCATGGAGGCGGATATCGGTTCACTTGAGGCCGGAAAGCTGGCTGATCTTGTCGTGCTGGACGCTAATCCGCTCGAAAACATCCGCAATTCAGAGCGCGTGGCGAGCGTAATGCTGAACGGCCGTCTTTATGATGCTGGGACGATGAATGAGATCGTCACAGGCGGCAGCGTGCGTTCGCCGTATTACTGGGAGCGCTGACAGGTAGTCTGGGAAGCTGTCTGTCAGCGGCATGTCCATTCAAGGGGCTCTCCTGTTCAGACATTGAACCGGAAGTGCATGACGTCGCCGTCCTGCACGATATAATCCTTCCCTTCCTGGCGCATCTTCCCGGCTTCCCGCGCGCCCGCCTCCCCATTGAAGCGTACATAATCCTCATAGGCGATCGTCTCGGCGCGAATAAAGCCTTTCTCAAAGTCGCCATGAATGACGCCAGCCGCCTGAGGGGCGGTGGCGCCTCTTTTGACTGTCCACGCCCGCGCCTCCTTGGGGCCAACTGTGAAATAGGTCTGGAGGCCGAGAAGTTCGTACCCGGCGCGTATGACCCGATTCAGTCCAGGCTCCTCCAGACCAAGGCTCTCCAGGAAGTCCTTCTGCTCCTCATCGGAAAGCACCGCGATCTCGCTTTCGATCTTTGCCGAGATAACGACAGCAGCCGAACCTTCCGATCTTGCATGTTCGATGACTGCATCGGAATAAGCGTTGCCGGTACCCGCAGAGGCCTCCTCTACGTTGCAGATGTAGAAGACAGGCTTCGATGTCAGCAGCTGCAACATCTTCCACGCCTTCTGATCCTCCGCAGCGATCACCGCATGGCGGGCGGGCTTTCCGGCATTGAGCTGTTCAAGAGCCCGGGTGATCAGGGACAGCGTCTGGATGGCCTCCTTATCTCCGCCCTTTGCTTTTTTTTCTACGTTCTGTCTTCGCTTCTCTAGGCTATCCATATCCGCCAGCATGAGTTCGGTCTCAACGATCTGGAAGTCTCCGAGTGGATCAATGCGTCCCGAAACGTGTGTGATGTCGGCGTCATCAAAGCAGCGGAGAACATAGGCTATGGCGTCGACCTCGCGGATCGTCGCCAGAAACTGATTGCCGAGACCTTCTCCCTGGCTGGCCCCCTTTACGAGGCCGGCAATGTCGACAAAATTCATTCGGGTGGGGATGATCTCTCTGGAACCAGCGATCTTTGCCAGGACATTCAGACGGGGCTCCGGCATAGCGACGTCGCCCACATTTGGCTCAATGGTACAAAAAGGATAATTTGCAGCCTGGGCGGCCGCTGTGCGCGTCAGCGCATTAAACAGGGTCGACTTGCCGACATTCGGCAGGCCAACAATACCGGCCTTAAAGCCCATCAGTGGGTCTCCTTGGGAGAAGAGGACGTCGCAGCGGAGTCTCGGGGGTCTCTCTTGGGCGCAGGGGCCAGTCGCATGACTTCTGTCTGATAGCGTTCATCGCTGTCTTTCGTCACAAGGAAAGGCAGCGCTGCAACGCAGGCGTTCACAAGCGCCTCGACCGCGGGACGTTCATCGGGATGAAAGTCGGCCAGAACCGCAGCCTTGACGGCGCTTTTTTCTCCTGGATGTCCTACCCCCATGCGTCCGCGCCTGATCTGGTTGGAGGCGAGGGAGTAGACTGACCTTATACCATTATGACCCGCGGCGCTCCGGCCCGTCGCCATCCGGAAGCGCCCGAGCGCCATGTCGATCTCATCGTGGAAGACAACGACATCGGAGGGTTTCAGGTAATACTTGCGCATGATCGCGCTCACCGAGCGGCCAGACAGGTTCATGAATGTCAGCGGCTTGGCCAGCATGGTACGGACGGTGTCGCCCGTTGTCGTTCTGAGCAGCCCTTCGCACAGGTCAGCCTCAAGCCGCGCGTCAGTCCTCCACGCGGAGAAAGCATAAGCGCGGGCAACCGCATCTACCAGCCGGAAGCCGATATTATGACGGTTACCCTCGTACTGGACGCCGGGATTTCCAAGGCCCACGATGAGCAGCATCAGAGCTGTCCCGAAGGATCAGCCGGCGCGCGCGATGTGCGCCGGCTGCAGATCCTTACTTCTTAGCCGGAGCCTTGGCGGCGGCAGGGGCCGCTGCCTTACCACCTGCGGCAGGCGCTCCCTTCGCCGCGGCAGGAGCCGCTCCGGCGGCCGGCGCGGCCTCTGCGGCGGGCTTATCTTCCGCGACATCGTCCTTCGCCTTGCGACCGGTGACTGTCACAATCGTGAAATCGCGGCCTGTAATTGTCGGGCGGCAGTCAGCCGGCAGCTGAATTGCGGAAATCTTGAGCGCGTCACCGATTTCCAAGGCGGAAATGTCGGCTACGAGCTCCTCCGGGATCGCGTCGGCGGGCGCGTAAAGCCAGATCTCGTGACGCACAACGTTAAGTGCGCCCCCGCGCTTGACGCCGGGAGAGACGCCCTGGCCAATGATCTTCACAGGGACGGCGACACGAATAACCTGACCCTTTTCGACGCGGTAGAGGTCGAGATGGGTGGGTTCGTCCGTGACGGGATGAAACTGGATGTCCTGGGCAAACACAAGCTGACGCTCGCCCTTGTACTCGAGGGTAACGGTATGGGACAGAAATTTTCCTGATTTCAGCGCCGCCTTGATCGTCTTCTTATCGACGGAAATAGCCACTGGCGCTCTGTCGCCCCCGTAAAGAACGCCCGGCACAAGATCTGCCCGCCGGGTTTCCCGCGCTCCGCCTCTGCCTGTCCGTTCCCGAACGTCGACTGTAAGAACGATGTTGGACGCCGTCATATCTGTCTCCATCTCGCCCTGGTGTCCGCCGCGCCCCGACGTCGGGGAGGCTCACCCTGGCCACACAGGCCGCCGCAGCGGGCGCCTTTTGAGAAGGCGGGCTTATACGCAGGTCGGCACGCAGGGGCAAGGCCGGTTTTCGACGTCAACTCGCCTCTGACGGGATGATCGTCGGCAGGCTGCGCCCCGATCGCGTATAAGATACCTAATGGTGCCCGACAGGGGGCGGTCAGAGCGGTCAGGATCCGGCGATGGGAGTGCGCGCACCCGTTCACAGCAGCGGCAGTTCAGCCGGTCGCGAGGGCCGCGGGGAAGTACTTTTTACCTTTATTCCCTGGGGGTTAGCGCCTATTGTGGGCCTCTTTGTCGTTCTTGCTGCTGCGCTAGGGCCACTTGCGTTCAGGCAGGTCGAGGCGGCCACCCAGACCACGGTGCGCCGTATCATTGACGAGGGCGGATATACGTGGGCGCGTGCAAGCGTCTCCGGCCAGTGGGTCAGCCTCGAAGGAGCTCCTCCGTCCCGGGAAGCGGCCGACAGCCTCATCTCTGCCCTGGTCGCCGCTTCAGCGCCAACATTTTTCGGCGAGGCGAAACCTGTTGGCCATGTCTTCGACAGGCTTACCTGGGCTGACCCTGTGGAGGCTTTCAGGCAGGCGGACCCGGATACAGCCCGACAGCCCGAAGCCGCTGATCCGGCTCCAACATCTGGCGCGTCACAGTGTGACCTCCTTGCGCCCGATGACGCCGGGCAGGCCACCATTGAGTTCCCGAGCAACAGCGACCGGATCGATCCGGCCAGTACAGCGCTGCTTGATCGCATTGCCAGCGCAGCCCGCGACTGCCCCTCGCGGCTTCGTATCGAAGGACATACGGACAACATCGGCCGCGACGGAGCCAACCTTAGCCTGAGCCGGCGCCGGGCCGAGGCCGTGCGGAACGCCCTGATCACCCGGGGCGTGCCGGCTGATCGCCTTCAGGCAGAGGGCTTTGGCGATGCGCGACCGGTCGCTGACAACAGAGCCGAGACCGGCCGCGCCCGTAATCGTCGTATCGAAATACGCCCCATCGCTGCTTTGCCTGACTGATTGGATCTGTCATGTGGTTTCTGCTTCTTCAGATCATAGCCCTTCTGTTGCTGGCCGCCGGATTTGGCGCCTGGCTTATGTGGTGGTGGATGAGCCGGCGGCTCGAGAGTGCGGCTGAAACAAGAGAGCGGGTGGCGGCTCAGGCCAGCCGGATAGACAGCCTTCCAACCCGTAAGGATCTCGAAAGCGAAACCGGCCGTCTGGCTGCAGCGATAGCGGCTATTGACCGGGTTGATATCAGGCCGCTTGAAGAGCGCCTTGTCGCTATGCATGCGAGCCTGTCGGACACGGCCCACAGACTGGCCTCGCTACGCATGCCTGAACCTGACCTGACATCGGTCTGTGCCCGTCTTGATGAACTCAGTGCGCGATTGGGCGCGCTGCGCATTCCAGAGGTCGATCTTGGTCCTGTGCACAGTGGCATCGCATCGCTTGGTTTGTCCCTCAGGACCATGGAACCTGCCATGCGGCCGCTTGGCGAGCAGATCGCCAACCTCCACACGCGCCTCGACGAGCTCAGCCTCAGGATAGAGGCGTCGCGTCAGCATGACGCCGAACAGCTGACAGCGCGTCTGACGCCGCTGGCGCAGGCCATAGCCAGCCTTCAGTCCCCCGATCTTGGGCCGCTCCTGACGCGTCTTTCGGAAATGCACGCGGCTGTCGCTAATATACCGCCTGCGCCCAGCCTCCAGCCCGTTCTCAGCCGTCTCGGCGAGGTTCATGACGCGCTCGGAGCTATCCGGCAGCCTGACCTCGCGCCGCTCCATGCATCTCTGTCGGATCTGGAGACATTCGTGATGGCGCTGGACAGACCGCCGCCCGATCTTACCCCGCTCCAGACACAGCTCGCCGTCCTGGAGGCGTCCCTCTCGCTGGTTCATGCCGAGATCCGAGAGGGCCGCGGACTGCAGTCTCTTGATCGGCGGCTGGCCAGCCTTCAGGAAGCTGTTGGTAGCCTGCCTGCGCCCGATCTTGGTCCTCTGATCAGCGCGGTGAGAACTGCCGACAGCCGCCACGACCTGATCGCCATGGAGAACCGTCTGACAGCGATCGAGTATGGTCTTGCCGCGCTTCACCACATGCTGCGATCGCGCAGTGACATGAGTCGCTCCGATAGCGACAATCGCGCCTCTGGCTACCTTCAGGTCGTCAGAGACGATCCCGCAGTGTCACCTTATCCTGGGGTTGCGGCGCGACCGGAGCGTGAGAGTGACCCCGTGAGCCCCTTTGTCCGGACGGGCGATCAGGCCAACCTGCTGACTGAACCTGCGTTCGGTTCAGCTGATGATCTGGAGATTATTGACGGCGTGGGTCCGATGCTCCGGGCTCTTCTTCATGACATCGGGATCTACTATTTCTGGCAGATTGCCGAATGGACGTCGCGCGAAATCGACTGGGTGGAAAGCAAACTCATGCATTTCAAGGGGCGAATCCGTCGCGATGACTGGCAGGGACAGGCAAGGCATCTTGCGAGCCTGCCTACATCTGCAAGGCGACCGGTCCAGGGCGCACTTCGCAAGCCCGTCTGAGGTCTGCTTTCATACTGGGGAGGCGACTGCAGGCACCTCAGCCGGTCGGGATGGCGCGGGCGCGCGAGACGGACTGTTTCAGTCGAACATCTTAGATATGGACTCATCATTAGCGATCCGCCGGATGGCCTCGCCGATAAGGGGAGCCAGAGAGATGGTGCGGATCTTTTTTGATTTCTTGACGAGATCGGATGCTCGAATGGTGTCTGTTATAACCAACTCTTTAAGCTGGGACCGGTCGATGTTCTCAGCCGCTCCGTTGGACAGGACCCCATGAGTCACATAAGCCGCTACTTCCTTGGCGCCGCTTTTCAGCAGCGCGTCGGCAGCGTTGATCAGTGTTCCGCCGGAATCGGTCATATCGTCGATCAGGATACACTTCCGACCCGATACATCTCCGATGATGTTCATGACTTCAGATTCGCCGGCTTTCTCGCGTCGCTTGTCGACAATGGCGAGGTCAACCTCAAGCCGCTTGGCCAGCGCACGGGCCCTTACGACCCCGCCGACATCCGGAGATATGACCATCAGGTCCCTGTGGCCGTATTTCTTGAGGATATCGTCCGCCATTTCCGGCTGCGCAAATAGATTATCCGTCGGGCAGTCAAAGAAGCCCTGAATGGGAGCTGAGTGCAGATCAACGGTCACAACACGGTTGACGCCGGCCACTGTAATGAGATTGGCGACAAGTTTGGCGGAGATAGGCGTGCGTCCGTCTGTCTTGCGATCTTGTCGCGCATAACCATAGTACGGAATGATGGCCGTTATCCTGCGGGCGCTGGCGCGGACAAGAGCGTCCGTCATGATCAGCAATTCCATCAGATGGTCGTTGGCGGGCGCCGAGGTGGACTGAATTATGTAGACATCCTTGCCGCGTACATTCTCGTTCACCTTCACGAACACTTCGCGGTCCTTGAAGGTCTTAACCTCCGCATTCGTGAGCGGTATATCGAGATACGCTGAAATCTGTTCGGCGAGCGGCAGGTTTGAATTGCACGCGATGAGTTTCATCTGCCCGCTCTCCCGCTCTGGCGCGGCCGCATGGATAACCACAGCGACCATAAAACTGAGCGTCACGCTTCTGTCGCAGAATCGCGCGGTCGGCAATGCGGATGGCCACGGAAACTGTCACAAGACCGGGAAAGACGGATGTCGGTTGACGTGGCCTTCACCAAGCGGCAGGAGACGGTCAGTCGCGGGGGCTCACCCCAGCAGCATGATTCCTGTCATGTTCCTGCCGCTGTCGCTATGTCCCGCCTTTTGAGCAGCGCGGTGGGAGAAATAATCCTCAGGTTGCGACAGTGTGTCATCTGTCAGCGCCTCGCAGTGCGATACCCCCAGCCGGATCAGCTGGCCAAGGCAGTAACGCTTCAGATCGAAGAACTGGCGGTCAGCTCTGCCTGGCCTGAAGAGCGTTTCAGCCCAAGGCGAAGCGGCGAGCACCGCGTCCGCCAGATCGGGGCCGACTTCAAAAGACGTCTGTGACAGGCAGGGCCCGACCGCGGCGGCGGTACGCGCCGGATCAGCCCCGAGGCGCGCCATTGCTTCCAGCGTCGTCTCGAGAACTCCGCCGACCGCCCCGCGCCAGCCAGCATGAACGGCCGCAGCAACGCCATTGTGAGGATCGCAGAGCACGATTGGCGCGCAGTCTGCAGACAGCACGGCCAGCAGCAGGCCCGGGCGCGACGTTACAAGAGCGTCACATTCAGGCCGATCGCCTGGCTCATAGGCCCTATCGGTAATCTCGGCCTTTGCTGAGTGAACCTGTCGCGGCGAAGCGAGCCTTTCGATTGAAGAACCCAGCGCCTCACACACACGCCGTCGGTTCTCCCTGACCTTTTCAGGATCGTCGCGTGATCCATGACCGCAGTTGAGTGAGTTGTAATAGCCCTTTGAAACCCCTCCGCGCCGGCCGAAAAAGCCATGGCGCACATGCATCGAAAAGCGCTTCAGCCCCGGTGCTTCTTCGAAGGGAGGACGATCCGTCGTCATACTGCGCCTGTAAAACCAGCCGGGGCCGACAGCCAGGGCGATGCGATCGCGATCACCTTGAAACGTTCGCCCATCTCGGCCGGAGCCACCAGCGCACCGGCCCCGCGCATGATTTCCTCCGCTCGCATCGGGTTTGCACGGGCCAGGGCATGGGCGCGTTCGCGCGCGCCGAGTGCAGATAGAAAACCGCCCTGCGTGATAGGACCATAAACGCTGAGGCCGCGCTGCTTTGCGAGGTTGTGGAGGCGTCGGAAATCAACATCAGCCGTCAGGTCGGCAGACCCGGGCGACGCCAGGGGATCAACCTGGCGGCCAGCCTCATAGGCCCGTAGCGTATTGGATGGGGTAATGTCGTGGGGGCCATAGTCGATAAGCAGAGCGCATCCGGGCGACCTGATGAAGCGACGAGACAGAAAATCAACAAAAGTATCAAGGGCGGGCGCGTACTCAGCCTCCTCGCCAGACGCGTCAAGGTCAGGGGGAGGCTCGACCGGCGGGCTCAATCCGAACACGAGGTCCTGACCAGCCGCAAAGCCGACCTGCCGTTCGCGCCAAGTTCCTTCCCTGCGTACAAACTGTCGTATCGGCAGGCAGTCGAGGAATTCATTGCCGAGGATAAGTGTAGGGCCATCCGGGGCCTCGCTCAGGTCACCGATGTGGCTGAACCTCTCTGACGTGAGCCTGTCCTGCTGAAGGCTGCGGAGAAGCGGACTTGCCTCCAGCAGAGTAAGTTCCAGAGCCTCCGAAAAACCGGCTATGGTTCTGGCGGCGCGCAGAACGTCCGCCATCATGGCGCCTCGGCCGGGGCCCAGCTCCAGCAGATTGACGGCCGCCGGCCGTCCCATCGCCATCCATTGCAGCCCCGACCACAGCCCCAGAAGTTCTCCAAAAATCTGGCTTGTTTCCGGCGCGGTCGTAAAGTCACGATTGAACGCGGCGCGCGTAGCGTAATACCCATCCTGCGGATCATGCAGGCACATGGTCATGAAAAGAGAGACCGACATCGGCCCCTCTCGGCTGATGATCTCCCTTATCCGTGCCTTAAGGTCGCTCACATCACCTTCGCCGAGCCGGGGCCGCCCCTGCGGCCAGACCACCAGATGAGGAAACCGCCAGCAGCGACCATGAAGAGAGAAAGCAGCATGCCCATGGTGAACCATTGAGGCATGATACCCTGCGTGAAGTTGTCTGGTTCGCGAAACTGTTCAGCAAACGTCCGTGCTAGGGCGTAACCAACAAGGAATATGCCTGCCACCATTCCAGGCTTGCGCAGCAGGCGCAGTTTCCAGACTGCTATCCAGCAGATGAGGAAAAGCAGCAGTCCTTCGAGGGCGGCCTCATAAAGCTGACTGGGATGCACCAGGGGCTTGCCCTCAATGGAGCCCCATGATCGCGTCGCCCAGTTATAGTCAGGAAAGCGCATGGCCCAAGGGACATCGGTCGGCCGGCCATACAGTTCCCCGTTAATGAAGTTAGCGATACGGACAAGGAAAATACCTATCGGCGCCGCGGCGCATGCGACATCTCCGAGGCTGAGGATCGGAACCTTTCGTATCCGGGCGGTCACAAACACAGCAATCGTTGCGCCAATGAGGCCGCCGTGAAACGACATGCCGCCTTCCCACATGCGGAAGATGAACATGATGTCCCCATCGAGCTTATGCGGTTCGAAGGGAAGCGTATAAAAAAGGATGTAACCCAGCCGGCCGCCGAGCAATATGCCGATCATTGCGTAAAAGGCGAAGTCGTCGATGTCGGCGCGCTGAAGCCGCGCGCCGCCATTTTCAGACCATACCGCCGCACTGAGGCATATACGAACCGCATACCACCAGCCAATCACCAGGCCGAAGATGTAACCCAAGGCGTACCAGCGGACAGGGAACGGGCCCAATTGTAACGGACCCAGCGCCATGTCGGGCAAGGGCAGCGTGAAGGCGGCCGGGTCAATACGGGGAAAGGGGATTTCCAGCGGAAGGAACATGATAGGATCCCTTAGCCTATGCCGGGGTGACTTTGAAATCCCCCAAAGATGTCGCCATATAGATACCGGCTCCGTAAACGGGGTCCAGCAGGGAGCGGCATATGCAGACCAAGAGTCCACTGGCGGAGGATTTCGCGCGGCTGATGCAGGGCGCAGCGGGTGTGGCGCAGGCGGCTAATGAGGAGCTCAGGGCGCTCTATCGCTCTATGGTGGAACGTGCTGTGGCCGACGCCGACCTTGCGAGGCGTGAGGAAGTTGAGGCGCTCAAGGCTCTCGCACGCCGCGCACTTGAGCAGGTCGAAGCTCTTGAAAAGAGGGTCGCTGGCCTGGAAGCGAAATCTGGGGATCGCTGAGTAAACAGCGCTGAACGACCATTTTGTGACGCAGTCGCTTAACCATGACGGCATTGTAGGACGGCCCGACGGTCTGTACCTTACGACATGTTGAGCCTCCGTCCGATTCCCGGCTCTCTGATCACCGAGGACCTGATGTCGCAGCTGAACTCCTCCTCCGCCAGGTCGCATGACCGGGCCCTGGACGTGGTAGAACATACACTGCTTGCAGCCGACTGGGCCTGCGAGCGCTCTGAAGAAAGCGTCATCCACTGCGCATCTGTCACACGCTGGGGAGAGTTTGGCGGAATGTTCACCTGGCGTGAGGAGCCAGCGTCGATCACATTCTCCCTGACGATGGATCTGCGCGCCCCGGCCGCCAAGCAAGCAGCGATTTCAGAGCTGCTGCGACGCATGAACGAACGGCTTTGGCTGGGGCATTTCGACTACTGGAATGAGGAAGGCGTAGCAGTTTTTCGTCATACCATTCCCATGCTCGATCGTATCGCTCCCGATCCGGGCGAGATAGCAGCTCTTCTGGCGGCGGCGCTCGATGCGGCTGATCAGTTTCTTCCGGCCTTCAACTTCGTCGTATGGGCCGGCAGGTCTGTTGAAGAAGCCGTCGCTGCAGTTGCGTTTGAAACAGCCGGAGAGGCCTGACCACGTGGTGGCGGCGGGTGAGCCACGTCTCCAGCGCGTTGTCCTGATAGGCGCAGGCCGGATGGGCTCTGCGATGGCCCGCGGCTGGCTGGGAGATCCTGCATCCGCCGGCATTGGCAGCCTGTCCGTCGTTGAGCCCTTCCCGGGTCAGGATATTGATGCGGCGGGAAGAAATGGCGTCATAAGTCTAAATCCTGAGCCTGCCCCCGCTGATATTCTCATACTGGCCATCAAACCGCAGGGGTTTGGTGAGGCCGCGCGCGAGCTGCGCGCATGGGCAGGTCCAGAGACCCTCGTCATCTCAATCATGGCCGGGGTCACCATCGCATACATACAGCAGGCGCTCGGCTGTCAGAAGGTTGCGCGCGCCATGCCCAACACGCCCGGCGCCATTGGCATGGGAGCAACCGCATTTTCGCTGTCGCCGGCCTGCAGCGATGCGGACGCCGCCGCCACAGTTGCTCTCCTCGAGCCCCTCGGGCTCGTGGCAGGTCCACTTGATGAGGACCTCATGAACGCCGTAACGGCCGTATCAGGCTCCGGGCCCGCCTACGTGTTTCTTCTGGTTGAGGCTCTGGCCGCCGCCGGACGGGCGGCAGGTCTTGATGAGGCGATCGCAGACAGTCTTGCCCGAGAGACTGTCATCGGTGCGGGGGCGCTGCTTGGCGAATCTGCTGGTTGTCCTTCCGAGCTCCGCCAGCAGGTCACCTCGCCGGGAGGAACGACCGCCGCCGCGCTGAATGTGCTGAACGCGCCAGGGGGGTTGCCCGATCTGATCGGAAGGGCGGTGCAGGCGGCGGTAAGGCGCGGGGAAGAGTTGGCGAGGCAAACCGGACAGGGCGGTTAGTCATCTGCCTCAAGTATGCCCCCGGCAGGCCGTTCCGCGTCAAGCGGCAGACGGATCGTGGCGCGAAGTCCGCCGAGGTCCGATTTTCCAAGGGTCACGTCCCCGCCATGGGCGCGTACTGTATCCCGGGCGATCGTAAGGCCCAGTCCCACCCCTGAAACATTCTGGTTACGCGCGGCATCGAGGCGGCTGAACGGCCGGAAGGCGTCCTCGAAGCTTTCATGGGGAATACCAGGTCCGTTGTCTTCGACAGTCACGACCGCTTCTCCGGACCTTGCGCTTATGCGGACCCTTACCTGCCTGGCGTGGTCGGCCGCGTTGTTGGTAAGGTTGGCTATCGCCCGCTTCATCGCAAGCGGCCTCAGGCGCATGGGTACGGGGGCCTCGGCCAGGATATCAAGCTGACAGCGCGCAGCCGCCGCGGCGGCTGCTTCACGGGCAATCAACACCAGATCGACCTGTTCGGCCTGTTCACCCTCCTCGCCGCGTGCAAACGCGAGATAGGCGTCGAGCATACGCTCCATTTCCGCAATATCTTTTTTTGCAGGACCTGCATCAAAGTCGTCCGGTGCGAGTGCGAGTTCGAGTTTCAGGCGCGCAAGCGGCGTCCGGAGGTCGTGACTGACGCCTGCCAGCATAGCCGTACGTTGATCGGCGTATCGTCGCAGGCGATTGCGCATGCGAAGCAGAGAACGGGCTGCTTTTCTGACCTCAAGGGCCCCTGATGGCTTGAAGTCAGGAACATCTTCTCCCCGGCCCAGAGCGTCTGCAGCCCAGGACAGCTGCAGAATCGAGCGCACCTGATTGCGCAAGAAGAGATAGGAGGTTCCAAGCAAGAGGATGCTGAACGCGACCGTCCAGAAAATGAAGATGTGCGCTGTGACAATGATCACGCGCTTCCGGTCCATGCGAACTTCAAGCAGACCATCAGCTGTGCGAAGGCGCAGTGTCAGCATGTTGCCTGGCATGTAGCGGTAAGCCCATGCCTGACCGGGAAAGCGCTGCTTCAGTCCTTCCCCAAGTTCCAGGCAGCACTCACTGCCCGGAGGCGTCTCAAGCTCATACTGATCAGGAAAGAACGTCACATCCATCAGGCCGGCGCGGCGGAACCCGTCGACGAGACGGGGCCAGTCCTCAGGCGCCTCGGATCGCTGCTGTTCGAGAAATGTCAGCTCGTCTGCGACAGCGCGGGACAGTTTTTCGTTGACCTGCTCTACATGCGTATAGAAGAAATAAAGCGTCATCGAAACGACGAAAATGATCATCGGCACAATCAGTATGAGAATGTGCCGGGCATTGTATCCCTGAGGGGTATAATCGCGCAGCCGCATCTTAATCGCCTGTCAGCCGATAGCCGACGCCGCGGACAGTCTGAAGATGTACGGGTTCACGCGGGTCGCGTTCAATCTTGCGCCTCAGGCGGGTCACCTGGACGTCAACCGATCGCTCAACGCCTGCGGATGTCAGCACCGCCAGTTCGTGACGCGATATGGGCGCACCAGCGCGGCCAGCGAGAATTGACAGGAGCTGCGTTTCACTTTCTGTAAGGCGGACAAGCCGGCCATCCCTGCGCAGTTCGCCTTTGCTGACGTGAAAAATCATTCCTGAGAGTTTGATTTCCTCAACAGGGGTTTCCTGGGTGAGTCGTCTGAGCACGGATTTTACTCTCAGGGCGAGCTCCTCGGGCTCAAATGGCTTGGGAAGGTAGTCATCTGCGCCCAGCTTGAGCCCCTCGATCCGCTCGGCGGCCAGTCCGCGGGCCGTCAGGAGAATGACAGGCGTCTCCGACTTGTGATCACGCATGGATTTGAGCAGAGAGAGACCGTCTTCGCCTGGCATCATCACATCCAGAATGACAAGATCAAAAGCCATGGTCGCCATAAGTCTGCGCGCGCTGGCCGCATCCCTGGCCGTCGTGACGTCATGGCCCTCCCTCGTCAGATAACGTCTCAGAAGCTCGCGCAGGCGATCATCGTCGTCGACCGCAAGAATGTGACCGGTACTCTGGCTCAACTCTCGCCCCGTACGCGCAGCACGTCATTGAGGACACGGCGGGCCCCGCTCACCGCGTCCGGACCGGCCGCGAGAAACGCCTGACGCAGTATGTGACGCCTGTGCTCTGTCGCTTCGCGTGCAAAGGCGGCCCCTGCTGGCGTCAGCGTCACAAGACGGGAGCGCCGGTCGCGGGGGTTGATGTCACGCCTCAGCATGTCACGCGCTTCGAGCTGGTTCAGATTACGTGCGAGAGACTGCTTGGGCGCACCAAGTCGCAGGCGAAGCTGCCCCACATCCATAGGTCCCATGTCGTGGATCTCCTGGAGGATATCGATCTCGGGGGGGGATATGCCCGCAGTCGATCCAACCGCTTCGGCAAGCGCCGAGAGCCGGCGGGAGGCCGCCCTGATCAGGGCGGCTCCCTCATTAAGGTCCTGATCACGCAGATAAAGGCGGCTGTCCCCCGCCGCAGCGGCCGGGGCGGATGTAACGGATACGGCGTGGGGTCGGTTGACAGGCATGGCCACGACCGGACAATGAGCGTTCAGGATAAGATACTCAAGCTCATCCCGCGACAATGATCAAATCGATCTTGGCGGATGGGGGGCGTACCGGTCAGGACAAGGAATATGGCTGCTCCTTCTGCGAATTTTGTTCCCTATGACGATCGCGACGGCTGGATCTGGCTGGACGGATCCATGGTCCCCTGGCGGGAGGCAAAAATCCATGTCCTGACGCATTCGCTGCATTATGGCTCATGCGTCTTCGAAGGCGAGCGCGCTTATGATGGGAAGGTTTTCCGGTCCACGGATCATTCCAGACGCCTGCACAGATCGGCGGAACTTGTCGGCTACCGATGTCCCGTACCGGTCGATGAACTTGACAGGATTAAGCTGGAGGTCATGAGCCGGAACGGTTTGTCTGACTGCTATATCCGGGCGTTTTCCTGGCGGGGTTCGGAAATGATGGGGGTCAGCGCACAGCAGGCCTCTATTCGCACCTGCGTCGCCGTCTGGCACTGGGGCAACTACTTCGCCGACAAGAACAAAGGCATTCGGGTAACCCTATCAGACTGGAAGCGTCCGTCGCCGGACACGATCCCTTCAGCGGCCAAGGCGGCCGGTCTGTATATGATCTGCACCATGTCGAAGCATAAGGCTGAGGCAGAGGGCTTTGCTGACGCACTTATGCTCGACTACCGCGGCTATGTTGCGGAACTGACCGGGGCGAATGTCTTTCTTATTCGTGATGGAGCGATCCATACCCCGACCCCCGACTGCTTTCTCAATGGTCTGACGCGCCAGACCGTTATTGATCTTGCCAGAGCAAGGGGATTTGAGGTCATTGAGCGCCATATTACTCCAGAGGAGCTTCCAAGCTTCTCCGAATGCTTCATCACCGGCTCTGCTGCAGAAGTGACCCCCGTGGCCGAAATGGCGGGTTTTCATTATAAGCCTGGAAATATCACCGGCGTGCTTGCCGATGATTACGCCCTTCTCGTGCGCGGTCAGCTGTCTCTGGACGAGGTCAGAGCCAGGGCTGGCGAGTAGGGAGGGTTCCTGAGACTACAGGGCTGCTGCAATGCGTGCGGCCTGGTCCCGAAGCACGTCTGTGTCGGCCGGCTTGCCGGCATGGTGAGGCTGAACAGGAAGGTTGGCATAGCGCGGGATGACATGAACGTGCAGATGGAAGACCGTCTGCCCGGCTGGCGCGCCGTTAAACTGCGTTACTATGACGCCATCGCACCCCAGAGCCTTTATGACGGCGGCGCCGAGTTTCTGAACGGCCCCGAAGAGGGTTCCGAGCCGATCAGCAGGAAAGTCCATGAGGTTACGTGCTGAACTGTCTTTAGGGATAACCAGACAGTGACCCTGACTTTGTGGAAAGATATCCATGAAGGCGAGAACGTGATCGTCTTCAAAAATCTTTACACACGGCGCTTCTCCCCGGAGAATTTTCGCAAAGATATTTGATCCATCATAGTGACCGTCAAGGCTCATCAGAAGGCCTCCTCTTCGTGTTCGTTGTTATGCAGGCCCGGATCCCTTCTGAAAGGGGTGTAAGCCTGCAGTTCACCGATTCCTTCCTCAACGGCGGCCCTTTCGCGGTTGAGATAGTCCGCTACCGCCGCCCGAAGGCCCGGGTGGGAGATCCAGTGCGCCGATCGGGTCAGGCGGGGTTCATAGCCGCGTACGAGCTTATGCTCGCCCTGAGCGCCAGCCTCAACACATGTCAGACCCCGTTCTATGGCGAAGTCGATAGCTTGATAATAACATATCTCGAAATGAAGAAAGGGCCTGTCTATGCTGCGACCCCAATAGCGGCCGTAGAGCGTGTCCGATCCGATCAGATTGAGCGCCCCTGCGACCGCCTGTCCATTCTGAAGGGCTAAGATGATCAGGCAGCGATCTGCCATTCGCTGGTGGAGCAGCTCGAAAAAGTCTCGGTTGAGATAAGGCGAGCCCCACTTGCGTCCGCCGGTGTCAATATAGAAGTCAAAAAAACGGTCCCAGTGCTCCGCTCGCAGATCATCGCCGCTCAGTCGGAGAATCTCAAGTCCCTGCTGCGCCTCGCGTCTTTCGCGGCGGATCATTTTCCGTTTTCGCGAAGTTAGCGCAGCCAGGAAGTCCTCGAAGGATGAATAACCCCGGTTTATCCAGTGAAACTGCTGATCTTCGCGCAGCAACAGCCCGGCAGCGCCAAGGAGGCGCCATGTCTCTTCATCCAGAAAGTTCACATGAGCGGACGACGCGCGCAGGTGTCGGGCGGCGTCTGCTACAGCCCGACACAGCGCATGCTGGATCCGTGCGGCGTCGGATCGGCAGGCGAGCAGCCGACGACCTGTTACCGGGGTAAAAGGCACAGCACACAGGAGTTTGGGATAGTATCGACCGCCTGCGTTATGGAGCGCGTTAGCCCAGGCGTGATCAAAGACGAATTCACCGCGCGAGTGCATCTTGATGTAGAGGGGGGCGGCCCCCACGAGCGCGCCTGAGGCGCTGCGCGCTAGCATGTGGAGAGGTGTCCAGCCGGTGGCCTCCGTGACGCAACCAGAGGTCTCGAGGGCCTCAAGAAAATCCCAGTCTATAAAAGGATCGTAGCGATCGTCCGCCGGATTGGCCAGCCGGTTCCACTCTTCCCGCTGGATGGAGGCCATCCCCTCAGCCCGAAAAAAGGTGAGGCCGATGGAGTCTGTATGATCATCCGACACGGCGCGCCCCGGATCCTGTCCTGATACCCTTCATATCTGTCCGACCGATCCCTTTGCGAGGTCGGGTTGCATCGCCTCGAAGATCGGCGCCGCCCCAAATCGCCTGCAATGCATCAGATCTGCAGCGCTGCGGGCTGTCCAGCTGACGAGTGGAAAGCCGGGGAATCCCAGAGCCACCCGGCCCAGCTCCGAAAGTTCCGGGGCCAGATAGCTGCATCCCTTGTCTACGGCGCGTCGGGCTTTAGCGAGCGTTGCGCCGGGATCCTGCAGATCGCCTCTTTCGATGAGCTGGCCAGCCAGACGGCCAGCGAGCCCGGGCGCCAGCATTGTCATCGTTAACTCGTCAAAGCTCATGACAGCGGCAGGCGCGGCAGACAGTTGCATCGATCTGAGGAGAGCGGGCAGGCCCGTCCGGTTATACACGTCTGACCCGGGTGTGAGATCAATCTTTACCTCGATCAGGACAGGCATGCCCGCCATTGCTTCGAGCGCTTCATCCAGGGTCGGGATATGCGATCCATCCGGCAGACGAACCTTGCGAACATCCCCGGTCGCCATGGCGTCGATGCGATCCGGACGCCCGCACATCCGCTGCAGAGTCGGATCATGAAAGACGACGATTTGCCCGTCGCCGGTTACGCGTGCATCCAGCTCGCAACCCAGGCCTGCCCGGGCGGCCGCTTCGAAAGCGGCCACTGAGTTTTCTGGCTTGTCCTCGTCCCAGAGGCCCCGATGCGCATAAACGAAAGCGGATAGTTCAAAACCGGAGGCGCTCACCTGAATTCGACCACTGCGTCAACTTCGACTGCCGCCCCGAGCGGCAGAACCGGGCAAGCGACGGCAGAGCGGGCATGCCGGCCTTTGTCGCCAAAAACCTGAACCATGAGATCAGAGCAGCCATTGACGACTTTGGGGATCTCTACGAAGTCCTTCGTGGCGCTTACGAAGCCGCCGAGCTTCACCACGCGGGTTATGCGCTCAAGATCTCCAAGAGCTGCGTGCATCTGCGCCAGCAGGTTAATGGCGCACCAGCGTGCCGCCGCCTGTCCCTGCTCGATCGTCATATCGTCCCCGAGCCGCCCTTTTATCAGTCCATCAGGTGTGATGCTGACCTGACCGGAAACAAACAGGAGGTTGCCGGACATAACCCATGGAACATAGTTTGCGACAGGGGGGCGTGCATCTGGCAGCCTGACGCCGGCGTGTGTAAGGCGTTCATAAACAGACATGCATGTCCTCTCGGAGTTAAAACCGGCGTGCGCCCGCGGCGGGATACCCGTGACCCCCGCAGGGAGGGTATAAGGGGTAATCTACGCGGCTCAATACGCACCTGTCAGATGGCGCCCCGAGGCGGGCCTGACGGCTGCAGATGGATTGCCGCGGGTCCCTCATCGTTTATCGGCCGCATCATCTATGGGCCGGGTCCCCGGCGATCTGGTGTTTTGCAAACGACGTCTGACGGCGCGCCAGGGGGAGAGCCGGAAGGCCTGAGCATCGCGGGAGGCTTGTCCCTCTCACTACGTCTTCGATCGTTTCCCGATGCGCGCACCGCGTCCGGTGCCGATGATGTCACCCCCGAAGCGTTCCCGGGCGATGTCGGCTGCGCGTTCGGCTTTTGCCCGCTTGAGAGATGTGGGGTCCCCCAGGTCGAGAGTATCCCCCCCGGCGTTGTGAAGGTCGCTGACGCCAACGCCCAGAAGCCGGAAGGATCTGACGCCTGACTCGCGCGCCAGCAGCGCCACGGCGGCCCGGAAGATCGTCTGAGCCAGCTGTGTTGGCTGGACGAGCGCAGTCCGCCGCGAAAGCGTCCTGAAATCGTGAGACTTCATTTTCAGCGTCACCGTCCCGCCCTCAACGCCGGCGCGCTTTGCCCGACCGGCTGTCTGTTCACACAGGAGCCAGAGATAATCCTCAAGGGTCTGGCGGTCTGAAATGTTCTCGCTGAAGGTCATCTCGCTTGAGATACTTTTTCTTTCGCCGGCCGGGCGCACTCTGCCGTCATGGCGCCCGAAAGCAGAATTGTGCAGCCACTGCCCGGTTTCACCATAACGCTGTATCAGCGCCCTAATTCCTGTTTCCTGGATGTCCCTGACAGTGCGCAGGCCATCTGCATTCAGCCTTTTCTCAAAATGAGCTCCGACCCCGCTTATGACGCGCACGGGTCTGCCCGCGAGCCATTCCGGCGCCTCATCCAGGCAGAGGGCGAAAAAGCCGCGGGGCTTGTCGGCCTCCGAGGCAAGCTTGGCGAGGAACTTGTTACTGGCGAGTCCAACAGAGATACCCAGTCCAAGCTCTGTTTCGATATCTCTCTGAAGCTTCATAAGGCTGATCGCCGGTGGCGCGCCATGAAGCGCCTCTGTCCCCGACAGGTCCAGATAGGCCTCATCTATCGATACAGGCTCAACCAGGGGTGTCAGAGACTGCATCAACTCGCGGATGCGGCGCGCCTCTCTGAGGTAGACGTCCATACGCGGTCGAATGACAACTGCATTCGGACACAGGCTCAGCGCCCTGAACATCGGCATGGCTGACTTCACGCCGTAAGTGCGGGCAATGTAGCAGCACGTGGCGACCACGCCGCGTCGTCCGCCGCCGACGATCACGGGCTGATTGAGAAGATCGGGCTGGTCCCGCTTTTCGATGGAGGCGTAGAACGCGTCACAGTCGATATGGGCGATCGCCAGCTGCGGCAGATGCTGATGTGAGACGGTACGTTCCGATCGACAAAGCGGACATCGTGCGCCCGCAGCTCCCCGCCAGGCGCCGAAGCAGTCTCTGCAGGCCGACGGGCGGCCGTTCTTGTTGCCGCCTGGTGTCTCGTTCATAGTGACAGAACGCTTGTAAGTATATGTAAAGTCAACAAAAATGATGATCGAAGGTCATTTGAGGCTCCGCCTGCGAAAGGCGGTTGAAAACAGGCGGTTAATACTCTCTGGTTTAACAACGGGGGTTGCTGCCGGGAATCACCTCGCGCAGAGCCCTGATATGATGGTTTGATGGCGTCACAGCCCGCCAAAAAAGTCCTGGTCGTGGAAGACAATGAGCTCAATATGAAGCTCTTCTGCGATCTGCTGGACGCTTTCGGTTTTCAGACCGTGCAAAGCCGTGACGGCCTGATGGCCGTCGAGCTTGCACGCTCTGAAAAGCCAGATCTGATCATCATGGATATTCAGCTTCCCGAGGTATCGGGGCTCGATCTGGCGCGTTGGATAAAGGACGATGCGAGCATCAAGCATGTTCCCGTCATGGCTGTGACCGCCTTCGCCATGCGGCAGGACGAACGCCTTGTTCGCGAGGCCGGCTGCGAAGCCTACATGTCCAAGCCCATCCAGATGGCGCCGTTCATATCTGAGGTGAAGCGGCTGACGGGAGCTCAGACCGCCAGTCCGGTACGCAGAAACCCAGGCGCCTCGCGGAGAGCCGCACGATGAGCGCCCGCGTCCTCGTCGTCGATGATATCGAGCAGAACCGGAAGCTTCTGACAGATAAACTGCGCAATGAGTATTTTCATGTGATCACCGCCGTTGATGGCGAAGACGCTATTGAAAAGGCGATGGCTGAAGAGCCGGACGTCATCCTGATGGACATCATGATGCCCAGGCTGAATGGCGTAGACGCCTGTCGCAGGCTTAAGACGGATGTCCTGACAGAGCATATACCGATCGTTCTTATAACCGCCCTCAACGAACGGGAGGACCGGCTCCGTGGTCTTGGTGCTGGCGCCGACGACTTTCTGACAAAGCCTGTCAATGACCTGCACCTCCTCTCGCGCGTCCGGGCTCTGACCAAGTACAAGATGGTTGCTGACGAACTACGCAAACGCGAGGCCTCCGGGAAGCGTATAGGCGCAGTGGATCTCGTTTCATCTGTGCGGGCGTCCGATCCGGCCCGCATTCTTGTTGTTGATGAAAACGAGCGGCAGTCCCGACGTATATGTCGTTATCTTGAGGGCCTGCACCGCCCGATTTCTCATTCGGAGGCCAGTCAGCTGGGCATATCAGGGTCCATGGTTGATCTCCTGATTGTTTCTCTCGCCAATGAAAAACTGGATGGGCTAAAACTCTGCGCCTATTTTCGTTCTCTGGAATCGACCCGGGACCTTCCGATCGTCATCGTCGCTGAGGCGGATGATGAGAAGCGGGCGGTACGCGCCCTCGATCTGGGCGCGTCAGACATTGTCATCAAGCCGATCGACAGCGAAGAGCTGCTCGCGCGCGTGAAAACGCAGGTACGTAAGAAGCGCTACCTGGATGCACTGCGCGCGCGACTGGATCAGTCCATGGAGCTAGCGGTTACCGACCAGCTCACGGGCCTTCACAACCGCCGGTATATGCGCGTTCAGCTGGAGGGGTTCGTCAAGCGGTCGAACATGGGAGGAGCGCCTGTCTCTATTCTCCTGTGTGACATCGATCACTTCAAGAAGATCAACGATATTCACGGGCACGCTGCGGGCGATGATGTCCTGCGTGAGTTCGGAAGACGGTTGCGCGAAAACATTCGTCCGATGGATCTTGCCTGTCGCTACGGTGGCGAGGAATTTGTCGTGATCATGCCGGAGACCTCCCAGACCCTGGCCCAGTCGGCTGGCGAACGCATCCGGCAGATCATGTCCGAGGCCCCATTCCCTGTTAACCGGGGAGATGAGCTGAAAGTCACGATGTCGGGGGGGGTAGCCACGATCATCGCCCCGGATGATACGACCGACGCCCTGCTGAAGCGTGCTGACGACGCCCTCTACAAGGCGAAGTCCGGCGGCCGCAACAAAGTTGAGCTGGAAGTCATCAGCTTCGGATAGCGTCGGGGCGTCCTGCAGACGCTTAACTTTCCTTTCGATCCGGGCCATAATTGACATATGGATAGTTTGACCCCCGGTTCACAAACAGGCGAGGCGAGGCTTCGCTATCTCGACGCAGACTTTGAGGTGCTGAAGCAGGGGCGTTTTGTGCTGTGCGCGGTCACTGGCAAGCGGATTGCTCTGGAGGATCTGCGCTACTGGAACGTCGATACTCAGGAAGCTTTCTTCGATGCGGAAGCAGCGCTTATCCGATGGAAACAGCTGAACGCGCCAGCCTGACAGTTTACATAGCTGTCTTTATCGCGCTTGCGACATCCTGCGTCAGGGCCGAACCCTTTATTGGGCCTGCGGCAGGTCCTGCGTCAGAGAACGTTCGCGAAGATATCGCGAGCTTACCTCCGCCTGACCCTCCGCAGTCGCCTGCTGTCGAACTTCAGAAAGAACCTGAAGCCGGACGAGCCATGAGCACCCTGGTCTGCGCAGGGCCCGCCACTCAGGGCGGGGCCATTGTCTGTCGTACGCAACCGGAAGCGGCCGTCTTTCTGGACGCTCAGCCTGCGGCAATTGCATCGGCGGATGGCCTTGTCGTCATCGGTTTGAGCCGGGACGCTCCCCCGGAGGTTGTGGTCAGCGTTGGCGCGCCCGGATCCGGCGATGAGGATGTCAGGGTCACGGTGCTGCCGCGCAGGGATTCCGTCTCAAAGTTTACCATGGAGTGCGGCAAGATCGCTCCGCAGACACCTGAACAGAAGCGCCATGCTGAGGTCTCATGGGTCAAAAAGGACAGGGCGCTCAGAACGTTCTCGCCCAAAGTGTCAGCTTTCGGGTTCGTAAAGCCTGCCGATGGTCCTTATTCCAGTCCCTTCGGTGCGGTGCGCACCTATATTCCCAAGACAGCTGATTGCGACGGCTCGACAAGTGTTCACAATGGTCAGGACATAGCTGTGCCTGTCGGGACAGAGGTCCGGGCCCCGATGGGCGGAACGGTGATACTGGCAGATCCGGATCTCTTCTTTGAAGGGGGGGCTGTTTTTGTTGATCATGGCATGGGTCTCGTCTCGGTCATGATGCATCTCAGCCGAATCGATGTCGTTGATGGTGCGAGTGTTGAGCAGGGCGATGTTCTGGGTCTCTCGGGCGCTACGGGGCGCGTCACAGGCCCGCATCTGCATTGGGCCATTAAGTATCGCAACGTGCATTCGGGTGACCGGGGAACGGATATATGGCTGGATCCCGTCCTCATAATGGCGCTGGAGGCGCCTTAGTCCTGAGACGTCTGTCAGGTCTGCCGGTCAGGGCTCGCTCAGCGTAGGAGGTTCATGCATTTGCCTGTAATGGGCGCCGCGTCGGGGAGTTGTCATCGCCATAAGGCGATCACCTCAGGTGAGTGCTGTCCAGAGAAAGGGTTAGCTCGCCCTGATCATTCGCCTCTGTATAGCTCGCCCCGACGGGGACCCGAACGTAACGCAGAGCTGAGGACTGCAGGGGTGATTGCGCAGGATTCGCAGGCGGCTGCGGGGCGGCCTGCGTTGGCGCCTCTCCCCAGGTCGCCGCGCGCAGCCCCAGCTGCTCAGATCGTCAGGCCTTTGGGGGCCAGGTTCGCAAGAGAGGCATGCAGATCCTGTGTCGCCGGCACAATCTTACGCGTGTCGAGATTGAGGGAAATGGCCACCGCCTCAGTGGTGCACCACGCATCGCCCGTCTCCGGATCAATGAGCCAGTGTATGAATGCGTGGGTCTTCTCAGACTGGAAGCCGCCGCCTGTATGTATCACGAACCGATCCCCGCACCGCGGCCAGCGCCGGTATACGAGGCGGTACTCAAGGACGGCTCCGCCCAGTCGCAGTCTTTCTCCGCGAGCGGCGGCCTGTTCGGTCATTCTTTCCCGCCAGGGTCGCAACAGGTGTCCGATCGAGTCGGAAATACGGCCAATGAACATCTCAGGTAACATGAAGCCGGTAAGATCAACCTGGTGCGGCAGAACAACGCCGCGCCCGATAACAGGCGCGCCTGCGGTCAGTGCGTCCGCCAGTCTGGCCGAACGGCGTGGGGGCAGCGATACATCGATTGACCGCGGACCGAGTTGCGCGGGGGCCTCGCCGCAAAGACCCATCAAGCTGCTGTAAGTGGCCTCGGGCCAGGCCACAGCCCTGCCGGATCCAGGATCAGCGTGATCAACCCAGGTGCGGAAGGATGCGCATGGCCTGCCATCAGCATGATCGATCTGCTGGTAGATGAGTGCGGATGTCTCATGCACGGCGAGAACGCACCCTGTCATCAGAAATGGCGCTCCCGCGTGGGCCTCCTTGATGAAGCGGATATGCTGATCGCGCGGACGCAGTATGGTGCGCGCACCTTCACGAAATGCTCCGGATAACTGAATATGGTGGGAGAGCTCGCTCAGTCCCTCCATCATCTTCGCGACGTAGAAGCGCACATTCATGTGCCCCATCTCATCGCATTCCCATGTATTGATGCTGCCGCGATAGAGTTCAATCATCCGCTAGGCCATTCCTGACAGTAACTGGATCACGCAGCGCTAAAGGGATCAGGCGGCGCAGGCGGGGCATACGCCCCTTATCTCAATCACTGCGCTGCGCATCCGGAAGTTCACGCCCTCAACTTCCTGGGTCAGTTTTTTGACGCTGTCGTGAGCGTGCAGCTCACCTGCCGCTCCGCAGCTGTCGCAGATCAGGAAGACGGCCGCGTGTCCATGCTTCCAGTGTCCGCAGGCGACATAGGCGTTGAGGCTCTCGATTTTGTGCGCGAGCCCCATCTCCAGCAGGAATTCGAGAGAGCGGTAGACTGAGGGCGGTTTGGCTGCGCCGTCCTCTCCAAGGTGCTCCAGGAGATCATAGGCTTTGGCCGGCCCCGGCGCCTCTAGCAGCAGGGTCAACACCTTCCTGCGCAGCCGCGTCAGCTTTCCACCGCGCTGATGGCACAGATCCTCAGCCTCTCTAAGGCTGTCAGCGAGGGAGACGGGAGAGCAGGCCAGATGCGCAGATGCCATACATTAGTCTCCGCAATAGCCGGACGATTCACAAGGGGCGGCTGCCAGCCGACCGGCTAAAACATGGGAAAACGGCCGGTTAACCGGAGCTGTGCTATCCCCCGGCCGGGCGGCAGGGCCCTCAGCAGGCAAGAGGCGCCCGATGTCACAGGCGGCCGGATCAGAAAAAGGTCGCAGGCGCAGGGGCGTATCCGCACATGCGCTCGACGCGCTGCGGTTTCTTGCTACCGACCGCATGGGGCTGTTCCTGCTTCTCTGGACGGCAAACGCCTGTGTGCTGCGTCCTGTCCTGCTCGAGGCCCTTGATGGACGCTCAGGGTGGCCTCACGACGCTATTCGCGAAGCTTTCGGACCGCTCGCCCTGGCGCACCTCGCATCAGTGATCGAGTGGGTGAGCTTCGCCGGCATGCTTGCGCTCGCTGTTCTGGCTCATGTCCGGTACTCGGCATTCAGACCTCGATCTCTTGAGGCCCCGGCGTACCGGTATGTTCTTCCCGCCGCCTACGTCTGTTTGCTGACGGCAGGTTATCTTTTTTTCCTTTGGAAGCCCATTTCAGTTTTTACCGTCATTACGCATGACAGCCTGATATTCTTTGATTCGACCTACCGGATATCGGCTGGCCTTGTTCCTTCAAACGACTTTCCGACAGCCCTTGGCGCCGTTCAGCTCTACCTGCCTGCGTTTGCGTCATGGCTGATCGGGGGCTATGGCGGTTCGGTCGAGCTTGCGTCTGTATGGGTGGCTGCTGCACTTGGGCTTGGCTGCGCGGTTGTCGGCGCCCGCCGGCTGCCAGTGGCCATGACAGCCTCCCTCGCGGGTATCGTCTTCCTTATCACCGTTCCAGCCGCGATGCTGGAGAACTGGGGCGGACCTAGCCAGACGCTGGTCGATGGAAAAACAGAAATTCTGGCAGACAATCTTACCTGGGCGATGTTTTACAATCGCTGGGGATGGGCGGCCCTGATCCCGATGTTTATGGCTCTTGCTCCGACCCACGATCGCCAGATCCGCCCGCATATCAGCGAGATCATCGTACTGGCCAGCCTGCTGGTCTTTCTGTTTTGGCTTAAGATCAGTTATTTCCTCGCCGGTGTGGCCGCCGCGGCTGTCTATGCCTGGCTGAACCCGGCTCCCCTCAGGACCCTGGCTACTGGCGCCGCAGCCTCGGGCGTCGGCATCGTCGGGGTCGGGCTGATCACCGGCAATCTTGTGGCGTACGTAAACGACATTCTGATGGCGGGGCAGGTGTCAGGCGCCCGGACAGCTTCGATTCTCGGTCTCGTCCGCCGGAACTTGCCTGAGATGCTATTTTCACTAGCCCCGCTAGGTGTTCTGGCGGCAATCGGTCGTCTGAGGTGGCGTGATGGGCTGATAGCCCTGTTCATGCTGGCGGTGTCCCTGTTTGTCATCAACCAGAATGGTCAGCTGGAGAATATGAGCACCCTCGTTGTTCTGGCCGCCTATGGTGCTGTCAGAGTTATGGCGGAGGGTGGCGTGCAGCAGGCCGTGCGTGTCATCGGAGCCGGGGTATTCGCCATCCTTGCGGGGTCGCACCTGCTTGACAGAGGCCTGGTGCTGATCGACCAGGCCTATGCAGGGCTCAGGGAGCAGATCCGCGAGCCGTCCCGATGGGCCGCGATCCCGGCATTCAGACACGTCTATGTGCCCGAGCGCGAGAGCATGTTCCAACGGGTTCTTGAGCGCTCCGCCTCTCCTGAGGCGCAGATAAAGAACGTCGGCGTATCAGGACAGTTCGGCCGCAGGCAGGAGCTTCGGCAGGGGGAGTACATGGAGACGCTGCTTGCAGGCATCGAAGACCTGCGTTCAGTCGCCAGGCCTGGCGATTCCGTGACGACCCTGGATATGACCAACCCTTTCCCGTTTCTGATGAACCTGCGCGCGCCGCGCGGAGGCTGGCTGACTCTTCACCATAACCGCACGATCGGCTCCGACGTTCACCCCTCCCCTGAAGTCATGTTCGCTGATGCGGACCATGTCATGATCGCCCGCATGTCCATGGTCCAGCCGACCGCTGACCTGATGCGCGAGCTTTACGGCGCCTGGCTGGATCAGTCGTATAGCGAGCGTGTCGAAACGCTCTACTGGACCCGCTGGTCCCACCGCAGAGGCCCGCCTTAATCTGCGACTCAGGCGTCCTGACTGGCCTTACAGAAGGGCTCGGACGGGCCTGTGGCGCGCCGCGGACGCCAAAAACAGGGATTTTTCGGCTCTTTTGCTGTGAAAAGCCCCGTATTCCCTTGTAAAACGCATGATTTTCGCTTGGGAGGCGTCAAATTCCGTGTATGCAGGTGGCGGTTTTTCCTAAGGGAGTCGATCAGACCATGCCCACCGCCAAAAAAGCCTCCGCCAAGCAGGCGACCGTCAGCACTAAGCAGCTGGCCGCCACGCTCGCTGAAAAACACGAGATCCCAAAGAAGCAGGCTGAGGCGATGCTTGCCGACCTCGTCACCATCGTGACCAAGCAACTGAAAAAGGGCGACCGTATCCGTCTGGTGGGACTCGGCGTTCTTGTCGTGCGCAAGCGCGCGGCCCGCATGGGTCGTAACCCTGCCACGGGCGAGCCTGTGCAGATTAAAGCGTCCAAGAAAGTCGCTTTCCGCGCAGCCAAAGAGCTCAAAGAATCAATCTGACGGCGACGCGCCTTCTCTGACCCTAAAAAAGAACGCCCGGCACGACGTGCCGGGCGTTCTGCTTTCTGGAGTCTGGCGGACCGCCGGACCGGAATGGCTTCAGCGGCCTTCCTGTCCCGAACTCGTAAAGGGCGCGCAGCGCCCCGCCTCCGGCGATGACGCTTCGGAACTGTTGTCGGCCGGGTTCGCAGTGAGCGGGTCGAAACGATCAGCCTGCCGTGGGCGGCGAGGACGGCTGGTCGGCCATCGGGTCCTGCGCGTGCTTGACCACGCCCTCAAAGATGGCGTTCGGCTCGATAGCCAGGGAGGCGTGGAAAATGTCCCCACGTACTTTCGCTCCTGTGCACAGCTGAACCTTCCGGCCGCGTATACGTCCCTCGACCGTGCCGCGGACCGTCACGGAATCGGCGATAACCTCGCCCTTCACGGCGCCGGTTTCTCCGATCGTGAGGGCTGCTGCGCGTACATCGCCCTCGATCTGACCATTGATATCTATCTCGCCCTGGCTGACGATTGTGCCGTTCATCTTGATGTCGGCTGAAATGATCGATGGACCTGAGCGGGCTGCGACAGGCGGACGTTTCGCCGGCTGTTCAGGAATAACGGGTTTCGGCGGTTGGGGGGCCGGGGTCGGTTCGGGAGATTTGCCTTTAGTGAACATGTTTGCCAGCCCTCAAAAACTTGATCGGATCGTACGACTTGCCGCGGAAGTATATCTCGTAGTGCAGGTGCGGTCCCGTGCTTCTTCCAGTTGATCCCATGGTTCCGATCTTCTGACCCAGAGCGACCGTATCGCCGACCTTTACCGCGATCGTGTTCATATGCGCATACAGTGTACGAAAGCTGCCCCCGTGATCGATTTCCACGGTCCGGCCATAGGTTCCCTTAACGCCCGCATAGACCACCTTGCCAGGCGCTGCAGCCACCAGCGGCGCCCCGGTTCGCGCTGCAAGATCGGTGCCTTCGTGAAACGCCGTACCACGGCCGAAGGGATCCTGCCGGTAACCAAAGCCTGACGTCTCGCGGTACAATCCATTAACCGGAATGCCCAGCGGAAGAGAATGGAGGGCTTTCTCAAACAGCTGCGCCTCGAAAAGACGCGCTTCAACCTCATAGATGCGGCGTTCGAAGGGATCCTTAATCGAGTCCAGCGGCACGCCCCTGGCTGAAAAGCTGACCGGAACAAGCGGGCCGCCTACGCCAGACTGTTCCAATACCCGGGAGGCGGGAACGCCGGTGAGCCGGATGACGCCCCGCGCTGTTTCGGCGCGTCGCACGGCCTCTTCCTCGAAGGAATCGAGCAGGATCGCCTGTTCGCCGATCAGTTTGTCGGTCGGAGCCCGGAAAGCGCCATCGCCTTCATCGTCTCCGCTCCAGTCCGGCCGGCTCTGCCGGGGGTCGCCTTCCTCGATTGTGGAATCGATCAGCATGGTGGCGTTGGAGCCATTCAGTACGATGGCAGACGCTGCGTCCCCTCCCTGCAGACTGGACAGCAGTTTTTTCAGCGTTTCATGACGTTTCTTGGCCTCATCGATTGCAACGGCAAAGTCCTGACTGCGGGTTTCCAGCAGCGTAAGCGCCGTCTGCTCGGCTGCGCGGGCCTGCCTGAGCTCGCGTTCAAGCCTTGCCGCATGTTTGTCCAGACCGCCTCCGCCATCCATGCCCGGACCGCGCAGAAGCACGGCGACGGTTGCAAACAGGCACCAACCGACCACAAGTGTGGCGGCCCCGGCGATCATTGCCTGACGCCAGGGCGAAATAGAAACGTAGCGTACCGAACCGCCGCTGCGATGATAAATCTGTCGTTCAGGAAAAGCCTTCTCGAAGAAGGCTTTTGTCTTTGCCTTCAGGTGTCCGACCGCCATCTACACTGCCCGATCACATATTTTACGCGCCCAGCCGCGAAAAGAACCGCTGGATGTTGCCCGTTGAACACATGGATAACCCATAAAGACCCAGTCGCGAACCCCTCTCAGGCGCCTTTTTCGCCGGTCTGACGCGCCTCGGGAACGCCTGCCAAGCGCTTCTCAAAACTGCCAGCACAGGGTTAACGCCATCATTCCAGAGCGGCCAGAACGGCCTCGGCATGGCCCTCAACGCGAACCTTGTCCCAGACATGCCTGATCCGACCGTCCGGACCGATCAGAAAGGTACAGCGGACGATCCCCATAAACCGTTTCCCGTACAGCTGCTTCTCGCGCCAGGCGCCATAGGCGCTGCACACCGCCCCGTCCTCGTCAGACCCCAGCCTGACTTTCAGGCCATTCTTGGCGACAAAAGCGGTGTGGTCGGCCATGGAGTTCCTGGACACGCCCAGGATGGCGCAGCCCCTGCGGAGGAAGCGCGACTGCAGTTGACTGAAGGCGACGGCTTCCCGCGTGCATCCGGAGGTATCATCTTTAGGATAGAAAAAAAGTATAAGCGATTTACCGCTATAGTCCTGCAGCCGGACGCGACCTCGCGGGGTCGCCGGCATATCAAAAGCGGCTGCGGGCTCGCCGGGTTGCGGTAGGTGTGGCACAGTCTGTTCGCGTTTGAGTGGTATCAGGGCTCATGGACTTTTATCGGCATCCATGCCCGCCTGTTAAGCGACCTTCTGTCGCCCCGGGCCCGGGTGTGCGCCTGGGACGGGGGGCGCTGTCATGAAGCTCTCCCTGAGACTGGTGGTCATAGAGTTTCTCGCCTTTCTCGCCTTTCTCCTGCTTGCGGGCGTCGGGCTGCTGGCCTGGCGGCTGTCACAGGGCGCCATCGATCTTGAGTTTATCAGACCGCAGATTGAGCGCTCGCTGACCGACGCCCGCGGGGGTCGTCCCGTACGAATAGAGACACTAGGCCTTGAATGGATACGTGATCGCGGGCGCGTGGAAGCCGTCGCACGCGGTTTTGTCGCCATGGATGACCAGAATGGCGAGGCTTTCCGGGCCGAACGCGCTCTGATTTCTCTGGACGCCGGTGCGCTCCTCGCGCTGCAGCTCAGGACGCGGCAGCTGCGGCTTGAGGATGGACGCGCTACGGTGGTTCGCAGCAAGGACGGGCTCTGGACGCTTGCTGACGTCGAAATAGCCCGGGAACCGGATGCGAGCGACAAGCCATTTGACCCGGTACGCGATATCAACTGGGCGACCCTGGCCACACCGATCAGAGCGCTCATTGAGGCGGGTTCGTTCGAACAGGTGGAACTCACAAACTTTCACCTTACCGTGCTCGACCAGAAAACCGGAACGACATGGGGCGCAGAGCCCGTCGAGGGGCAATGGAAGGCTACCCGTGACGGCGTTTCGCTTGAACTGAACGTCCGGCTCGCCGGCGCGCAGGCCGGTCAACCTAACACGGTCAGGATTGCGCTGCTGTCTGATGGAGACGTCGAACGCGCATCCGGGCGTCTGACGCTGGATGGCGTTGATCCGATGTCGATCGCAGCGATGTTCGGCTATACCGGAGATGCGTTTGCGGCGTCTCGTCCGGCAAGCGCCACCTTTACGATAACAGCGACTGAGCGAAGTGGTTTGCTGAATACACAGCTTTCTCTGCGTGATGTGGCGGGTTCGGTAAAGATCGCAGAGGAGGACATAGCTGTCAGGGACCTCTCCTTTACCGCTATTTATGACCCGGCGACCCGTTTCATCACGCTCGAAGCGCTGAACGTTGACAGTGACGCCGTAACAGGTGCGTTTACGGGAGTTCTCGACGCACGGTCTCTGATGGCCGGCGACACGTCGACGCCATCGGCCTTCGCCCTGTCGAGCGAGACGTTCACGCTTGCTGTTCCTTATGTCTTCGCCCGGCCAGTGGAGATCCGGTCTTTCGACGTGGAAGGCGACATCACACCTGATCTCCGTCGCATCGTTTTGAGCCTGATAAAGGCGGGCTCAGGAGATATGCTGGCGACCGGGAATGGTGAGGTGTGGCTTGAAGGCCAGGGCGACTTGCTCGCGGTTGGCGTCAGGGGGCGGGCCTCCTCCGAGGGGACGCTCACGCCACAGCAGGTGGTCGATTTCTGGCCCGACCGGGCAGACGCTTATGCGCGCAGCTGGGTTAAGGACAACATTCCGTCGGCGAGCGTGAGCAACGTGGTTTTTGAAGTCGACTGGCCTCCAGGCGCTGCGGACAAGGGCTTCCTGCCGGATGAAAACCTGTCTCTTAGTTTCGATGTCGCCGATGCAACTGTGAAGTTTCTGCCGGATTTCCCTCCTGCAACCGGCGTTTCCGGAAAGGGGCGGTTGCGCGGCAACAGCATAGTTCTCGACGCCGATGGCGGGGAACTGAAGAGCTGGAACATCGATCAGGCTCGCATAACATTTCCACGCTTCGCTCCCGAGGGCGCAATGGCCAGTATTTCTGTGGCAGGGCGCGGGCCTCTGGGAGAGCTGTTGCAGGTGGTTGATGACAGCCGTTTCGACGTTAGCTCGCGCTATGGCGTACAGACAGGTCAGGTTGCAGGACAGGGCGGGGTCGCTCTTCAGATCAGTTATCCAATGACGCTGACTGTCGCCGAAGAGGACGTCGTCTATTCGATCAAGGGCGGGTTCAGCGACGTACGGGTGCCCGATATCGCCGGGGACTTCGGTCTGACCGAGGGAGGTGTGAGTTTTGAGCTGGCCAATGCGGGCTTCTCGGCGAATGGCCAGGGTCGTTTTGGTCCGACCCCGGTATCCTTCGAGTGGCGCGAGGAAGTTCGCGATGGCGCGAGCCGCTCCGAGCTGGTCGCCAAGGCCAGTGCCACGGCGGATTTGCTGAACGCCTTTGGTCTGGCCGTGCGCAATGTTATGCAGGGCGAAGCTGATCTGGAGCTGCGGGCGTCTGGCCCGGGCGGTCGTAACTTTGATCGCGTCGTAGCGTCGGTTGACCTTCAGAATGCCGATATCGAATTACCGGAATTCGGGTGGCGGAAGCCATTGAATGCGCCGGCGCGTGGTAGGGTCCGGTACGAAACACAGGCGTCCGGCTCCAGCGTAGCGGCCGACATACGTTCCGACGGCATCGTGCTCATCGCTGAAGCTCAGCTCGACCCGGATGGCGTGCTGCGGGGCGTTGACATTGACCGATTGTTTTCCCGAGAGTCAGTGGACGTCAGCGGTCGTGTTCAACGCAAAGGCGATGGAGGGTATCGCGCCGTCCTGCGTGGCCCCTTCTTCGACGCCAGCCCGTGGATGGACACACTTCTCGATATGTCAGACCAGGGCGCGCCCGGCGCCGGCGTCGGAGGCGGGGAGCGGCGCAACAACGGTCCGGTCCACGAAATCGAACTCAGCGCTGACAGGCTGCGTGTGAGGCCGGATGCGCAGATCTCTGATGTACGTATGTCGCTGACTGTCGACGATGAGGGGCCGCTTCAGGGATCCCTCAGGGGGCAGATCGCACCGGATAAGTTTGTCAGTGTCGCGCTGAACGCTGAGGGCGAGACGCGTAAGATCGCGCTACGCGCCGATGATGCAGGCTTTGCCGCCCGGGTTCTCCTCAAGGCGGACTATCTGGTGGGGGGGAAGCTGGTGATTGATGGAACCTTCGCCGGCTCAGTGGGTGACGCATCTGTCAAAATGACCGACGTCCGCCTCAAGGACGCTCCGCTTCTGGCGCAGATCTTTTCGCTTGCCTCGCTGCAGGGACTGGCTGATGTACTCTCTGGGGAAGGGGTCCTGTTTTCTGAAATTGACGCGCCGATCAGATTTGTTGATGGCCGGATCGACGCCCCAGGAATGCGCGCTTCGGGCCCGGCGATGGGAATTACAGCTCGCGGCTGGATTGCTCCTGAAACCAGCGAGCTGTCTCTCGATGGCGTGCTCGTGCCCTCCTTTGGAATGAATTCACTGCTCGGCGGGTTGCCGGTCATAGGGGATCTGTTCGTGTCCCGGCAGGGAGAGGGGATGTTCGCTCCAACTTACTCTGTACGCGGTACATTCGCGCGGGCGCGCGTTTCAATAAATCCCGTTGCGGCGTTCACTCCTGGCGTGCTGCGCCGGATCTTTGAAAATCCGACCGCTCCCCCGCCGGCTCCGGATGCGAGCCTGCCGGCGCAGGCGACGCCTTCCGGGGGGCCATAGAAAACGACCCGCCGGGGAGCCGGCGGGTCGTTCGTGTCAGTCATCCGCGGGCAAGGACAATCAGCCTTCAGCAAGCTTCTTCATGTTGCCAAGGGCAGCTTCAAACTGCTTGCGACGACCCGCTACATCCGCATCCTTTGCGGCCTGGTCGGCCTTGTCGGCGACATCCAGCATAAGAGTATAGACAATCTTCGACGTCGTGGTGCTGACGGGGCGGACTTCCACAAAGCCATGATACATATTGTACCATTTCCCCTCGACTGCAGGCTGAGCGTAGCCATAGCCAAGTTCCGTCTTCGCCGTCATGATTTCTGTCACCCGGCCAGCAATCACGCGCACTGAGCCCACATCGCTGTGGCTTGAGGTGATCTCACAGGGGACGCCTCCTGCTGGGGTGATCCATTTGGAGATATCGCACCATCCGCCAACCTTTGACCAAACTTCGGCAGCCGGCTTGTTAACGGTGATTTCCATCGGGATGGAGACATACTCCGGTTTCGGCCATGACGCTCCCTGCGCCGATGCCGCTCCGATCGTTGCGAGTGCTGTGGCCGCTCCGGCCAGCAGTGGAAACATTTTCATGACGTCTCTCCCTTAAAGCCGGATCCGTGTCCGGCCGGTCTGGCCCTGCATCAACCCGGCAGGGCGTAGGCTGCGACATCACCCGAGGCGTGCGCAAAGCGCCAGCAGTTTTTTCAGTCGATGGGGTAAAGAACCTGTGGGCATGAGCCGCCAGACGCATCGGGCCGACGCCGCCCGTGCGCGGCTGTCCGCCTCGCCGTCCCTTACCGCCAGGCTAGCTCCGATGCGGCCTCAGGAGAGCTGGTGGCGTGCGCCCTTAAACGGGGAAAAAGCCAGGAAATATAAGGGGAATTCGGGAGGAGGGGCGGCAGATGCAAGCCGCTCGCCTGAATGCCCCGTCTCACTGCGGCGCGGCCGGATTCCGACGGGCGACTGCAGACCCGAGCCCCGGCCCGCTGGATGGGGCGCTGAGGAACCCGGAACGGGGTCGGAGGGCTGGAGCGGGTAGAGGGAATCGAACCCTCGTATTCAGCTTGGAAGGCTGCTGCTCTACCATTGAGCTATACCCGCAGCGCCCGAGGAGGTAGGCGAGCTGCTCGGATGCGTCAACCGGCGGTCAGTCGTTATCCGGGGTCTCAATGGAATAATCACAGATCGGCAGGCCCCTGAGGTCCGTGACCCGCTCGACATGAACCCTTAGCAGGGACGGATCCACCTCGCGACCGAACATGTGCAGCTGGGCAAGTATCTTTCGCCGGTAGTCTGCTGCTATCCGTCTGCGTTCCCTGTCGCCGAGGGCCCGGCGCCGGGATGTATCGGGAGGGCTCATCGGCAGGTTCCGCTCCCTGTCGCGGCGATGCCGCCTGTGGTCGGCAAGCGTTTCCTCGAGGTCCTGTATCATAAAACGCAGCAGTTCAATCCGACGGTGCATAGCGCCAAGGTCGCCCGTCTCGTCCGATCCGCGCCGGCCCGGAGGCAGAGCTGCAGCGTCTTCGAGTTTCTGTGTCGCTATAGCCAGCTTTCTCAGCGCGGCTTTCTTTTCGACAAGATCACGTTCGATCAGATCCATGATAACTTTCGTCCTGAAAGCAGAGATCTCTCTATCGTCTCACGTCTCAAGATCCTTCCGGATGGCCGCAAAAACAGAATGAAACATCTCTGTCGTCAACCTGCCGGTGGAGGTATTGTACCGACTGCAATGATAACTGTCATGTAACAATAGCGGTCCCTTGGGGCCGCTGATCTGATGGCGTCTGCCGTGTCCGAAGACAGCCGTGGATGGCTTTGTTTCCAGGGCCCGTACCGTGCTGTCATGTGCGATCCTGCCAAGGGCGAGTATGATTTTCAGTCTTGGCATCGCCATGATGCGGCTTAACAGAAAAGGTCGGCAGGTCAGTATCTCGGCGCCCGTCGGTTTGTTCTCCGGGGGAACGCACCTTACGGCGTTGGTGATCATGGCGTCCCTGAGAGACACCCCGTCATCGATACGCCCCTGATAGCGTCCCTCAGACAGGCCGTATGCAGCAAGTGTCTGATAAAGAAGATCTCCGGCGAAATCTCCCGTGAAGGGTCTGCCCGTGCGATTTGCACCCTGAAGGCCCGGCGCCAGCCCGACAATCAGAAGCCGACCTGAGGCGTCGCCAAAAGAGGGTACCGGCGCATTGAACCAGTCGGGATGAGCGCGCCTGTTCGTCGCGATGAAGCTAGCGAGCCGCGGGCACAGAGCGCAGTTTCTCGGCGCCTCAGCCGGCGCGGCGGGGGTCCGGGCCGTCATGCTTCCTCCGGTTTTTGACCATTCTTAACGATCAGAACGTCCTGCATCTGACGCAGGGACAGGTCAAATCAAGCAAAAGCCCTGATTCTGCTGGCGATCCCTTATGATAGGCCCTATGTTGCGAATGCGAACCCTTTCCTGTAGGGAAAGAGGATTCCAAGGGAGATATCTGATGGCCCGCGTGACGGTTGAAGACTGCGTGGAAAAAGTCCCCAACCGCTTTCAGCTTGTCCTCCTGGCGGCTCACCGGGCCCGGGTCATCCGGCAGGGGGCGCCGATTACGGTTGATCGGGATAATGACAAAGATCCGGTCATCGCCCTGCGCGAGATTGCGGGCGAGACCGTCGACCTCGAAACAATCAGGGACAGCCTGGTCGCCGAACTTCAGGAGGTCCGCCCAGGCGAGGAGGCCGAGAAAGAAGCCGACAAGCGCGCGCTGGCTGCTGCTCCCGTCTCCTCTGAGGAAGAAGTCCTCAAGGCCTACCAGGTCGAACTGGAGTCTGCGCGCGAAGAGCGTTTCTAAGAGGCGTGCGGCATGGGGCAAACGGGAAACGTCGCCCCCCTGAGTTTAGCGGAGGCCTCGCCAGCGCAGGGGCCTGTCAGGCCACGGCGCAAGTTTCTGCGCCAGCATGAACTCCTTGATCGCGTAAAAGCTTATCAGCCAGACGCCAGCGAAGATGAGCTCAACAAGGCGTATGTGTACGCCGTGATGAAGCATGGCCAGCAGCTGCGTCACTCCGGAGACCCGTATTTCGCTCATCCCGTCTCCGTCGCGGGCCTGCTCACTGACCTGCGGCTTGATCAGTCAACGATCATTGCCGGACTTCTGCATGATATTGTTGAAGACTGCGATGTACCGGTTGGCGAGATACGCGACCTGTTCGGGCAGGAGGTCGCGGATCTGGTCGATGGTGTCACGAAGCTGCCGAAAGTGACAGGAGCCAACAGCCCCCGAGCCCTGATCCAGGCCGAAAACTTTCAGAAATTCATTCTGGCGACGACCAGGGACATCAGGGTCCTGCTCGTCAAACTCGCCGATCGTCTCCACAACATGCGCACGATCGACTTTATGCCGACTGAAGAGGCGCGGCTGCGGGTGTCCCGGGAAACGCTGGACATCTACGCGCCGCTTGCGCGCCGGGTCGGGCTGTCGATCTTCGCAGGAGAACTCGAGGACCTTGCTTTCAGGCAGGTGAACCCTGTCGCTTATGATGTCATTACGAGACGCCTTGGGGAGCTTGTAGATGACGACCGCTCAGTGCTTGACCGCATTCGTTCGGATATCGAGACGGTGATGCTCGCGCGCGGGGTCCGGGGCGAGCTGAACGGCCGGATGAAGCGTCCCTATTCAATCTGGCGGAAGCTCGAAACAAAGTCTATTTCATTTAAGGATCTTGGCGATGTTTTCGCCTTCCGGCTCATCGTAGCATCGACTGAGGAATGCTATCGGGCTCTTGGAGCCGCCCATCAGCAATGGTCCGCTCTGTCAGAGAAATTCAAGGACTATATTTCTGTTCCCAAGCCGAATGGATATCGCTCGCTTCACACAACGTTTCTTGGTCCGGGCAACCGTCGGGTTGAGCTCCAGATCAGGACGAAAGATATGGAGGCGGTCGCTGAGCGAGGTGTGGCGGCTCACTGGAAATACAAAAATGCGCAGTATGGCTTTGATGCAGAGGCTGCGCGTGAGGCGGGTCTTGATGCAGAAGCAGAACTGATTGAGTTTGCCGACATGCTCAAGCATGGCGGCTCCCCTGAGGAGTTTCTGGAGCACGCCAAGCTGCAGATGTACCGCGACAGTGTTTTTGTGTTTACGCCGAAAGGGCAGCTGGTTCGCCTGCCGGCCGGTGCAACCCCGCTTGACTTTGCCTATGCGGTGCACACGGAGATCGGTGACACGACCATCGGCGCGCGAATTAACGGTCAGGAGCGGCCGTTGCGCACGGTGCTTGAGAATGGCGATACGGTGGAGGTGTTACGCGGGGCGCGACCGGCGATGCAGCCCAACTGGGAAAATCTGGCGGTTACCGGGCGGGCCCGCTCGGCAATCAGGCGACTGACGCGCACAGCTGAGCGGGGTGAGTTCATCGCCATAGGCGAGCGCCTGATCGAACATGCATTGCGCCGCATCGGGCTTGAGCCGGTCGAGGTCGATCAGCCTGAGATGGCTGAAAGGGCAGGCTTCGAGAAGGTTGACGCGCTCGCCGAAGCCATAGGCCGCGGCCGTCTGTCTACCGGAGATCTTCTTGAAAAGGCCTTCCCCGGGCTGCACGACCCCGGTCGGCACGTTAAGACCGCTCACGACGCTGAAGCGCCCAGCCTTGTGGCGGGTGGTGAGATGACGGCAGGCGTTACCATGCACCTTGCTGAATGCTGCTCTCCGTTGCCCGGAGATCGTATTGTTGGCGTCCTCATTCCAGAGAAGGGAATTGAGGTCCATGTGATCGACTGCGCCCGCCTCGGCGAGTACGAAAATCATGCGGACCGCTGGCTTGATCTGCGCTGGAAACCAAAGGGTGACAGTGACGCGCTCGCCGTCGGCCGGATCCACGTCACCACGGCCAACCGTCGGGGGGCTCTTGCGCTGCTGGCTAAGACAGTTTCAGACGCACAGGGTAACATCATTAACGTCAAGACCCTCAAGCGGACGCCGGACTTCTTCGATTTTGAGTTCGATCTTGAGGTCGAAGACAGCAGGCGCCTTACCCAGATTGTTGCGGCGCTGCGTGCCCTGGCTGTCGTCGATTCGGCCGATCGAGTGAAAGGCTAGCCGTGCGCCCTCTGATCGCGCCGCTGTTCATCGCGTTTGCAACAGCCTGCGTTCCGGCCATGCCAGGGGCGGTCAGGGCCGGATCCTCGCCGGTGGTCTCCCTGCCTGCGGAACCTGTGGTCAGCGAGGCCGACTGTCGGGCAAAAGGAGGTGTCTGGGAGCCGATCTGTCGGCGCCAGATAGACGCCTGCGTGATCGGCTTTCCCGACGCAGGCAGCCCGTGCACGGACAGCTCTCAGTGCCGCGGGGGGTGCTATGCCGAGCTCTCAGGGGCTGTGCTTCCCGGAGCGCCCGCCACTGGCCTGTGCGCTGCCAATAGCAATCCCTGCGGCTGCAAGGCGCTGGTAGAGAGCGGCCGGGCAGGTCCGATGCTCTGTGTCGATTGAGCGTCGCGGCGAAGGGTTGTAGTGCTCCAGAATGATGTCGGCTCGGCGCCAGGAAACCCATGAATACGCAAGACGTTCTGAATGAGTTCAAAAAAGCAGGCGCCCTTCTGGAGGGGCATTTCATCCTCTCCTCCGGCCGGCGCAGTCCGGTGTTTCTCCAGAAAGCCCTCGTGTTTTCGCAACCTGCGACGACAGAGCGCTTGTGCGCCGCGCTCGCGCGCAAACTTGAGACGACGTTCGGCAGGATTGATGTTGTCGTCGGCCCGGCCGTGGGGGGGCTCATCCCCGGATATGAGACAGCCCGCGCCCTCGGCTGCCGGTCGATCTACACTGAACGTGAAGGGGGCGTCATGAGCCTGAGGCGCGGCTTCTCCGTCGCCCCTCAGGATCGTGTCGTGATTGTTGAGGACATTGTGACAACAGGCGTATCCATGCGTGAAACGTTGGAGGCTCTGAGGGGGGTCGGCGCCGATGTCGTTGGAGCGGCGTGTATCGTGGATCGGTCGAACGGTCGGGCCGATGTCGGCGGCCTGACGCTTGTGGCCCTCGCAGCAGTCGACTTTCCTGACTATGATCCGGCTAATCTTCCCCCGGAGCTGGCCGCTATTCCCGCCGTGAAACCAGGAAGTCGGGGGCTCGCATGACATCCCATCGCGCCCGTCTCGGCGTGAATATCGATCATGTCGCAACGATAAGAAACGCCCGCGGTGGAGCGCACCCCGATCCGGCGCGTGCAGCCAGGCTTGCGGCGGAGGCTGGAGCTGACGGCATAACGATCCATCTCAGAGAGGATCGTCGTCACATCCGTGATTCCGACCTGTCGGCTATACGAGATGCGGTTACACTCCCGATCAATCTTGAGATGGCTATGACTGAAGAGATGCTGGCCATAGCCCTCGCCTACAGGCCGCAAGCGGCGTGCCTTGTTCCTGAGCGCCGTGAGGAACGGACGACCGAGGGTGGCCTCGATGTCGCTCGTCTCCACAGTCAGGTCGCAGAATTCGTCAAAAAGCTTACGAATGCAGGCATACGGGCGTCTCTGTTTATCGAGCCCAGCCTCGTTCAGATAGCAGTGGCGGATGCTATCGGAGCTCCGGTGGTTGAGCTCCATACCGGCCGATATGTGGAGCTTCTTTTTGCCGGCGACACAGCAGGGGCCGCCGAGGAGCTACGGCGCCTGAGGGACGTGGCGGAGCACGGGCACGCGCGGGGCATAGAAATCCACGCCGGTCACGGACTGACATTTGAAACCGTCCGGGCGGTTGCCGCTATCCCGGAGGTCCGGGAGCTGAATATCGGACACTTTATCATGGGCGAGGCGCTTTTTACCGGTCTTGAGTCGGCTGTCAGGCGCATGCGCAGGGAAATCGATGAGGCCCGCTCATGATTGTCGGTATCGGTCAGGACATCTGCGACATCCGGCGTATTGAGAAGACGCTTGCGCAGTTTGGAGATCGTTTCACTGCCCGTGTCTTTACCGACGCGGAACGCCGCAAAGCCGATGGCCGCCGCGAGCGGGCGGCAACGTACGCCAAGCGCTTCGCTGCGAAAGAGGCCTGCGCAAAAGCCCTTGGCACAGGCGTTCCCCGCCGGGGTGTTCACTGGAGGCATATGGGTGTCGTGAACCTGCCGACCGGACAGCCAACCGTCGAGCTGACGGGTGGAGCCGCAGATCGGCTGATGCGCCTGACGCCAGCGGGAATGGTCTGTCGTGTCCATCTGACCATTACCGACGAGTATCCTTATGCGCAGGCTCAGGTCATTATCGAGGCTGTTCCAACGGTGGGTCCGTGACGCGCCCCAATTCCAGCCATACAGGAAAAAGACGCAGGAACCGGTCACGTGCGGAGGCGAAGCCGTCTCTGACAGGCGAACAGCGCGCTGCCTGTGAAGAGCAGATAGGATACCGCTTCACCGACCCCAAACTCCTCGACCGTGCTATGACACATCGCAGCGCCAGCAATGGCAGAACAGCCGAGCTGAGTAATGAGCGTCTTGAATTTCTCGGGGATCGTGTGCTGGGCCTGGTTGTTGCGGAGGCTCTCATGGTGCGATTTCCTATGGCCCGGGAGGGTGACCTTGCGCCCCGCCTCAACGCCGTTGTCAGTCGTGAGGCATGCGCAGGTGTCGGTGCGGCCCTCGGCCTCGATCAGCAGCTGATCGTTGATAAGTCAGAGAGCGCCAATGGGGTTGCGGCGCGCAGGACCCTTTTGGCGAATGCCGCAGAAGCCGTGCTTGGAGCGGTCTATCTTGACGGAGGTCTCAGGCAGGCGGAGAAGTTCGTGCTGCGCCACTGGGGCGGTCTTCTTGGCGCGGCAAGCGAGACCCCCCGCGATCCGAAGTCGGCTCTTCAGGAGTGGGCGCAGGGACGGGGGCTGGCTACCCCGGCTTACAGCCATGACGCACGCAGCGGTCCCGATCATGCCCCTGTCTTCACGGTGACGGTCCTTATTAGCGGTCATGCGCCCGTATCCGCGAGGGGCGCATCCAAGCAGCAGGCTGAACGAGAAGCTGCACGCGCTATGCTTGCGACGATAACGGGAGCTGCTTCATGACCGCGACACGGGCAGGCTTTGTCGCCGTCATCGGGGCGCCCAACGCCGGTAAGTCCACCCTTGTCAACCGCCTCGTCGGCTCCAAGGTTTCGATCGTGACGCATAAAGTGCAGACCACGCGCTTTCCCATACGCGGCGTTATGATGCGTAACGGATCTCAGATTATCCTTGTCGATACGCCAGGGATATTTCTGCCAAAGCGGCGGCTCGATCGCGCTATGGTCAAGGCGGCCTGGGAGGGGGCGGGTGAAGCGGACGCCATTGTGCACCTTGTGGATGCGCGCCACTGGACTGAACGCGGCGAACGAACCCAGGACGAAGCGATTATCGCCCGACTGAGAGAGCTGAACCAGAAGGCGGTGCTGGGGCTCAACAAGATCGATCTTGTCGGCCGCCAGGACCTTCTGCAGGCTGCTCAGGAGCTCTTCAGTTCAGGTGCATACTCAGATGTAGTGATGATCTCCGGGCTGAATGGCGATGGCGTTGACCGGCTCGCTGAGATTCTCGCCTCCCGCATGCCGGAGGGTCCCTTCCTCTTTCCAGAGGATCAGACTGCTGACATACCGCTTCGTATGCTGGCTGCGGAAGTCACCCGCGAGAAGCTAATGCTTCGTCTGCACCAGGAGATCCCCTATCAGCTGACTGTCGAAACCGAGACGTGGGAGGCTAACGGCAGGGCCGGGGTCCGGATCGGGCAACTTATTCATGTCTCGCGGGAGGGACACCGGTCGATCGTTCTGGGTAAGGGCGGTCAGACCATTAAGGACATCGGCATGGCGGCCCGCAGGGAATTGTCAGATATCCTCGGGCAGCCGGTTCACCTCTTCCTCCGTGTAAAGGTTTCCGAGCGCTGGCAGGAAAGCCCTGAGCGCTTCATTGCAATCGGTCTGGATTTTGATGCTTAACTGATCGTTATTGTGTCCAATCGAATCGCGGCGTCTGCGAAACGGTTCCCTTCAGCACGTTCGTGTTAAACGTCGTGAGGGCATGCGGCAGGATGCGATGCAGGAGCCGGCTAACAGATTTGGGCTGCGCGGTCTGAGAAGACCTGCGATCGATGCTGATGATCCCTTTTGGTCCGGAGCGGACGGGGGTCACCGGCAGGCGATGCCGAGGCCGCCGGAGCCGCGTGACAATCTTGGGGCTGACGACGAGGAACGCGCCCTCCGCGCCGAACAAATGGCGCTGACGCATCATAGAACATCCCTCCTTGGCGGAGTAGACTGGAGAGCTTTGTCGCCCCGGCGTCGGGATGAGGGAAAAGGTCCAGCCGGTGTTTTCATTCTTCAGATCATCGCCGTTGTCGTTCTTGCCGGCGGCCTCGCCTTTGTGATTGACCAGGCCATTGTGCCGCCCGAATGGTTCGCGTTCGCGCGGCAGTTTGTCAGCCGACTTGCGGGTGGCGAGTAACCCGTTCAGGTCGTACATGACGGCTCACGGAGGCAGGCCGTGGCGATACCCGTATGGCTGAGAGAGACAGGATCCTGCAGTGGCCTCTCCCAAGGTCTGGGAGCCGCCGTCACGGGCCAATGAGCCTGCAGGCGAAGCGCGTGTGTCGGACCCATGAAGCTATAACGTCAGGGTCGCCTCACCGGGCTGGCTGTGTAAGGACAAACTGGCCGACATCGATACGGCCGGTACGGAAGCCAGCAGAGCAGTAGCCAAGATAGTAGAGCCACAGACGGCGGAACTGCTCATCAAACTTACCGCCCTTGATGCCGTCCCACGCCGTGTCAAAGCGCCTTGCCCAGAGATCGAGGGTGCGCGCATAGGATTTGCCGAACATCTGGTCGATGCTGAAAATCATGCCTGCGCGTTCTGTTTCCTCCTTTAGCCGGGATCTGGAGGGCAGCATACCGCCCGGAAAAATGTATCGCTGTATGAAATCAGCCCGAACGCGGTACTCGTGAAAGTACTTGTCGTCGATTGTGATGATCTGAAGGGCTGCCCGTCCGCCTGGTCTCAGCACGCTCGAGATCTTCTCAAAGTAGCCGGGCCAGTACTCCTCACCTACGGCTTCAAACATCTCTATCGATGCGACGGCGTCAAACTGACCGCTGAGGTCACGGTAGTCCCGGAGAACGATGTCAACCTGATCTTCCAGGCCAGCGTCCCTTATCCGTCGGGTTGCATAGGCATGCTGTGCATCTGAAATAGTGATGGATGTCACGCGGGCTTTGTACTCCCTCGCCGCAACCTCAGCGAAACCACCCCAGCCGCAACCAATTTCAAGAACGTGTTCGCCGGGCTGCAGGTTCAGATTACGAGCGATCGACCGGTACTTCGCCAGCTGCGCGTCTTCCAGAGATTCATCCTCAGCAGAGAAAAGCGCCGAGGAATATGTCATCGTTCGATCAAGCCAGGCGGCATAGAATTCATTGCCCAGATCGTAATGCGCCAGGATGTTGCGCTTGGATCCTTTCTTCGTATTGGGACGCATGACGTGACGAAGGTTGCCAAAAAAACGCGCAATCGCATTGCCCAGCGCCAGCGTACCAAGGTCTTCCCAATTGGCGTTGAAGTATTCAAGAAGCGTCGGCAGGTCGGGAGTGTCAAACTTCCCATCCATGAAGACTTCAGCGAAACCGACGTCACCGCGCGCTGCGACATGGCGGACGAATGCCGGATCGTGAACGATCATCTCGGCATGAGGTCCGCTTTCCCTGCCTTTGAAGCGCAACGTGCGTCCATCCGGCAGAACCATATCAAGCTGGCCATGTCTGAAACGCGCCAGGACCATGGCGGCGACGCCAAGACTCGCCGGCACCTGATCAAGGCTGCGCAGATCGCGCGGTCCGCCGATCTCCAGCACCATTCGGTCGACGCGGCTCATGCACGGTTCCTTACGTCATTGCCCCTGGCGGTCTCATCAAGGCGCCTTTGTGTCAGGGTCGTCCGCTTCGGGCGCTGCGGCGGTTTAACACGATACCCCGCTCCTTTCAGCAACAAACACAAAGCCTGCCAGTGGATAGCTATCATGGCTCCGAGCCCGGACAATGGCATGACAACAAGCCAGCGGACGATAGCAGGTCCGGAGACGCCGGATGCCTTCATCTTAAGGCTCGCTACGTGCCGTCGTCCCTCCGGCCCGAGGTTTTCCACGACCAGCCCCATCTGGCCCTCCTGCGGCGGACGCAGGGTGAAGCGATAGCGCCCGTCGACATCAAAGAAAGGCGAAACGAAGAACTCCTTTTCCGACTCCATCTTAATCCTGTCGCCGTCAAACGGACTGACATAAGCGTGGGTTTCGCCAAAAGTATTGTGCACTTCGTAAATGACCCCCCGCAGGTCCTCCTGCGGGCCGTAGCCCAGCCAGACAGATATCGGTGCGAAGCCATATCCGAGTACGCGAGGGAAAGTTACGAGCCGGACCGGACCGCTATCCAGATAGACGCCGGCTTCGGCCAGGCGTGCTTCCGCCCATCCCCGCAACGAAACGGCTGGTGACTTGGCCCCATGGTCTGTCTGCCTGAGCGACACCGCCGCCGGACGGTCTATGGCCAACAGGCGCGACATACGGCCGGCCTCTCCCAGCCGGTCGACGTCGACCTCGACCATCGCAATACGATAGGAGAATCGGCGTACAAAAGGTGCTTCCCGCCTGTGCACAGTGCGACCAAACCAGAGGCGGGCGGCCGGTGAGGTCAAGGCGCTGCCGCCGCGAGTTCCGGACGGCCGACCGGACGTATGGCGGCGCCCGGGGCCAGGGCGTGGACCTGCGTTGTGGTTGCATCCCATGGCACTGAGCCGCCGAGTGCGAAGGCTGCTTCCAGTCCCGTCCGCAGTCCGGCTTCATGGAAGCCATCGCCAAGCCATGCGCCGGCGAAGAAGAGTCCGTCTCGTCCCTGCAGGCGCTGTATCGCCCGCCGACCTGCCTGAGAGGCGCTGTCAAACATCGGGTGGTCAAATTCGAACACCCCGAATGTCCTGTCATCCGCAGGTTGGGCTGTGGGATTGAGCGTCACAAAGACCGGATGTGAAGCGGGTAGTTTCTGCAGCCGGTTCATCCAGTATGTGACGCATACGCTGTCATCAGCGCTTTTTTTCACGTTCCACGAGGCCCAGGCTGTACGTCGCTCAGGCATCAGAGATGGATCATGATGCAGCCAGGCGGCGTTCTTTGAGAACTTTACAGAGCCAAGTGCAAGCCGTTGTTCGCTGTAGCCGCCATCCAGCATGCTCAGCGCCGCGTCCGCGTGGCAGGCAAAGATAACAGCGTCAAATGTTTCCGGCGGATATCCGCGTGTGATGATTTCAGTCTGGTCTGCGCCGGCGGCGCGAACAGTCTCGATCCTCGCAGATGGTCGCAGGCTCGTCTGGAGGTCCTTCAGCATCCGGCTGACATAGCTTTGGCTGCCACCCCTGACCGTGCGCCACATCGGACGTATCAGGTGCATCAGCCGGTGATTGTCAAAGAACTTGAGGAAGCTGATCACCGGATAGTCGAGCATCAGTTTTTCAGGCGTCGACCAGATCGCAGCGCTCATGGGCAGAAGGTAGGCGTCACGGAAGAGCTGGGAATAGCCATGCGTATCGAGCCACTCACCGAGTGTGATATCCGGCACGGCATCCCGGTCCAGCTCGGCTCTCGCAGCATTGTTGAAATCAAGGATCTCGCCGATCATCCCCCGGAACCGTCCGTCCAGAGCATTGCGCTTCCAGGCGAATAGTCCCCACGGGTCAGATGACCACTCATACCCGTCCGGATCAGACACGGCGAAGGCCATATCTGTCCACGTCGTCCCTACGCCAAGGTGCTTCAGGAGAGCCGTAAAGTTCGGATAATTCGGGCGATTGAAGCAGATAAACCCAATGTCGACCGACATCGAACGGCCGCTGTGGTCAATGTCTACAGTCCAGGCGTGGCCGCCAAAGCGTTCAGCTTTCTCATACAGAACGACCTCGGCAGACTCGCGCAGCGCCCAGGCTGCTCCCAGCCCTGCGACGCCCGCACCAATCACGGCCACACGTTTAGGGTGATGGGTCATATCGCGTTGTCCTGGCTGGCGGCCTTGTAGGCCTCAAGCGCCCGTTTGCGGGCAAAGTCATGGTCGATGACAGGTCTGGGATAGGTCCGCCCAAGGCTCACCCCAGCGGAAGTCAGTACCGCCTCCGGCGCCTGCCATGGCTTGTGTATCCACTTGGCGCCAAGGCCTGCAAGTTCGGGCGCCCATCTGCGCACATAGGTCCCCTCCGGATCGAACTTTTCACCCTGCAGCACCGGATTGAACACCCGGAAATACGGGGCCGCGTCCGCCCCGGTGCCTGCAGTCCACTGCCATCCGTTCGCGTTGTTCGCCTCATCGGCGTCAACCAGCGTATCCCAGAACCACGCTTCGCCTTCGCGCCAGTGAACCAGAAGGTCTTTGGTAAAGAAAGATGCCACAATCATCCGGACACGATTGTGCATCCAGCCGGTCGCCCAGAGCTGACGCATGCCCGCGTCGACGATGGGGTAGCCCGTCAGGCCGCGCTTCCAGGCTTTGAGCTCAGCCTTAGAGCCCCGGCGCCAGCTGACCCTCTCGAACTGACGCCGCCAGCTCAAGCGGCCCATGTCCGGATCATGATAAAGTAGATAATGGGAAAAATCTCGCCAGGCTAACTCAGACAGGAGTTTATCTACGTCCCTCGCGGGAGCTTCGCCGGCCTCCTGAGCGTGCCGGGCGGCGCGCCAGACCTGGTGCGGACTGATTTCACCGAAACGCAGATACGCCGACAGCCTGGATGTCCCCTCATGATCGGGCCGGTCGCGGCGCTGAGCGTAGCCGTCGACGGGTCCGGCGAGAAAGTCCCGCAAGCGCTGCCGCGCTGCTTCCTCTCCGGGGGTCCACGTCTCCGCGAGGCCCTGAGACCAGTCCGGACGGGTCGGATGAAGCTCCCAGTCTTCGATCCTGTCCGACGACGTTTCAGGGGGAGGCGAAAGACGGCGCGGTTCGGGGGCCGGTGAGGGCATCTCGATGCTGGCCTGAAGCGCCTTCCAGAAGGGCGTAAAGACCTTGAAGTCGCCGCCTGCCCCGGTCTTGAGCCTGAATGGCTCCGCCAGGAGGCCGCCATTAAAGCTGAATGATGCGACATCGGCGGTTTTCAAGCCTGCCTTGATCCGCTCGTCGATACGGCGCGCCGGTCCATACCGCCGGTTCCAGAATACGCTGAGCGCGCCGGTTTGCCTCACGAGTCCGCTGATGATCTCCTCGGCCCTTCCCCTACGCAGAACCAGGCGGCCGCCTTTCTGGGCGATACGCGCCGCGAGCGAACGCAGAGACTTGTCGAGCCACCAGCGGCTCGCGCCGCCCAGCGCCCGCATCTCCGGGCTTTCCTCATCGAGCACGAACACGGTCAGAAGGGGTCGTCCTGTTGCATGGGCGGCAGCAAGGCCGGGATTATCCGCAAGCCGCAGGTCGTCACGAAACCAGAAGATAACAGGGCTTTCGGACAAGACAACTCACAGAACAGGGTTATTTTGCGGTCTCTACGCGCCCGCCGGCCGGCTGGATCAGGCGCGCCAGGGTAACGCCGAGGCCGGCCCTGCGCGCCTAAGCGCCAGCGGTCCGGCTACGGGCGTAGGCCTGTGTGCCGCGGCTGATCACCTCATCGTCCATGAGGACTACGTCGGGTTCATGCCCGAGACCGTCAGCCAGCCTGGCGTAAAGCGGTGCGAAGTCGGTATCTACCGTTGCGCGGAAGAGTTCGTCATATGACCGGACAACAAAATAGGTCTGCTGAAAATCGTCGATGCGATAGCGTGTGCGCATCACGCGTTCGAGCCTGAAGCCGATCCGGTTAGGCGATGGATCTTCAAGTGCAAAGATCGATTCGTTGCGTGATGAGGAGATACCTGCGCCGTAAATGCGCAAACCCCGTGGCGTCCGGATGAGGCCAAACTCAACAGTGTACCAGTAGAGGGCGGCGAGGTTTGCCAGGCGTCCGAAGGCCATGGCCCGCAGGCCGCCCTTGCCGTAAGCCTGCATGTAGTCCGCGAAAACGGGATCGGTCAGAAGGGGCACGTGCCCGAAAACGTCATGGAAGATATCCGGCTCCCTCAGATAGTCGAGCTGGTCCGGTCGTCGGATAAACTGACCGGCCGGGAAGCGCCTGTTGGCCAGATGGGTGAAAAAGACAGCGTCGGGAACGAGACCTGGGACCGCTACAACTTCAAACCCTGTCCGGTCCCTCAGCCCGGCGTTGATCTCCCTGAAGTCAGGGATACCGCCCCTGTTGAGGTTGAGCGTCTCCAGCCCGCGCAGCATGGCTGGATCAGCCCGATCCTTCAGGATGTCCATCTGACGCGCATAGAGGGTATCCCAAACGGCGTGTTCCTGTCGCGTGTAGGCGGCCCAGTTCTGGTCGATGACATAATCATCGCGTCGGATTGAGATGCGGTCCGCCATATCTGACATGTAGGGCCCGCCTCGTCGTCCGTCACCCCGGCTGTCAGTGAGCCATTATCGCGCGCTTACGATAAAGCCCCTGCTCATCAATCTCGAACATTTCCGGGATCTGAGGGTGATTGACAGGCTCGGGAGCGTCATCGGGGAGGAGGTTCTGCTCGGAAACATACGCCACGTAATACGTGGATCCATTCTCCGCCAGCAGGTGGTAGAAAGGCTGATCCTGTCTCGGGCGAATGTCCTCCGGGATGGCGTTCCACCACTCCTGCGTGTTGGCGAAATTCGGATCAACGTCAAAAATCACCCCCCTGAAGGGGAAAAACCGGTGCCGGACCTGTTGTCCGATCGCAAATTTCGCTGCCCTGTTGACGTCCATGGCCGACGGCGGTCCTTGCGTTACCTGTTTCCGGTTCCTGACCTGTCTGATGAGGGCAGGCTGGCCAGCGCCAGACAGCGCCAGATCCGGCCGGCGACACGCTTTCTAGAACGATAAAAACGGCGACGGCAACCACGTAAGACAGTAAAAACGTCTTCCTGCATGGCAATGCCTGAAGATGTCGCTATGATACAGATAAAGTCATGACGGATTGCATATGGCCAAGCCCTCCCGCCCGGGGCGCGTGCGGCCCCAGGGACGGTCCGGCCGTGCGTCGGACCTTTACGCCGCGCTGGACCTGGGCACGAACAATTGCAGGTTGCTGGTCGCCGAGCGCAGTGCGTCCGGTGGGCTGCGCGTCATAGACTCCTTCTCCCAGATCGTAACCCTCGGCGAAGGTCTGGCCTCCACCGGAGTTCTTTCGGAGCCTGCGATGGAGCGCGCGATGGGCGCGCTGGGGCGGTGTGCTGAAAAGATCAGCCGCCATGGTCCTCTGCGTGGCCGCTACATCGCAACCCAGGCCTGCCGCGCAGCCGCGAACGGCCGCGCCTTTCTGGCTGAGGCCAGCCGTCGCAGTGGGCTGCCATTGGAGCTCATCTCACCCAAGGAGGAAGCTAAACTCGCCCTTCTGGGATCTCTTGACCTCGTCGACCCAGCCAACGATTTCGCGCTGGTGATCGATATAGGCGGAGGGTCGACTGAACTTTGCTGGATCGACGCCAAGGCTGCAGCAGGCAGGGGGGTGCGTGGGTGTGCACTGCGGCCCCCTATACTCGGGTGGGCGTCTTTTCCGATAGGGGTTGTCACGCTCGCCGACCGGTTTGGCCCGGCAGCCGAGCACTACGAAGCCATGCTGGCCCATGCCCGCTCGCTGATGGAAAGCAATGATGCAGCGCAACGATTTGGACCGCTTTTCCGAAGCGGCCGGGGTCAGCTGATTGGCAATTCCGGTACAGTGACAAGTCTGGCCGGAATTCATTTGGGCCTGCCGCGATACATCCGTTCGGCGGTGGACGGGATCTGGGTCAATCGCGAGGACTTTGAGGCGACGATGAGGCGGCTTGCGTTCGCCACTCCAGCCGAAAGAGCGCAGGAACCCTGTCTGGTTGGCGGCCGTTCCGACCTGATTGTTCCCGGTATCGCCATCCTGGCGGCTGTTTGTGCATTGTGGCCTGCAGAACGGCTTCGGGTCGGCGATCGCGGCCTTCGGGAAGGGATCATTGTTTCCATGATGCATGGGACAGCCTCTGGCGGCCACACTCACCGGCGACGCCGGTTTTTGCGGCGTCAGAAGGGCGACGAGCGCGCCTCGCCCGAAGGTCGGGAGCCCGTGACATGAGCGTGCCGGAAGACGAGAAGGGCCGCCGTCGCTGGAAGCCTCCCGCTGATGCGCGGGGGCCGGTCGACGGGCGTCTGCCAACGCAAAAAGAAAGGGTGAGGAAAAAGTCCCTCTCAAAGTCATCACGTGAGTGGGTCGACAGGCAGCTGCGTGACCCCTACGTCCTACAGGCTCAGGAGCAAGGCTATCGCGCCCGCGCTGCGTTTAAACTCAGGGATATTGATGACAGGTTTCATATACTCAGGCGTGGCGCCCGCGTTGTAGACTTGGGTTCGGCTCCTGGCGGCTGGCTGCAGGTTCTGCTGGAGAGGGGCGCCGACAAAGTCGTTGGTATCGATATCCTACCCGTGGCTCCCGTCAGCGGCGTTACCCTGTTTCAGGCCGACATCCACGAGCCAGGCATAACTTCCCGGCTGATCGAGGCGCTCGGAGACAGGCCCAGTCTGGTGCTCTCTGACATGGCGGCGAACACAGTTGGCCACAAGCAGACCGATCATATCCGAACTGTTGCGCTGGCCGAACTGGCGGCCAGGTTCGCCGTCGATAATCTCGTCAGGGGTGGATCGTTTGTGGCGAAAGTTTTCCAGGGTGGCGCTCAGGGCGCGCTTCTGGATCTCCTCAAGTCTAACTTCGAGGATGTCCGACACTGGAAGCCCCCGTCGAGCCGTCCGGAGAGCCCCGAGACATTCGTGATCGCAAGGCGTCTTCAAGGCTAAGGCGGTAGCGCCTGCGACGATGAGTGGGCCGGCATGGCGCGGCTGGCCGGTTTCAGGCTGGATGCTCGCCAGAAGGCCCTTATTGGAAAGTCTGTGTGGTCGGATGGGCCTGGCGGACGGCCCGGCTATAGCCGGGCCTTCAGTCGATCCACGGTATGCGACACATCCCAGTCGGCCACGGACCCGAACTGCTCGTCTGCGTCCAGAGGTTCGTGGCTGATCCCCACCGTATAGAAACCTTCAAGGCGCAGGTTTGCTATGATCGGACGGCTGTCTTCAATACATACGACAGCGTAACGACTGACATCCAGGGCCTCGCAGCACTGCGCATATATCTGCGGATCCGGTTTAGCCCGCTTTTCTCACACCGGTCCACGGTGCGGGTCAATTTCCCGGCGGTTGGCTGATCGGGGATTTATGGCGCGGCGCGTGAGACGGCTCTCCCATCACCGCCTCGGGCCTGGCGGTGTCGGGTGGGTTTTTCCTGATCTCCGTTGTTGATGGGAAGGGCGAAGCGGGGGCTCTCAGGCGGCGCACAATCGTCGGTGAGCCTCGCCCCACTCCAGGGCCCAGGGATGGGCGGATGCCATGGCGAACCGGATGCGTCGGACAGAGACAAGAACACGCGCGCCCACCTTGAGCAGCTTCAGCCGGATCGTGCCGCATGAGGCGTGAGCGAACTGCGTGTCTGCAAGCCCGATCCGGCGAAGAGCGCACATGAGGACATAAGCCATCGAGGCGAACCACAGGCGCAGCTGATTGGCCGCCATGGTGGCCGTCGATGTCCGGTCGGAGAACAGGTCCCCCTGGCATTCCTTGATCCGGTTCTCCATGTCCCCGCGGGCGCAGTAGATATCCTCGTAAAGAGCCCGGGCGCCGATCTCACGACGTTTCAGGGAGGTGACCACAAAGCGCGGATTGGCCTCGCCCTGCGTCCATTCCGCCTTGGCGATAACACGACGCTCGCGCGACCAGCTGTTGAGCGTGCTCCATATGAAGTCCCTGAAGACCCGCTCGGCCCGGCCGCTGGCAAGGCTGGCCTGTTCGGCCTGTCCCAGCTCCTCGCTGATCGCGCCCACCAGGCGCGCATTACGGGCAAGCCCGAACACATAGTCTACACGGTTGTTTTCACACCATTCCATCAGATCGTTCCGGCAGAAGCCGGAATCAGCGCGCAGCAGAATGCGTGTCCGCGGCCAGCGCTGGCGGATCTGACGGGTGATCCGGATAACCTCCTCCAGCGCCCCCGCCGCCCCATCGATGTTGGCCGGCCGGAGCTTCGCCGCCAGGAGGTGGCGGCCGCAGAAGATATAGAGCGGCAGATAGCAGTAGCCGTCATAATACCCATGGAAGAACCGCCCCTCCTGATGGCCATGCAGGGGATCATCGGTGGCGTCGAGATCGAGAATGATCTGGCCCGGAGCCCGCGACTGGGCCTCCATGAACAGATCCACGAACAGGGCTTCAATCGCTCCCGGATCGTGACTGATCCGGTGATACCGGGTCGGCTCCGTCCGGCTCAGCTCAAGCCGGTTCAGCGTGCTCTTGCCCGCCACCGGTGCGCAGTCCGACCGATGAGGGCTAAGCTTCCCCGCCAGAACAGCCATGACCGGGTCATGACGCAGGTGGTCGTGATCGTTGAGATCCTCATAGCCCAGCGCAAGGCCAAAGACCCGCTGCGCAACAAGGGTCGCCACTTCGTGCTCAATCAGGTCAGGACGGCGATGGTCGCCGAAGCATCCGGCAAACCGGTTGATCAGCCCGATCCGGCGATCCGTCGCTCCCAAAAGCAGCCCGCCGGCATCCGAGGTGACCGCGCCGCCATCAAAGGCAGCCACAACTTTGCGCTTTTCCACTCTGGAAAAACCGAACAAATCGGAGCTACACTCTGTCTGCATCGGGGTGGCCTTTTGCTCTGCGCTTTGACTTTGTTGCAAAACGAAAATCTCAGAGTTCGCGCCCCGATGCACCTCCTATGTTTGAGAAATCCGGGTTAGAGGGTGTTTCGAGCAGTTGGGTTGGGGGCTATGTCGCGTAGCGATGCTTACCTTGAGCGGTTGCTGGTCGAACATTCGGTAGACACGGGGCATCATGCGCCGGTGCGCCGCGCCCGCGGCTTCTGCCAGTCTTTGCTGTCCGGCTGGTCAGGCTCAGAGCGGCTGTGCGGCGAGCTCGTGATCAGCGGATCCTTCGCAAAATCGACGGCGGTGCGAAATGTCTGCGATATCGACCTTCTCGTGCCTTACGAGACCGAAGATCCGCTCTGGCAAAGCTACGAGACCCTGTTTGATTATCTTTCGGACCGCAAACTTCAGCCCCGCCGCCAGACTGTGTCGATCCGCATCAAGGCCGTCGTCGATAACATTGAGTATACGATCGATCTGATCCCGGCCCGCATGAACCGGAACGATCCGGACCACCAAAGTCTCTGGGTGCGCCGGTTGGGGACCTGGCGACGCACCGATGTGAACCGTCACGCCAACGAGGTCATCGCCTCCGGACGGCAGGGTGAAATCAGGCTCATGAAAGTCTGGCGTGCGCAGAAAGGTCTGGAGTTCCCCTCCTTTCTCCTGGAGCTGGCGACAATCAAGGCCCTGAAGGACAGCCGGTCCGCCTCAATGGCCGAGAAGATCTCCCGGGTCTTCGTCTATGTGCGCGATGAATTCGCCAATGACGCTCTGCCTGATCCGGCATCGCCCGCACTGAACCTCGCCGATGACCTGACCGATAAAGACAAGACGGCCATCGCCCGGGCCGCCGCTCAGGCCGCCGACGCCCGCGCCTGGACAGATGTCATCCTTTAGGCGATCGGACGCGGCGGGGCGCTGAAACAGGCCCGTTATCCGTTCCGACCCGCAGGCGGGACAGACACAGGCAGACCCCGCCTGCCTTTGATAAGCTGGTCTTAGGGTTTTGAACGATCCCGTTAAGGCGTTAACGAGTTATTCACCAACGCGGGCGATGGTCGTCTTGTCTTCCCTTGAAGACACCCCACCATCACCCAAACGCCTTTGCGGGAGCCTCTGGCTCCCGCCTTCTCTTTCCTGCCTGAGGCCGCAAAGCGCCCCGCCCCGCTGGCTTGCGGCGTGTTGTCCGGGATTTAGGCGACACTTTGGCGGCTGGACTATTGAATGCTTAACCTGCGGCGGCTATACCGCCGGCAACGAAACTGATCCCTGATAGCTCAGTTGGTAGAGCATTCGACTGTTAATCGAATGGTCGCTGGTTCGAGTCCAGCTCAGGGAGCCAGCTCGCCTTCTTGCAGTGTCTGTACGCCTCAACGCCGTTAGCGCCGTCTGCGATGGCGCATGCGTTTACACGCAAATCAAATGGCTGATTGACGTCGGCGCGCAGGTCGCCCCCGGTTCAAGTCGGTTCGGCCCAAGTCAGGTCGGCCGAAGTCAGGTCGGCCGAAGTCAGGTCGGGCGAAGTCAGGTCGGGCGAGGTCAGATTCGAATGCGCCAGTTTCGGCCTCTGTTCGAAAGAGGCGGCCAGCATGGCAGGCGCGTGGGAGAATCGCGCAGCCGGGACGGCCGGCGGCGACAGCAGGGTCATGGGCAGGGTCTGTCAGGAGAGCACAAACAGACGAGTCCGGACGGCGCTTTCTCCTGACCGCCCGGACTCGCCCCTTCCCGGTCCGCCTCTCACTGCGCAGCCGCAGGCCGAAGCGGCGCTGCTGCGCCATCTTACTTTTGTCTTACACGGAAGGATTATCCGAACTCTCTTTGGACAGGCGGTCAATCCGGCCCCGGCTTAACCTGTGTGAATGCGCCAGAAGCCGGCAGCATGCATAGGGCAGGCATGCGCCACCTCATCGTTCGCCTTCTGACCTGCATCAGCCTCCTGGGCTGTGCGCCCCCACGACTTCTGAGTGCAGCCGAACTGCAACCAGACCCGCCGCGCCGGCTTGCCCTCGCGGTCGCCGAGCCAAGGCGGCTGGTGGAGGTCGATGGCGTATCGCTTGCGGTTCATGACAGCGATCCGACGGGCCAGAAGCCAGCCATTGTCTGCCTGCATGCGATCGGCCACTGAGGCGGAGATTTCAGGGCCTTCGAGGACGCCTTTAAAGACCGCCTGCGCATCATCAGCGTGGACTGGCCCGGTCATGGGGCGTCGGGCCAGGACATTCAGCCCGCCAGCGCCCGCCGTTACGCCGTCCTGCTGATGGGCCTTCTTGATGCGCTGGCGCTCGAGCGCCCGATTCTGTTTGGCAACTCCATCGGCGGGGCGGCCGCACTGACAGTCGCCAGCGAGAACCCCGGGCGCGTTCGTGCGCTCGTTCTGTCCAATCCGGGCGGGCTCGATCCCGGCGACCTCCTGGCGCGTCTGTTCATCGACCACCTCGTATCGCAGTTCCGACGCGGGGCGGCTGGCGAGGTCAGCTTCCTGGACTGGTACCGGAACTATTACGCCAGCATCCTTCTGGGATCTGAGGCGGCGGCCAGACGCGATGCAATCGTGGCCGCCGGATATGAAAGCGCGCCCCGACTGACTGAGGCATGTACAAGTTTTGCAAGGCCGGAGGCTGATCTCCGATCAGGGCTTAAAGACCTTCAGATGCCCGTGTTCATAGGGTGGGCCATGCGCGATGGCCTCGTGCGGTGGAGCCGCAACCGCAGCGCTATCGCCTCCCTGCCGGGGGCAAAAGTGGTTCAGTTCGCAAACTCAGGCCATGCGCCCTTTCTGGAAGAAAGCAGCGCCTTTAACGCGGCGGTGAGCCCATTTCTCGACGCGCTTCCCTAGCGACCTGTCAGGCGCGGGGCCAGATGCGACTGAGGTGAACGGGCGTCACGCCCAGGTAGGAAGCAAGCAAACGCCGCGTAATGCGCCCCTCAAGGTGAGGATGCGTCTTGCGCCAGCGTGCAAGCCGCTCGGACGCCGGCAGAGCAAGCATCTCATACTCACGCAGCGTCTTGGCTATCGCCATTCGTTCCGCATGCAGACGCGCAAGCCTTTCGATGTCAGGGCTGCAGGCGGCAAGGTCATTGAAGGCGTCAAAGCGGACGGCGAAGGCGCGGGTCGGCTCAAGAGCCTCTATCCATGTCAGCGAGGGAGCACCCGACCGGAGATCCAGAAGGGAGCCCGTCACCCCGCCCTCGCATACAAAGACGCGTGTATGCTCCTCGCCCCGGGCGCTGACATAGAACTCCCGGACAAGGCCACGCTCCAGGATGAACAGCCACTCGGCCCGCTCACCGCCCGACAACAGACGATCGCCGACCCGGAACAGCCGCTCGACAGCGCCCGCGCCGATCGCAGCCCGCGACGCAGGCGGCAGCTGCCTCAGAAGCGGCAGGCGCTCGACAGCGGACCCCGGGTGGCTCACAGACAACCTCCTTCATCCGCCTTCACATCCAGACCCGGCAGGCGCCCGAACTCGCGGCGGTTGACGGCCGCCAGCGCCGCGGCGCGTCGACGAGCCTGCGCGACGAACAGGATATCATAGGGGGCCACAGGCGCTCCCTGCGCTTCAAGGCCAGTGCGTATGTCGCATGGTTTGGCGGCATCATCGGGCAGGCCGCAGGGGATGTCGTCACGCGCACCGACGGGGTCCGGCCGCGCCCGACAGGCCAGGTCGTCAAACGGGAGGGTCTCCATCGGCTCAAGGGTCACCTTATCGCCAACGCGACTGACACGCACCTCCGGCCCCTCGAAGCGGAGCTCCTTCGGCAAATGCACAGCCTGCCTCCAGCCGTGCATGAACAGCCTGGCGGTGGGCGGTGTTTCGTTGGCGCGAGCCAGGCCGGCCCCCGTATGGGGCCACACCGATGTAACCGTCCCTGAGCCGGGCGGGCCGCCTCCATCATCCCGGCCAAAGAAAAACCCCGCCAGAGCCTGGCGGGGTTTTCCTGTCATCCGGAGCGATCCGGGCGTTACTGGCCGGTGGCCTGCTTGACCATCGCATCAGCGCCCGCATCAGCCTTGGGGGCCGGCATGGCGGCTCCCGACCGGCGCATCTGCTGCATGATGTTCATGGCGCTGGTCCATTCAGCGAAGTTGAGCGAGCCGTTCTTGTTGGCGTCAACCATGCCGATATAGCCCTTCAGCGCCCCAAACCGGGGATCATTGCGCAGTTCGGCGGACGTGATCTCACCATTGCGATCGTCGTCAAAGGCTCCGAAGACAACGGACGTCTGAAGGTCGCGCATCAGGTCATCCCTGCGGTTGGCGACGGTCTCGTCCTTGAACCGGAAGCGCATGAAGGTGAACAGCATCTCTTCCGATGTCTGCTCGCCGAACGTCACGTTGATGCTCGGATCCGGGTTGGCCGGATTGGAGGTGGAGTTATCGAACACATAATCGGCGATGAGCATGGAGCCTTTGGGCACCTGCAGCATCGGCTTGAAGTGATACTCACGCTGCCAGCCGAAGTCATAACGCGGCTGGTTCAGCAGCACCTCTTCACGGCCGTCGGGGTAGCGGATGGTCAGCTTGGTGGCGTAGCAGCGCGAATGGCAGTGCGGCTGCGTGCCGAAGATCTCCGCATCGCCCGGGAAGGTGATGTAGGCCGTCTCGTGATGACGCGCCTTGCCCGCCGGGATCTCCAGAGAGAAGTCCGTGATGCTGGTCTGGCGCAGCAGATGGGTCGGCGGCGTGTCATAGAAGTAATAGCCGACCTTTGTCTTATCCGTGAGCGCCTTGCCGACGGCGGTGTAATGCATCTGGTAGGCGAACGAGCCGCCCGGGGCGACATAGATGCCCGTGTCCGGTGGCGTCAGGTTCGCTTCCCCGCCCGGCCCGTATCCGCCCAGGGAAACGTTCCAGGAGAAGCCCTTCCCGTCGGCGCGGACCTCAGGGATCCAGCCGGCCAGCGCATGGTGGACAGCCGGCGAGGCGCTCGACCAGGCCGTCGCCTTCAGCCACTTGCCTTCGGTGAAGTTCGTGGGAACCGACACATCCTGATAGTCAATGATGCCGCTGGCGGGCACGTTGAAGCTGGGGATGTCGACGATCACATCCGGCTCGCCCAGAGGCCATTCCTTAACGACATACTTGTTGTCAGCAAGCGGATCGGAACCCTCGCCGCGCGGCGCGCCGGCTTCCACCCAGTTCACAACCGTCATGATCTCATCATTGGTGAGCAGCATGTCGTTGGACCAGCTGCCCCAGTGGGCGTCGGAATGGAACGGAGGCATCCGCTTGGTGCGCAGGGCGTCACGGATCATCGGAGCCATGGTTTTCACGATGTTATAGCTGTCCATAGCAAAGGGGCCCATGCCGCCCTCGGCGTGACAGACCACGCAGTTCTGAGCCAGGATCGGAGCTACGTCCTTCGCATAGGAAATGGACTTCCACTGCGCCGCCTTGGCGCGGTCCGGGAAGGTCAGCATCGCGCCCTTAACCGAGGCGTTGACGACCGGCGGCGCCTTGCCAGCCAGCATCGCATCAAGGGCGGTTTTCAGGCTGGCGCCGGAGACAGGCTTTTCGGCCAGCGCTTCGGTGACCGGCCCGTGATAGGCCACCCGCCACGTCTTGGGATCAACAACAAACGCCTCGCCGGTCTTGGTCACGCCAAGGGCGCGGCCAACGAGCTGGAGATTGTCATCCAGCATCGGTACATCGCCGAGCGTCTTGGAGGCGGCGATGATATCGTCGCGGTCATCTTCCAGCGATGAGTTGAGAGCGACGAATACGACGCCCTTCTCTTCATATTGCTTCTTGAGGGAGGCGAGCTCCGCGATCGCCTTGGCGGAGACGTCATCACCCAGACGGGCCGACACGATCACCACGGCCGGAGCATTCTTGTAGTAGAAGAGCTCATAGCCCACGCCAGCCTGATCCGGCAGCATGAAGTTATCCACACGCGTACCAACGATCTTGACCGTCTCAGGCGCAGCCGTGGCCGAAAGGGCCAGCACGGAGGCCGCTCCGGCGAGTCCCAACGCAAACAGACCGATCGTATGCAGGCGTTTCATGGCGTCACTCCAGGCGCAGGAAAATGGAAACCGGACTTTGGAATGCTTATAATGAAGGTAGTTGCCGCGCACGGCAACAGGGCGCCGCTACGGCATTCGCGGGGACAACCGCAGAATTTCTGGTCACATTGGCGGGAGGCCCTCGTGGGGGGCGTCTGAGGCCGCCGGCGCCGTGAAACCGTAACGGCCAAATACGGCTCTGGCCTCAGGGCTTGTGAGGAAATCGATAAAACGAGCCGCCTCGGCCTCCCGCCCGCCGGCGACGGCTGCGGCCGGATAAACAATCGGGGTATGCAGATCCTCTCCGAAACGCCCGATAACCACCACATCCCCACCCGCAGCTAGGGCGTCAGTCTCATAAACCACGCCCGCCGCCGCCGCCCCGCTGGCGACCAGGCGCAGGGCGTCGCGAACGCTCTGCGCCCGGGCCAGAGAGCCCTTGAGGCCCTCCCAGGCGCCCAGACGGGTGAGGGCCTCGCGCGCATAGCGGCCGGCCGGCGCCGCGTCCGGATTGGCGATGGCCAGACGGCCGCCCTCCAGTTCGGCGGCGAGGTTCATGCCCGGGGCGAGAGCGATCGTGAACGGGCGGGCGGCCGGCGCGACAAGAACAAGACCGTTGCCCGCAAGGATATGTGTGTGGCCCGGGGCAATCAGGCCCGCGTCCTCGGCATAGTCCATCCACTCCCTGTCCGCAGAGATGAAGACATCGACCTCCGCCCCGTTCTCGATGTGGCGCACGAGTTCGGGGGTGGCGCCCATGCGCAGCTGCGGGGCGCTTCCAGCCCGGGCGGCATAGAGACCGGAGAGGTTCTCCATGACATCTGTCAGGCTGGAGGCGGCGGCGACCACAAGGGGCCCGTCTGAGGGCCCGTCTGAGCCGTCCTCAGCGGCGCTCCCGGACTGCGGACCGCAGGCGGCCAGACAGGCGGCCAGACAGGCGCCCATCCACACGGCGGCCAGCCAGGCCAGAGGTCTCATACCAGATGTCTCACGCCAGATATGTCTCCCCAGACGTCTCGTTCCGGAGGCCTCATGGGGGCGGTCCGCTCACCGGCTAAAGGGCATGAGCCTTTACGATCGCCCAGGCAGGCCCGCCCACCGTCAGCTCAAGCTCAGCCATCGCCTCTAGCGTTATATGTGATAAAATACAACCCTTGTCCGTGCTGAGCGACACCATGACGGAGCCATCCGGCTCTCGCGACAGGCAGGTAATGCGCCCCGGCCAGACATTGCGCGCAGAGACGCCCTGCGGTTCCGACGACGCCAGCAGCACGCTGTCGGCGCGAACCCACACGCCCTCGCCCGCCGTCACGCCGGCGGCGCCCGCAACCCAGGCGCCGCGGTCGCGGGGATCCAGGAGCTCCAGAAAGCCAGGACGGCTCATCGCCTCATGCGGCGCGCCGGCGCACACCACGCCGCCAGCGCGCAGGGCGATGACATAACTCGCCAGCTCCGCAGCCTCCTCAACAGAATGCGTGACCACCATCATGGGCAGCTGAAGCTCGCGGCTGTAGTCTTTCAGCTGCCGGGCGACGTCGCGGCGGCGGCGGCCATCGAGCGCCGCAAATGGCTCATCCAGCAGCAGCAGCTCGGGCGCCGAGACGATGGCGCGGGCAAGGGCGATGCGGCTGCGCTCACCGCCGGACAGATTGTGCACCGGCCGGTCCAGCAGGTCCTCGAACTCAAGCCTGCGAGCGATCTCCCTGACGAGCGGAGCGTTACGGGCCGCGGGCCGGCGGCAGGCGGCGTAGTTCAGATTGCCGCGCACCGTCAGATGCGGAAAGAGACGGACGTCCTGGAAGACAAGCCCGATACCGCGGCTGTGGGCCGGCGCCCGGATCCGTCCGTCGACATCCTCAAGCACCCGGCCATTGAACATCACGCGCCCGGCCGACAGACGCCTCAGACCAGCGACAGCTGAGAGCAACACGGACTTGCCAGCGCCCGATGGACCGAAGATGACGGTGAGACCCGCAGAGGGCGCCGTCAGATCCGCCGTCAGCCGGAAGCGGCCGCGCTCAACACGAACAGACTGCAGCTCGAGGCTCATCCCTGAAGCCTCTTGCGCGCCCATCGCTGCAGGCCCTCGGACGCCAGAAGCCCGATAATGGCGGCCGCCAGAGACAGGCTCGCCAGGCGGAAGGCGATCGCGTCGCGGCCCGGCGTGCTGAGGGCGGCGTTTATGGCCAGCGGCAGCGTCTGCGTCTCGCCCTCGATGTTGGAGGCGAAGGTGATCACGGCCCCGAACTCACCCAGCCCCGCAGCAAAAGCGACCACCGCGCCCGCCAGGACGCCCGGCCAGGCCAGGGGAAGGACGAGGGACCAGAAACGGTCCCATGGCGAGGCGCGCAGGACCGCGGCGGCCTCGAACAGGCCTTCATGGGTCGCTTCAAACGACAGGCGGATGGCGCGCACCATCAGCGGAAACGACATGACGGCCGTCGCCAGAGACGCCCCCTCCGCGCTCAGCGCCAGCTGGATATCGAAACTGTCCTTGAGCCATCGGCCGAGCGGAGCGTTCATGCCGAAGATCAGCAAAAGCATGTATCCCACCAGCACCGGCGGCAGGACCAGCGGCAGATGCGCAACCGCGTTCAGCAGCCACTGACCCGCAAAGGGCCGTCGCGACAGCGCCCAGGCGAACAGGATGGCCAGCGGCAGGGAGAGGACCACAGCCCGGCCTGAAACGCCAAGACTGGTCATCAGTATCTGAAGTTCGGCCGCCGTAAGCATGACCCTACCATGTCGCGCCCAGCCCACAGGCTCAAGCCGATAATGGCTGGCAGGGCGGCTTAATCACCCTCGCAGACCATGCACTGGTCTTGCCAGCTCTAAACTGCTTGAAGTCGCTTATGACGTCTGAACCGGTTAAGCTTAACATCACGCGCCTCGGCGCTCAGGGTGACGGCATCGCCCGTCACGAGGGACGCGAGGTCTTCGTCCCACTCTGCCTGCCCGGTGAAAGCGTGATGGCGCGCCTGTCCGGCGATCGGGCCGAGGCGATCGAATGGCTGACGGCCGCCGCGGATCGGGCGGAGGCGCGCTGCAGTCACTATGGCGATTGCGGCGGCTGCTCCCTGCAGCACCTGAGCGAAGCCGCCTACGAAGCGTTCAAGCGCGCCTCCGTGACAACCGCCCTGTCCTATGCCGGCATCACCGCTCAGCTGGAGCCAACACTCACTGTTGCGCCGGGCTCGCGCCGCCGCGCCGTGTTCGCGGCGCGGCGTGCGCAGGGGCGCGTCTGGCTCGGCTTTCACGGACGCCGGAGCCACCGCATCGTACCGATCGATGACTGCGCCGTGATACGGCCTGCGCTGAGGGCGCTCCTGCCCGGGCTCCGCCGGATCGCAGAGCTGGCCGCCCCGGCCCGCGAGCCTCTCTCGCTGACCGCCTGCGAGACGCTCACGGGCGTTGATCTTGCGCTCGCCGGGGCCCCCAGAGACCTCAACGCCGATCAAAGGGCCAGACTGATAGAGGCCGCCGCCGGGATCGGGCTGGCGCGGCTGTCAGTCAATGGCGAGATCGCAATGCAGCGCACAGCCCCGCTCCTGCCGATGGGGGCGGCAAGGGTCACCCCGCCGCCAGGCGGCTTTCTTCAGGCCTCCGCCGAGGCCGAGGCGGCGATGACGGGTCTGGTCTGCAAGACCCTCGCCGGCTCGAAAGCCGTTGTCGATCTTTTTGCCGGAGCAGGTACGTTCTGTCTGCCTCTGGCCAGCTTTGCAAAGGTGCACGCAGTCGAATCCGAAACCGGCGGGCTGGCGGCCATCGACAGCGCGGCCCGCCGCGCCCAGGGCCTGAGGCCCGTCACCACCGAAAAGCGCGACCTCTTCCGCCAGCCGCTGTCGCGCCAGGAGCTCAGGAGATTTGACGCAGCCGTCATTGATCCGCCCCGGGCCGGCGCAGAAGCTCAGACCCGCGAAATCGCCGCCTCGGACCTCAGGCGCGTCGCCATGATTTCGTGCAACGCCCAGACCTTCGCCCGCGATCTGCGCATCATGCTCGACGCCGGCTTCCGTCTTGAGACCCTGACGCCGGTCGATCAGTTCCTGTGGTCGCCTCACATAGAAATTGTTGCAGCGCTCGGGCGATGAACCGTCCCAGGCGCGCACATTGTGTCAGGACGGCTTGCCTGCTAACGCGCAGGCCATGTCGCTGTCCCTCATTCTTCTCTCGCTCGGCCTCGCCGCCGACGCCTTCGCCGTCGCCCTCGGACAGGGTGCGGTTGTCCGCGAGGCGCCGCTGCGCAGGGCGCTCGTCATCGGGCTCGCCTTCGGCCTGGCGCAGGCCATAGCACCGCTCATAGGCTGGAGCCTCGGCGTTCTGTTTGCAGATGTCATAGCCGGCATCGATCACTGGGTGGCCTTCGGGCTCCTCGCTTTCGTCGGGGCCAAGATGATGCGCGAGGGGATCGTACAGGACCCGCCCGGCGATGAAAGCGATCCGGGAGCTGAAAGGCCCGCTCAGGGATGGGTGCTCGCCAGCCTCGCCGTAGCGGTGAGCATCGATGCAGCCGCCGCCGGCATCACCCTGCCAACACTTGACGCCCCTGTTCTGATCTCTGTTCTGGTGATCGGACTGGTCACCTTCGCGCTGTCATGCGCAGGCGTCATCATCGGGCGCGCCGGCGCCCGGGCGATCGGCTCGCAGGCGGAGATCATCGGCGGCCTCATCCTGATCCTGATCGGGGTAAAAGTTCTGATCGACCACAGGGCCTTCGGATGATGGGCAGGCGCGCATGAGCCCCACTGATCTGCCGATCGAAGAGGTCATTGACCCTGTCAGGATGGAACTGCGCAAGGGCGCCCGCCTCGTGATTTCCGCTCCCCCCGGAGCTGGCAAGACGACGCGCGTCCCACTCGCCCTGCTGGATGAGCCCTGGCTTGAGGGCGGACGTCTGATTCTGCTGGAACCGCGTCGCATCGCGGCCAGAGCCGCAGCCGAGCGCATGGCGCAGAGCCTCGGCGAGCGCGTCGGGCAGACAATAGGCCTTCGCTCGCGCCTTGACGTGCGTACATCCCGGGAGAGCCGGATAGAGGTGGTCACGGAGGGCGTGTTCACGCGCATGATCCTCGCTGACCCGGCGCTGGAGGGCGTTGCAGGCGTCCTCTTCGACGAGTTTCACGAGCGCTCACTCGACGCCGACGAGGGCCTCGCCCTGGCGCTCGATGCTCAGGCCGTACTGCGTCATGACCTGCGGATCGTGATTATGTCAGCGACGCTTCCCCCCGATCTCACACGCGCCTTCTTCGACGGGCCGCTGATAGAAAGTCAGGGCCGCGCCTGGCCTGTTGAGACGCGCTATCTCGGTTCAGACCCCCGTCTGCGGCTGGAGGATCAGGTCGCCGCCGCTGTTCGCAGGGCCCTCGCAGACGAGCCCGGTTCCATTCTGGTCTTCCTACCGGGCGTTGCAGAGATCACGCGTACCGCCGAGCGGCTCGTGAACCTTCCTCCCGGCGTGCAGATCGCTCCCCTGTATGGCGCCCTGTCGCCGCAGGAGCAGACCGACGCGATCGCGCCAGCCCGGCCCGGCCTCCGCAAGGTGGTGATCGCAACCGACATTGCTGAAAGCGCCATCACCATCGAAGGCGTGACTGTCGTTATCGATGCAGGACTGGCGCGGGTTCCGCGCTTTGACGCCGGACTGGGCATCTCGCGCCTGGAGACGGTGCGCGTGTCAGTGGCGAACGCCGATCAGCGCCGCGGCCGCGCCGGCCGTACCGGACCAGGCGTCTGCTACCGGCTCTGGCGTGAGGCGGAAATGCGGGGCTTTGCAGCCTCGCCCTCGGCTGAGATTGAAAACGCTGATCTCACCGCGCTCGCTCTCGACCTCGCACGCTGGGGAGCGAAGTCGCCGGCCGACCTGAAATGGCTGACGCCCCCGCGGCCGGCCCAGTGGCGCGAAGCGGAGGCGAAGCTCAGAGCGGGCGGAGCTCTTGACGCAGACGGCCGGCTCACGGCGCGCGGCCGCCGCATCGCCGACATGCCGCTCCCTCCCCGCCTCGCCATGATGGTCCTGGACGCCGCGGCCTCGGGCAACGCCCGTCTGGCCTGCGAGATCGCAGCCCTCATGAGCGAGCGCGACCTGGGAGGTCGCTCCAGCGACCTTCACGAACGGCTCCGACGCTTCCGCAGCGACACGGGCGCGCGCGCGCGGGCCATGCGTGAGCTTGTCGCCAGATGGACCCGCTCGGCCGGTGAGGCAGGACCCTCGCGCCCCTGCAGCAGCGCCGCCGTCCTGGCGCGCGCTTTTCCCGAGCGCATCGCCCGCTCGCGCGGCCAGGCGCCCGGACGCTTTCTGCTGGCCGGCGGACGCGGTGCGGTTCTGGATGAGACTGACCCGCTGGCGCGTTCGGAATGGCTCGCTGTTGCTGACATGACCGGAGCGGGCGCGGACCTGCGCATTACGCTTGCCGAACAGCTCAGCGAGGAAGACGCGCTGGCCTGCGGCGCCGTGGAGACGACCGAACGCGCCGAGTATGATCCGGAGGCTCGTCGTGTCCGGGCGCGACGCACGCGCCGGCTGGGCGCGATTATTCTGGACGAAATCCAGCTTCCCGCTCCCCCGCCCGATCTGGTGCGCGGCGCCCTCACTGAGGCGGTACGCAACCGCGGTTTATCGGTTCTTCGCCATTCTGATGCGCTCGAGACGCTGATCGCGCGCGTCGGACTTCTCGCGCGGACAATCGGCGATCCCTGGCCGGCGGCTTACGGTGACGTCCTGATGGTGAGGCTGGAGGACTGGCTCGGTCCGCTGCTGAACGAGCCGTCGGCTTTCGAGACGCTTACGGGAGGACAGCTGACGGAGGCGGCGCTTAACCTTCTTGACTGGCCCCTGAGCAGAGAGCTGTCGCGCCTGGCCCCGCTGCGCTGGACGCCGCCGGCCGGACAGAGCCTCGATATCGACTACAGGACGGACAGCGGCCCGACCGTCTCATGCAAGGTTCAGCAGGTGTATGGGCTAAGCGCGCATCCGATGATAGCCGACGGGCGCATTCCGCTCAGCTTTTCCCTCCTGTCCCCCGCCATGCGGCCGGTCGCCCTCACGCGTGATATTCCAGCCTTCTGGCGCGGCGGCTACTCTGACATGCGCCGCGACATGAAGGGGCGTTATCCCAAACATGACTGGCCCGAAGATCCGGCGGGGGCCGCGCCCACTCACCGCGCCAAACCCCCGGGCGCCAAACCCCCGGGCGCCAACCCACCAGGCGCAAAACACCCTGGCGCAAAACACCCTGGCGCAAAACCCCGCGGCGGCTGATCCACGCCGTTGTCCCGAACCGCGACAGGCGGTCCGCCAGAGGCCCATAACGGCATCACGCCGTCACACATACTGGAGGACGCAACAACGCCGTCAGGCGAACAGGTCATGGAAAAACAAGCCTGTCCGGCGAACGGCCGGCAGGGTGACCAGATGATTAACAGAATACTCACAGATCTGGCGTGAGCCTTGCTCCAACCCTGTGTGGACCCATCAGGGATGGACCCCATGACGGCTTATGAGCAGCTTGCCCGCCACTACTGCGCACTGCTTGGCGAAGACCCGGACGAACGCATCGAAGGCGTGCCTGTCTGGCGGGTCGCAATGGCCGATCTTGAAGCCGCGATGAATGCGCTCGACACGTTTGGCCTCAACACCCGCTCGGCTTTCCATGAGCTCTCAGAGGCGGCCGGGCCGCCTCGCCCGGGACCTTCCGGCCTCCGCCGCGTGGCCTGAGGAGCCGTTCAGCAACGCCCCGGATGAGGCGCGAGCAGCCGGCAGACGTCAGCTGTCCGCCCGAGCCCCCGCATCTGCAATGCGCTCTGCATCGGCCTGCGAAAAGCCAAGCTCAAGGAGGACTTCAACGGTATGCTCGCCAAGCTGCGGCGGCTCGCGACGGATAGCCGCCGGTGTCTGGCTGAACTTCACCGGGTGCTCCATGGCGATGTAGGAGAACCCGGCCGGGTGAACACGCTTATGGATAAAGCCTGTCGCGCGCAGATGAGGGTCCTCGAGCACTTCCTGAAGGCTCGCACACCGCGCACAGGGAATGTCCGCCTTGCCGAGCAGATCAAGCCATTCATCAGTGGTACGCGTTGCGGCGACTTCTCCGACAAGCTGATAGAGCGCGCCGATATTGGCGGTACGCGCATTATAGGTCGAAAACCGCGGATCCTCCGTCATGATCTCCGGGCGCCCGCCGAGTTCAAAGAACGTGACCCACTGGCGGTCGCTGTAGGGCATGATGCCGATATAGCCGTCCTTGGTCGGATAGGGCATGCGGTGCGGCGAGGAGGAGCGCGTATAAGCCATCTGCGCCATCGGCGGAATGAAGGTATGCCCGTAGAGGTTTTCAACCAGGTTGAAAGAGGTGAAACTCTCCAGCATTGGCGCCTCGATGAACTGGCCCTTGCCTGTCTGAGTTCTGGCGAAAAGACCGGCTATCGTCGCATAGGCCGCATGCAGGCCGGAGACCTTGTCGGCGATCAGCGCCGGCATGTAGCGCGGCGGGCCCCCGTCGCGGACCCTGGCGAGATCGGCAATGCCCGACCCGGCCTGGATAAGATCGTCATAGGCAGGCTTGCCCGCATAGGGGCCGTCTGCGCCGTATCCGGCGCAATGGACATAAATGATATCCTCACGAACGCCCCTGAGATCCTCATAGCCAAGCCCGAGACGGCGCAGGCCATCCATCCGGACATTCGTGAAAAACACGTCTGACTGCCGGGCCAGCCGCAGGATGGCCTCCTTGCCGTCAGCTGTCTTCAGGTCAAGACGGACCCCGCGCTTGTTGCGGTTGCAGCCCATGTAGATGGCGCCCATGCCAGGGCTGGGCGAAGGACCGGCATGGCGCATGATGTCCCCGGCCCCGTTCTCCACCTTCACCACCTCTGCGCCCATATCGCCCAGAAGCTGGGTGGCGTAAGGACCGAGCACGACGGTGGACAGATCGAGGATGCGGACGCCCGCGAGCGGTCCGGCGGAAGGCAAGGTCACGGCTTATCTGCTCCCCGAGTGAAACCAGCGCTTCCTATCAGACGCGCTGCGCCAGCGTGCAAGCTCGGCCCTCTTCCGGTCACGATGACTTGACACCTCAGCGACACAGGCATTTGTTTTAAATGGCTTTTTGTTTAACTCTGGCGAGGCTTGCAATCGGCTCAAACTAGAACCATTCTAGTTACATTATGACCCTGACCGAACGTCTTCAGTCCGCTGGCCTGCGTGCGACGCCCAAGAGGATCGCACTGGGAAAACTTCTGTTCGACGGACAGGACCGCCACGTGACCGCTGACGATGTCGCGGTGCTGGCCCGCCGGAACGGCATCCGCGTGTCGCTCGCAACGGTCTATAACACCCTCAATCAGTTCGTGTCCGCCGGCCTGATGAAACGCATCACCCCGGATACTGACCGCACCTATTTCGACACCAATGTGTCCGAGCATCATCACCTGTTCTTCGAACAGACCGGCGCCCTGCAGGACATCCCTGGCGACGCAGTTCGCATAGAGGGCCTCCCCCAGCCGCCGTCTGGCGCATCGGTGCGGTCGGTTGAAATCATCGTGCGCATGTCTGGCGCCGGCGGCTGAACCACCGCCGGCTAGTCCAGCAGCGCGGCATAAACCAGCTGCTGAAACTGCGGACGGATCGGATAGGCGCCCGAGGGCATGAGCTGCGTCATCTGGATCCCGATGAGATCCTCAACCGGATCGATAAAGAAGAAGGTCGAGGCCATCCCCCCCCAGGAATACGTACCTGGCGAGCCAGGCTGAGTTGTTGAGACGACATCGGTAATAACCGCCCAGCCAAGGCCAAAGCCCGAACCGTCCATCCGCGATTCAGAAAAAGTCCTGTCGCCCATGTCCTTGAGCGTCCTGTTGCCGGGCAGATGGTTCATCCTCATGAAAGCGAGCGTCTTAGGCGACAGCAGGCGCACACCCTCCAGCTCGCCGCCGGACGCCAGCATGAGACAGAAACGGAAGTAATCCCCGATCGTTGAGACAAGGCCGCCACCGCCGGACAATACGCGCGGAGGTGTTGCGAAACTGCTGGCGGCGCCTGCCGGATCAGACTGCGATATCACACCGGTCTCCGGGTGACGGCGGTAACAGGCCATCAGGCGCCCGACGCTCTCGGCTGGCGCATGAAAACCTGTATCCGTCATACCCAGCGGAGCAAAAATGCGTGTCCGGAAAAAGTCATCAAGGGGCATGCCCGACGCCACCTCGACAACGCGCCCCAGAACATCCGTGGCGTTCGAGTAATTCCACCGCTCGCCCGGCGAGAACGCAAGCGGCGCACGGGCCAGAGCCTGGCAGAAAGAGGCAAGATCACCGGACCATCCGACGTGCTCGAGCCCATGGCGCCGGTAATAGTCATCCACCGGCCCCTGCATCAGAAATGAATAGCTGAGACCAGAGGTATGCGTGAACAGATCGCGCACGGTCATTGGCCGGTCCGGCTTCACCAGCCGGCCGTCTTCAGCCAGAACCATCGTGTCGCGGAACTCGGGAATGTAACGGAACACTTCATGATCGAGGCGCAGACGCCCCTCTTCAAACAGCATCATGGCGGCGAGGGAGGTCACCGGCTTGGTCATGGAATAGATCCGGTAGATCGTCTTCTCATCAATCGGTGAGGCGCCGCCCATCTCCGTTGCGCCCTGGAAGGAAAGATGGACGACATGCCCGCGACGCGCGACCAGGGCGGCCATGCAGGGCAGACGTCCACCGGACATGTAGGCGTCAAAAAAAGCCGGCAGGCGCGCAAGACGCGCGCCATCAAAACCAACGCTTTGCGGGTCGCTGAGTTGTATCGCCATGAGCTCTCCTTCGAACGAAGATACTAAACGTCAGCCGGATAAAACGAAAAGAGGCCTCAGCGACGCGGCCGCCGCTCCATGGCGATACCCCCTGAGGACGACAAGGGGGCGCAACAAGGTGATGCGCAAGAAAGCCAGCCGGGCCGCCGGCGACCTCAGCACCCACGTACAACCGGCTCACGATACGTCACGCCCTCAGGCGGACCGCAGGACGGGCGGCAGTGTCACACCCCTCGCCAGCAGCTGCGCAAAATCATCCGGGGCCAGGGGCCGGGAGAGGAGATAGCCCTGGGCCTCATCCACTCCCAGATCGCAGAGCAGCGACCACATGTCTGCCGTCTCCACGCCCTCGGCGACGATGTTCAGCCCGGCCTCGCGCGCAAGACGTATACTCATCTCGACGCTTGCCCGGGCGAACCTGTCGGTCAGGGCGTTGCGCGTGAAGATCTGATCGATCTTGAGCTCGGTGAAGGGAAACATCTGGAGACGGTCGATATTGGACGCACCCGTCCCGAAATCATCAACTGACAGACCAAAACCCTTGATCGCCAGACGCGCAAAGACGTCAAGGGTTGCAGCGCCATACTCAAGCACCCGTGTCTCGGTCACCTCAAGCTTCATCTGCGAGGGAAGCAGTCCTTCGCTTTCAAGGACGCTCGCAAGCCTGTCAGGAAACGCAAGGTTGGTGAGCGACAGCGGCGATATGTTGATCGCCACCGGCATGGGACGGCCATCAATCAGAAAGGCGGCGGCCTGACGCGCCACCCGGCGGGCAAGCGTGTAGGTGAGATCATCTATCCGGTTGTTCCGCTCCGCCAGCGTCACATAGGCGACCGGACTGATGAGATCGCCGCCGCGCCCCGCGATCCGCGCCAGAGCCTCAGCGCCCGCAATCCGGCCGGTGCTCATGGAAACCTTCGCCTGAAACAACGGACGAAGGCCATCCCCGACGATGGCCGCATCCAGCAGCACCGGCTCGG
>Ga0169931_10000344_pt1 | contig 76354 bp, 50 predicted proteins | sample Kivu_15m_20L_FD_129675 | JGI IMG/M metagenome (GOLD analysis project Ga0169931, IMG submission 129675) | Freshwater microbial communities from Lake Kivu, Western Province, Rwanda to study Microbial Dark Matter (Phase II) - Kivu_15m_20L... | ecosystem: Environmental > Aquatic > Freshwater > Lake... | reverse complement strand
TGTCATCAACGCCGTCAGCGTTGATGTCCTGCACGGTTGCCACCCGGACTCCGCCCCCGAAATTCGGGGCGTAGGCATAGAAACTAGCCTTCACGGACATGGTGCGGGAATCAACCACCACCACATGGGGGGCCGCCGCGCTGGCGCCGGTGATGATCTCAGTGAACCCGTCCCCGTCCAAGTCCGCCGCGGCGATGCTGGTTCCGCCACGGTACAAGGGCGAATAGGCGTAGTAGCTTTGCAGCACTGCCCCCGTCTTGCCGTCAAAGGTCACGATGTGGGGAGGCGCTCCAGCCAGCGGGGCCGTGATGATGTCCATGGCCCCGTCGCCGTTCACTTCACCCGCCGCCACGCTCACACCACCCAGGAACGCGGTGGAGTAGGCGTACTGGCTGAACAGGGTGGAGGTCATGTCGCGGCCGCTGATGGCCACGACATGGGGCGGCATGCCCACGCTGCCTGGGGCCGCAATCACGTCGCCGTAACCGTCTCCGTTGATGTCGCCCACGGCGATACTGAGGGCGCTCGGCAATCCCGGGCCGAAGGGGTAGACCGCGCCCAGCGGATTGAAGTTGGATCCGTCATAGATCTGGACCTGGCCACCCCAGCGTGCGGAGTACAACAGGTCCGCAACCCCATCATTGTTCACATCACCCTTGGTGACCGTGAAGCCGCCGGCGTAGTCCGGGCCAAAGGGCTGAAATACCGTCATCTGCTCATTGGTGACCCGATTGAACATCTGCACAAAGGGTCCTGATTGCGGTGCGACCAGGTAGAAGTTCTCCTGCACCTGCTGGAAGGCGGATACCGAGGTGCTGCCCGAGGAGGCCGAGTAATTGTTGTTGCCGGCGTATTTCGCCTCGTATTGGAAGGTACCCACCTGGTCCGGAGTGACCACGATGGTTGCGGTATTCCCCTTGAGTGCGGCGGTGCCGATCTTCAATCCGTCACGGTAGAAATCGATCGTGCCGGCCGGTTGCACCGCCGGATCCTCGGCGCTGTTGGTCAAGGTGGCGGTCAACGTGACAGGGGTGCCCACTTCCACCCGGGCCACACTCGGATTCAGGGTGAGTTGGGTCGCGGCCTTGCTCACATCTACGACCACCTCTGTGGAGGTGGAGCCCTTGTAGTTGGTTAGGTCACCCGTGTAGGCGGCCACAACGCTCAGGTTGCCCGCCTCGAGCCCATAGGAGGTGTAGGTGACTGGCAGCGGATTACCGCTGGAATCCAAGGACAAAGGAATGCTTTGGACCAGGGTGCCGGCAGCGTAGAACTCAATCGAGCCGCCGGCGTACGCCGGTGGCCCGTTGGGTGTGACAGTGGCGATGAATTCAACCGGGCTGCCGTAAACCCCTGAGACCGGGTTCGCGGTTAATGTGGTGGTGGTTTCCCGGCCTTCCAGAGTCAGTGTTTCGTCTTTGGAGGTTTGGGTCACATAGCTCCCACCGTTGCGGTTGTAAACCGCCACGATGCTATTGTCACCCAAGGGTAGCATCGATGGATCCACCGTCACCGTGTAGGTCATGGTTCCCGCTGGATTTGGGGTGGGCGGGTTCACCGTGGCGATCGTTTGCGAGCCGTCGGCGGTTTGGAAAGTGACGGTTCCCGTGGGAACCCCATTGGCGGTTAGGTAGCCAACCACCGCGGTGAAGGTCACGGGAGTGCCGCGTTCCACCGGATTGCTGAACTGGTTCAGGCTGATGGTGGGGATGTAGCCGATCTGCTGCAGCACTGAGTTCGAGGTGGAATTATTGAACTTGCTTGAGTCCGCCGTGACGAACAAGGCGCGCACATTGTAGTCCCCCAAGGTAGGGAATTGCCCGGTGATGGAAAACGCGCCAGTGGTATCCACGCTCCCGGTGGCAAATTGGGTCCAGACGCCACCCGCTGCGGGTTGGCGCTGCAACTGGATGTCGTTCCCAGGCACCTGGGTGGAGGGGGCGTAATTCACCGTGCCCGTGAAAACCACATCAGTGTTTGGGGATTGGACATCAGGCTGGCCCAGGTCCAAGGTGGTGGTGGTGGTGGCCGGGCTCACATCAATCGTGAAGGTGTTGGTCTGGCTGATGGCGTAGTTGGTGTCGCCGGAATAAAGCGCGATGTAGTTGTTTTTCCCGGTGGGCAAAACATTCAGGTCGTTGGTGTTCACCACCAGTTGCGCCAGCCCGCCCAATTTGAAATCCGTGTTGCTAAGGGGTACTACCACGCCGGTCGCGTAGACGATCGACTGGTTATCCGCGTTCACCAGGGAGATGGTGCCGGAGATGGCCGTGTTGGGCACCTTGTTGTCGTTCCACTGGGCCTTCGCTGTGATGGTAAGGGGTACCCCGTAGGTCGCCTTGAGGTACGGGTTGGGATAGGTGGGAGGGGCTGCCGGGGTAAGGGCCGGATTCACGATGGTGGTCTGGGTGGCGAATTGTACCTCAAATGCACCTATGTCCACCGCCAGATTGATTAGCCGCTTGACACCCCGGGCATCGGTGTTGAGTTGGATCGGAGTGCCTGTGTTATAGACCGAACTGTTGCCAGCGTCGCGGGCGGGACTCAGACGATCCAAGGCTATGGTGAGAATGTTCCCCTGTCCCTCGTCTGGGAGGATGCTTGCCGGCTGGGCGGTAAGTAGGCCGATTTGGGGCCCGAGGTTGTTCTGAAGGCCGTACACATCGAATATGGGGGCAGTGTCCGAAGCTGTCAGGTCCCCTGCTGCTGCTCCACTGCTAGGGAAACCGGTGTTGTAAGAGCGGTTGTAAAGATTGTGTCCTGAGCTGGTGAAAGTTGTACCTTTGTATGTCTGGTTTGAATCTGAGTAAGCAACGGTTCCGGCATATTGGCTCAGTGCAGGGTAGTTAATTCCGATGTTCCGGGTCAGGATAGTATTGAGAAGGGTGGTGCTGGATCCCGAACCTGTGTTGTTGAACAGGCCACCTGTGTCAGTCGAGTTTACGGGTGAAAGGCCGAACATTGTATTTTGATAAATGGAGTTGATGCTCCTGGTTTTTCCAATGGAATAAGGGTTGATGAGGCTGTTATTGGTGATGGTGACGTTCACCAGTTGGGCGTTAGTCGTACCTGTGAATGCCCTTTCCTGAACCGTGTTGGGAATGGCAGGATCCACCCCTGCGGCTATGATCAGTGCGCCGCCCTGAAGGCCTTGGCCACGACTGGTAGTTCCCACGTTTCCAGGGCTACTGAAAAAGAATCCGCCGTTTCCATTATTCCTGCCGACTTGAATGTTTTGGCTTAAGTTATAGTCGCCTACCAGAAGATTTGTAGTGGTGGAACCAGTTGTAAACTTCAGCGGAGCTATTGCGTAGGCTTTTGTCCCAGCGGTGTAGGTGGTGAAAGTTAGAACGCCTGCGGTGTTGGACAATCCAACTTGCAAATTGTCTGTATCTTTGTTTTGGGCAATGGCTACATCATCGTTGCCGTCACGGTTGAAGTCTGCCACCACCAAGGCGCGGGCGGAGTCGCCGGCCGTTGCCTTGGTCCAGGGAAGCAAGGTTTTCCCGTCAAAATTGAGTGAGGTGAACACATTGTCCGTGGCTTCCGCGTTGGTTACCACAAGGTCCGAAAGGGCGCCACTATCCAATCGGCCAATTCCGATGGCAGTAAGTGGTTTGGCTGCAACCGGAGGATTGGCGGCAGGGTCTCCCCCGGCTGTGCTAACCGCGCCCACACTAAAGGTTCCCGTGCTTCCCCCGTCGTTGATCAGAAGCCGCACATTGTTGTTGGTGGTGGCCAGGGCGGCTGCGATATCCGGTCGGCCATCCCCGGTCAGGTCGCCCACCGCCACATCGGCGGTGTTGGATCCCACCGTGTAGGCGGTGGCGGAGAAAACCCCTTTGGAATCGGACAAAGCCACCTGGATGTTTCCAGTGTTGGAATTGTTGCCCAACACGAGGTCAAACCTTTTGTCGTTGTTCAGGTCGGCAGAAACGATGGATTGGGTCTTGGTTCCGAATGAGTAAGAAACGGGAGTATCAAAGCCGAGCCAAGCTCCCCCTGATATTCCCCGGTTCAGGAAAACAGTCAGGTTGTCGGTGGTAGTGTTGCTGCTGGAGGCTAGATCGATAAACCCGTCGCCGTTGAAGTCACCGGCAGCGAGGTCGGTCATTTGGGCAGTGCCGCTTAATATGAAATCAGGCGTGGTGGCAAAAGTGCCAAAGCCGGAGCCTGTGCGGATTTGAATATTAAGCGAGTCCAAATTGCTGCCAACGGCAAGGTCTTCAGCTCCATCGTTGTCGAAGTCGGCTGCCGTAACCGCAACCACCAGGGCCCCTACGTAGGGATTGGCAGTTGGGGACACCTGCTCCACTTTGTTCTCGTTGATGGTCAGGTTGCTGAGGGTGATATTGGCGGTCTGCGCGTTGTTGCTGGTCAAATACATCGCTCCACCACCGGCGTACTGGGGGAGTGAGGCTGGGGGGGGAGGGCTGTCGGGAATCTTGGTGTAGGCGAAGAACTCCACCTGGCTGGTCACAACATTTTTGTTGAAGTAACTGTTGGTGATGTTGGTGGGGCCGCCTGAATAAACAGCGCCGCCACCAGTGTTAGCGGGTGAGGGCATCAACTCTGGGTTGTCGGCGAAGTTGGTCGTGTTGTCGTTGGCTTCGATTCTTGGGAAATGGGTGATCGCTACCGAGTTCTCGGTGAAGCCGCATTGGTCAATATTCAAAGTCCCGGCGTAGTTGAAAATCGCACCGCCACCGGAATTCAGGTTGTTGATGCCAGAGTTCTTGATCGCGGGGTCGCCCACTGTATTTCGCAGGAATAAGGTTTTCTTGATATCAAGATTGCTGCCATCCCAAGCGAAAATACCCGCCCCGCCCTTGTTGGCGTTTGGCCCACTTTGTCCAGTAGACGTGTAGCTGGAGGGATCGATTTGGATGCCGGCTGATCGGGCATTGTCGGAGAAATAACTGTTGCTGACAAAAGTGTTGCTTCCGCGAGCAGTCAGAGCGCCGTTTGGGATGTTTGTAAAGTAAGTATTGTCAATTTTGGTGGTGCCACCCTGGACACTAACCCCGTTTTCGCCGTCCCTGAATGCGGACGAAGTGATGTTCAGTTGAGTGCTGCCTGAGGCAATCGAAAGGCCAGCCCCCAAGAAGGATGCACCTTGGAAAGTGGAATTGTTCACGGTGAGGATGCCGCCGCCACTGTAGGCAACCTGAAAGGATGCACCGTCAAATGCACAGTTGTTGATGGTCAGGTTGCCGGCGCCGCCGGCTGTGGCAATGAAAGTGCCTGCTGCTTTATCGAATAAGCAATCGGAAACGGTGAGATTGCCAAGGTTTTGAATGATCGTGGTTGCCTTGGCGTCCCCGAAGTGGATGCCTGAAATTTTCAGGTCCCGCGGGGTGCTGTTGATCAACTGCGAAAAAATGATGTTACTGGCGAGGCCTTTGGTTGGATTGCTGAAAACCGCGCCGGTGCCCTTGCTGTTGCCAATGGCGGTGAGGAACGAGGCACCGGTTCCTGCACCTGAAAGGGTCCCAGTGAAGGTGCTGTTGGCACCAGGGTTTACAACGGCTAGCTGGGTAATGTCGCCGGCAGCCCCCACCGCTTGAACCTGGAATCTTGAACCACCGGTAAATTCGGTGGAACCTTGGTCCAGATAATCCCCTACATTGAAGCCCGCGCCGCCGCTCACTATTTGGGCGGTGCTTACGGCGCTAAAGCCGCGATCGGACTGGATGATCAGTTTGTAATCGTTGTTGCCGGTGGTGTATCTGCCCGGGCCCACGATGGTGATGTTGTTTTGTTCGATCTGCAAGGCACCCACCGCGCCGTTGAGGGTGAGTGTCTTCGGCCCCTCACCCTCGGGGAACAGGCTATCTGCGAACCTGATTTCATCCCCGGAGGTCGCCAGGCGTTCCACCGCCTCACGGAGTGAACCTGGAAGCGGATTGGTGGGGTTGGTGCTGTCCAGCAGGTTGCTGACGACAATCACCGCCGGCACTTCGCGGCCTTCCAGGGTTTCCAGAGCCAAGGTTTTCTTCCGGCAGACCCTTTGGCCCACGGGGCTCTTGAACCAGTTCAGCGGGTTCCAGCCAAGGGTTTTCTGCACCATGATCAACCTCTGGTATGCGCCTGTCGCTGGCGGCGTGGTCTTTGTTTCCCACAAACCTGGCCCTGTGGAATTCGTTCCCTGACGATACTCATCGCAAGGAATCGTCGCCCAACTCGGCCCAACTCTATACTGGCTCCGGCACTGTTGGCTTTGGTTGGACGGTGCCGCCCGTAAAGCCGGACAGACCCGCGCGACCTGCTCACTCCATCCCGGGAAACCGGATTTTGGGTGGTGGTCTCTCCCAGCCAGCATAGTTAAGACGATTTTACAGAGATTACGGTTCTATCGGACTTTCCCGCAAGGCGATGGATTTATCCCGAAATTCACTGGTTTTTAATGAATGGAAACCCCAGCCACCATGTTTGCCCCCCGCCGCATCCAGGCCCCCGGTCGCCCCTCCCTCGCGCTTTTTGAGGGAGCTCGCCAGGGCCCAACGGTCGTGTTCCTCCACGGCTTGGCCCGCCGCGCCTGCGATTGGAATCCGCTGGTTTCCCTGCTGGATTCGGCAATTCACCCCGTCTCCCTGGATTGGCGGGGCCACGGGGAGTCTGACCGGGCGGGCAGCTATCTGGTGGAAGACTATGTCGGGGATCTGGAGGCCGTTTTGCCCTTGGTGGCCCACCATCCGGTGGTGTTGGTCGGCCACTCCTTGGGGGCCTTGGTGGCGGCTGAAATCGCCTCCCGAAATCCTGAAAAAATAGCTGCAGTAGTGCTCGAGGACCCACCCACTCCGGGCTTTTTGCACCAGCTGGATAGCACTGGCTATTTCGAACTGTTCAAGGCGTATGTCCGGCTGGGTGGAAGTGGTGCCACAGTCGGCCACGTGGCGGGTGAGCTGGCCGGTCTGGAAATTCTGGATCCTTCGGGCAAAAAGCGACCCCTTGGCCAGATGCGGGATTCGGTAAGCCTGCGTTTCATGGCCCACTGCCTCAAAAACATGGACCCTGCCTGCCCCACACCCGTGCTCAATGGCCAGTGGCTGGAGGGTATCCGGTTGGGGCAATCCCTTAGACAAATCCAATGCCCATTGCTGCTACTGCGCGGGGATCCCCTGTTTGGAGGCATGATGCCGGCCGCCGAAACGGATCTGTTGTTTGCCCCCGTTAGGGACCTGACCCGCCTCGACATGACCGGAGTGGGCCACCAGATCCATGGGGCCGCCACCGACGCCATGGCTCGCGCATTGTGGGCATTCCTGCCGACGGTGGGTTAGGCTGGGGTGTCGGGTCTGGTTTGGCCCGGTCCAAATCCCTTTCCCCTGCCCGGACGATTGCCCATGGGACCTTGGTGGACGCGGGATGCATCCGGTCGGCTGGAGCCGCTGGATGAGGCATGGCTTTCAGCCGGCTTGCACCAGGCTGCGATCCAGGTGGGGATCAAGCATCCCCATTGGCCCTTGTGGCAGGCGGAACTGGTTTCCGGGGCCTCCCACGCCATCACTCAAAACCTTTCCCCGGGCGAGGTGATCCCCAAGGGCGACCTGATCGACCGGTTGGGGACCATCCTGGCCCAGTTGGGGCAGCCTGATCTGGCCTCTGCCTTCCGGCAGGTGGCTCATACCACTGCCCCGGCATTTTCAGGTGAAGAGGGCCACTCCACAGGCCATTCCACTTCCTGGTTAGACCTTCTGGGCCCGGATATCGGGGAGTTGGTGCAGCGCCAGTGGTTTTTCCCCCTCTTTCCAGGAGGACCGCGCGATTGGACGGGGGCTTACCCGGTTCCGCACGCCCGTTTCTACCTTCCCGGTTGCCAGGATCCCGCACGCGCCCTGGTGCGCCTCATCCACTTGGCCTCGGGGTGCTGGGGGGAAATTCACCTGGTGGGTGCAGCACTCTGGTTGGAGGAACTGGGTGCTGGCCCTGGCCGTGGGTTGGAGGCTTTCGACTTGCTCGAGGAGGGTGCCAGGGGGTTGGGCAAACGCTTGCGATTGCATTTGCCCATGGGCCCCGGGGCCGCACCGCATCACGGGCAAATGGGGCTGTTCTATTTCGGCAGTTCCCAGGGCCTGCGGGAACCGGCCCAGGTGCTTCAGCGTTGGTTGTTGGAAAAGGATGACCGGGTTGCGGTGACCGGGTGGATTCCCCCCGAGGAATCAGGATCAGCGCGCGATTCCTCGCAGGCACTGTCCACCTTGGCGGAGTTGGCCAAGCCGGGCAGACCTGTCCGGGTGGAACGATCCCACTTGGTTCCTGACCTTTTGGCCTGCGCCGGGGCGGGGAAAAAACCGGTGGAAGCCGTTTTTGGCGGGGTCATCCTGCGCTGGGAACCCGTGTCCGTTTCCAATCTTCCCGAAGGGGCCATGGACCAATTGGTGGGATTGGCGGTCCGGGCCGGGTGCCGTTTGCGCCATGGCCTCCGTCAGGCCGGAAAAAAACTCTGGCCGGCAGATCCCTCCCTGCTGTGGCGTATGGGCTGGTTGCTTCGTTTTGAGGGGAATTGGCCCGCCGCTGTATCTCAACGGCTGGAACGCATTGCCCTTGAGGTGGCCCAAGCCAATGAACTTCCCTTGTTGCTGGAATCGGAAAACACGGAAGCGGCCAACCGGCTCGATGCCAGACTCTGGAGGTCGGGCACGCGCCCGGTTCCCCCCGGGAATGGCCCGTGGTTGCTCCATCTGGATTCCGAGCAGGAGCCGCTCATTCCTGGTATTAGGTGATATATACGGAAATCTTGTTGATTTCAAAAAGCAGGAATGATGTGAAACTTCTTGTGTGAAAAAGGCTTAGTTGCTAATATTCTGGCTTGTGGTCGAAATGACTTAGGGCCAGTTTGGTTCGCATTTTTATCGTAATTGGGCCGATTTGGGAGCCGTTGCCTCATGCCGCATACCAGAAGCGCAGCTAAAAACCTGCGCAAGAGCGAGAAGCGTCGCAGCTACAACCGCAATGTCAAGCGTGACCTGAAGCTGCAACTGAAGTCCTTCGACACAGCGGTTTCCGCCAAGTCCGATCCCCAGGCTGCCCTGAAGGCCGCCTACCAGAAGCTGGACAAGGCCGCTGCCCGCGGGGTGATTCACCCCAACGCCGCTGCCCGCAAGAAGTCCCAGTTGGCCAAGGCTGCCACCAAGGCCAAAGCCTGATCAGGACTGATTTCAGGATTCAAAAGACGCCGTGCCGGAGGGGGCCCTTTCAGGGCTTCAGCTGGCGCGGCGGCTCAGTTGACTGATCCAGGTAGATGGATCCTCATTCCGTTCCTGGCGTTTCCACAGCAGAAAACACAACGCCGGAACCAGAATCGGTCGCACGATGAACGTGTCCACAATCACGCCAAAGGCCAGGGCGAACCCGATTTGAACCATGGTGTTCAGGCCCGCGAACACCAGGGTCGCGAAGGTGCCCGCCATGATCAGGCCGCAAGAGGTGATGGTGGATCCTGTGGCGGCCAGCGCCCGCCGCATCGCCTCCACCGGTGGTTTTCGTTTCCGCTCCTGAACCATGCGACAAATCAGCAGGATGTTGTAGTCTTCTCCCACCGCCACCAAAATCACAAACAGGAAGAGCGGTACACGCCAATCCACCTCTCCAAAGGGCCTGCCAAATCCCCAGTGGGCCAGCAACATGGTGGCTCCCAACGTTGCCAGGTAACTGAAAAGGACCGAGGCCAACAGATAGCAAGCCAGGGGCACATCCCGGACCAGGGCCAGAAGGATTGCCAGAACCGCCAGAAGTACCAGGAGGTTGATTCGGAGGCGGTCCCCCTCGGTGACCCGCGCCAGGTCATCCGCGCCCACCGTGATCCCATAGGTTTCCGCCCGCACCGGTGCGAAACTTGCCGTGTCGTTCGGCAGTTCGGTTGCAAGCCAGGCCTGGATCTTTCCCAGAACCGGAATGCTGCGGGGGTCAAACGGGTCGGTGTCCAGCACCACTTCCAACCGGGTCACATGCCGCCGGGGTTTGTCCTCCGTAGGCTCGATGACCGCCGCGTACTGTTGCGCGGACATCTTGCGGATTTGCTGGTCGATCCCACCCTTGAGGCTCGCCAACCCGTTGGTCAGGAAGGAGGTGTTCCCGGTTCCCGTTTTGGGGGCGGATTCTTCCAGTGTTTGCCCCAAGGGGCGGGTGAGCGCGCGCACTTCCTGCACATGTTCCAGTTGCAGGAATCCCCGGCTCAGATGCTCGACAACCGTGCGGCCTTCCGGGGTGTTGAAATCCCGTTCGGATTCGAGGAACACCGTGATTGGGCCGGCTTCGCCAGCCGGAAAATGCCTCTGGATGGCCTGCAGGCCTTGGATGCTGGGACTGGAGGAGCGCAGTTCTGCGGTAGCCCGGTAACTGGCTTTCGTCATGCAACCCAGGATCGCAAAAGGAGCCAGTGCCAGAAAGGCACCGATCCACCATAGCCCTGGGCGTTCGGAGATGACCCGGCTGGCCTTTTCCCAAAAACCGCTTTTTTCAGTTGGTTCGATCCCGTGATTTGCCAGAAGGTCATGGAACCGGCCAAATCCCCGGCCGGGCACCTTGCCCGGCCAGAAGGCCCAACGCCCTGCCAGTCGCAACAGCGCAGGTGTCAAGGTGATGGAGGCCAGGAAGGCCACGGTCAGGCTGAGGGCGATGGCCGGCCCGCCCGAACGGATTTTCACAAATTCCGCGGTGCCCATCAGTCCCAGCCCGAAAATCACGGTTCCAGCGCTGGCTGCCAGTGCATGCCCCACCTGGCCGAGGCTGCGTTCAATGGCGGACCCCATCGGCCGCCCTTCGGCCAGTTCTTCGCGATAACGGCTGATCAAAAACAGGCAGTAGTCGGTTCCGGCCCCGTACAGCATCACCACGGCGAAAATCTGGCTGACATTCGCCAGCTTGAATCCCGGGATGGTGGTCAGCATCGCCAGCCCCTTCAGGGCCACGAAGACCGAAAGGGCAATGGTGAACAACGGAATCACCACCATCAGCGGGGATCGGTAGACAAACAGCAGGATCACCACCACCAGCACAATGGTGGCCAAGGTGGTCTTGTCCAGGCTGTTGGTTCCCGCATCAATCAGGTCCCTGCCAATTCCGGCAGGTCCGCTCGCGTAAACGGTCGGCCTGGCCCCTGCTTCGGGAAATATTTCGTCCATCACCGCCTGCACACGGGCATTGGCGTTGTCCACCGTCAGGCGGGTTTGAGCCGCCAGGTACGGGCAATTCAACTGCACACGCACCAACTGGCAGAACCCGTCCACGCTGCCGAGCTTTTTGCCGATTCCAGGGTCCTTGGGTGAGGCAATGGACCGGATTTGGAGGGAAGGTTCCCCCGTTCGCAGTTTGTCCAATTCGCCGACAATCCGGTTGACCAGTCCCTTGTCCAAATCGTCAAGGGGGCGATCCGTCCGCTCGATCACATAAACCAGATTGCAGGCGTAACTATCTTTGGGAAACGCTTCCTCCAGAAGCTGGTAGCCCCGGACGCTGGCGCAGGAGGCCGGCAGATAGCGGATATCGTCATCTTGGCTGTTGCGGTCCCAGTTGGGTGCGGTCGCCCCCATGAAGACGGCCACAAGCAGCCAGTTACCAAGGATCATCCAGGGGTGATCGCTCGCCAATCGCCCCAAAAAACGGAACATCCCCACCCCTCCCGGTAAACGGCGAGCTTGAAGCCATTCCGCCGACCCCGAACCTGGGTCCAATGGCCCCAAGGTTAAGGAAACGGCTGGCTTGTAATTTCGATCGGTCGATTAGTCCAGCAAAAAGAGATATGTCCAGAGCATTTGAATTTTCTTCCCAAGCTTAAATTTCCCAAAATTCCAAAATTACCCATGTTTCCTGGGGAGTGTTGGGGCTCAGGCCTAAAAAAAACGGGCCCTGCCAAAGCAGGGCCCGTTTGGGGTTCGTTCGGGACCTGAAATCAATCGTCTTGTTTCTCGGCAAGCTCCGGACGCCCCTCGGATCGTCGCTTGGAGGGATCGGGGTCTTTTTCAATGCGGATGGTTTGCTTGAACAATTGGCCATCCACCTTCAGCTCCAGACGATATTCTCCCGTTGGAAGCGTTTGGCCTTCACGGGGGCCGCCAGGCCGGCCGGCCGGTCCGCCCCGCCCTGTGCCCCTTTCCCGGTTGGGCGAATCCGGCTGGGCTCCGGCGCCACCAGGTTGGTTTCTGCCGGGGGCGGCGCCCCGTCTCAAATCCCAGACCAACCGATGCCAACCGGCGTCTTGCGGGCACTCCAGGGTTCTGACAACATCTCCCTGGATGTCGTGGATCTCGATGGTCGGTTTTTCCTTGGCCTTCTCGGTCAGGAGGAAATGGATCACCGCGCCGCTCGGAGGATTTTCCCCGCGGTAACGCCTCGAACCCCCGCCGTAGATGGGCCCCCGGGTGGGTTCGAAACCCCATTGGGTGGCGGTGTCCGGCTTGAACAGGGTCGCTTTCGCTTTGGCTGATTCCGGGCCGCTTTGCCGCAACGGGGCTATGTCAAGGATCCAGACTCCCCTCCCGTGGGTGGCAAGCACGATCTCGCTTCCGCGCGCCGGTTGCGCGATCTCGTGCACGGCCACGGTGGGAAGGTTGCCCTTCACGCGGGTCCAGGTGGCGCCCCGGTCCGTGGAGACATGGAAGCCGAATTCGGTGCCACAGTACAGCACCCGTGGATTGACCCGGTCCTCCCGAAGCACCCGGGTGGAACCGGGCGGAAGATTGCCGGACAGGGCTGTCCATTCCTGGCCGTGGTTTTCGGTGACCAGCAGCAGGGGACGCTCATCGCCGTCTCGGTGCCCGTCCAGGGCGACATAACAACGACCGGCCTGATGCCGGGATGGTTCGATGGTGGCCACCCACCGAGGGCTTCCCGCGGCGGGCAACCCGGGCGCCAGCAGGCTGTTGCTGAGGTTTTGCCAGGTGGTGCCCATATCCTTGCTTAGCCAAAGCCAGCCGTCATCTGTCCCGGCCCACAGCTCCTGCGGATCCAGCGGGCTTTCCGCCAAGGCGGAGGCTGTGCCCCGGCGGGTTCGCGACAGTTCAGGGGAAATCGGGCGTGAAGGGTCACCCGGGCCGAGGGTGCGAAACACGCGGTTGCCACCCACGAAGGCGATCCTCGGGTTGGCCGCGCTGAGGATATAGGGCGTGTTCCAGTTGAACCTGTAAGGCTCGGCCTGGCCTTCTGGGTTGCGGGGCCTGAGGAAACCCCGTTCGCCGGTTTCAAGATGAATCCGGCCCACCCCGCCATCTTGCGTCTCGAAATAAACCAGCGAGGGATCCTGGGCATCCACCCGGCAAACAAAACCGTCGCCTCCGCTCAGCAACACCCAATCCTCATTGGTGGGCCCGCCGGTGGACCGGGTCCGTGAGGGCGCCCCCCATGACCCGTTGTCCTGCAGGCCGCCGTAAACCCGGTAAGGATGCTGGTTGTCGACCGCCACATGGTAGAACTGCGAGATGGTCACATGGTTCAGAAAATCCCAGTTTTCCGACCGGTCATGGCTGGTGTACACGCCACCATCGTTGCCAAGGATCAACCGTCTGCCGTCCCTCGGATCGATCCACAGGGCGTGGTGGTCGGGGTGTGTGCCCTTTCCGGCGTCGTTCTTGAAGGTTTTTCCACCGTCACTGCTTTTGTAGAGCTCCACGCCGAGGACGAAGACCTGGTCAGGGTTCGAGGGGTCCACTCGAACCTGGGAGAAGTACATCGGACGGGGATTGAGGCTGTTCACCCTGCGGAAAGTATCACCCCCATCATCGGATCGGTAAACGCCGCCATATCGGTGCGCGTTGGGGCCCTGTTGGTCTTGGATATTTTCGGCTTGCCCGCCGAGGTGGGCCGTGTAGGGCCTTCTGGCCGCAGGTGTGGCGGGTTGAGCTTCAGCCCCGCCGGGTTGTCCACCCCTGCCGCCACCGCCGCCGGGTTGTCCACCCCTGCCGCCGCCACCGCCGCCGGGTTGTCCACCCCTGCCGCCGCCACCCGGGCCCCTTTGGCCCTGTGCGCCTTCAGCGGGCCGTTCCCCGAGGGTGATTTCAATTTCCTGCTGTTTGCCCTCCCGGGTGTATTGCAACTTCAACTTGTCCCCGGGTTTTTTACCCTGGAGGGCTTCCTGCATCTGTTGCTGGCTTGTGACGGCTTTCCCGTCGATCTTCTGTAGGATGTCGCCTGCCTTGAGTCCGGCCTTGCCAGTGGGGCCTTCAGCGGGAGGTTCCCGCATCAGGCCGGGCTTGGTTGGATCCAGGGCGAGGCCGAGGTAAGCGAACCGAGGCGGGGTACCCTTGCCAATATCGGCGCAATCCACCACGGCGTAGACCACTTTCGGGTCCTTCTTGCACCAATCCAATCCGATGCGCCCCATGGGCGATTCGGGCAATCCCTGGGTGATCTTCTGGAAGGTTTTTCCGCCGTCTTTGGTCCTATGGATGCCGGAGCCCTTGCCCCATTTCACCTCGGGATCATAGGCGTCGTAGCCGTCGGGGAGTGGCGGTTCTCCCCGCATGCTGTCAAAGCCGCCCCGGCGCACCTGCCAGGTGGCCACCAGCAGGGTCTCGGGATCGGTGGGGTGCATGCGCATGTCGATGACGCCGGTTTGATCATCGACAAAAAGCACGCGGTTCCATGTGGTTCCCCCATCGACCGTCTTGTAGACCCCCCTCTCGCCCCCGGCTTTCCAATACGGGCCGAGGGCTCCCACGTACACGATTTTGGGATCTTTGGGGTGGATGATAATCTTGCCGGTTTGGAAACTCTGGCCAAGGCCCATGTGCTTCCAGCTCTTCCCCCCGTCCTCGGACTTGTAGACGCCATTGCCCCAGGAGACCGAATTGCGTGGATTGTTCTCGCCCGTGCCAACCCAGACGATCGCCGGGTTGGAGGGAGCCACCGCCACATCCCCCACGGAAACCGTTGTCTCACGGTCGAATTGGTGGGTGAAGGAGTTGCCGTGGTTGGTCGTTTTGAGCAAGCCGCCAGAAGCGGTCGCTGCCCACCACGTCGAGGGATCGTTTTCTACAACCGCCAGACTGGTGATGCGCCCGCCCATCAGTGCGGGGCCAAGGTTACGGGTGTGGATCGAGCCGGACCAGTCGGGAACCTTGTTCGGGCTATCAGATTTGGGTGATTCCTTCGGGGCCGTTTCGGGTTTGTTTTCTTGGGCAGGGGCGATGGGTTTTTCTTTTTCCTGAGTTGCCGCCTTTTCTGGCTGGGCTTTTTTCTCAGGGGCAGGTATGGATGCTTCCTTCTTGGCTGGCTCCTGAAAACCGGAGCTGAAACCTGTCGCCAAAAACAAAAGGCCGGGCACCAGGAAAAGCGCGCTAAAAAACCGTGGCATGGTTCGTCCCCGTCGGAAGCCTTTAAATTAGCTTTCTGTCAGTATATCAGCCTGGATGTCTGGATTAAATAGGGTATCTGGGATATTTTATTGGATTGCTACTTCAACAAAAGAAGGGGCGGATGGGGACGATCCGGTCAGGAAAGTCTTCATCAGGGTTCCGTCTGCCTTGGTCACGGACCGGTAACCGTCAATCCCCACATGGCCGCTGACCACGTGGCGCACCTTGGACCTTTGCAGTATTTCCAGCCCAAGGTTCAGATTGCCTTGGTAGGCCCGCAGGACCCTTGGGTAACAATCCTTCCCAATTCCCGTGAAAACGGGTGATAGTTGCCATTCAAAAACCGGAAAATGGGTTACCACCACCACATCCTTGGTCTTGGGATCGCTCTCCAGCGAATCGAGTGTGGCCGAAAGGGAGCGGCTGACCAGGGTGGCGAATTCCAGGTCGGACCATTCCCAATCGATCCGCAGGGCGTCGGGGACATTGTGTTCCAGTTTGGATTGGATCCAATATTCCTGGGTGCGTCCCAGCTCCGGAATAGCCGAGGAGTAGTCATACCAGCCGATCGAACCGGAAATAACCGTGCTCCCGACTTCCAGGGTCGAAGTCTGAAGGTAACGCACTCCAAGCGACTCAACCTTTTTCCGCAAGGCGTGTGTCCACAGGTTTTGGCTGCTCAGGTCTTCCTGGAAAAACAAATCCTGGTTCCCAGGCAGGAAGGCAAGGGGGCAGCTCAGTTTTTTCTTGAACAGGCCCAGAACCGATTCCAGTTCACGAAGAGTCTCTCCCAGGTTCCCGGCAATAACAACCGCCGCTGGATTGCGCTCGGCCATCTGGTCCGCGAGATGGGCCAGGGCATTTTCGGCGGAGGCCCCAGGACTCAAATCCGAGGTGACCAGCAGGGAAGCCTTGTTCATGGAAGCCTCAAGAAAAAGCCTGAAACGTGTCTCAGTTGGCGAGGGTACCGAACGTTTCGTCAGTATAACGCAGCGGATTCGGGGGGACCTGTTAAACTAAACAGACTGGCAATCGCCTTGTTTGTCGCTACCGGGGAGGGATTCGCATGCGTGGAGAAACCCTGAAAAAAAGGGTTCGCCAGCATTTGCACCAGGTTTCCACGCCAGCCCAGTACCTGGGTGGTGAGGTGAACAGTGTCGTCAAGGACCCCAGCCAGGTGGAGGGGCGAATTTGCCTCACTTTCCCCGACACCTATGCGATCGGCCAGAGCCATCACGGCCTTCAGGTCCTCTACAGCATTTTGAACAATGATCCTCGCTGGGCCTGTGAGCGGGCCTTCACGCCCTGGGTGGATTTTGAGGGGGTGCTGCTGGAACAGCGCTTTCCACTGTATTCGTTGGAAACCTTTACCCCGCTCGTGGAATTCGACATTGTCGGTTTCAGCCTGCAGTACGAGGTGCTCTACACCAACATCCTGACAATGCTCCATTTGGGGGGAATTCCGCTTGGCCGGGAGGAACGCGGCTGGGATCACCCGCTGGTGATCGCCGGGGGGCCCGGCGCCCAAAACCCGGAAGTGATGGCGGAATTTGTGGATGTCTTCGTCATCGGGGATGGGGAGGAGAGTCTTCCTTGGCTGGTGGAGGAATGGATGCGGCTGAAGCGTGCCGGCACCCTGACCCGCCAGGAGGCGATCGCCCGGTTGGTCTCCCAGGTGAGTTGGGCGTATGCGCCCGCCTTTTACGTTCCCTCCTACAACCAGGACGGCACCTTGGCCGCGCTGAATCGCACCCGGTCCGATGTGCCCGCCAGAATCCACGCCTGCCGTATCACCCGGGATTTCGATGAAATCCCGCTTCCCACGAGGCCTATTGTGCCGTTCGTGCGCACACCCCATGACCGGGTGGCGCTGGAAATCATGCGGGGGTGCCCCTGGCAGTGCCGTTTCTGCCAGTCCACGGTGATCAAGAGGCCCGTGCGGGTGCGGTCGGTGGAGACCATTGTGAAGGCCGCGCTTGAGGCTTATCACAACACTGGGTGTGACGAGATCAGCCTGCTCAGTCTCTCCTCCAGCGATTATCCCTATTTCGAGGAACTGGTGGGCCGAATGGCCGCCATTTTCGGCCCTTTGGGGGTCAATGTCAGTTTCCCCAGCCTGAGGGTGAACAGTCAGTTGCGAACCCTGCCGGCCCTGGTGCGTGGCGTCCGCAAGGGCGGGCTGACACTGGCGCCCGAGGTGGCCCGCGATGACATGCGGGAACAGATTCGGAAGAAGATCAAGAACGAGGATTTGTATGAGGGATGCCGGCAGGCATTCCGCAACGGGTGGCGCAAGGTGAAGCTTTATTTTCTGTGCGGATTGCCGGGCGAGCGGCGGTCAGACTTGGACGGCATCGTGGAGATGGCGCAAAAAATCGGCGAGATTTCCAGGGCGGAAACTGGCGGGTATCGCCCGGTGGTGGCGAGCGTCTCCAATTTTGTCCCCAAGCCGCACACCCCCTACCAATGGTCTGCCATGCGGGACAGGGATTATTTTGCCGGCATCCGGAAATACATGCTCGGCCGTTTGAGGACTCCCCGGGTCGAGATCAACCAGCATGATGTGGAAACCAGCATGCTGGAAGGGGTACTCACACGCGGGGATCGCAGGGTTGGCAAGGCGGTGCAACTGGCTTGGACCAGGGGGGCACGCCTGGATGGCTGGAGGGAGAATTTTCAACCATCCCTCTGGAGGGCGGCCTTGCGCGACGCGGGGATCGATCCCGCTTTTTATTCTCAGCGGGAGCGAGGGCATGACGAGGTGTTGCCTTGGGATCACATCGAAACCAAAAGAGACCGCCCTTTTTTGGAAAACGAGCATTCTAAAAGCCGGGTCCAACTCCAACTGATGGCGGAAGTCTGACCCAGTTATCGGGCCATTCACAAGGTTTTGGATATGCCTGAATCCCGTCTGATAGTGGGGTGCGGCTACCTGGGAATGCCGCTGGCCAGTCTCTGGGCCCATGCCGGCCACCGTGTTTATGCCACCACACGGGGGGCTTCGGGCAGGGAGGCGACTCTCCGGGCATTGGGGGCGGAACCGGTGCTTTTCGATGTGCTCAGGGAAGGTAAGCTTCCCCGGGTGGACCTGGTGGTCACCGCCGTCGGCATGGACCATGCCCAATCCAGTTCCATGCGCGATGTTTATGTGGATGGTCTCATCCATGTGGTGGGGGCTTTCCCTGAATTGCCAGCCAGGTGGCTTCATGTCAGCAGCACCAGTGTCTACGGCCAGGATGATGGGTCTTGGGTCAATGAGGCTTCGCCCACGAATCCAACGGATGAATCAGGTCTGATTGTCCTGGAGGCTGAAAATGCGTTGCTGGGACAAGTTCCCCATGCCTGTGTCCTGCGTTTTGGGGGCATTTATGGCCCGAACCGTTTGATGAAGGCCCGGGCTATCCGGCAGGGTGAGCCTTTTCAGGGGGACCCGGCACGATGGCTCAATCTGATCCATCGGGATGATGGGGTCAGGATCCTCGACCGGCTGGCAGGGGTGAAACCAGACCAGTTAAATCATCGCAGGGTCAATGTCATCGATCGGCTCCCGGTTCCTCGCGGCGAATTTTATGCGGAAATGGCCCGTTGCATCGGGGTGCCCGAACCCCGTTGGCAACCCCGTCCGCCCGGCAGTCCGACGGGCCGTCACGAGGGGAATAACCGAAGGGTGGATTCCGCTTTGTTGGCAGGTTGGCTTGGAAGGGATATTTTCCAGTTCCCCACCTACCGCGAGGGCTTGCCTTCCTGCGGGCCTTGGACCTGATCCTGTGGTTGATTTCTTGTTGGAGCGTCGGGGGGATGGATGGGTTGTCTTCTGGACTGGAGCACTGCATGAAGGGCCGCAAATACCTGTTTCCGGATGTGATCGAACTAAACTACCAAGCTGAACGGAAGCTTGGCGTCAATGTGTACCTCGTGGATGGGGGTGATTCCTTCATCCTGATCGACATCGGCTACGAGGACACGGTGGATGAGATCATCGATCTGATCCGTGAAATGGATTTTTCCTTGGCCAAATGTTCCGGCATCATTGCCACCCACGCGGATGCAGACCATGCCCAAGGGTTGGCCCGCGCCAAGAGCAGGTTAAAGGTTCCGGTTTTGGCTCACGGGGATTGTGCCAGGCTGCTGGAAACAGGTGATCGAATCGCCACATTCGCCTCGATTGACGCCCAGGATATCGATCTGGAAATGCCCCCGGTGAAAGTGGACCGCCTGATCGGCGAGGGGGAGAATATTGAAGTCGGTACCAAAAGGCTTCAGGTATGGCATACTCCCGGCCATGCTGTGGGCCAACTGGCCTTTCGGATGGGCATCCTGCTTTTCAGTGGGGACAATATTTACAAGGACGGGTGCGTGGGGGCCATCGATGCGCACCACGGTTCGGACATCGAAAAATTTATTCAGTCCCTGGAGCGAATCGCCGCAAGTCACGCGCAATTCCTCCTTCCCAGCCATGGCCCGGCTTTCAGGAAGGATGATGCCCAGCTTCACAAAACCATCGCCCGGCTCAAGGGATACCTCAGCATGGCGGATTTTGGGACATGCGCCAAGCACTGGCCCTTGCTGGAGCAATGGGAAAAGGACGTGCTATCGGGACGAATGCCAAAGTTTTAGCCGACTTCCTATTTCCACTCCCAGGCACTCAGCCCTTTTTGCTCCCGGATGAACAATTCATTTCCAACCACGGCCAAGTGGCCCCAGGTTTCCTGATCGCTGATTTTGCGCTCATCGATGATTTTGAATTCCTTCGGATTGGCTTCCATCAGGAACAGAATGCCGCGGTTGTCTAGCGCCAGAATCTTGTCGCCGTTACCTACCATGGACCAGTATTCCCCGTAACTCTTGGGGGAGGTCCAAGTGGTCTTGCCAGTGGAAAGGTTCACGCACACAACTCGCTTGTTCCTGAGATGGAGGTAGGCGTGGCCCTCATGGATTACCGGGCTGGACATGTTGGCCTCGGCGCCATTCTCCTGCCAAACCTCCTTTGCACCTAAGCCCTCGGTGGCAGATTCCACCTTGAAGAGATGGGCCTTTCCCCCATAGGCGGAAGTAAAAACCGTCTCGCCGTTCAAGGTGGGAGTGAGGATGTTCATCCCCCGAAAGCTATTAATCGCCTCTTTCCACAAAACCTTTCCGGTACCAGGGTCAATGGCGGCCAAATGTGTGCGTGATTGGATTACAATCTGGTCTTTGCCTCCCAGTTTGCCCCGAACCGGAGAACTGAAGGCGCTACCGTTCATTCCTCCGGCATCCTGGAGGGTGCGCCAGACGATCTCGCCGGTTTTTTTGTTCAATTTTACAAAGGCAGCTGCTGCTTGCACATAAACGGCTTCATGATCCACCAGCGGCGAACAGACGAAGCCGAAGGCGGGAAGCGGGGTGCCAAACTTTTCCACGAAATCAACTTTCCAGCGCTCCTTGCCGGTGTTTGCATCGAGGCAGACCAGGACATCCCTCATTCCTGCCACATAAAGGCACTCGCCATCAAAGGCAGGTGTGCTACGGATCCAGCTACCGTTCCTCGCCGCGAAAAAGGGAACTGAAAGGCTGCCTTTCCATTTGGCTTCCCATAAAAGCTTGCCGCTGGCGCGGTCGAACGCTTTGACCACCTCTTCCGCTTTGTTCACGGTTTCGGACGTGAAAACCCTGTCCTTGCTCACAATGGGTCCAGGGTAGCCGTCCCCTAGATCCACCCGCCATTTTTTGGTGAGGTGGGATTCCTTCAAATCGGATGGCCATTTGGTTCCGGGTGATGCTTTGGCATCCCGGTTCGGGCCACGCCACTGTCGCCATTCAGAGTCGGGATTTGTGGAAGGCGCTTCTTCAGCGAAGCCAAGGGGACTCATGAGCCAAGCTTGAGAAAAAAAGGTCGCCAAGGATAGGGCAAGGTTTGACAAAATGCGACTCATTTTCAGCTCCACGCCATGAAAAAACAAAATACGTCTATTAATAGTGCTGCTGCACTGAAAATATCCACCAAGGCTTAAAATCCATGAAAACAAGGAAAAAATCTGAGCTGCCTGAAAAAATTTGCCCTGTATGCCAGAGGGCCTTTAGATGGCGGCGGAAATGGTCTGCCAATTGGGATCAGGTCAAATACTGCTCGAATCTATGCAGGTCAAAAAAGCACCCCCGCCAGAAAGGCGGGGGTGCTCGGGAAGGGCTAGAGCCCGGGAGCGTTGTTTGAATCAGTAGAGAAGCTGGGCCCTGTTGTATGCTTCGGCACTGGAAGTGAATCCTATCACCCCGGCCCCTGGCCCCATGGTGGCGATGACCGATCCCCAGTAAACGATCCCGCTGGTGTCTCCAGCGCGACCAAGATACTCGTTGTAATCCAAGGCTGCTTGGCGCCTGGTCGCTTCGGTAGAGGTCAGCATGGACATCACAATTTGCTGACGTGGCACCGAGGAGAAGAAGGTTTTGGTCCACCCCGCCACCTCGGACGCGTTGGCGCTTCGCCCGAGAATATGGTTGTACAAGCCCTGGATGTAATTCGTGATGGGCGGGTTTTGGGCCATGAACTCATTGGAAGTCAGGAAGGAAGTCTGCACCTGGTAATCGGTCGCCCCGGCCTGGAAATACCTGACCCACCCGTTCACCTCAGCGGCGGTTGCGGTCCGGTTCAGATAGGTTTGGTAGTACCCCTGCACCTGGTTGGACCTTTGTTCCGCCGAGTAGTAAAGCGCGCTGGCAATGGCTGCCCGCGAAACCCCGGCGTTGAGTTGGGAAACGAAGCTGTTGTAGCCTGCCGTGTCGGGATTGCGGCCCAAAATGCTGTTGTAGAGGTAGAACACATATTCGCCGGCCCCCGGGGTGGGTGTGGGCCCGGGGGGAATGACCCCATTGAGTGTTGTCAGCACAACATCATTGGCTATGCCGTCGGAACCGAACACCCCCACGTAGGACACCCGGAAGGTGACACCGCCGAAAGTGACACTCCCGCCTTCGGGAACCCCCGCGAAGATACCAACCACGGGCAGTGTCGATTGATTGTTCAAGATGGTGAATTTGGTGCCTTGGTTGGGGATGTAGTTGTTCAGAAGGGTTCCAGTCAACGAGGCGCCTCCCAGATTGGGAGGAGTGACTGGGCTGGCGGAAACAATCAAATCATTGGAACTCGGGGAGGCGAGGTCCACCGAGACGGAGGTGTTGGTAGCGAGTGTGATGGTGGTTCCGGTGAATGTCCCGACGGTCGGGACATTCACGGTGGTGGTGACGCCTCCCGTGGTTGTCGTAGTGGGGGTGAACCCGCCGGGAGCCAAAGTTCGCAATGCTGCCCCGGCGCCAGAGTTGATCAGGTTGACCGAACCGGTTCCCGTCAAAATCCCGCCTTCCAATTGAGCGGTGGCATTCTGGTAGGTTCCATTGACGGCGAGGATGCCGCTGGAGGAGACAAACTTTCCGAAGAAGCTGTTCCCTGTCCCGTTGATGGTGCTGATGGGTGCGGGAGACCCGGCGCCTGTCATCACGATGTGCTCGGTTCCGGAAATAGGCCCGTTGATGGTCACAGGGGCCGCCATATTGAGCCGGAAGGTCTGGTTGGGAAGCATGTTCACCGCGTTGAGGGTGGACTTGCTGGCGAAAATCACATCCGTTTGGGTCTGGTTGATGTTCAGAGGTGCGTTCAGAGTGACCGGGTTTTGGAACACCGTTTTCAGGCTGTTGTCGATGGTGATGGCACCGACATTGGCCAATAGGTTCGTGATGGTGGTCACGCCCGTTGTGCCGGAATTGAAGGTGAGTTTGGTGTTGGGATTGATGGTGGTGTTTTGGTCGAGGGTGACCGATGTGCCAGCAGTGTAGCCTGCTGGAGCGGTCACCAAATGAACCTCGGTCGAAAGGGTGGCGGAGCCAAGCAGGATTGGTTGTGCCAGGCTGGTGAGGTTGGCGCTGGTGACTAACGCACGATTTTGGGTGTTCCGCAGGTCAAGGCCTCCGGTGAACACGAATTTGTCAATGGCCCCCGCATTTCCAAGGCGGATCAATCCAAGATTATCGAAGGTGGTTGGATTGGTGTCGGTGAATTCGATCCCACCGTTTAGGAACAGGTCGTAGTCGGCTTTGACAGCGTCAGGTTTCAGCTTGAGCACAGCCCCTGTGTCGCCCACGTTCACCGTGCCGAGCGTGCTGAGAGTCACCTCGCCGAATGGGGAGTTGGTAACCCCCAGCTTGCCGGTGATGTTAATGTTGGATCCGGCGAGGGTAAGAGGAGTTCCGGAAGTTTTTGTTCCTAGACTTCCCCCGATGGAGATATCGTCGATCGCTTGAATAGAAGCCGTGGCACCTGTGAATGTAATGATGCCCCCTCCAGTGGATGACGCGCTGGTGAAGGTGAATTTGCCCGTGGCCGAGCCATCCGAGCCGGCGGTGAGTTTGCCCAGAGCGACAACGGATTGAGCCTTGATCACCATGTCGGTGATGGTGGAGAAGTCCTTGGAAAACTCAATGTAGCCTTTTGTGTCCGCATTGATGGTGAGGGATTGAACAGCTCCGGAGCTTCCGAAAAGCTGAACCTTGGGCCCGGTGGAGGGTGCGATGCCCGCCGGGTTGATGATCACATCCACATTGTTATTGAAATCACCCGCCAGGAAATCGTTCACGGATGACCCGAGGGTGATCGGTGCGGCCCCGGTCCCACCCAATGCAAAAAAACCGGGGTTTTGTCGGATCGTGATCGATCGGCCTGAGCCGGTGGTCGGAACGGAAGCCAGGTTGAGGGTAGTGTCCCAAACAATCTTCCCTTCCTCTGGGAAAGGAAGGACGTTGTTGCTGTTGTCGATGACCACATCCAGGCCCGCCGCAAGGTCCGCCTGAATAACCGCGACATCGATTTTGCAGCCCGATGTCAGGGCGGTCAGAGTAACCGTGCTCCCATTGATCACCCTGCTGTAGGAGCTGGGATCACCACCGCTGGTGATTAACATGTCAATAGCCGGGGCTAGGCGGGTTTCCAAACCCTCTAATGCCAGTTTACGGTCCCGGGATTTGCGGTGGGGATTGGTTTTGGTGTAGGTACCAAAAACATTCAGCAGAGGCTTGAAGAATTCCCTCATGGCTTGACGCCCTCTCTTCCTGAATGGGGTGCCCGCGCACCGATGTGAGCCATAACTAAACTGGCCACCTTGCCTTGTCCGCTGATATCGGCCATCCCAAGCCGATATGACATCCGCAACCAGCCCCGGATTGGATTTCCTCAAAACGGGGCCGGTGTGCCGGGAATAAGGCGATCATTTTGCCTGTTTTCACAGGATTCAGGGGCGCGGTCTCTGCCAGTAAATGCGGACATTGCCGGTTGCGCGGCCCACCGCCACGATGTCCGGCTTGCCGTTTCCGTCCAGGTCTGCAACCAGGGCGTCTTCCACGGCCACCCCCCCCGGATCCACCAAAGTGCGGGTCCACCGGTGGCTGGCCGGATCCTGGCAGGCATAGATGCGAACCCCGCAACGATCATCCGGGTTGTCCCCCAGGTTATCCCTTACTCCCACCACCAATTCATCCCTGCCGTCACCGTTCAGGTCGGCCCAGTGCACTGCGTGTCCCCATTTGAGACGATCGTCCAGCACATTCCGATTCCAGGATTGATCCTGATTTTGTGTGTAAGCCACCACTTGGTGGCCATGCCATGGCTCGATGGTGCCAATACAGGGGGTTTTGGGCCCGAGGTGGCCCCACCGGATTTCGCTGGCCCCCCGGGACCCATTGGGATTTTCCTGGTTGGCGGGATGAAGGATTTGCTTGCTGAATTTCAGGTCCAGGCGATCGGCTGGTGTTGCGGGCTTGAGGAGACAGATTCCCTCATAGCTGCCAACAGCAAGGTTGATCCCTTTTTCCGTTGAGCTCCCGTTGGCCGGCACCGGGCAAAAATTATGGGCCACATGGAGGCTTTGATTCAAAACGGTCGGGACCCAGCGGTCCGTTTTCGGCCTTTGGGGGATTGTGAAGGCCAGAATCCGCAGGGGAACCCCGTCCGCCCAGTTTGCTTTTTGACTAGACCCTTTGCCCATCAGGGGAACAACAACCAGTTCTGGCCTTCCGTCTCCCTGCAAATCCAAAAACCGGATGCGGTGCAGGGTGGGTTCCTCACCGATCGCGTGAACAGTCCAAGAGCCCTGACCTTTTCCAGGGTTTTCCACCCATTGCAGGGTTCCCCCGGAGGCCGTGTTGAATGGTTTCCAGTCCGCTCCAAGTGCCAGGTCAACATCCCCGTCCCCATCAATGTCATGGGCAGCCAGGCAGACATTGTCCGGCTTGGTTTGCCCCTCCAGCAAAACCTGGCGTTTCCAATCCGGGTTGCGATACCACAAGATCTTGCTCTTGTCCGCTACCACCAAATCGAGCCGGTTGTCTCCGTCCAAGTCGGTTGCCACAACCGCGTAGCCCACTCCTAGCCCGGAATCGATTTGTTGAGGGGCAAACTGAAAAGGCGTTGGATCTTGACCGCGGACATGTCTAGATAAGGTAAGATTTACCAATAACATAAAAAATATAATTTGATTTCTAAATGCCATTGGATTACCACCCTTATACCTTCTTGGTTGAAGTAAGCGATGATGATTCTATCTGGCTAGGAGACAATCGGCCAGATATTTGGACATTGAGTGATATCTCAACTATGGCCTTAAATATGTGAAACAGGGTATTCAGGTTTTTTCCATGCCTTGACCCGCTTTTGCTCCCCATGCGACTGTGTTCGCCTCGGACGGATGGGAGTCGCACATGGCCCGGTCGATCGAATTGGGGGACCCATCAGGCATCAGCCTGATTCTTCCAGCCTTCAATGAGCAGGAATGCATTCGTCAGGCTGTTCAGGAAGCTGTTCTGGCGCTTTCCAACTTGGGAATGCCCTTCGAAGTGGTGGTGGTCAATGATGGCAGCTCCGATGCCACTAGGCATCTGGTTGCGGCCATGGCTGAGAAAGACCCACGGGTTCGGCTGATCGATCTGCCACAAAATCAGGGTTACGGCAACGCCCTGCGGCAGGGTTTTCTGGCTAGCCGGATGCCGTTGGTCGCCTTCACGGATTCCGACTGCCAATTCCACCTGGAAGACCTGCGCCTGCTAATCGACCGGATTCCCCAATCTCCTGTGGTGGTGGGTTGGCGTGAGGACCGTAAGGACCTCTGGCGACGCAAGTTCCTTTCTCGGGGCTTCAATCTGTTGGCGGATTCCCTGGTTGGCACGGGGGTCCGTGATGTCGATTGCGCGCTCAAGGTGTTTCGGCGGGCCGATCTTCTGAAAATTCTGCCTGAAACCGGTGGTTTTCTGGTCAATACCGAGATGGTGGTTCGGGCCCGGTGCATGGGCTTGGCTGTCCAGGAAGTGCCGGTTCGGCATCGCCCCAGGGCGGGTGGCCAAAGCAAGGTGCGGCTCACCGAGGTGCCTAAGGTCTTTTTGGCTTTGGCTCGTTTTTGGTTCACACGTGTGGCTTTTGCCAACACGGGCCACGGGGGTGCAGGCACACCATTTCGGATGGGGGGGGGCGAGTTCCTGGGTCTGTTGGGGTTGGTCGCGCTGGCTGTGGCCCTGTTTTTGGGCAATGTGCGGGCTCCTCTGCTGGAACCGACGGAAGCCCGTTATGCGGAAATCCCCAGACAAATGCTCCTTCAGGGGTCTTGGCTGGTTCCTGTCCTTGACGGGCAACCGTATCTGGACAAGCCTCCTCTTTTTTATTGGTTGGTCATGGGGGCCTACCAAGTGGGCGGGGTCTCCGACCGGGTGGCTCGTTGGGTTCCGGGGATGGCGGGAATTTTGACGGTGCTGGTCGCCTGGGCCTGGATGCGATGGCGGGCTGGCCCCCGGGCCGCTTTTTTGTCGGCCTTCCTTTTGGTCACATGTGCCCGATTCATCCATTACGAGCGCATGCTGGCCATGGATTCTGTTTTGTGCCTCCTGGTACTTGCCGCCCTGGCCTGTGGTGATTTGGCATGCCATTCGGGCACATTGCGCCGGTCTTGGTGGGTTGTTGGAGCGCTGGCTGTCGGGCTGGCCCTCCTGACAAAAGGGTTTGTCGCGATACCTATGGTGCTGGGCCCGCTTGCAGTTTGGTGGGTGTTGGATTGTGGAGTCGCCAAGCCTGGGTGGAAGGACGCCGCTTTGGCGGCATTTCTTGCCTTCCTTCCCCTGATGGCCTGGATGGTACCCATGACGGTCAGGCTGGAGGGATTCCTTGAATATTTTGTCTGGCGGCACCATGTGGTCCGTTTTCTCGAGCCATTTGATCATGCCGGACCGGTTTGGTTCTACTTGCCAGGATTGGTGTTTGGATTGGGGCCTTGGTTGGTGCTGCTACCTGGGTTGATCCGTCGCGTCCTGGGGAAGACGGCACTGCGGCAAGGGGGGGGCCAACCGGTTCTAGGATTGGTGCTTACCGCCTTGGCTTTCAATCTGACGTTTTTCAGTCTGGCGGGCAGCAAAAGGCCCGTCTATTCCATGGCATTTGTGCCTTTTGCGGCCATAGGCCTGGGCCTGCACCTCGATCTGGCCCTACCTGCAGGTTGGCGGAAACTGGTCACCTTTCCTACCCTCTCAGCAAAAACAGCATTTGCCTTGGTGGGAGCCATTTGGATCGGTTTGGGGATTGGAGCTGGATACAGGGGCTGGATTGACCCCAAATCGGCTTATGTCTGCATGGCAATCGGCACCGCATTTTTAGCAGCCTTGACTCTGTGGCATTGGGTGGGCCGTGGCGTTGCCTGGTCTGCCCCACTGGCAGCTTGTGCGGTTTTGGGAGTCTTCGCCTGCTGGGAGGTATTGCCCGGTTACCACGAGGGATTCTCCCTCCGGGGACATTTACGGCAGGCGATGAGGCCCAAATCCGATCCGGAAATCCTGGCCAAAGCGTCCGGTTTGAGGGATGTGGAGTTGGTTTGCTACCCCCATCGTTGGGATTCCGCAGGGTTTTATCTTCCGAATGCCAAAATCACGGTATTTGGGCCGGATGATCAAACGGCCATGGAAACTCATCTCAGGCAGAACCCTGACGCACTTCTGCTGATGAAACCGGGACGGGCTTTGAGCCAGTTTTTGGCAAGATTCCCCACCCGATCCCCAAGGATAGAAAACGCGACCGGCGCTGTGGCGGTGACCCGCCTAGAAGAAAGGGGCCTTACCCGTCTTTCCAACCGGTCTGAGTGATTGGTTTCAGGCGGCGCGCCTCAAACTGTCCCGAAACCCCAAGGCTTTGCCATATCCCTCCCGGGTTATCCTGGCCGTTTCAGCCCATGTGAAGCGGCTGGCCCAGTCCATGGCGCCAATGCGCAAACTTTCCACCCATTCCGGGTGTCTGGATGCACGGAGCATGGCTTCCCGCCATGCCGTCTGATCCTCGATTTCCACCAGGTGCCCTTGACCGTCCAGCACTTCCCGGACAGCCGGGGCCGTCGAGGCGATGACTGCCCCGCCGCAGGCCATCATCTCGATGGGCGGCATTCCAAAACCTTCGTATTTTGTCGGGAACAACAGGGCATGGGCCGAACTGTACAGGGCCGGCAGGTCCTGGTCATCCACGTACCCCAGATGGCGTATCCCCAAGGCAAACCCTTTGGTTTGCAGGAAATCCCGCAGGTCATCGCAGCGCCATCCCCACCCACCCACAAGCACCAGAGGGTGGCGCTGCCGGTCTTCCGCGGGCAGGTCGCACCAGGCCTTTGCCAAAAGCAAAAGGTTCTTGCGTGGTTCCAGAGTGCCCACATGGAGAAAACTGCCCCTGGGCAAACCTAGGCGGCCAAGCACGATGTCCTGCTCGGCCAAAGGCACCGGCCTCAGGTGATTTCTGACTCCCATCGGAGTGATGGTGATCTGATCCGGTCGCAGGCCAAGGACACCGACCAGTTCATCACGCACCGCCTTGGAGAGCGTGAAAAAGTGGCTGGAACGCTCGATGCCTCCCCGGGCACGCTTTTCAAAAACCTTCACCCGGTCCACCGGATGCCATTCTGGATGGGTCAGGGAGGACAAATCATGGAAGGTGGTGACGGTCGGCACCCGTGTCGGAACCGGTAGGAAATTCGGCTCGTGGTAAAGGTCCACCTGCCCGCGGTCATGCCAGCGGTCCAGCATCCGGGACAAGTAGGCTTCCTGAATGGCCCTGGCCCGGCCCAAGGCTTTCGATTTCCAGGTTTCCTCGGTGGGGGCTTGGGCGCCAGCAGAAAAGGCACCCGCGTTATTCCGTTTTCCTGGCTTTACCATCCAGGGGCGAATGAAGAACCATCCATTGCGGAGCAGCCTGCCTGCCGTGCCTGGAAATTCCAGGTACGTTTCGCTGCTTCCTGATGAGGCTTTCAACGCTTCCAGGGTGGCTGCGGTGTACCACCCCACCCCGGAGCGTGGACCGATGGAGGGCAGGATATTCCAGGCTACGCGCATCGTGCGGTTCATCCGTGTGCTGTGGTGCAACCGGGCCTCTCGGGTCAAGCTGCTGATCTTTTAAATCCGGGTATGAGACGGTGCAATTGATCCGCGATCCATTTGCCTTGCCGGGCCGGATCCAGCGACTTCGCAACCGATTCCTTGGCCCGCAAACCGATTTGTCTGGCCAGCACCGGTTGGGCGCGCACCCAACGCATGAGATTGGCGGCCTCGGCCAGGTCCGGATCCGCCCACTTCCAACCCTTCTGGAAGGGGGGCCGGTCATGTTGGATGGTTGTCATCCCGTGCCGCACCATCAAGGCGGTGTTGGAGTCCAGGAAATCCAGAACACCGGAGTAGGCGGTCGTGATCACGGGTTTGCCAAGCAGGGCCGCCTCGGCCATGGTCAGGCCCAGGCCTTCCGCCCGGTGCAGTGACACATAGCAGTCGGCGGCATCCATAAGGCCCAGCAGTTCGTGGCGGCTCATGGTCCTTTCCACCAGGATGATTCGCGGATCCCCGGCGACCAGCTGCCGTAGTTTTCCCATGTTGTGCGGCTCCACCTGGGGCCGGCTGACCTTGATCACCAGGCGGGCTTCCCGAGTGCGGGGAAACGCGGACTGGAATGCGCGCACCAGGCCGAAAGGGTTCTTCCTTTCCACCGAGCTGGCGGCGTCGAAGACGAAAAGGAAAACGGTTTCGCCGGGCTTTAGACCGTAAATTTCCCGCGGAACCGGTTCAAAGGGCTGGATCCTCAAGGCCTGGGGCATGTCGATCACCGGGACCGGCAGGACTTTCCGCAGTGATTCACCGATGAAGCGGGAAGGCGCCCATATCTCATCAAAAAAGGTGCTGTTTTTGATCCAGGGCTTGGGCACATCCTCCAGTTCCCAAAACCATACCCCCACCCGGCGGACGCCCTTGCGGATTGGCAGGCCGGCCCTCTGGTACAGGGCCTTGGGCTCCCACAGGGGCGGAACCACGAAGACGCTCAAGCCGTGCTCCTCCAGCCCCAAAGTTTCGGGCCGGTGGTGCAGCGCGTCCGACATCGAGTTGGGGACATCGCGCAGGCTGACCGGACAGCCGTGCCGGGCCGCGGAACGCCCCAGTTGGGCAGCGGCTTCGCGCAATCCGCAGGTGCAGTTCCAGTAGGTGAAAAGGTTCAACCCCTGGTCTGCCCCCCAGGAAGGCCCGTCCAAAGGGCCCAGCAGTTTTTCCGCCGCGGAGATCCCCCCCACGGGCCATTTCGGTGGCGACTCCAGCAGGGAACTGTCCAGCAGGGGATAATCCTTGGACAGGTCCGCCACGCATTTGCGCCAGCCCGAAACCGTCCTGGCGTCAGGCCACCGTTCCTGCCAGGCCGGTAGCCGCAACCAAGTTTCCGCCAGGCTGGTGGAATGGTCCTCCAGGGTTTCCAGGGCGAACCACAGGGCCTCTTCCGGAGATACCACTTCCATGTCGCGGTGCCCGGTCCGGATCAGGAATCCCAGGCTGGTCCGTAAGCCGGGAGCCATCATCCCAAGCGGGGCCTTCTCCAAATGCCACGGGTTCACGTCCAGAAATCGCCGGGCGATATCCCCGGGGCGAGATTGGAAAACTTTCCGCAACCCGTCGATCCATGCCAGACGGGTCAGGCCGGCCGGGGGATCTCCCTCCCCCAGCCAAGTGAAATAGGATCCCTCCACCCCGTCACGCAGGGCCCGGGGGTGGGCGTTGAATAGGTTGCGGTCTGTTATCAGCGGTCCCAGGACCGCCCGGACCCATTCCGAGGGGGCCTTCGGGGCCGTGGCGGCCTGCCCGACCAGCGACAATTCCCCTCCCAGGCTCACAATATGGGTCAGCACGCTCCTTGGGTCACTCAGGCTGAGCCAGTTGCCGGACCGGGCCTCACGCCTGGCCTCCAGGGCGATGCGCGCGTGGAGGATGGGATTGAGAATCCGGATTTTCGCTCCCCACAAGGCTTGGAAAAATAGCGACTCCTCGTGGAATCCCAACGCCCGCAACCTCTTTTTCACCGATTCGAACATGCTCTGTTTCCTGTCTCTCTGGTTTGGCAGGCGCGCTCAGGCGGCTATGCGCCGTTTGGTAGTTGAGAGGTCCGATGCTCCAAGTGCGTCCCTTGAGGCGGCGACCTGCCGGAGCACCCTGTGCCCGTACGATTCCATGGAAAGTAATTTGCCTACCTCCAACCGTGCCCGATCGCCCAACCTCTTGGCCAAGGCGGGATGGTCATAGGTCCATTGCAGATGGGAGGCGGCCTGGTCGATGTCCGCCTCCGCCCATTGGCATCCCATCGGGTAATAGGGCAGTTTCTTGGTGATGGGGACCAGTTTGTGGTTCACCACCAGGGCCGTCTGGTCGGACATGAAATCCATGTTGCCCGAATACCCGGTGGCGATGACCGTTTTGCCGTACAGCAGGGCCTCCGCGATGGTGATCCCGTACCCTTCGGACCGGTGCAGGCTGATATAGCAATCGCACATGTCCATGATGCCGTAGGCTTCCGGACGGCTCAGGTGCTCGTCGATGATGATGGCGTTCACGCTGGCCGCGGCCTCGCGCAGGGCCCGCACACCCTCCGGGTCGAAACTCGGGCGGGTGATCTTGAACACCAGTCGGGCGTCGCGCTTTTTGGCCAGCGATCGTCGGAAGGCCTCCACCACCGAAAGCGGGTTCTTGCGCTCGATCACTGAGGCCACGTCGAACATGAACAGCGCAACGAAATCCGATTCCCCCAGACCGTAGCGTGCCCGGTTCACCGGGGCATTGGGCAGGATTTCCGCCCCCGGCAGTACGACATTGACGGTGGCCCGCGGTGCCGCTTTCCGGACCGCTTCCGCCACGAAGCGGGTCGGCGTCCAGATTTCGTCAAAATGGCGGGACTCCCGGGCGTATTTCTGGGGCAAAAGATCCAGTTCCCAGGCCCAATAGCCGATCCTCCAGACTCCAGGCTTACGCGCGAGGCCAGCGCGGGGATAAATACGCCCCGCATTGGCGAAAATGGGCACGCTCAGGATAGTGGTGTCGAAGGTTTCCACGCCCAGATGGTCCGGGCGGGTCGGTTGGTCGTAACGCCAGTCACCGGGCACATCGCGGTGGGCCGTGCGGCCTCCAGCCAGTTTCACGGCGATTCGCAGGTGGCGCTGCACCTCGCCCACGCCCGAGGAATAGGTGCAGTGCCCCAAGACATTAAGCCCGGGGCGCCAAGGCTCACCTTCAGCCTTTTCCGCCCGGACCCGCCGGACCAATTCCGCTACCAGCGGTTCGGTTTGTCCCAGACGTTCCAACTCCGTGAACCAGCCCGGGTTCTCGCCGCCCAATAGCTGTGCGGGAGGAGGTTCCGGCAGTGACAGCAATTCCCACGCGACCAATCTGGCCTGGTCCTCGTTGGGCAAGACCTGATCCAGGCCCAGAGTGCCGTCGGGTAGCAGATTCTGCAGGGAAGGGTGCCTTGATTTCAGGTTCTGGATGAACTTGCCTGCCCCGGCCACGGTCAATCCCAACGGCCAGTGGGTTTGCCACGCGGGCAGGCGGAGCCAGGTGGGGGCTAACCCGAAAGTCGGATCCTCCGATCGCTCCAGAGCGAACCAGATCACATCAGCCAGGTCACACTCGCCCAGATGCCGGACCGCGGTCCCAAGCAGCCAGTATAGGATGCTGTGGCGACCGGCCGGGGTCAGGGCCAGCGGCAGGGTGCGAAGCACCCATTCCTTGTCGTCAATATAACGCAGAACGCGGTCACCGGGCCTCCCGGCAAAAAACAATTCCACCTGGACGGGGCTCACACCCGCCGGTAACGAACCGGCCCTAAGCCATTGGCAAAAGGTGCCCCCGGAGCCCTCAGACAAGGCTTTGGGAAACCGTTTGGCATGGTCGGGGTTTTCCACCAGCTTGGCCAAAATCCAAAGCCCCAGGGCCGTCGTGTTTCCCCCGGCCTTTCCGGAATGGGTCTCGGCTTTGCCCAGAGCCGGCAATCCGTGTTTTCCCAGCAAGGAATCCCATGCGCCCGTCACCCGTACAGGAAATGGCGGCAGGAATTCCTGCAAACGGCCTTTCCGTGCCATGGCGCGACGGCGCAGCGGGTCCACCAGGGCGGTCTTCATCTGCTGAATAGCTGTGAAAATGCCGCTGCCCGGCTTGATCCCCACCTTTTCCAGCGCTCGCCTGGCCTTGTGTAGCATGATTCCCCGGTCTCCATCCGCGAATGTTGTCTGGTCAGGCGGCCAGCCGCGTGAGCTGGCGGGCGACATTGTCCCAGGTGCATGTTTCGGCCAGGTCGCCCCTAGACCACCCGACCGGCTCGGCGGCGCAGGATTGCCAGGCCTCGTCAATCGATTGGATATCCAGCGGGTCGCAAAGGTGCACGCCCGGCCCTACGAATTCAATCATGGAACTGTTGCCCGAGCAGATCACTGGGGTCCCGTGCAATAAGGCGTCCAGGACGGGGAACCCGAAACCTTCATATAGGGACACATAAACGAGGCAGCGCGCCTGCCGGTACAACTCGCAGAGTTTGGCGTCGCTCACCATGCCCGGGAAGGTGACGGTCCGGTTCCCAGTGGCTTTGGGGAGTTTGCCTTGGTCGATCAGCCAACCCGATGGCCCTGCCCAAACCAGTTGGGCGTCAGCCGGAAGATTGGGGCTGGTGAGAAACCAGCGCAGGAAATTTTCAGGGTTTTTGCGGGGCTCGAGGGTGGAAACTGCCAGGAACAGGTTGGGATTTTTCTCCATCGGTTTCATGGAGGCGTGGCCGTGCACGCACTGGCTGGGCCCAAGGTGGGCCCAATGGACCCGCTCCTTGGGCAGGCCGCAAAGCCAGACCATGTCCCGCATCGTGCACCTGGAAATGGCCAGGGCGTGGTCGTCCAAAGGCACCATGGTGGTGGCCAGCTCGTAAAAGTCGCGCCGTGTCTGCCCCTTGTGGGTTTGGGGGGTCAACAGGGCGGTCAGATCGTAATAAACCGAGACTTCCCGGGCGAACCGTTTCTTTCGTGAGCGCCGGAACGTGTAGATGCCGCCGCTCCGCGCCGCGGCCACCGGATCGAAATGCTGGGTCGGCAGTGCAAGGACCCGGTCTCGCCAGGTGGTGATGTCTAACCCGGCCTCAGGGACATTGTGCGGTCCCAGATGGATCACCAGGCCCCCATGGAGTGTCTCGATCTGCCGCATCACGCGCAGATCATCCCGGGTGACCATGCTGAACAAGGCGATGGTCTGCCGGCGGGCGAGGCTTTCAATGATCCGGGCGACACAGCGCCCCACCCCTGTCAGCCTGACCTGGGACAGGGAGGTGGCGTCCACATGCAGAATCGGACTGCTCAAGTCTTCAACAACCTCCGGTCTTTCAGGCGGCCTTTGCTTCCAGCGTCGCCGCCACATTTTCCCAGGTGCACGCCTGCTTCAGGTCATCTCTGCTCCAACCCGCCGGTTCCGCGACGCAGCCAAGCCAGGCCTCGTCCATCGAATCCAGGCTCAGCGGGTCGCAAAAATGCGTTCCGGGACCATTGAATTCGACCATTGAGCTGTTGCCCGAGCAAATGACCGGGGTTCCGTGTAGAAGTGCGTCCAAAACCGGAAAACCGAATCCCTCGTAGAGCGACACGTAGAGCAGGCACCGGGCCTGGCGGTACAGTTCGCACAACTTGGCGTCGCTGACCATTCCGGCAAAGGTGACTGTCCTGCGGCCCCTGGCTTTCGGAAGGGTACTTTGATCGATCAACCAACCCGACGGGCCGGCCCAGACAAGCCGGGCATCATCCGGAAGATGACGGCTGGTGAGAAACCAGCGCAGCAGGTTTTCCGGGTTTTTTCGCGGCTCCAGGGTGGATACGGATAAAAACAGGTCGGGATCCCTTTGGACCGTGTCCGATGACGCGTGTTCCCGCACACACTGGCTCGGTCCCAAGTGGGCCCAACTCACTCGTGAAGGTTCCAGACCGCACAGCCAGATCAGGTCCCGCCGGGTGTTTTGGGAATTGGCGACCGCATGGTCATCCAGGCCCGCGGTTTTCACCACCAAATCCTGGGTGGATTGACGGACATGGCCTTGGTGGGTGGCGGGAACCACGCACCCGGTCAGATCGTGGTAAAGCGAAACCTCCCGGGCGAAATGTCGCTGCTTCGCCCGGTGGAAGGTGTAAATAGCCGGACTTTTTTCGGCTTGGGCGTGGTTGAAGTGGGCCTTGGGCAGCCCGAAAACCGCGTCCCGCCAGGAGCCCACATCCTGGTTGGAAGACGGAAGGTTATCCGGCCCGAGCCGGATCACGGCCCCATGGTGCAGGGATTCGCGATGCCCGGCGCGGATCAGGTTTTCCCGATGGGCCATGCTGAAGAGTTGGACAGGGCGTTTTTTCGCCAGGCATTCCACCACGCGGGCAACGCACCGACCGACGCCCGTCAATTTCACCTGGGCAAGTGAGGTGGCATCCACATGTAAAATGGGCGAGGTGCTCACCGGAGGCGTGACCTCCCCGCATTACCTTCCCGGGTAATACCGGAATCTGAGGCCCCGTCCCGGTCAAGCATGGTTACGCCGCCACCTGTCCATGGATCCCTTGACTGGCCAGCGACCCCAGGAAATGGCCCAAACGTTGGGCAACCTGTCCACTTCCCGGATTATTGGCAGGTGTCCCACGGTGACCCGATTGGGTCTGTTCCACGGCGTTGCACACCGCCCGGCTGAGGGACTCCACGCGCGGATGGGGGCGCAGGGATTCCAACACTTTGTCCCCCACGCCCTCAAAGGCGCATGGGACCATCGTGGTGGCCACTTGATGACCGGGAAAAACGACGTCCCCGTCGTGCAGGCAAGAGGCATCCGTGCCAATGATGCCAATTCCGGATCGCTTGAGGCTGCCTGCCCACAGGGCCGAATCCAGATCGGTTTCCCAGGTGATCGCCCAGTCCACCCGCGGAAGGCAATCGCCGGGTTCCGCGGCTTGGCTTTCCGATTGAGCCAAGAGGGCGCCATTCCAGGCGGGCAAACGTTCAGCGACCTTTGCCAGGGAATTGAGGCGCTGTTGCCACCTCCCGTCCCGATCAGGCATGCGCACCACCAAGGCCACATCCTCGGTACCGGATAATCCCTGAGCGCAGGCAGACAACACCCGTACCCCCGCCCAATGGTCCTTCAGGGGATCCCAGCGCAGCAGGATCACACAAGACGGGTTGTCCATCGGGGCTGGATTCAACCAAACCGGTGGGGCGGGTTTTTTGAACTGCTTGCGAACCCATTTCCAGCTTCCCAGCATGGATTGGTTCAGCCAGCCCGGCATCCTTTCCTTGATTTGGTGGTGATAGGTTTTTCTGGCCCAAAAATACGTTTTTTTCGTGACTCCCCGGGGAATATGGGCCCCTTCCTGCCATAGTTCTTGGACATCGGGTGGCCCGCCGGGGCCCAGGGGCAACCGATGGGCAACGAATCCGTTCGCGGCGGAGAGGGATGTCGCCAGTGGATTGACCTCCCTGGTCAACGGCATCAGGAAGGTTTGGCCATGGAATCCACCATCAGCCCAGGCGTCACGGGTCAGTGGGGATGCCGCCAACAATCCCTGCACGTAGGGGAGAGTCAGACTCCAGTTCCACCGCACATCCTGGAATAGCGGTCGACTGGGAACCTTGGCCTGGTCCCAATGGCTGGCCGTAATCAGCGGCGCGTCCGGCCACGGATACACCTGGTGCGGAGGACGGAATTGGATGACCACCGGTTTTTTGCCCTGTCGGCGAGCCCGCGTGATGTGGTGTGGAAGGCTCGATTCAGGCTGATCCAGCTCGGTGGTGGTGGCCACTTGGCGGAGGATCGGGCTCCAGTTGGTCCATAATTGCTGGTGCCAACGGGCCAAGCCGGGCATGGGCCCGGCATCGGCGTCCTCTCGGACGGGCGGCACCAGAAGCAGGTGCAAATCTTCAGTGGGTGTGAGACGCCCATCCATGGGCTGAACTCCTTCCATCCTTGGAGGAACGCACATCATGCGGCCTGACCCCCGCGGAGGTCAAGCGTGCAGGTTTCCTATGGCTAGGTTGTCTTGGGAATTCAAGACAACTTCTTGCCAAGAATAGGACTGAGCTGGCCGAGGATTTTGCGCAGCTTGGTGAATGTGGGGAAATCAATGGTCTGCATTCCATCCGAGGCGGCCTTGTCCGGATGGGGATGGATTTCCAAAAGCAGGCCGTCAGCCCCGGCAGCCAGGGAGGCCATGGCCATGGCGGGCACGTAAGCCCGTTTTCCGGTCCCGTGACTCGGGTCAATCAGCACGGGCAGGTGGCAGGTAGCCTGCAATGGCGGGACAACGGATAGGTCCAGCGTGTTTCGACTATGGTCATTGAAGGTCCGAACCCCGCGTTCGCACAACACCACCTGGCGGTTGCCACCCGCCAAAATATATTCAGCCGCCATCAGCCACTCTTCCAGCGTCGCGGACATGCCCCGCTTCAGGAGCACCGGCTTGTTCATTTTGCCCACCCGGCGAAGCAGGGAGTAGTTTTGCATGTTCCGGGTACCGATTTGGATGATGTCTGCGGCATCTTCCACCGCCTCGGCTTCTTCAGTGTCCATCAGTTCCGTGACGATGCCAATGCCGGTTTTGGCCCGGACTTTTTTGAGAATTTCCAATCCCTCCCGCCCCATTCCCTGAAACGAGTAGGGGCTGGTCCTAGGCTTGAAGGCTCCGGCCCGCAGCAGGTGGACACCCTCGCTTTTCAAAAATTCCGCAATTTCCAGCGTCTGCGCCTCGCTTTCCACGGAGCAGGGGCCGGCTATCAGGGTGAAATTCCCACCGCCAATGATCGTCTGCGGGGCTTTCACCACGGTGTTGTCCGGGTGCATTTCCCGGCTGGCCAGTTTGTAGGGTCGGGTCACCCGCACCAATTCCAGCACGCCTTCCATCGAGGCCAGACGGTCAGGGTCCACCGCGGTGATGTTGCCGGTGATCCCGATGGCGGTCCTGGTGCTTCCGGGTAGGGGGTGCGCTTGCAATCCCATGCTTTCAATAGCTTTCGCTACAGCATCAATGTTTGTCTGCGAGGCATTTAAATGCATGACCACGAGCATTGGATTCAGTCCTTTGTCGGAAATTGCAAAGACTTCCGTAAATTCCATCAACCCTGCCAATTGCCAGAACACTGGCATCAAGGTAGCAAGAAAGGGTGAAGAGGTGGTGGGATTGGGTGGACTGCCAAAAGGCACCCAGCCCACCCACCGAAGGCCCAAGGCAAGGATGAAGCCATGGCCGGTTCCCTGATCGTTACGCAATTCTTGGCGGTTTGGGCAATCCTGGGCCAGTTTTCCCAGGCATCTGCAGCCGAAAATGTCCAATTGCGGCGAAATCCTTTGGCATTCCTTCAGGACGGGAATATCCGGGTCATCCAGTCGGCCGTGGATTGGCCTTCACGCCGGGCCTCCATCTTGCAAGGCATGGAAGCGGTGATGGGCCCCTTCCCCGAAACGGCCAAAAGGGGCGATTTGCGGTTCAAGAGATTGGATCAACCGGTCAAAGTTTCGCGCCATACCCGCCAAAAGGTCAGCTTCGAGCCAACGCCCGGCACCGTCGTCAAAGCGTGGTTGTTGGTTCCCCAAAATTCTGGGGGAATGCCCGGAACCGCCAAATTTCCTGCCATGCTGTGCCTCCACCAAACCATTTCCATCGGCAAGGACGAGCCGGTTGGCCTCGGCCCAACGCACTCCAAGCGGCAGGCTTTTGATTTGGCTGATCGGGGTTTTGTTTGCCTGGCACCCGATTACCCCAGTTTTGGTGAATATCCTTGCGATTTCAAAGACCCCGCCTGGAAATCGGGAAGCATGCTGGCGATCTGGAATAACAGCCGTGCCGTGGACCTGCTCTGCTCGCTGCCGGAAGTGGACCCGGAAAGGATCGGCGCGATCGGCCACAGCCTGGGTGGGCACAACTCTCTGTTCACGGCGGTGTTTGAGCCACGCCTCCGTGTGGCGGTGACCAGTTGCGGTTTCACCGCATTTCCAAGGTATATGAAGGGCAACCTTACCGGCTGGACTTCCAGCCGCTACATGCCACGCATCAGTGTCGTGTACGGCAACGATCCCGGGAGGATGCCCTTTGATTTTCCCGAGGTGCTCGCCGCGATCGCACCACGGGCGGTCTTCATCAGCGCCCCCAGCCGTGACGACAATTTTGACCCACAGGGAGTGAGTGATTCCGTGGCTGCGGCCGCCGGGGTCTTCCGGCTCCTTGGGGTTCCAGACAGGCTCCAATTGAGGGTCCCGGAGGGGGGCCACGACTTCCAGGAGGAAACGCGCCTGGAAGCGTATGATTACATCGCCAAGGTGCTGGTCGACCAAACCGCTATCAGGCCGCCTGCCACTCGGGGGAATTAACACATGACCGACTCGGCCCGCGCGGATTTCGTCCGTGAAAAACCGGATACCCACTCCAAGGCCTTGCGCATCAATCTGGACCACCGCCGGTACGGCACGTTTGCCGAGATCGGCGCGGGACAGGAGGTGGTCCGCTGGTTTTTCCGGGTGGGGGGCGCCGCGGGCACGGTTGCCAAGAGCATGTCCGCCTACGACATGACGGTCTCCGACGCCATCTACGGCCCGTGCGAGCGTTATGTCAGCCGCCCCCGCCTCGAGGCCATGCTGGAGCACGAACAGAAGCTCAACATCGACCGCCTCATGGACAAGCGGGGTGACACCACCGCCTTTTTCACTTTTGCGGACACCGTCTCGGCCAAAAGCTACAAGGGGGGCAACCGCGAGTGCCACGGCTGGCTGGGCGTGCGTTACCAGCTTTATCCGCGCGACCAGGACAGCGAGATCATCATCCATATCCGCCTGCTGGATACTGAAAACCTGCTCCAGCAGGAGGCCCTCGGTATTGTCGGTGTCAACCTGCTGTACGGCGCCTTTTACCACCACCACGAGCCGGATGTGCTGGTCGAATCGCTTCTCGACAACCTCAGCACCAGCCGCATCGAGATCGACATGATCGAATTCTCGGGCATCGGCTTCCGCATGGTGGACAACCGGGTGATGAGCCTCAAGCTGGTCCAGCTCGGGCTCAGCAAGGCCGCCATGTTCGACGCGGGCGGCAAGGTTCTGCAGCCTTCCGAGTTCTTCTACAAGAAGAACATCCTGGTCGAGCGCGGCAGTTTTCGTCCGGTCACCCATGTCAACCTGGACATGCTGCGGTGCGCCCGTGAGAAGTTTGCCGCGGAGTTGCCGCCCGAGGAGCGCGACCATATCGTCAGCGTCACCGAGTTGACGATGAGCAACCTCCAGCAAACCAACTCCAACTCCAGCTACTCCGATTTTCTCGCCCGCGCGGACATCCTCGCCGCGTGCGGCATGACCACCCTCATCAGCGATTACTTCGAATACTACCGCCTGGCCGCTTTCCTCACCCAGTATTCCTCCAAGCGGGTCGCCTTGGCGATGGGTATTCCCAGTCTCAGGGACTTGTTTGATCCCAAATATTACGGGAATCTGGATGGCGGCATCCTCGAGGCCTTCGGGCGGCTTTTCAAGTTCGACCTCAAGTTGTACATCTACCCCTTCCTTGACCGCGAGGACGGGTCCTTGGTCACGCTGGAAAATTTCCGCGTCGACCACGAGCTCCGCAACCTTTTCAAATACTTGATGGATCGCGGCGTGATGATCCCCCTCGACAATTACAAGGAAGAGTACCTGCACATCTTCTCCCGTGAGGTCCTGCAACTCATCGCCAAGGGGAGCCGCACCTGGGAAGACATGGTCCCGCCTCCCGTGGCCAAGCTGATCAGGGAACGCGGATTGCTCGGGTGTCAGAAAACCCAGTCCCAATGATCCGGGCGCACAGCATTTTTTGCCAGGAGATGGAAATGACGCGCAATTGGGTACCGAGCCTTGCCTTGCTCTTGATGTCATTTGCAAGCTTGTCCGCAGAGGAGCCAGGCGCTCTCCCCTCGGAAGGCAAATTTTCCTTCAACCCTTCCGCGTCGGAGGACCGCGTTCCCGCCGCTTACCGCATGGAGGCGGCCGATTTCGCCTACAAGGCCAAGCGGCTTCACGCGGTGGAAGGCGCTTACACGGTTTATTCCCTGCAGTTTCAATCACCCGTGAAATCCCCTTTTCCGGAAAACAACACGGTGCACGCCCGGTATTACCTGCCGGATGGGAAAGGACCTTTCCCAACAACGGTGGTTCTGGACATTCTGGCCGGCAGTGAGACCATTCCCCGGATGATGTGCGACCATCTGGCTCGCAAGGGGGTGGCCTCATTGCATGTTCAGTTGCCGTACTACGGCCCGAGAAAGCCTAAAAATGCCAAGGTCAAACTGCTCTCGACCAATCTGCTAGTCACCTTGCCGGCGATACGTCAGGCTGTTTTGGATTTGCGGGTCACCAACGCCTGGCTCCGTACCCGGCCCGAGGTGGATGCCTCCCGGTTGGGGATTTCCGGGACAAGCCTTGGCAGCTTGGTCTCCGCCCTGACCGCCGCGATGGAAGACCGTTACCGCAAGGTGGTTATCTTGCTCGGTGGGGGAGGGTTTGTGGATGCCTACTACACCCACCCTCAGGCCCGTGACGCTGTCAAGACTTTCGAGGCTTCCGGTGGCACCAGGGATTTCGCCCGTTACCTTTTCGCCCCTTATGATCCCATCACATGGGCGGCCCGGTTGGCCGGACGGGATGTCCTGATCATGGCTGGCAAGCAGGATGAGGTCATCTTCCCGGAAATGACTGAAAAATTGTGGGAAAAGGCCGGAAAGCCTGAAATTGTCTGGTTTGACTGCACCCATCTGGGCGCGGTGCGTTTTCTCCCCGATGCCTTAAACCGCATCTCATCCCACATGGTTAAACCTTGCCACCCCAAGGTTGAGATGAAGTAAGCTGATAGGGGGGCAATAGTCCCAATGGCGGTCAGGATCGATCGCCGGAAGAACAGGGAGAGGATTCCCATGCGCCGTTGGAACAGAAAAATAGTGGCCTGGCTGGGAGTTGGCCTCCTGTTCGTCGCAGGGTGGGCCAATGCCCAGGAAGCCCCATTGTCTTCCACTGCCAATCCGATGGATCGCGTGGTCGCCTTGCGCCTGGAGGGGGATGTTCTCCTGCGTCAGGCCCTGGACTCCATCGGCGAATCGGTCGGCCTCAAGTTCACACTCGATACCCGGGTTCTGGCGGGATGGTTGGCTGAGGGAGAGGAACCCCGGTTCTCGGCCCCCACCGGGCGTCGCAAGGTCTCCGAACACCTGGAAAGGCTTCTGGGACCCGAAGGCCTGGTTGCCGTCTATCTGGACGGGACTTGGCTGGTCACCGCCGAGGACCGCGCATTCCTCTTGCAGATGCGCCAGAAGGTCGATCTGGATTGGAAGGACCGGAGCCTCGAGAAGTGCCTCGAGGAACTGGCGGAGTCCAAAAAGATCAATTTGGTGGTCGATCCCCGGAAGATAGGGGTGGGCCGTGCCCCGGTCACGCTTCGATTGCGGGGAGCGACCTTGGAGGCCGCCCTGCGCCTGGCAGCCGAAATGGCGGGTCTCACCCCCGTTCCCGTCGGCAATGTGGTCTTTTTCACCACTCCGGATTCCGCCCGTTCCCTTCGCGGCGGCGACCTGACGGGGCCTGGCGGCGGCGACCTGATTCCCGCCGGCCTGTTTGAGAAGGAGGGGTTTATCGGGCCGGCACCAGCCCTTCCTCCACTGAAACCTGTGCCGGATATCCGGCCCTTGCCCAATCCCGGTCCGGCGGCTCCCCCGCCGGGTGTCCCTCCCATGGGAGCCGGGCCTGGTCCAGGCGCCGCTCCTTTCCTCCGAGATGGTGAGGGCAGATGATCTCGGTTGTTGTCCCGGTCAAGGACGAGGTGGCCACATTGCCGGAGTTGGTGAACCGGACGATTCGGGCCGGTGAACAATGCGGCCGGCCCCTCGAAATCATTTTGGTAGATGATGGCAGTACCGATGGTTCCTGGGCGGAAATCCGGAAACTGGCTGCAGGCCATCCGGCGGTTTCCGGCCTGAGGCTTCGTCGCAATTTCGGCAAGGCCGCGGCCCTGATGGCTGGGTTTCACGCGTCCAGGGGTGAACTGATTCTCACCCTCGATGCGGATTTGCAGGATGATCCGGCCGAGTTGCCCGCCATGGTGGCTCACCTGGAGCAAGGGGGGGCAAATGGGGAGCCTCTCGACCTCGTGTGCGGCTGGAAAAAGAAGCGAAACGACCCTTGGCACAAAGTCTTCCCCAGCAGGGTTTTCAACTGGATGATCGGCACCCTGACGGGCGTCCGGCTGCATGACCACAACACCGGTCTGAAACTGTACCGTTCCGAAATCTTCAAGGAGGTTCGGATTTACGGGGAATTGCACCGGTTTGTGCCGGTTTTGGCTGCGGCCCGGGGCTTTCGTGTCGGGGAAATTCCCGTGACGCATCACCCCCGCCGTTTCGGTCAATCCAAGTACGGGGTGATGCGTTTTCTCAAGGGATTCCTAGACCTGTTGACTGTCAGCTTCCTCACGGGCTTTGGAAACCGGCCCAAGCACCTGCTGGGTGCCATCGGGTTGGCATCCATCCTGTTCGGGGGCTTGGCTTTGGCCTGGCTGTCCACAGTCTGGTGCATCCGCCTGGCGGATCCGGAATTTGGGGAGCCCCTCCATCGCCGGCCCCTGTTGATCGTTTCGCTGGGGGCGCTGCTGTTCGGGGTGCAGATGCTGTCCCTGGGCTGGATTGCTGAGCTCATTCTGTCGGTCCGGTCCAATGATTCCCTGCCTTATTCCATCGCGGCCAGGACCGGCGAAAAACCGGGGGAATGAACCTAATCTGGAACCGGTGGACTGTGGCCCGTTTTTGTCCCGTCCGCTAAGATGACTCTTCGGAAAAACCCGCCGTCAAACGGATCCTTAGGGTGGGGGATGAGATCCCCCGGCCTTATCTTTTGGAACCAAGGTGTCGCTCGCCATGCAAGAACGTAAGAGTCTCATGACAACCGGCGGTCCCGGCCGCGCCCCCAACCGCGCCATGCTTCGCGCCGTCGGTTTTGTCGAGGAGGATTTCAACCGTCCCGTGGTGGGCGTCGCCAGCCTTTTCTCCGACATCACACCCTGCAACGCCCACTTGGACCGCCTGGCCCGCAAGGCGATCGAGGGCATTCGTACCGGTGGTGGTGTTCCCCAGATCTACGGGGCGCCCACCGCGTCCGATGGCATCATGATGGGCCATCAGGGCATGCGGTACTCCCTGGTCAGTCGGGAGGTTATCGCTGATTCCATCGAGGTGGTTTCCGCCGGCATGAACCACGATGCCGTTGTGGCCATCGGTGGTTGCGACAAAAACATGCCGGGCTGCCTAATGGCTCTCGCGCGCCTCAATGTTCCCGGGGTCTTTGTATACGGTGGCAGCATCATGCCAGGCGTGGGCGAGCACGGCGAAGACCTTGATATCGTCTCCATTTTCGAGGCCGTCGGTCGCGAGCAGGCAGGCAAGCTCGATGCCAAAGGCGTCCACAAGATCGAGTGCGAGTCCTGCCCCGGTGCCGGCTCCTGCGGCGGCATGTACACCGCCAACACCATGTCCAGCGCCATCGAGGCGATGGGCATGTCCCTGCCTTACGATGCCAGCTACCCCGCGGTCACCGCCGCCAAGGAGCGCGAAACTTTCCAGGCGGGCATCGCCGCGGTCAACCTCGTCCAGGCGGGCATCAAGCCCCGCGATATCATCACCCGCAAGTCGATTGAGAACGCCTACACCCTGGTTCTCGCGCTCGGTGGTTCCACCAACGCCGTCCTGCACCTGATGGCCATCGCTCGCGAGGCCGAGGTGGAATGGAACCTGGCTGATTTCGAGCGCCTTGGAGCTAAAATTCCCCACCTGGCTGACCTGAAGCCAGGCGGTCGCTACGTGATGTTCGACCTGCACAAGGTCGGCGGCACTCCCGCCGTGCTGAGGGCGCTGCTGGACAAGGGCCTGCTGCACGGTGATTGCATCACCGTCACCGGCAAGACGCTGGCCGAGAATCTCAAGGATGTCCAGAGCATCTACTCGCGAAAGCAGGATGTGGTTCGGACCTTCGAGAAGCCGATGCATGACACCGGTCACATCGTGGTCCTCCACGGCAACCTGGCCCCCGATGGCGCGGTCGCCAAGGTGGCCGGCCTGAAGAAGCGATGCATAACCGGCCCCGCCAGGGTGTTCGATGGCGAGGAGGCCTGCGCCAAGGCCATTGCCGAGAGGAAAATCAAGGACGGCGATGTCGTTGTCATCCGGGGGGAAGGCCCCGTGGGTGGTCCAGGCATGCGCGAGATGCTGGCCGTCACCGCGGCGCTGGTCGGCCAGGGTCTGGGGGAAAGCGTGGGCCTCATCACCGATGGCCGCTTCTCCGGTGGCACACACGGCCTGGTGGTGGGCCATGTTTCACCCGAGGCATACAAGGGTGGTCCCATCGGCGTGATCCGCGATGGCGATTCCATCACCATCGATGCCGACAAGAAGTCGCTTACCCTTCATGTGGATGAGGCCGAATTGAAAAAGCGCCTTGCAGCCTGGAAGCAGCCTCCCCTCAAGGCCACCCGCGGGGTGTTGCTGAAATACGCCAACACGGTCAAATCCGCCTCCGAGGGGGCCATCACCTACTGATCGCCCCCGCTTCGGCGCTTCGGAAACATTAGGTGCGTGCGGCGGGGCCTCCAGACGGGGCTCCGCCGCGCCCTTGCAGGCAACGGGAACAGTCACAACTAGCCGGATTGGGAACACCATGAGCGACCAGTACATTTGCACGATCGAGAGTCTGAACAAGGTCGTCAATCGTAAGGAGATCCTCAAGGACATCTGGCTGTCCTTCTACCCCGGGGCCAAAATCGGCGTGATCGGCGGTAACGGCGCCGGAAAAAGTACCCTCATCCGCATCATGGCCCAGGTGGACAAGGATTATGTGGGCACCTGCCGCCCGGCTCCGAACATCCGTATCGGGTATGTGCCGCAGGAACCTCGGCTGGATGAATCCACAGATGTGAAGGGTAACCTCGAGTCAGCCGTGGCTCACATCCGTGCCCTGCTCAACCGCGAGCAGGAGATCGGCGAGAAGATGGCGGAAGCCTCGCCCGAAGAGATGGACAAGTTGATGGAGGAACTGAACAACGTTCAGGACAAGATCAACGCTTGCGATGCCTACAACCTGGACCGGAAGCTTGAGATCGCCATGGATGCGATGCGCCTGCCACCGGCCGATGCGAAGCCGACCCAGTTGTCCGGCGGCGAGCGTCGCCGCGTCGCACTATGCAAGGTCCTGCTTGAACAGCCTGACATGCTGCTGCTGGACGAGCCCACCAACCACCTGGATGCCGAAAGCGTCAGTTGGCTGGAAATGCACCTGAAGGATTTTCTCGGCACCGTGGTTTCCGTGACCCACGACCGTTACTTCCTGGACAATGTCGCCGACTGGATCCTGGAAATGGAGCGTGGTGTGGGCCACCCGTTCAAGGGCAATTACACCTCCTGGCTCGAGCAGAAGCAGGAACGCCTGCGCCGGGAGGAGAAGGCCGAAAGTGCCCGCCAGAAACAGCTCAAGCGTGAATTGGAATGGGCCCGCACCTCCCCCAAGGGCCGCCTCGCCAAAAACAAGGCGCGCCTGGCGGCCTACGAGCAGCTTGCCGCCCAGGAGTACGAGGAGCGCGAGGACGAGCTGATTCTCCAGATCCCTCCCGGGCCCCACTTGGGTGATTTGGTCGTCCGTGCCGAGGGGGTCCGAAAGGCCTTTGGCGACCATGTCCTTTTCGAGGATCTCAACTTCAACCTGCCCAAGGGCGGTATCGTCGGCGTCATCGGGCCCAACGGTGCCGGCAAAACCACGCTCTTCCGCATGATGGTGGGCGAGGAAAAGCCTGATGCCGGCACCCTGCGGGTGGGCGATTCGGTCATGCTCAGTTATGTCGACCAGAACCGGGACAGCCTGTCCCCCGAAAAGACCGTTTTCGAGGAAATCACAGGAGGCACCGACACCCTGCTGCTGGGCAAGCGCAAGGTCCCCTCAAGGGGATATGTCTCGCGGTTCAATTTCAAGGGTACGGACCAGCAACGGAAGGTGGGTGAGCTGTCAGGCGGTGAGCGTAACCGCGTGCACTTGGCCAAGTTGCTGCGCCGTGGCGGCAATTTGCTGCTGTTGGACGAGCCCACCAACGATTTGGATGTTGATACCCTGCGCGCCCTGGAGGAGGCCCTCACCAATTTTGGCGGGTGCGCTGTGGTCATCACCCACGATCGCTGGTTCCTGGATCGCATCGCCACCCACATTCTCGCCTTCGAGGGAGACGGAAAAGTGGTCTGGCATGATGGCAACTTCCAAAGTTATGAGGAATTGCGCCGTCAGCGCCAGGGAGACTCGGGCGAACAGCAGAAGTTCAGGCACAGGAAGCTCACCTGATTCCACGAACCCGGTCTCCGGGAAAGGACCGCATGCTCGAGCTGGTAGGGGCCGTCAAGCATTACCGCCAGGGAAACCGCGTCATCGAGGCGGTCCGTGGTGTCGACATGCGTGTCGAATCAGGTGAGTTTGTCGGTATCATGGGGCCCAGCGGCTCCGGTAAATCGACCTTGATGCACCTCATGGGCGGGTTGGATACCCCCACCTCCGGGTCTGCCCTTTTCGAGGGTCGGGACCTGACCGCCATGTCCGATTCCGAGCGCACCATTCTCCGTCGAACCCGTTTGGGGGTGATTTTCCAGTTCTTCAATCTCCTGCCCACCCTCACAGCCGAGGAGAATGTGGCCCTGCCGCTGCTGTTGCGCGGGGAGCGGCGGGCCCCGTCTCTCAAGGCTGCGTCTGCTGTTTTGGAGCGAGTGAACCTGGGCAAGAGGGGCCGTCACCTCCCCGAGGAAATGTCCGGCGGGGAGATGCAGCGGGTCGCCATCGCCAGGGCCTTGGTCCTGAAGCCCGCCGCCGTTCTCTGCGACGAGCCCACGGGGAATCTGGATTCCGAAAATACTGCCCAGATACTGGACCTGTTGGGGGATCTCCCCAAGTGTGAGCGTTGCGCGGTGGTCATGGTCACCCATGATGCCGCCGCGGGTTCCAGGACTGACCGCCTGGTCCGGATTCGCGATGGGAAAATCGCCGGGGAAGAATTCCCCCGCAGGCAAACGGTCGGGGCCTGAACATGCTTCCCGTTGCCCGAATGTTGGTTCCGGCCCAGTTTTCCAAGCAACCCGGCCGGACCATCCTGATCATCCTGTCCATCGCGTTGGGGGTTGCCACCCTCGTGGCGACCCAGTCCTTGAAACGCGGGATCACCCAAGGGAAAAAAGACCCCTTCGCCCGCGGAGATTTGCTGGTTCTCAACGGCCGGGCCGGGGTTCCTGTGGCCTTGGCGGATGAACTTGCCCAAACCGGGATTCCGGGTGTGGCGGGTGTTCACGCCTTGGTTATTGGCAGGGCCTTGGTGGAGACGGAAGGCAATCCCACCCGTCCGGTTTTTGTGGTGGGGTGGTCCCGCGGCAATTCGGGGGGCCAAGTTGTCCCCGATCTTGCCAACCTCCGCAAACAGGTGGAGGAGCAGGGCCTTTCCCTCGAGGTTGCCACCAGCCTGAACCCCCTGTTGCTGCTTTCCAAAACCCCGGTGGTTGCCGGGCAGGACTTGCGGCTCCTGGGCAAACCGTTCACCATGCGGGCCGGCGCAGGGAAACTGGAATGCCTGGCGGCCGGGGCCATCCGGCCAAATTCCCAGGGCGGCGATAGCAGGCTTGCTCCGGTCCTGGGGCAGGTGGTCGCCATGGGAGCGATCCAGGCCGGCGGTCTGATTTATCCGGAACGCCCCGGCACCGTTTCCAGGCTTGATCTAGTGCTCGACCCCGGAATCGATCGGGAAAAGGTTCGGGCTGCGGTGGCTCAAAAGCTGGGCGATCGGGCCGAGGTGCACACGGTTGAGGAGGAGGAAAGCCTGGTCGGTGATGTCACCAGCGGACTCGAACTCGGGTTCCAGGTGGGTGGCCTTGGCTCGCTCATTGTCGGACTTTTCCTGGTTTACAATGTGATGTCCGTGGGGGTGGAGGAGCGCCGCCGTTTCATCGGAATCCTAAGGTGCGCCGGTGGGACCCGCGGCCAGGTGGCCGGATTGTTCCTGCAGGAGGCCGCCTGCCTGGGGCTGGCGGGAAGTCTGCTTGGAATTCCCCTCGGATTGGGGATCGCCCGCCTGGTGGTCGGCCCGATGGGCAATGCCTTGGAGGAAGTGCTCGGCCGCCCGACCGGAGAAGCGGCCATTAATCTTGGATGGTCAAACGCCCTCTTGGCCGTGACCGCCGGGGTTCTGACAGCTTTGGTTGCAGCCCTGATACCTGCTTGTCGAGCCTCTTTGGAGGCCCCCGCTGGCGTGGTCCGCCAGTCCGGTGCCGGGGGTTCCCGTTACTGGCTCCGGTCCTCCTTGCCCATCCTGATGCTGGTAGCGGGTTTGGCCCTCACCGCCTGGTGCATGGTCGAATTCAGACACCAGTTGCCCAATCGGCTTGGGGCTTTTGGGGGGCTGGCCGTCCTTTTGGTGGCCTGTCTGTTGGCGGCTCCTCTTGTGGCCAGTTTGGTGGGGCGTGCCAGCCAATCACTCACAGAATTCATCCCGGGAGTGGGTCTGCGCTTGGCGGCGGACAATCTGGTCCGGTCCGGGCAAAGGACCGGCTTGGTGATCGCGGCCCTGGGTGCCACAGGCGCCTTGGTCGTGCAAACCGCCGGGTTTTTGTACACCACGGAGACATCGGTCTTTTCGTGGGTCCGCGACAAGGTCGGTGCCGATTTGCTGGTCACTTGCGGGAGCGGTTTCACCAGCTATGTCTCCTCGGTCACCATGCCTGAAACCATGCCGGCCCGGGTGGCGGAACAATGCGGGCCTGATCTCCGCGCCTGGATGGCGGTCCGTCTGGGCAGGGTGGATCTGGACGGAGTGATCACCTACCTGTTGGGTGTCAACATGGACGGGGTGGACAACCCCGCCGATGTGCCGTTGGAAATCGTCCACAAGGCCAACCAAAACATGGAGGCATTTCGGAACGGCGGTGTTTTTGTTTCGGAGAATTTTCTGGGCAGGCACCGGAAAAAAGTGGGCGACGAATTGCGAATTCCCACGGCCCGGGGCGAGGCGACCCTGAAAATATTGGGCTCCGTGGTGGATTACACCTGGAAGGATGGCACTCTGCTTGTTCACCGCGATTGGCACCTGCGCCATTTTGGCGACCGCGGCTACGACATCATCGATGTGTGGTTGAAAAAAGGGGCCGATGTGATGGCGGTCCGCAAACGCCTGGAAAATTCCCTGGGCAAATCCGATGCCCTGTTCATCATTGACAGCCCCACCATGCTGGATGAAATCCGCTCGCAGTTGACTAAGGTGAACCAGCTTGCCTACGCCCAGCAGTCCATCCTGGGGTTGGTAGCTTTGCTGGGGGTGGTGAGCGCCCTGTTCATTTCGGTCCTCCAGCGGAAGCGGCAATTGGGGCTCCTCAGAGCCGTGGGTGCCACACGCTCCCAGGTGCTCTGGACTGTCACGGCTGAGGCGCTCTTGATGGGTTTTGCGGGCAGTCTTCTGGGCCTGGTGGCGGGAATTCTGCTGGAATGGTATGCCTTGGACATCATGCTCTGGGATGAGGCCGGATTCCGTTTCCCGGTACTGATCCCCTGGGGTGAGTGTTTGATGGTTCTGGGGGCGGGCACCCTGTTGGCGGCCATTGTCGGCCTTTGGCCGGCCTACATGGCCACCTTGCTGGACATTCCCGAGGCGGTTGCCCAGGAGTGACCGGGTGAGGTTGCGTTCACCCTACCGATGGAATCAGATTCCGGGTTCTATCGGCTCGTCTTCATCCGTTTCCCCCTCAAGGACCGGTCTGGGGACACGGGTTTTTTCTTCCACAGGTTTTCCGTTGCGTTGGCGACCCAGGTGGGTGGCCGCCAGGTCCTCCAGTAGCGGATTCAGGATGATGGCTGCCCCGGCCAGGGCCGCCCAGGCGGAATCCTCATCCGGGTTTGGATGGGGTTCAGGAGCCAGTGGCAGGGAAGTGGTTGCATCTGGAGAGGGTGGTGGGACCTGAATGATCTCTGCCACCGGTGGGGGATCCAGAAGGATTTTCACCACTTCCTGATCGGTTGGCAAAAATCTGGCTTGCTCGTCCATAGTGGCCTCGGTCTGGAGGGGGGTTGAATCAATCAGACCTTGGAACTGTTATCGGTTCAAGGCCCAAATGCTCCTGCCTCCGTCCACAGGAAGGCACACCCCGGTGATGAAATCATTCTCCACGAGGGAAAGCACCGCCTGCGCCACATGCTCGGGCGTGCCTTCCCGTTGCACTAACGTGGCCCCGATCGCTTCAGCCCGCTCCGAGGGGGAAAGGTCCGCAGGCAGCATAACCGGCCCCGGTTCCACGCAATTCACCCGAACCTTGGGGTTCCGCCTGCCGAGTTCCACCGCCAGCGCCCGGGTCAGGGTGGGTATGGATCCTTTGCTGGTGTGATAGGCGGCGTATTCGGGATAGGGTCTGGTGATTGCCCAGTCACCCACCGTGACAATACTGCCTCCGGTGGGTTGGCTTGTCATCCATAAACCGGCTTTTTGGGCGATCAAGGCGGTGGAAAGGACATTGGTGCGAAAGGCTTCCAGATAATCCGCCGCGGTCGTTTGTTCCAGCTTCCTCGATTGCCAGGTGGAGGCGCAGGTGACCAGGGTGTCCAATCGGCCGCAGCGCTGTCGCAGGGTGGCCAGAACGTGGTCAACCTGCTTCTCCTCTGCCAAATCCGCTTGGACCAAAATGGCCTCCAGCCCTTCCTGTTCCAGCATTACGGCGGATTCGGCAGCCTCCCGGGCGGAGGTCCGGTAATGCAGCACCAGGGAATAACCCCTCTGGCCCAAGGCCCGGGCGACATGGAAGCCCACGCGTTGCCGGCCGGCTCCGGTCACCAGGGCCCACTTCTTACCGTTTGTGTTCATGCTTCCGCCTGGGGTTGTTCACCCGGTTTGCCTTGTTTCCCTACAATCCACCATAACCTTGGCGGGGGAACCGGGGTGGACACGGTTGGAAATTGGTTGGTTTCGCGGGTGTGCGTGGACCCGGCCTGCGGGAGGTGGTGAATGGAAATGTGGCAAAGCCTGTTGCTGGTCCTGGTGGGCATAGTCCTGTTGAAAGGCCTGGTTCTGCTGGCACTCAGTGGATTCCAGCCCAGCCGGATTGGACTGGCGATCCATGTCTTTTTTGAGGCGCTGACCGGGAGCGCACCGGCCGCTGGGCCAGGGCCAAAGGAAGAAAACGCCTTGTCCCCGGAGCCGTTCCGTTTGCTGAAACTCCTCCAGCGCGAGTCCCGCCTGGTGGATTTGCTGATGGAAGACCTTTCCGCTTACGACGATGCCACCATCGGGTCCAGTGTCCGGCCGGTGTTGGCCAAAGCCCGCAAGGCCCTGACGGAATATGTTCAATTGGAAGCCGTTTTGCAGGCGGTGGAAGGGGCCCAAACCACGGTGGAAACTGGATTTGATCCGGCCGCCATCAGGCTGGTGGGCGCCGTCACGGGACAAGCCCCTTTCCGTGGCCAGGTATGCCATCCGGGCTGGAAGGTCAAAGGCCACAAGATTCCGGCTTCCCTGCCGGGGGTTGGGGGTCTGGTGATCGAGCAGGCCGAGGTGGAAATCTCCTGAAGATTTCTTTTGCTTTACAAGGGTTGCTGCACCGGCCACCAGGCCGGTGTTGGAGTTTTTGATCATGGCAGAACCGGTTCTGGATATCGGAATCGACTTGGGTACCACCAATTGCGCCATTTCCTATTGCAGAAAAGTGGAATCGCCGTCCCCGGCCTCGGGGGAGGAGGTTCACACCCTGTCCATTCCCCAAGTGACTCATCCTGGGACTGTGGAATCCCGGCGGTTGTTACCCTCTTTCATGTACCTTCCGGGCCCCGGTGAGGCTGCCCCTGGTTCACTGGATCTGCCCTGGGCCTCTGGTCGCGATTTTTCGGTGGGTGAATTCGCCCGGCGCCAGGGGGCGTTGGTGCCCATGCGGGTGGTGCACTCGGCCAAATCTTGGCTGTGCCATGGTGCTGTCGATCGCAGGCAGCCGTGTCTCCCTTGGCGAAGTTCTGCCGAGGATCGACGGGTTTCGCCGTTGGAGGCTTCCACCGCCTACCTCAGGCATTTGGTCGATACCTGGAACCGGCAAATGGCCGCCGACAATCCGGGGATGCGCCTGGAAAACCAGGCTGTTGTGCTCACGGTGCCGGCCTCCTTTGATCCCGCGGCGCGGGAGTTCACGGTCGAGGCGGCCCGCGCCGCCGGTTTGGAGAATATAACCCTGCTGGAAGAGCCGCAGGCCGCATTCTACGCCTGGGTGGAATCCCTTCGGGATGGCTGGCGCAAGCAGGTCCGGGTGGGAGACCTTCTGCTGGTCTGCGATGTGGGTGGTGGAACCACCGATTTCAGTCTGATTTCGGTTGCGGAGATCGGAGGGGCCCTGGAACTCCAGCGGGTCGCGGTGGGCAATCATATCCTGCTGGGCGGCGACAACATGGACTTGGCCCTGGCTCACGCGGCCAGCCAGGAATTGGCTTCCCGTGGTGTGCCCAAACTCAGTGCTTCCCAGTTCCAGCAACTGGTTCATTGCTGCCGGCAGGCCAAGGAGTCCCTGCTGACGGATCCAAACCGTGAGGCGGAGGAATTTACCCTGCTGGGTCAGGGCACCCGGTTGGTGGGTGGATCCATCAAGGGGCAGATTTCCCGGGACATGGTGAACTCCTGCCTTCTGGAAGGTTTTTTTCCAGTTTGCTCCCTGACAGATGAACCCAAAAAAGCCCGCCTGGGTGGCCTGCAAGAGGCCGGCCTGCCATACGCCCACGACCCCGCGGTGACGCGTCATTTGGCGGCATTTGTCCGGCAACAGGTGGCCGGGTTGGGAAGGCCGGTCACCGGCATACTGTTCAATGGCGGTGTTTTCAAATCAAACCCATTGCGCGAGAGAGTCCTCGATCTGGTGCGCCAATGGTCCGTTGAAAACGAGGTTCGCCTGCTGGAGGGAATTGATCTCGACCAGGCGGTCAGTGTCGGAGCCGCTTATTTCGGAGCGGCCCGAAGGGGCAGGGGAATTCGCATCCGGGGCGGGGCTTCCCGCTCCTATTACCTCGGAGTGGAGATTCCCGCACCAGCCGTTCCAGGCATGGAGCCACCCATCAAGGCCTTGTGTGTGGTTCCGTTTGGGATGGAGGAGGGAACCGACGCCACCGTGCCCGGGGTGGAACTCAGCCTGGTGGTTGGCGAACCGGTGCGTTTTCGATTCTTTGCGGGTGCGAACCGCAAAACGGACAAGCCGGGAGACTGGTTGGAGGAATGGGAGCAGGAACTCGAGGAACTCATTCCCCTGGAGACCGCGCTCCGGTCCCAAAAACCGGCCGGGACCCTGCAGCCCGTCCATATGCGGGCTACCATGACCGAGGTTGGCACGCTGGAACTTCACTGCCAGAGTACCGACCAAACGGAAAGTTGGCGGTTGGAATTCGAGGCCCGCCAATAATCCCGAGACCGACCTAGTTTGCCTGGTCGAAGCCTCAACTCATCCTTGCGATTCCGCCTTGGGATGTTAGTCTAACCAAGTGGCCAAGGTAGGCCTTGGAATCGGCATGGATTCACCAGTCAGGCGGCGGAAATGAACCACAAATCCAACGGGAAATCCACAAGAATTGCCTTTGGGGTTTTGCTTGCAGCTATTTGTTTTTATGGGTTTTTCTATCGTCTGTTTCCTGATTATACCTCGCCTAATCTGGCTCCGATCGGTGGTTTGGCTCTTTTCTCGGGCTTCCTGCTTTCGGCCCGTTGGGGATGGGTGGCGCCGATGGCGGTCATGGCTGCCAGTGATTTGGTTCTTTGGCAATGGAAGGGATACCAGCCCTACCTCATCGTCTACGCCCTGTTCGCCCTGTATGGCGTGGTTGGCGGGTTTTGGCGTGGCCGTTTGAGCCCATTGGCTTGGGTGGGCGGGGTGGTTTGCAGCAGTTTGGTTTTCTTTTTGGTCACCAATGCCTTGGTTTTTGCCACCAGCTCGTTTGATCCGGCATCGCATCCCGGCGCATGGGCCTTGGAAATCCCAACCGATCAATACGCCCATCCACTCATCCAATACGCCCGCAACCTGCCCGGTTTGGCCACCTGCTACCTGTATGCGTTGCCCTTTTATGCTCGCACCCTGGCTGGGGACCTGCTCTTTAGCGGCCTGTTTTTGATGGCTGGAGCGTTGGTCGCACGTCTGTTTCATTCCCAAACGGTTCATGGGGCCCATACGGTAGGCTGATCGGCAGTGATTCCTTTTGGATGGATTTGATTTGCCCGGCCGGTCCATTGGACAGGCCGGGCAAATCGTTTGTGGGGATCAGTTGGCGATCCGGATGGTTTTATCTGGATTTGCCGGGAGAAGGCACAAGGGGGCAGGTCGCCATCGAGGCGTAGCGTGGTTTGTTGCCAGGCACTGATTCCATCACGGTGCAGGTCTCAATTCGCCCCACTTGGGTTTTGTGGTGGTGGAAATCATTTTGAAGGGCTTCGGCCTGCTCCATCGTGCATTCGTTCAACCGGCCCAGGGTCACATGCGGGTGAAACGGGCGGTCCTCCACCCGGTAGAGATTTTCCCGCACCAAGACTTTACTCAGGTGATCCTGAAGGGCGATGGTTTCCTGGGCCCCACGATCCAGGCCTGCCCAAAGGATTCTGGGGCGCTTCGGAGAGGGAAAAAAACCGATCCCGGCTAACCCCAGGACGAACGATTCGGTTTGTGATGCCACCCGCGTGGTCTGCCGGCAGGTTTCCACCACCTCGGTGGTCTTCAACTCTCCCAGGAAGGCCAAGGTGATATGCAATTCCTCCTCGGTGGCCCATCGCGCGTCCACGCCACGCGACTTGAGCTCACCGATCCACGCCACGCACGCCGCGGCCAAATTGCGCGGAAGTGGAAAAGCGATGAAAGTGCGTGTGCCACGCATCAGAAGCTGAGCATCTCGCGGTAGGTTTGCAGCCGCTTGTCAATTTCGGCGCGGGAGGTGTTTACCAGCCGCCGCAGTCCGAAATCCTCCACCGTCAGGCTGGCCACCACGGTCCCGTAGGCCATGGCCCGTCGCAACCGTCCATGCAAATGGGTGCCATCCACCGCCAGGCAGGCCATGATCCCTCCGGCGAAGGTGTCGCCCGCCCCGGTGGGATCTTCTACCTTTTCGGTGGGATATGCAGGTACCACAAAAACCCCGTCGTCCGAGAAAAGCATGGCGCCGTGTTCGCCTTTTTTCAGGATCACGAATTTGGGGCCCATGGCGCGTACCGCGTGTCCAGCGCGAACCAGATTAGTCTCACCAGATAAAAGCATCGCCTCGCTATCGTTCAGCATCAGGCCGTCCAGCCGGGGTAGCAGTTTCATCAGGGCGTCCTTTTGGGTGTTGATCCAGAAGTCCATGGTGTCCGCCACCACCAGTTCCGGTTTGTCCACCTGGTCGAGGACACCTGCCTGGGTTTCCGGGGAACTGTTGGCCAGGAACACGAACTTGCTGTCGCGGTAGGCGGCGGGCAGGGTCGGTTTGAAATGCTCAAATACACCCAATTGGATTGCTTTGGTCGTGCGGCTGTTGAGGTCCGCGTGGTACTCGCCTTCCCAGAAAAAGGTGTTACCCGGTTTTCGTTCGAGCCCCTCCAGCGGGATGTTGTGCTTCTTGAAGGTGTTGATGTGCTCCTCGGGGAAGTCCTCGCCCACCACCCCGACCAAGCGGGGACTGGTGAAGTGGCTGGCCACCACCGAGAAGTAGGATGCGGAACCGCCCAACACCCGTTCGGCCCGCCCACGCGGGGTCTGGATGGTGTCAAACGCGATGGAGCCGACGACTAAAAGCGACATGGGCCAAAATCTCCGGATTGGGTGGGGGAAAAGTTCGGATGGGTCAAGACTGGCCGGCCTTGGCCAGTGCGGCTCGGATGCGTTTGATCGCCTCGTCCTTGCCCAGGATGGAAAGGATGTCGTAAACCCCGGCCCCCACTTCGATTCCGGTGGTGGAAACGCGGAGGGCGTGGATCAGCAGTGCAGGGTTGAACCCCTTTTCGGTCGCATGAGCCTTGAGCGCCTCTTCCAGGGTGCTGGTTTCAAAATCAGGCAGTGCCGCCAGCTTTTCCACAAAGCCGGCCAGATGCCCGGGCACGCCTTCCTTGGTTACCCGCTTGGCAAACGATTTCTCATCCAGGGTGACAGTCGGGGCAAGGATGGGTAGACCGTACTGAAGGATGTCCGAAAACAGCTTCAGTCGGTCGCCGGCAGCCACAATCACCCGACGCAGTTGCTCCACGCGGGCTGGGGACTCGATTTCAGCCCAAACGCCGGCGCGTTTCAGGAAGGGAATACACCCCTCCAGCTTTTTCTCCACTGGCAGGTTTTTCATGTATTCGCCGGCAACCCAATACAGCTTGTCCGGGTCGAAACTGGCCGGCGAATCGTTGACCCGTTCCAGGGAGAAATTGGCTTTCATCTGGTCAATGGGGATGATCTCGCTGTGGTCATCCAGCGACCAGCCCAGGCGGCCGAGGTAGTTCACCAACCCTTCGGGCAGGTAACCCAATTCCCGGTAAAAGGCCACCGTGGCGGGATTCATGTCATCCCGCGCGGCGATCTCCTCTGCCGGGTGGCCCAGCGACATCAGCTTGGCCTTGATGTCGGTGGTCACAAACTTGGCCATGTCCCGTTTGCTGAGTTTCTTTTTGGAGTTCGGCTCATTCACCACCGGCACATGGGCGAACCGCGGCTGGGGGGCACCCAGTGCTTCAAAGGCCACCAACTGGACCGCCGTATTGCTCAAATGCTCCGCCGCACGCACCACATGGGTGATGTTCATCGCGGCGTCATCCACCACGGTGGCAAAGTTGTAAAGGGCTCGCCCATCCCCCCGCAGGATGACCGGATCCCCCAGCAAATCAGCATCCCATTCCACCCGGCCCCGGATCAAATCCTCCAGGATGATTTTTTTGCCTTCGGGCACTTTCAGGCGGACAGGAAGCTTGTTTTCAAGCACCCGTTTCATCGCTTCCTCGGGGGCCATGGTCCGCCCGGGGCCCCGGTGGATATACGGACGCTTGGCCTTTTCGGCGGCCTCCCGCTCCGCTTTCAGTTCATCGGGGGATAGCAGACAGGGATAGGCTTTGCCCTCCCGCACCAGTCGGTAGGCGGCGTCTTTGTAGCCTTCCAAACGCTGTGATTGGAAATAGGGCCCGACCGGCCCGCCGATTTCCGGGCCCTCGTCCCAATGGATGCCCAGCCAGCGAAATCCATCCAAGATGGGCTGGAGCGCCTCGGGTTTGTTGCGTTCACTATCGGTGTCATCGATGCGCAGGATGAACTGACCGCCATGCCGTTTGACCAGCAGCCAGTTGAACAGGGCGGTGCGAACCCCTCCGATATGCAGATAACCCGTTGGGCTGGGGGCAAAACGCGCGCGAACCGGACCCATGCTATCCTCCCGGGCCGAAACATTAGCCCGGGGTCAGTTTACGATTCCTGAATCACCTTGTCCCCGGGCAGGCTGTCTGCCGGGGCGCGGTACGTTTTCACCGTGCCGCGTCCCTCTACCAGCAGGAGCGTCGTTCCCCATTGGACCACCTTGTCCTTTTGGTTGATGATTTCCCGTTTCCAGGTGATTTGCCCGCGCCGTCCGCGGGACCTTTCCTCCACCTCCATCACGGTGCAACGCACCCGGATGGTATCACCGATGAAAACAGGCTCCAGGAAATTCCATTCCTTGATGGCAAGGAAGGCCATGGTCCGGAGCGGAGGATTATTCAGACCCAAGCCGCTGGCCACGGAAAGGACTAGCAACCCGTGGGCGACCGGCTTGCGAAAGGGTGTGGTGGCCGCGAATTGGTGGTCGATGTGAATTGGGTTGAAATCCCCGCTCACCCCGGCAAAGTTCACGATATCCGCCTGGGTGATGGTTCGCCCCGGGCTGGTCCATGAATCGCCGACTTTCAAGTCGCTGTAATAAAGGTGGGAAGAGGTGAACACTGGCCTTTCTCCCGGGCTCAAGGAATCACCGCAGCCCGCTTCCAACGGGGACTGGTTAAGATTGGAGACCATAAAAATTGCCGAATTGGAAGGCAAGGCAATTTTCGGCGAACGCCCGGCTGTTGGGTGAAAGACTTGGATGTGCCGCTAAGGTCTTGGTGGAAAAGGAGTTACCGCCGGATGGCCAGAAAAGGTCGTCCGTCCAGGGCCAATCTTCTTATCTCTTTGCCGGCTGCATCCAATTCCACCAAGGCTCGCCCATCAAAGGAACAAACCAGGGTGTTGCCATTGGGAAGCCGCTGGGCGTGGACCACTGATGGTACGGCTGCTTCCCAGGAAATCCGTCCCTCATGGTTGATTTCCACCAACCTGCCTGTGCCACCCAGACTGACCAACAGTTTTTCTGGGGAAAGATCAGTCACACTGGCCCAGTACGCGGCACCTTGGCTGTGGCGTTCCGGTTTCACCGTGTGTGTGACTTGCCAGGACTCGTTCAGGATTTGGATGTTGCCGTCTCCGGTCACACACCGGAGAGACCCCTCGGAAAAGCTTTTCACTTCCCTGAAACCGAAAGAGTGAGTGTGTTTTCTCAATTCCTTGCCAACCGCATCTAATTCCACCACCTCCTGAAAGGTGGCGATGATGGTGGTCCCAAAGGGGGTCCGAATGGCTGAGATGGGCCCGGAGGCCAACGCTTGTTCCCAACGTATTTGTCCCCCCGGGGCCCGTTCCGTCACCCGGCAGGCTGTCCGTTCAGCGACCAGCAGGTTTCCATCGGTTAGGAACTGAACCGAATTGGGCCCGGACAGCCCTTCCATGGACCAAAGCGGTTTCCAATCCGCGCCCATTTCTTGGATACGGCCTCCCCGGGGCCCGTCAAATTCCACCACCAAAGTGCGATGGGAGTTTTTTTTCCCTCTTCCACCGCGAGATTGGGCGGACTGGGCTTCGGGTTTGTCCAGCCATTCCAACCAGGCTTTTGAGCAACCGGCGCGGTCCAGTTTCCCTTGCCGCATCAGGGCGATGGACCCATTGACCCCCGGGCCGGCTATGGTCTGCAACAGCGCTTCGGCTTCCAGAGCTTCCGGTTCGGGAAGGTATAAAAGCAACCGAGCCAGATCTTTGGCTGCATTCAAAGAACCCTGCGCAAATTGTCGTTTGGCCAAAACAAAGCGAATTCGTGGGTCCGATTCCGGGGCGGCCATTTCACTCCCAAGGCCGGCGATTAAGGTTGGGTTGCCCGGGGCCTGGGCTGCAGCCAGTCGCAGCAGGGGAGCTGACCCCGGATGGACCTGCTGAACCCAATCCCATCGGTTGGTTCGGGAAGAGCATTCGAGAAGGCGGTTCACCAGCCATTGGGAGGTATGATTGGGCTCCGTCTGCTCCACCCATGGCAGATAGGCCAACAGCCAGTTTTGCAGAAACTCGTCAGGGTTTTGGGCCAACCAGGCGACCGCTGTTTCCAGCCATGCTTCCTGCTGACGAAATGGCAAGGATTCCGCAATTTCATCCACTCGCCGCATAATTTCCGGGTCATTGGAGGATTTGGCGGCCAAAAGTCGTCCCCGCAGGGCGGGCCCTTGGGTCATCAGCCGCAGGGTAGCCTCTTCCCGAGCATTGAAATCGGCAGATCCCATTTGACTGATCGCATCCTCCCAATTCGCCAGGAGGGAGGAGTTTGGAACCAGTTTTTCCAACCGTTCAACGATGGCTTTCCGGTTGGGGCTGATGCCTGTCGATTCGCAGGCTGCGACAAGGGGAACAGGAAGTTTGGGGGCAGTTTCACCCCCAGGCCATGCCAGGCACGCCAGGTTCGCCAATGTTGAGAAAACCGCTGTGGAACAAAACACGGGGTTCCCCGGCAGGGTGGCAATGCGGTTTGGGCATGACAAGGCAAGGCACCCGGGGAACCGAACGGCCCGGGCGCGGGGAGGCGCTGAACTATGCCACCCGAAAGGCCGGACAGGGTTGGCTGAAGGCCCCGGAATAAAAAAAGCGTGGTCCGGACAGGTTGTCCGAACCACGCGGGTAAATCAGGAAAGATTTAGGGGCTAATCAGCCCAGAAGTAGGCTGGGCTCCCAGCCAACCCGCTCCGCGTTGGTGCGGAGCTTTTCCAGGGCTCGGTTTTGAATTTGGCGAACCCGCTCCTTGCTGATGCGCAAAAGGTGGCCGATTTGCCGAAGGCTGTGGGTTCCGCTGCCAGTCAGTCCGAATCGCAGGTCCAAAACCTTGCGTTCCCGGGGCCTGAGGGAGTCCATCAGGAACAGCAAAGCCTCCTGCCGTTCGTTGTTGTCCCGGAGGATGTTGGTACCGTTGTCCGGCATGGCTTCCGTCAACTTGAAATCACTGTCATCGTCCAGAACCGCATTCAGGGAAACCGGGGTGCGGGTGGCCGTTTGCAGGTGGGTCAGGTGCTCGAGGCTGCTTCCGGTCCTTTTGGCAAGTTCCTGGGGGGTGGGAAGGTGGCGACCGCCGTGAGCCAGTGCCTCGGATTCCTGCTGTAAAAGACCCAGTTCCTGCAGGTGGTGGGGGGAAAGGCTCACCAAGTGGGACTGCCGGGCCACGGCAATCTGCAGAGTCTGTCGAATCCACCACGTGGCGTAGGTCGCCAGCCGGGTGCCATGACTCACATCAAAACGGTCAATGGCCTGCATCAGGCCGCAAACGGCTTCTTGCAAGAGATCTGCGTAGCTCAAGGAATGGTGGCGGAAGCGTTTGGCCACATGCGCCGCAAGACGGATATTGGCCGAGGCCAAGCGGTGCTTGAGGTGGACATACTGGTCGTGAAGCTTCTTCACCGCCGGAGCGCCCAGGCGGGATTGCTCGGTGCATGCCTCACGGATGAACTGGGCCATTGGCCAAGGTTCGAGGGGCGGCCGTTGAGCCCGCAGTTTGGGGTAAGATTTGATCAGGGTCCGGATCAGGTCGTTTTTCACTTCCCAGAAGTCAGCCAGGAGGCTTCGTTCCTCGTCGGGTGTCAGCAGGTCGGAGGAGTAGACCGCTGTTTCCGCGTTGAAAGGGGTGTCGTCAACCTGGGTCGCCGCGGAACGCCTCTTGGTTTTCATACAATTTTTATCCCAGATCCATTTGGGTGTTGGATATGCCGGGTCGCTTGCCCGCACGCAGGGCGGGTGGAAAGGACCGAATTTCGCCGCGTCGCACCTGACCGCACACGCCCGATTTGCCCGGCGCGCCGGTTGATCCGCATCGGCCGCGGGTCGCGTCTTGACCCCTTGTCACCCGGGCTTCGATCACCCGGGAAAACCTGGGGAAAAAGAACTTCCCGCAATTCTTTCAGGGATTCGGGGAACCATGTTCCCGCGACTCCCTCCAACGACATGCATCATAACTGTTCGGGGGGGGGCAAGCAAGGGGCTGGCCATCTTTTCCGCCGGCCTGGAAACCCGGGCTTTAAAAATATTTTTGGCGTAAATAAATAGCTTTTTCGGGCTCCTCCTTGCTTTGGCCGCCCCGCCGTACCAAAATGCCTGATAGGCCCGCCATTCGCGCGCTTTTTTGCAACGTTTTCTTTGCTTTGCGGGGGTTGCTGGTGGCCGAAACCCCGGACGGAATAGTGGCCTGGAAGGTCACAGACCAGGCAGTGAACCAGCTGACAGGCTGGTTTTCCTGCCCGGTCCGATCCGTGCCATCGGACAGGTTTCCCGAACCGGCAAAATTTGTCCTTCTTGCCGGGCCTGATTGTGAACCCTCCGAACTGCGGACCGTGTTCGCCGCCTGGGCCGAGGCGGAACCGGATATGCCCAGACTGTGCGCTTTTTCCAGCCTAAACGGTGCCGGGTGGGAGGCTGATTCAGCCACATTCCAGGATTGGCTAAGTCTTGTCTGGCTACCGGTGCCCTGGCCGCTGGACTCCTTGGCCCGTTGGATTCTATTTCGGGCCCTGCATGGGGATTTGCACCAATTCGAGAATCTGCCCACAGACATGGCTCTTGCTCGGCGGTTGGAGATGCTCCAGCGGCGCAATATCGACCTGGCCCGCGAGACGGTACGCCTTCGGGAGCAGGCCTTCACATGCCCCTTGACCGGGCTGCCCAACCGCAGGGCCATGGACAGGGTTCTGGCCCGTGAATTTGGTCAGGGACCCCTTCGCCAACCGGTGGCGCTGGCCTTGGTGGATATTGATCATTTCAAGGCTTGGAATGAGCGGGTCCTCCACACAGGCGGGGACCTTTTGCTGAAAGGGATGGGGCGTCGCTTGCGCGAATCCTTGCGCGAGACCGATTTGTTGGCCCGGATCGGCGGTGAGGAATTTCAGGTGCTGGCCCGCAATACTGACGCCGTGGGCGCCTCGGCTTTGGGGGAACGTCTCCGCTTGATGGTGGCATCCAAACCGTTTGATGAAACCGGTCAACCGGTTTCACTGACAGTTAGTGTTGGTTTGGCCACCGCCCCGGCCGAGGCGATGGTTACTGCCCAAGACTTGGCGCGTCTGGCTGCCCAAGCTTTGCAGGCTGCCAAGCTAGGGGGCAGGAACCGGGTGGAAGTGCTCAACTGGCCCGGTTAGGGCTCTTGGATTGGATAAAACTACCAACTGCTTGCGCCAGGGATTTTCCGGCCAGTAGGTCCCGCTTGCCCCAACCCGGCAGGCGCCACCACCAACCCGGCGAGGTCACCAGGTCCCAAGCCAAAGTGGGCAGGTTGTCCCTGCCGTGGCGGTCGCACCAGCGCAGCATTTTCGGGTGCAGGGGATCCTCCACGGAATCAAAAACGACCCGCACCACCGCCCAGGGAATGTCGAATCGTTTGCAGGTGGAGGCGAACGCCGCACTTTCCATGTCCACCGCCAAGGCACCCGTTTGCCGGCCCAGGCTTTTTTTATCCATTGCCGTGGCGACCAGGGTGGGGGAAGTGCAGATCGGTCCGTGGTGGATGGCGCAATCGGAGCGAGAAAGGTCTGGAATTTCTAAGGTTGGGGTAAAACGGCTTCCTTTCAGTTCCTGGACTTCGGTGGCGACCACCAGATCGCCTGGAGCCACGCTGGGGCTCAGGGAACCGGAATAACCAGCCAAAAGGGCCCACGCTGGTTTAGGTTCCAGACTACCAATATGGCACGAAAAGGCCCCGGCGAAATGTTCGCCGGGGCCCATGGTGACCAGCGGATGACGGGCTGCGACGGCAGCAAGCTTGGCGGATTCACGCGCCAAGGCGCACACCACCAAACCTTCGCCCCCGGCCACGGGAATATCAGGCCACCTGCCAGGCGATCATGCGCAGGGTGTCACCCAGTTTGGCGTTCACGCCCAATGCCGCGGAGATCTCAAAGCCGCAGTGCATCAGGCAGTGCTCGCAACGCGCGTCTTTGCCGTGCCCGTATGCGTCCCAGTTGGTCTCGTTGATCAGGCCTTGGAAGCTTTCATGGTGCTTGTCGGTGATGAGGTAGCAAGGCCCCTTCCAGCCCTTCACATTGCGGGTGGGGTTGGCGTAGGCGGCGCAAGAGAGTTCTCGCTTGCCTGCCAGGAAGTCGAGGTAAATCGGCGAGCTCATCATGCGGTGCTTGGCAAACAGCTTCTGGGCGGCGGAGAACTTCTCGTGAATGTCTTTCCTCGTCATGAAGATCTCTTGGGCCCCTTCGGGATTGGTGTCATGGACGGCCGAGTAGCCGTAGGCCGGGCTGACCATGAAGCCATCCACCCCGATGGAGGCGAGGAAGCCGAATAGTTCGTCAATCTCCGCGAGGTTGGTCTCCTTGTAGATGGTGGTGTTGGTGCAGACCAGATGCCCGCGGGCCTTGGCGGCTTTGATGCCGGCGACGGCCTTTTGGAATACCCCTTCCCTTTCCACCATGATGTCGTGGGTCTTTTCCAGCCCATCGAGGTGGACATTGAAGAAGAAACGGGATGTTGGCTTGAATTCGTCGAGCTTCTTCTCCAGGAACACGCCGTTGGTGCACAGGTAAATGTGCTTCTTGCGCTGGAGGATGCCCGAAACCAGCTCGCCGATTTCCGGGTAGATCAGCGGCTCGCCGCCGCAAATGCTGACGATGGGAGCCCCGGCCTCGTCCACACTGGCCAGGCATTCCTCGACGGTCAGTTTCTCCTTGATTGAGGGGGCGTATTCCCGGATGCGGCCGCACCCGGTGCAAGTCAGATTGCACGCGTGCAGCGGCTCCAGCATCAGCACTAGCGGGAATTTCTTCTTCCCGGTGATTTTGTTCTTCGCGATGTAACCGGCCATCGAGGTGGTCAACGAGAGGGGGAAACGCATGTCTTGTGCTCCTTGGAAAATTCGGTCCGGTCCATGAACGGGTTGATCAAGCGACGCCTGGATTCAGCGGGGTGCCTCCACGGCCTTGAGCCAGCGGCCCAGTGCCATGAGCGGGAAATAGTGCCTGTAGTAGTGGTACTTCAGGTAGAAAACCTTCGGGAAACCTGTGCCTGTGAAAGGAACCTCGTCCCAAGTTCCCTCCCGCTGGGTTTCGGCCAGCCAGCGGGCACCCGCCAGGGCCGCGGGACTTTTGGCCCGACCAGCAAAGACCAGTCCAAGCAGGGCCCAGGCAGTCTGGGAGGCAGTGGCTGTGCCGACGCCGGCCAGCGCCTTGTCCTCGTAGCTCTCGCATCCCTCACCCCACGCGCCGGAGGGTTGTTGGACCGATTCCAGCCAATCCGCTGCCCTCGACACCATGGGATCCTCGGGTGAAACCCCGCAGGCGTGCAGGCCAGCCAGCACTTGCCATGTTCCATACAGGTAGTTGACTCCCCAGCGTCCGATCCAGGCGCCGAAGCTTTCCTGGCGGGAGCGCAAAAACTCGATGGCTTTGTCGGCAAGCGGGTCACCCTGCACCATCCCGTGGGGTGCCAGCGCCTCCAGCACCCGCGCCGTGATGTCCGGGCAGCAGGGATCGAGCATGGCATTGTGGTCGGCAAAAGGAACCTTCTCGAGGAATTCGCGGTTGATGCCGCGATCGAAGGCCGCCCAGCCGCCATTGTCATCCTGCATGGCCAACAGCCAGTTGAGGGCGCGACGGACGGCGGGACGGTATTCCGGCTTGGCGGCCAAACCAGTCCGGGTCAGGGCCATCAGCACCATGGCGGTGTCGTCGGTGTCCGGGTAATAGGCGTTGTTGTATTCGAAAACCCAGCCGCCCGGCTCGCAGTCAGGTACGCGGTCGGACCAGTCGCCTTTGCGACGCACCTCCCGTCCCAGCAGCCACTCGCCAGCAGCCTCGACAGCCTGATCCTTGGCGCTGAGATTGGCTTCTGCCAATGCGTTTAGCGACAGGGCGGTATCCCACACCGGGGAAACGCACGGCTGAAGCCAAGTGAGGTCGGCGTCTCGAAGTTTCAGGTCTTCGAGTTGCTGGCGGGCCCACGCCGCTTCATCTGAATCTGCGGGTACACCCATGCATTCCAGTGCCAGGATCGTGTAGATCATGGGCGGGAAGATGGCACCCAGACCATCGGATCCCTGGAACCTTGCCCGCATCCAGGCCAAACATTTGTCCAGGCCCTTTTGGCGCAGGCCGGTCGCCTTGAGAGCGGGCTCAAGGAGTTTGTAACTGGCGTCCACGCCCAGGAAGAAATTGGTCCAACTGACCCAGCGGTTGGTGGGGGGCGAAGGCCACCTTGCCTTCAGGGGATCCTCGAGGAACAGGTCGCGAATGCCTTTCTCTGCTGGAATCTGCTTGACCGGGCGGCAGGCGGAGACGATGGCCAAAGGCACCACGATGGTGCGGGTCCAGCTGGACATTTCGCCCAGGTGGACCGGAGACCACCTGGGCAGCAGCATGATTTCGGGGGGGACTCTCGGGCAAGAGTCGTAGGTCAACTGGCCGAGCAAAGCCAGATAAAAGCGGGTGAAGCTGTTGCAGGTCTGGGCTCCACCTAATTCCAGAATCACCTGCTTGGTGGCCCGCATGAAGGGCTCATCCACGCTGGTGCCGGTGAGCTTCAACGCGAAGTAGGCCTTCACGGAGGCGCTGATGTCTGGCTTGCCGCCCGGGTGTATCGCCCAACCGCCCCTTGGCAGCACCTGGGTGGTCATGGATTTAGCGGCGCGCTGGCAATCCGACTCGTTTTCCCTGCCGAAAAAGGCCATCAGAAGGATATATTCCGACTCCAGAATGGTGTCGCCTTCCAGTTCAGCAACCCAGTGGCCATCGGGTTTTTGGGCGTACAAAAGCCAGTCGGCAGCGCGGTCGCGTGCCCTGCAAGCCATCGCCATCAGGTCTTTGTTTTCCGCTGGAACGGGCGCAACGCGTTCAGCGGCAAAGGCAGGTCGGATCACCGACACGGGCATCCCTTCCCTAAGGGCCAATAGTCCTTGAGGGGACCATCCATCCCTGGATTACTCCTTGCCTTAAGCTAAGTAATATCCGGTGGTTGTAACAAGGTGAAACGGTGGAAAGGGGGAATTTGGGTACCCGGTTGATGCTTCAGGGGTGAATATCGGCAGTTTGGGCTAGCTTTGCGGGCATCGGGATATGTCCCTGGCAAGCCAGCCAAACCACCGCATCACGCAGGGATGCAGCGGCCGGGCGTATGGTCGCTCCGAGGGCCAGCAGGCTTGGGCCGGCGTCGAAGCTCATGCGCCTTCGGGCCAGGATCACGCCCGTGAGTGTGGCGGCAGGTTCGTGGCGGGTCGCCACATCGGCCAAGGTTTCCTCGACCCAGGCGGCGAGGAGCGCCACCGGCCAGGGCACGGTGAAACGGGGGCCGGGCAAGCCAGTGATCTCCGCCAATTTTTCAAACAATTCGCGGATGGTGAAATTCTCGCCACCCAGAAGGTAGCGGAGCCCCGGGATCCCGTTTTCCATGGCTAGGCTCATGGCTGAGGCGCAATCGCGGACATCCACCAGGTTGACCTCGGCCTTGATCACCTCGCGCCGTTTGCCCAGACAAAAATCGAGGATGAGCCTGCCAGGGGGAGTTGAGCCCGGGTCCCCGGGCCCGACGGGCAGGGTGGGATTGACCACCACCACGGGGTGGCCTTTTTGCCCGAGAGCCAGTGCGAAGACTTCCGCGCGGTGTTTGCTGCGGCAGTAAGGGCCGACCACCTCATCGGGGGGAACCACCTGATCGGCACCGATGGAACCGGACTGCCTTGCGCGGGTGAGGATGCTTTCGGTGCTGCAGTGCAGGACGCGGGCGCCACGGCGCAGCGCGCCTTCCAGCACATGCCTTGCGCCGTGGTAATTGATCCTCAGGAAATCTCCCTTGGGGTAGGTCCACAGCCGTGGATTGGCGGCCAGATGGAAAACCTGCCGGCAACCAGCCAAGGCGCTTTCCACCTCCCCGCGCTTGCGGATATCGGCCGGGCGAACCTGCACGCGGCCTTTTTCCACCAAATCCGCCAGCCGGCTGAGATTGGCCCCCGGTTTCTCCAGAACCGCTACCACGCGATCGGTGGCGAGTTGTCGGACCAGGTGGCTGCCGACAAAGCCGGCACCGCCGGTAACCAGCACCTCGGGCCCCGGTTCCATGGTCAGGCCGCCAGGCGCTTGGTGATTTCGGGCAGGCGAACCCGCAGGATTTCCGCCATGGCCAGGCGGACCTGACGGTACCCGGCACGCACCTCAAAACCCGAGGCGCGCCCATAGGATTTGGATCCCAGCACGTACCAGCCCGGCTCCTCGGTGGCGGGGCCCGGGTTGAGTTCCTGCTCCCGGGAATCCAAGCCGGTGGGGGGAAGATCGAGCGAGGTTTCCCAGGTCATCCGCAATTCCCTATTGAGGAGCCGGGAAGGTTGGTACCCGCACAGGGAAAGAATCCGATCCACCTCCCACATCTGTTCCTTGCCGGCGATGGTGGCGAATACCTTCACGGGTTTGTCATTGCCCTGGGATTCCAAGCGGTCAATCCAGGCCCCCGCATGGAATTCGAGATTGCCCTCGGGACGACAGGCGATGTGGTTGGCCGCCGCGGCAATGGAATCCCGGCCTTTCAACGGGTCTTGGGGAATTCTGCGAACGGGGAGCGTCGAGGGCCTGCGGGAAAGCCAGACCACCCAAGTGGCCTCGTGCTCCTTGGCCAATTCAGCCAGTTGGGTCACGGCGGTGGCGGCGCTGATGCCCGCACCCACCACCATCACGGTCCGGTCGGCGAACTTTTTCCGGTCGGTCCCCGGGATGTCTTCCACGAAGTAGGCGATGCGATCCCGACAGGCGTTTTCACCGGGAGCCGGCAGGCCGCCTTTTCCCATGGGGCGTGGCGTGGCGAGTACCCCTGTGCAGTCAATCACCGCGTCGGCGAGGACATGCTGTTCCTGGTTGTTGGGGCCTCGCACATAAAGGCGGAAGGGGCCGACCGGGTCACGGGGGCCGCGGGGGTCCTCCCGTAGCCGGTTGTCTCGTCCGGCGGCAATCGCCTCCACTCCCGCTTCCAGCTTGCCGGACAACAAGGGAGTTTCCAGCAGCAGGGACAGGTAACCATCGCGAAAGGCTTTGCCCGTGGCGGGTTCCTCCAGGTTGATGAGGAATTCCTCCATGCTGTTTTTGCGGATTTCCTCGAGCCCGATCTCGGAAACCATGGTCTTGGCGGCAGCGTGGGTCTGCAGGTGCCCCCATTTGGCCAAGTGGTCGCCTGCCTGGGCCTTTTCAAACCACATGAAATCGAGCTTTAGCCTGGAGGCGACCAAGGCCGCCTCCACCCCGACCGGTCCGGCACCGAGGATGGCGAGGGTTGCCCTACGCTCCACACGCGGCTGGGAAACGGGGGCTTCCGCCTCGACGGCCTCAGGCGGGGGAGAGCTTTGCCGCTGAGGTTGCTGTTGCTGCTGGGGGCGGTTTTGCCCCTTCTGGTTGTTTCCGTTGGACATCGCTCCCCTCCGTGGGAACCGCCGGGACCTGGTTTTTGGCCAGATTCATCCGCGGATCAAGCAGGGCAGAGGATCTCTCCCTTGCCCAGGGTGACATGGTCCCCGCTGTGGCGGGTCAACTGGTTCCAAGGCTTCAGTTTAAAACCCTGGCCCAATTCCAGCCGCTTTTCCATTTTCTCCAGATGACGGAAATACAATGCCGGGAAAACGGAGTCCAGAGGACCAGCGCAGCGGAAGGTGGGCAAAAGCTCGGGGCGGTAGTGTGGAAACACCATACTTCCCCGGCGCATGGCGGCACCCGGGCGCACGCCGGGCCTGCCCAGAACCACAACGGTACCGGCCAGCAGGTTGATGCCGGGGAAAACCCCAGTGTCGCCCGCCACCACAATGAGACCCCTGCGCATGGTGGAGCCTAGTTCGTCCCCCGCGGAGCCCAGGATGATGATTTCACCCCCGCGCATACCCCGCAGCGCGCCCCGGTAGGCGGCACCCACATGGTGGCCCGCGTTGCCGGTCACCACGATGGTGCCGCCAAACATCTCGGCCCCCAGCCAGTCGTCCGCGTCGCCTTCCACGCGGATGATGCCGCCACGCATACCGGTCCCGGTGTGCATGCCGATCGGGCCTTCGACTTTCAGTAGGCCGGCTGTCATACCCGAGCCAGCCAGCTTGACGCGGGAGCAGTCCCCTTTGAGAACCAACTCGCCATCGCTGGCGCAACCTGTCACCGCGAAGAATTCACCCAGTTCGGCCTTGTTCTTTCCGTGCCACACGGTCAGGCGGGAAATGGCGGAATTGTCCAGGCTGGACAAGGTGTCGGGCCGGATGCATTCCGATTCCAACGGCACCGGGTGCGATTTCAGGCGGGTGAGGGTCAGCATGGTTCAGGGGCCCTCTCCCACCAGGTCCTTGAGGTGGATCAGGAAGGGGCCCAGTTTGCCGCCGTAGTTGCCGGCACCGATGCGGACGATTCCCGGGATGGCGGCCGCATCCATCCCAAGGCGCATGGATTGCCGGACGGATTCAAGGTCCAGCCCGTCCACCACCAGTTCGTAGGCGACGGCGGCTCGGGGATGGAGTTCGGAAACGACCTGGCCTCGCAGGGAAGGGCAGAAGGCCTGGTTGGTGCTGGCCTTGAGATTGGGGTACCGGCTGCCCACCTTGCTGCCCGCGCGGACAATTCCATGCGCGAACGGGAGGATGACGCCGGGAACAGAAGTCATCGCGTCCGCGGCATTCTCGGCTGCCTGGAGTGTGATTTCCCTGGAGGTTCCCTGGAGGATCAGGTTGCCCCCCGCAACTCCTTTGCCCGAGCCGAAGGCCTCCTCCACAACGAACTCCCCGTCCATCACCGGGACGCGCCAGAAACGTCTTTTTTCCAGCAGCTTGCTCGACTGCCAGCCGTCCCCAAAGAAGCGGATGCGGCTTCCCACCTGCAAGCATTTTTCAGGGTCGACCGGCAGGCCGTTGTAGGCGGCGGTGGTTGGGCAAGGGAGAATGCCCTGGCCGATGCGGGATACCAGGGATTGCTCCAAGGCGGGGCGAGAGTAGCCAAAGAAAAGCAGGCTGGCGCCTGGCCTGCCATCCGGGGTCTCGTCGGGTTGCAAGAGGCGGTCGACGCCCGCCTCGGCGTCGCAGCCGATCACGGAGCTGGCGTTCCCGGTCGCGGCGGCGGCGGCGGACTGGACCAGGCGGGGGTGTTCGGCGGTTAGGATGACCCGGGCGCAGGCGAGGGGGAACGCCTCGGCGAAGGTTTCTTCGATTTCAATGCCGCGGATGTTGAGCATGCCCTGGAAGCCAGCCAGCCTTTCGGTTTTGGGGGCCCGCCTTCCAGTGAAAAGGCCGGCGAACCGCAACGCGCGTCCGGCCAGCCCCTGCTGATGGTTGATGTAGCCCGTTAAGGGGATCAGGCGAACGGGGTCTTGCCCGGGAGGGAGACCGGGGGCGTGGGCAGTTTCTGGTCGTTCAGGGCCAGGTCAGCCGGTGCCAGCACCTCCTTGGAGTTGAGGGCCTGATCCCAGGTGATGCGCTTGCCGGTATAGGTGGCCATGCGGCCGAGGATAGCCATCAGCGAGCTGTGGGTCATCCATTCGCCGTCATTGATCGGCTTGCCGGCGCGGATGCTGGCGAACAACTCGTTGTGCTCGCTCTGGTACATGTCGATTTCGGACCCGTCGCGACGGTAAGTCCAGGCGTCGGGGCCGGTGATGGTGTGTTTCATCACATTGCAGAAACCCTTGCTGCCCTGGAAATAATCGTTCACGTCGTTGTAACAGCCGTCCTGCTGACGGGTGTAACTGAAGACCTTGGCGCCACTCTTGAACTCGTAGACCACAGCGTGGTGGTCGAAGATGTGGCCGAAATCAGCGCTGGTGCGGACTTGGCGACCACCCAGGCCATAGGCGGCGATCGGGTTTTCGTCCTTCAGGGCCCAGCGGCACTTGTCGAGGCTGTGGATGTGCTGCTCGACATTGTGGTCACCGGATAGCCAGGCGTAGTAGTACCAGTTGCGGAGCTGGTATTCCATGTCGGTCCAGTTGGGTTGGCGCTTGCGCATCCACAGGCTGCCCACGTTGTAGTTGGTGTGCAGAGTGTGGAGTTCACCCAGGGCGCCATCGTGAATACGCTTCATCACCTCGCGCTTGGGCTTGTCGTAGCGCCAACAGAGGCCGGAGACCACGGCGAGGTTTTTTTCCTTGGCCTGACGGCAGGCTTCCAGCACGCGGCGGCAGCCGGGGCCATCGACGGCCACGGGCTTCTCGGCGAACACATGCTTACCGGCGGCAACCGCCGCCTCGATGTGCATCGGGCGGAAGCCGGGAGGACTGGCCAGCAGCACCACATCGACGCCGCTGTTGATCACCTTTTTGTAGGCATCGAAACCGGTGAAGCAGTTTTCGGGTGAAACCTTGACGCGGGCGCCGATTTCGCCATCGCCCTTCAACTGGGCCAAGCCGCCCTGGAGACGGTCATCGAACATGTCGCCCACGGCGACCAATTCGGTTTCCTTGTCGGCGCGGAGGGCCTGGCTGGCTGCCCCGGTGCCGCGGCCACCGCAACCCACCAAGCCTACCTTAAGCGTGGAGGCGCTGCTGGCGTGAACCCCGGTGGAGAGGATGGACAGGGCGCCCAAGCCGGCGCTGGTCTTGAGGAAATCACGGCGGGCGTTGGTACGGTTGATCCGGCGGGATGACATGGAAGAAACCCTAGGGGAGGATGGAAGAATTCACGGTCCAACAGGCGGGTGAACGGCCCCTCGACCGACCGGTGATGGGATTATAACCGTTTCCAAAGCCATTTCCCAGCATCTTTTGTCTGCCTGACCAGATGTCGCCAGCCGGGTTTGCCGGCATCCGAAATCCAGCGGTTCCAGGCGCGGGCACGAGCCCTTTCCGCCTTGGCCACCAGCCGACCCGCCAGAATTTCCAGGTTCCAGGTGCTGTCACCCACCCGGGCCACCGGAAAGACCTGGTCCCGGGTGAGCGGGAATCCCGACGGCAAGGCACTCTCAAGGCTCTTCAGAGCCTGGTTGACGACGTTTCGGACGGATTGGTCCGCTTTAGTGTCGCCTTTTTGCCAATCGTGGGGCGGGGCCCAATCCCAATCGGGGACCAAGCGGTTTACCTGGGGCAACACCAGAGTCACTTCGGGGGTGGGAAGGTCGGGAGAATTCCTGGCCAAAGCGGCCCATTCGCGCAAGAAATCTGCCTCATTGGGTTCCGGAGAGGGCCCGAGGGGCAATGCCAGGATGGCCAAGTCGGCCCGGGCGCAGGCTTGGGCTGCCTGATGGAGTCGGGTTTTGCGATGGGCCGCATCGACCCCGTGCAGGGGGACCGCCACCCAGAAAAAGCGCCGGTCATGGCGGGTGAGCAGTGGGTCCAGTTCCTTTTCCAACCAGGCCAGGTCTGATTCTTCCCGGCCCACGAGCGCGATGGTGGTTGGTTGCTCCCCCTGGGGAAGCGATGGGTCGACGATGGCGGATTCCGGCTGATCGGGCCGGTCGAGGTAGACACGGGCATGCAGGCTGGCCAGGCCTTCGCCGGCGTGTCTTGCGATGGTGGCCCCCGCGAGGTTTTCCACCCGGCGCTTGATGCTGTCCACCACGCCGCCCACGCGGTCCTTGAAGTTGCGCCACAGGGCTCCCAGTCCGGAGGGAGGAGGTGTTTTTTCAGGGGGTAGGTTCGGTGCCTGACCCTGCCCGCCCGCCCATTCCACCGCCCGCATCCAGTCACCCAGCCGCAGGTGCATGCTGCCCGGCACACGCTCGCGGAGCACCTGGTCGAGACCCCGGGCCTGATCGTGCGCCCAATTGAGGATTTCACGGGGGGTCAAATGATCCCATCCCCTCGTTTCGGTGTGTCCCTCGGCCAGGCGGATGGAGCCATCGAGTTCCACCAGGCATTCCAGCCAGGCGTTCGCGTCGGCAACCGGCAGGGTTTCCGTGTTGGCCCTGGCCTGGACCCATTCCTCGGCGGCGGCCTGTCCGAGTGTCAAACGCTGGTCGACTCCTTCCACGGCCTTTTGCTGGGTGCCCGGCCACAGATCGCGCAGGTGGAAGCCGGCCAGGCCGGAACCGACCACCAGGCAGGTCAGCATCACCAGAAGCCAAACGGGGTGGGTCGCCCCCAGGAACCAGATACCCATCAGACAGATGGTGAGCCAGGGGATCACCGCTACCACACCGGCCAGGAATAGCGAAATCCAAGGGAAACCACCCTGGACCAGTCGGGCCTTCCGGGCGGGGACCGGGTGCGTGGCCAGCCAGGTTTCAGCCCCGGCGCGGAGGCGTCTGGCGCGGAGTTCGATGAGGGATTCCGCCATCACCATCAGCAGATGGCGGCCAATGTCGTCTCGGACTCGACTGGTTACCCCCTGGTTGATCTGTTCCGGCCCAACCCGGGTGATGGTCCAGCGGGCGATCGCTTCCCAAGGGGCCAGCAAAACACCCGGCAGCCAAATCAGCGGGGCGAGGCGCCAGTACCAGGTGAGGGCTTTCCACCCCTGTTTCCAGTCGCCCAGGGGAATGTCAAGGATGGTGCCCGCCAGGCGACGCGCGTCGGCATCGAGGCGGATTTGGGCCAGGCGGATGGCCGCGGCGCATTCGGTGAGTGTCAGGTCTTTCCACGTCGGGGAGCCATGTGGGGCATCCGGTGGGTAAAGGAGCCGTTCCAAAGCGGTGAGTTGGGTATCACGTTCTCCCGCTTCCGCGAGGGCATCCGGCCGGATGGACCGTGTCCATTGGCGGAGATTTTGCCAGAGTTGGATTTCGTCACTCTCCAGGTGCGAGGGAGGGGTATCGGGCAGGGACAGGCCGGTGCGGCGCGCGCGTAGGACCCAGGCCAAGGCCAGACTGCTTGCGAAAACGGCGACCAGGTTCACCCAGCCCACCCACGTGAGGTAGCCCCATTTGCCGAGGGCGGTGACACCCGCGACGGCCAGCGCCACGATGGTGAGGAAAACCAGCAACAGGCCGCCAGTCATTTTCCAGGCAGCCCATTTCCTTCGCCGGTTTGGGGGGATCGGTTCCACGGTTTGGGCCATGTTCCACGAGGGGCTTGGATCAAATCCATTATGCTCGATTGTTGATTTTTCATCGACCATCACGGAGCATTGGGCTGGGCTTCCAATCAATTTCCCAGCGAAAGCTCCTTTCCCAGGCTGTCGGGCCGGTCAGGCGTAGCAAACCGGGTGTCATTCGGGCGGGGCCTGTTTTTAGGCAAATTGCGTTGTTTCAAGCATTTAGGGGAAGCCTAGTGTCCCGTCAACCTTCATTTGACGGGTAACATTTCTTGAGTTTCTGTCGAGCCATCGTCACGGTGAAGGTCCTGTGAATCTTGGCCTTCTCCTCGTAGCGTCGGCATTCCCACGCAGCGACCTCTTTCGCCAATAACTTCTCGCTCTCCAACCGACGATTCAAACACTGACCCTTCATGATGTTGATCTCCGTCTCGGCCATGTTCACCCAACTGCCGTG
>Ga0169931_10000343_pt1 | contig 76385 bp, 62 predicted proteins | sample Kivu_15m_20L_FD_129675 | JGI IMG/M metagenome (GOLD analysis project Ga0169931, IMG submission 129675) | Freshwater microbial communities from Lake Kivu, Western Province, Rwanda to study Microbial Dark Matter (Phase II) - Kivu_15m_20L... | ecosystem: Environmental > Aquatic > Freshwater > Lake... | reverse complement strand
TAGCCTATTTGATAATCAGATATCACCTGTGTCTGAATTTGCAACAAAAGGAGAGCACGCCATCAAGTTGACAGTCATTAATGAATTTGGCTGCAGCGATGATCTATACAAGTATTTGAAAGTAGACAGCGACTATAAGTTGATGGCTTCTGAAAAATGCTCTATAGGTGAAGGTTTTATGCCAAAAGCCTTGAAGCTGATGAAACGTCCGTTCAAGATGATGATTTTGGACACTAACAACCAGATGGTGTATGAAACTACTGATGTTAATAAACCATGGAACTGCACATTGGCCAGCGGAAATACCGCCCCCGTTGATAGCAAATTCAGCTGGGTAGTTACCATGACAGACGAATCCGGACAGGAGAAAGTCTATGGCGGCAACATCACTTTGATACCTTAACCAAAGTTGTTTTTCTCAACTTGGTAATTAGCCCGAACATTTTTGTTCGGGCTTTTATATTTTTGTACTCTCTACCTTAAACTAATTATGAGGAATTTATCCTCCATGTTTAGTTTGTTTTTTCGGTTGCACGCAGTTATTGTTTTGCTGCTTGTGACGAAGTCATTGGTGGCATCTATGGTGATGGTGCAGCCCTCTGCCGACTGCAATTCTTGTAATGGTTTGGCAAATTTGACATTGAGCCAGGGCGGTTTTGCTGATGTTTTTTGGTCAGATGAATCCGGTGCGATCATTCAGATAGATTTAAATGTTTCAGGTGTTGTATCGCTTGGAGGGCTTTGTATAGGGCAATACAGTGTTCAGATTAATCCTTATTCCGGAGTTCCCGAAAACTTAGCTTTTTCCATTGGAATTCCCGGATTTTCTCCCGGTATTTCAGGTGTGGCTAATACATGTGTGGGAGGTGGAACTGTCAATTTGGTTCAACTGCTGGGTTCCGATGCAACTGCCGGTGGTACTTGGTTAAATCCTCAGGGAAGTGCGGTTGTGGGTGTTTTTAATCCCAACTCCTCTTTACCCGGATTGTATACCTATCAAATATCAGGAGCGGGTTGCCTGATGCAAGCCACGGTGCAAGTGTCAGTCAATCAAAATGCAGACCCCGGCATTTCAACTACTTATCTGATTTGTGAGAATTATACCGATTTTTCGTTGATTTCAGCACTGTTTGGTCAGCCTGATGACGGAGGTGTTTGGTTCGGCCCGAACTTCGAAATTGATGATGGCTTTTATAGTCCTTCAACAGACAACTCAGGGATTTATACATACATGATAGACACAGTGCCGGGTTGCGCTGCGGTTTTTTCGACATTGTTCGTAATGGAGAATCAGATACCAAACAGCGGCTTGGACGCTACGATAGAGGTTTGTCCCACCGCCACCCCTTTCAATATGATTGACTATTTGGGTGGCTCCCCTCAGTCGGGTGGTCAGTGGTTCTATGATATGATTCAATCGGTAGGACCGGTTTTCAATCCGGCCACTTCGCCTGCTGGTGTATATCGTTATCAAGTGAACGGTGTGACCCCCTGTCCCAATACATTTTCTTTCCTTACCATTTCATTCACTGATGGTATAACCGCAGGGTCAAATGGTTCAGCGATTTTTTGTGAAATCGACAATGCGGTCAATATGATTGGTTTGCTTGGTGGCGTGCCGGATTCTGGTGGTACTTGGAGCGGACCCCAAGGAGTGGTCCAAACCGGCATTTTTGACCCTTCAACTATGCCTTCGGGCGTATATACATATACGGTAGACGCCATGGGCTGCCAGCCTGAGTCAGCCCAGTTGGATGTTCAGAATGTTCCTCTGCCAAGCGCAGGCTCGGACGTTGTGTTCCAAATATGCGAGCTCTCATTACCACTGGATTTGAGTCAGTTAATTCAGGGAAATAGTTCATCAGGAACTTTTTTCTTCAATGGTGCAGCAATGCCGGGTTCCGTGCCTGATTTGTTGCCCGGTGATTTCGTTTTTGATTTTGAAATTGATGGAGGAGTTTGTCCGGACGATGTTGCGGTGATTCAAATCACGGTGCATGACCTTCTCCCTGACCCGGGCTCAGTTGAGGTGAATGTTTGCACTTTGCAAGGGACCGTGGATCTATCGCAGTATTCTGCGCCATTCGGAATGGCCGGAGTTTGGATGGATGAGTTTGGGGTTGCTGTTCCCAGCGCACAGGTTACCTCTATTGGACCGGTTGATGTTTATCATTTTGTTGTTCCGAGTCAAAACACTTGTCCGGACGATTCACTTGCAGCAACTATAAATGTTTTTGCACCCGCTTTTGATCCGGGAATTGTAAATGTGCGAGAACGAATCAGCGTTGAATTTGAATAGTCTGTTGACCCAAGCAGAACAAGACAATGGCGCTTGGACTTCCGGTGTTAGTCAGGTTTTTAGTCCCGTTCCCGGATTTATTTCTTTTTCCTATTACGAGACTCAATTGCCTGATAACCCATGCCCTGCATCCCAAATCACGGTTAACATTGAAGTAAGCGAATTACCTTGGGCGGGTGATGATTCTGCGATAGTACTATGCGCCAATTTAGGCCAAGTTGATTTGACCGGAATGCTTTCCCAAGGGGCAGATTCTAATGGCAGTTGGGCCATTGGCGGTCAGCCGACCCCATCTCTTGTGGATGTGTTAGGGTTGAACATGGTAAATGCTGAGTACAGTGTGCCATCGGATGGAGCATGTCCCGGTGATGTGTCGGTGCACTCACTTGAGTTGGATTTTTTTATTGCCTTTAACCCGGGCCCTGACTTGGAAGTTTGTCCGGATTTCGAAGCTGTTCAGTTGGGTGAAATTCCCCAAACGGGCTATAGTTATTTTTGGTTTCCTGATGACAGGTTGGATGATCCTTTTTCCTCCCAGCCATTTATTTCTTTGGATAATCTTACCAACGAAGAAGTGAACATCACGTACTCAGTATTGATTACTAATGGAGTGTGCCCGTTTAATGAGGAATTGGACGTATTGATTCACGCTTTGCCGATGCCCGATTTGGGGCCTGATTTGGTTATTTGTCAAGGAGAAACGATAACACAGTCACGGCAAACGAGGGGGCTCAATACACGTGGCAAGTTAATGGACAGTTTGCAGGTGATGCCAATCCTTTGATTTTGCAACCTGACGCTGACAGGCACATCGAAGTCGTGGCCATTTCCATTCATGGTTGCGAGAACACTGATGACAAGAATATTCAAGTGTTGCTTACGCCTGAAGCCTTGTTTGAGGTCTTTCCCTATGAAGGCTGCAGTCCACTGCCTGTAACTGTGACCAATTTGTCTCAGAATGCTATGCCTGTTACATTTCAGTGGTTGGTCAATGGAACACTGATGTCCACTTTGCCCGAGGCCGAAGTGCTTTTGGAAACTCCGGGTTCGTATGATTTTACGCTTGTGGTATTGGCAGACAATGGGTGTTCAGCCTCTCAATCAGTTGAGGGATTGGTGACAGTTTTTGGGCAACCCGAGGCTTTTTTCACAGCCACTCCTTCTCACCCCGACATTTTAAACACTGAGGTTGCCTTTTTTAATCAAAGTACCGACTTTGAAATGTCAGAATGGACAATCAATGCTGCTGTCGTAAGCAGCGAAACCTCTTTAGTTTACAGTTTTCCCGATTGGGAGGATTTGACTTACGAAGTGTGTGTGGAAGTTTCCAATGCACATGATTGCCGCTCGATATATTGCAAAGAGCTGATAATAGAAGGGGTTCCGGCTGTGTATGTCCCGAATGCTTTTACCTCTGATGGAGATGGAAAAAATGACTTTTTCATTCCTGTAATGACGGGTATGTCTGATAGTGGTTATGAGTTGACGATTTACAACCGCTGGGGGCAGAAGATTTTTCAGACTACTGACCCGAAAATGGCATGGGTGGGTAATGCATTCGAGGGGGATTTTTATGTCCAAAATCAGGTTTACACCTGGGTTCTTAAATGCCGTGAACAGAAATCCGGCTTAAATAGGGTTTTCAACGGATTTGTTGGAGTAATTCGTTAGTAACTGTGCAACGGTTGGTCTAAAATTGTTGTCTTGGGTTGCAATTACGGTCGATATTTGCTTGTAGAACCTTGCAGTAGAATAATGAGTAGATTTTTAGTGCTGTTAACCATCTTATTTAGTGCGTTTTACGTCCGCGGGCAGTTCTATTGCATGTCCAACGCTACCGTTACGACCTGTTCGGGTACTTTTTTGGACGATAATTCCGGAAACTGTTCGGGCGATGCAAGCCCCTATAGTAACAGCGATTATACTTTCACCATTTGTCCTGATAACCCCGGAGATGTCGTTCAGGTGCAGTTCTCAGCTTTTCAACTTCAGACCAGCCCGAACCCAAACAACAGTGATCGTCTTTTCATTTATGATGGTGACAGCACCGGTGCCAATGAATTAGGTTCTTATACCGGAAACACATTGCAGGGGTTGGCCGTCACGGGTACAATTAACAACGCATCCGGATGTTTGACGTTTGTGTTTATGTGCAATACGGGAAATACTTCTAGCATGCCGGGTTGGGAAGCCCAAATCTCATGTACTACGCCATGTGACCCACCAATTACCAACTCTGTCATTCTGAGCCCCGCACCTACAGGCTCTGAGCAGTCAGTTGGTGTTTGCATTGGTGATCAATTGACATTTTCGGGAGTAGGTTCCACTGCGGGACAGGGTTTTTCTATTTCTCAATACATCTGGAACTTGGGTGATGGCAATGTTGATACAACTTCAGGTGTCCAAGTTTCCTATTCTTTCGCTGAACCGGGAGAATATTTGGTCACTTTGACTATCGAAGACAACAACGGTTGTCAAAGTTTGAATCTCGAACCCCTCCAGGTGTTGGTGAGCACCATTCCGATATTCAATTCCGTACTGGATCCTCCCGTGATTTGCTTGGGAGATCAGGCCTTGATTGATGGCAGTCCTGTTGAGAGTACGACATGGACCGCCTTGCCACCTCAAGTTGTGGCGGGAACAACCTATTTGGCCGATGGAGCCGGATTTGCTTATTCAACTTCTTTGACCTTTGATTTCTTTGAACCCGGGGCTGTTTTGGAAGATTGTGATGATCTTCTATCTGTTTTTGTGGAAATGGAACACTCATACATCGGTGACTTGTTTCTTCAATTGACGTGTCCCAACGGCACCAACGTTATGATATTGGACTGGCCGAATGGTGGTGGTGGAGCATTTCTTGGTGAAGCTGTTGACGATGGTTCGGTTGTGCCGGGAGTGGGCTTCAATTACGCTTGGGCCCCCGGCCAGACAAACGGAAATGTCGATCAGAACAGTAATTGGACGATGACCAATTTTACAAATCAGAATGGACAAAACTGGAACGCCAACATTGCTAATCCGGGAACCTATCAGGCTGATGGCGACTTGTGCAGTTTGGTTGGATGCCCTTTGAATGGTAGTTGGACCTTCACGGTGGTAGACAACTTGGCCATTGACAATGGGTACATTTTCTCTTGGGGGTTGAATTTCAATCCTGCGTTGTTTCCGGATATCACCACATTCACGCCTATCATCGGAATGAGTGCGGATTCTTCTTATTGGTCAGGTCCACACATTATCAGCACTTCTGTTGATGCCAATCAAATCACAGTTTCCCCTCCCAATGCAGGGGATTTTCAGTACACATATACTGTATTTAACAACTTTGGCTGTGAGCAAGATACTACCGTGACGCTAACCGTGGTGCCTCCACCTATTTTGGCCGTCAGTGACACTATCCTTTGTGAGAACAACTTTTTGATGAACGCTGATTTGATTGGCGACTATCCCGAGTTGGGCTGCATTTGGACCGTCAATCTATTCGATAGTTTTGGTGATGGATGGAACGGCTGCAATCTCACCGTGATTGTGGATGGTGCTAATCAACAGACTATTACGATGACAACCGGCTCTCAGTCTGTTGCCACTTTTAACGTGCCAAATGGCTCGCAACTTCAGTTGCAATACAACCTGGGAGCATTTAACAACGAGGTCTCTTACACTGTAATCAATCCGTTGGGAGTTCAGGTCTATTCTTCTGGCATGAATCCACCATCAGGAATCATTTATACGGCTACTTCCAATTGCCCTTACACGCTGTATGACATGAACTTCAGTTGGTCTCCGGCTACAGGACTGAACAATCCTAATATTCAAACGCCAACGGCCAATCTCAATCCCGGTCTCAATACATACAGTGTCACCGTTGGTTACCCTTTCTTGCCCAACTGCACTGCTACCGAAACTGTGAATGTGACTTTCTACGAAAGTCCCATCGCACAAGACATCCTTATTTGCTTTAGCGAGGGTCTTTATGATTTGCAGGACTACATAACGGGAGCCGTGTCTCCAAATGCCGTCTGGACAGACACTCAGGGGAATGTTTTGCCGAGCACTGTTTTTGACAGCTTTGATGAAATGAGTGGCACTTATTTCTACACGTTTGATGCAGGAGATTGCACCATTGTGGTTGAATTACAAGTGACCATATTGCCCCCATCAGAGCCCTCATGTTGTGATATGGATTACACATTCTCGACTGTGGACAACGATTGTCCGGAGCAGTCTATCGGAGAAGTCAACGTGATTGTTAACAACACAACTTTCGGCCCTCCATACACGATGACATTCAACAACACGCAGAATGGCACCAATGGAACGGCAACATCAGGGTCGGGCACCATTTTCTTTGATCAAATGTTGTCCGGTTCATATGACATCCTGCTCACAGACGCATTAGGCTGCGAAGCGAGTTTTACAGCTGTCATTGGCGCGCCACCCTTGGTGACCATTCAGGCTTCAAACGATACCACAATTTGTATTGGCGGAACCGCGACTCTGACTGCAGCTGCGGTAGGTGCTTCAAATGGTCCGCTCACGTTTATCTGGTCCGATGGACAGTTTGGTTCTACTTTTCAGATTGGACCAATTGCAGAAGAATCAGCAGTCAGTGTATATGCTGTATACAGCGGCACATGCGTGACCAATACGGACGAAGTTGGCGTATTTCTTTACGACCCATTATCAGTCACTGTGCCCAATGACGCTGTGTTGTGTCCCGGAGAGTCAGTTCTTTTGCAGCCGCTGGGCATTGAGGGAGGTTTAGCACCATACTCGGGCCAATGGCATGCTTTTCCGGGAGGAGATCAGTCCGGAACTGACATTTTGGTAAGCCCCGAAACCAACACAAGCTATTGCCTCACCGTGAGTGATGCATGCGAAACCCCTCACGCAACTGAGTGTGTTGAAATCGTTTTGTTCCCTTCAATCAACCCCAATTTTGTGGTCGACCCTGCGGCAGATTGTGTTCCTCTTTTTGTAGGATTTGAAGGGTTGGCCACTAATCCGGAAGAAATCCAAAGCGTTCTTTGGGATTTTGGTGATGGTGCGACCTCTGAAGATATTCAATACACTTTTCATAATTACACCACAGCCGGATTGTATGACGTGACGTTGGCCATTGTGAGCAAAGACGGATGCACGTTTACTTATACTAATTTGGATTTCGTCCAAGCCTATCCTGTTCCTTCGGCAGAGTTTTCACCCTCTCCGTCTGTCGTTTTGATACCGGAGAAAGTCGTCAATTTCATCAACTATTCGGTGGGTGGATTGGTTTATGAGTGGGACTTTGGTTCCTACGGCAGTTCTTCAGAGTTTGAACCGGAGGTGTTTTTCCCAATTGATGATCCAACGAATTTTCAAGTGCAATTGGTAGTGAACAATGAATTTGGGTGCAGCGACACTGCAGTTCGCACCATCTTTTTCCAAGAGCAGTTTGTACTCTTTATCCCCAATGCCTTCACACCTGATGGTGATGGTTTGAATGACTTTTGGCATATTACGGGAATTGATGTCGATGAGAGCACCTACAGTCTGGAGATATACAATCGTTGGGGAGAAATGGTGTTTAGGTCTGAAAACATAGACCAACCTTGGGACGGCAGTCACCGAAATGGAGGCTATTATGTTCCTGATGGCATTTACACTTGGAGAATAGTGTCCAAGACTATTTCTACCTCAGAAAAGAAAACACTGAACGGCCACGTGACTCTGCTCAGATAAATCCAATAATGTTAATATAACACACTTCTAATGAAAAGAGTATTGTTTGTTTTTTTACCCCTGTTCATCGGGGTAGTGGGTGCCAAAGGTCAGTCAGACGTGGAGACATTGGTCAACATTTACGGCACTGAGAAAGTGACGACTTTGCAACAATCCAACCCTGAGATGTTGGACTATCTGATATTTAAGAACAAGAAGGCGGCTTATATTCAAGACATGACCGGCCTCAAAGACATCAGTCAATATCCTGATGCACTGGAAATTCAGCCTGTAAACGATTCTTTTCCTGCTCTGAATTCTCAAATACTGTCCGGTGAGTTTCCGCTGCTTGGTTACCAATTCCCGATTTCTAATGACATGCACGGCTATTATCGTGTTGGAGACACGGGTGTGTTGCTCATAGTCTATCCGGAGATTTTGATTAAGATGCTCTACGAACGAGCAAATCCATGATAATGAGAAGACGAGTACTATATCTTCTTCTTATTTTGGTTTCGATTGGCGGGTTTCACGAATCTGCCGGCCAAGTGTGCATGAGCAACACTACTATTTTCACATGCAACAACTTCTTCCAGGATGACAATGGCGGAAGCTGTGCAGGTGATGCATTTCCATATGGTAACAATGATTATACAATGACCATTTGCCCGGACAACCCTGGCGATGTTATTCAAATTGACTTTGTGGCTTTTTTGCTTCAAACAAGCCCAAATCCTAACAACAGTGATCAATTGTACATATACGATGGCCCGGACACAAGTGCTCCTTCATTGGGCAGTTATGCCGGTAATGCACTCCAAGGTCTTGCAGTTACAGCAACCATTAATAATCCATCGGGATGTTTGACTTTTGTATTTGTTTGTAACACTGGCAATACACAACAGCTTCCCGGATGGGAAGGACTGATTTCTTGCACCACTCCCTGTGCACCGCCAACTTCGTCTTCTTTCATTGCCGATCCGGTACCCACAGGTGTTACTCAAACAGTGGGCGTTTGTATAGATGCTCCCGTTACTTTCGATGGTACAGGCTCTTCACCGTTTGCCGGTTTCACTATCAGCGAGTATATCTGGAATTTTGGTGACGGCACGATTGATAATACAAGTGGGCCAATTGTGACACATTCCTATTCTGAACCGGGAGAAAAACTGGTTACCCTGACCGTTGTGGATAACAACGGGTGTAACAGTTTGAATTTAGAGCCACTGCAGGTGTTGGTTAGCACAATACCTGTATTCAACACAGATTTTGATCAAACTGTTTGTTTGGGCGGTCAGGCCGTCCTGAATGGTAACCCCGTTCAAAGTATCACGTGGACATCTTTGCCCCCTCAGGTGGTGGCGGGAACAACCTATTTGGCTGATGGCGCTGGCTTTTCTTACAGCTCCAGCCTTACGTTTGACTTTTTTGATCCGGGACAAACACTCACAACCTGTGATGACCTCCTGTCTGTTTTCATGAATATGGAGCACTCATACTTGGGCGACCTGTTCATGCAAATCACATGTCCCAATGGAACCAGTGTCACTCTGCTGCAATGGCCCAACGGTGGCGGAGGTACATTTTTGGGCGAAGCGGTGGATGATGGAAGCGTGGTCGAGGGTATAGGTTATGACTACGCTTGGGCCCCCGGACAGACCAATGGAAACGTGGACAGCCCTGCCAACTGGACAATGACAAGTTTCACCAATCAGCAGGGGCAGAATTGGAACGCGAACATTGTCAATCCGGGCACCTATCAAGCAACGGGCAATCTTTGCAATTTGGTCGGATGTCCTTTGAATGGTAGTTGGACGCTCACAATTGTGGACAATTTGGCCATTGACAATGGCTATGTGTTCTCATGGGGGATTGACTTCAATCCTTTTCTTTTCCCCGGTGTCACCACATTTCAACCCATTATCGGAATGGGGCCTGATTCCACTTATTGGCAAGGACCTCACATTACTACCGTTTCAGCTGATGGGAATACAATTGGTGTTACTCCCCCGGCTTTGGGCGATTATGATTATACCTTTTTCGCAACTAACAATTTTGGCTGCACATTCGATACAACTATCACAATTACAGTTGTGCCGGGGCCATTGGTTTTAGCAGGTCCGGATCAACTTATTTGCAACGACCCTTTGCAAATGAATCCAACTGTAACAGTTGGGGGAAATCCATCTGATTGCAACTTGACTTTAAATCTTATTGACTCGTTCGGTGATGGATGGAATGGTTGTGCGCTAAATATTCTGATAGATGGAGTGCAGACTTACAATTTCACATTGCCGTTCGGTGCCTCAGGGACACAGAATTTTGTGGTACCCGGTGGGGCGTCATGGCAGGCCGTGTTTGTAGCCGGTGCTTTTCTGAATGAGGTTTCATTCAACATTGTGGACGAGACAGGAAACACGATAGTCAACCAGGCTCCCGGTACAACTGTGGGTGGTCAAGTAGTTTTTGACGGAGTCTGTGGAGGATTTGGAGACTATGTTTACGAATGGTCACCTGCGACCGGTTTGTCAGACCCGAATATCCCTAACCCGACTGTGATGTTGAGTGAGACGACTACTTACACAATTACGGTATACCCAGATGGCTATTTAGGTTGTGCTTCCTCTGACGAAGTGGTTGTTTTCTTCGATCCTCAAGGCGATCCCGGACAAAGCACAACTCAGGAGATATGCTTTAATTACGGCACCTTCAACTTATTCGATATGCTGGATGGCAATCCCGTAAACACGGGTACTTGGACTGATCAGGGTGGTAATGTGATTTTGAGTTCAATGGATTCATACACAGCAAGCTCAGGTGTCTACACATATACGGTTATACACAATGGTTGTGTTGCGTTTGCAACAGTTACACTCACCGTTTTACCACCGGCTATCGGTCCTTGTTGTCCGTTTGAATATGCTTTCAATGCTACGGATCCACTTTGCTTCGGCTATACTGACGGAACTGCTGAGTTTGTCATTACCTCGAGTGCAGACGGACCTGATTGGACTGTCACGCTCTTCGATGCGGCCAATGTTGTCATTGGTGATGATGTTATCTCAGGAAGTCCAACCTTATTTTCGGATTTATCGGCAGGAACTTACCTTCTCACGGCTGTAGATGCGGGTGGGTGCCCTATGGAAATCGGTTTTACTTTGGTTCAACCGCCTGTCATCACATTTGAAGCTAGTAACGACACAACTATTTGTTTCACCGGTGGCGCCACTCTGCAGGCATGGAGTGATGAAGACCCAATGAATCAATGGACATACACATGGGACAACGGTGTCGGTGTTGGCTCTTCTATATATGTGAATCCATTGGTGGAAACCACTTATGAAGTGATGGCAACGAATATGGATGGCTGTCTCAGTGCGCCACTGAGTGTGATAGTTTCTCTCTACCCCGACTTGGTCAATTCGGTTTTGCCGGATTCACTCATTTGTACCTTGACCGAGGCATTGATAGCCAACACGCTTTCCGATGGAGGAATAGGCGAGCCTTATGCTTACTCATGGACTGCCAACGGTTCATTTATTGGATCTGACCCTTCGATGGTCGTTGCCCCCGCTGCCACAACAGAGTATTGTCTCACGTTGACAGACGGATGTGAAACTCCGCCCGCTACGTCATGCATGATAGTCAATGTGGAAGTGCCTCCTGTTTTGGCTATTGCCGCAGATACTACGGCCGGTTGTATGCCTTTGAATTTGGAGTTTACTCATTTGATTGACACGGCCCTGGTCGAAAACATCTATTGGTCAATGGGAAATGGGGTCAATTACACTTACCAGACTTTTGAGCACACTTATTATGAGCAAGGTGTGTATGACATTTCCCTCGAGGTGGAGAGTCCTTTGGGCTGTGTTTATAATGGTGAGTTTCCACAATTCATCACGGTACACCCCAATCCCGTGGCTTTTTATCACGCAGCGCCACAGCCAACCTACATACCCGATACTGAAATCACATTCACGGATTACTCAGAAGGTCAAGTTGTCAGTTGGGAATGGGTTTTCAATGTACCGGACCCATTGGGCACATCTGTACTTCAGGACCCTGTATTCGAGTTTCCCCATGATGTTGAGGGCGTTTATCCCATCTTACTGACTGTTACAGACATCAATAATTGTGTTGATACTATGCTGAGTGTAGTTCAAATCAATGAGTTTTTTAATGTCTTCGTCCCCAATGCTTTTTCGCCCAATGGTGATGGCATCAACGATGAGTTCTTTGTGGTGGGCAAAGACATTGACCCTTCAAGATTCCAATTGAAGATATACAACCGCTGGGGTGAACTCGTTTTTGAAACAGATGACATGGGTAAGCCTTGGTTAGGTAACCACGAAAGTGGTGATTACTATGTTCCTGACGGTGCCTACGATTATGTCATAGAGGCTTGGTCAAAGACAACGAGTGACAGAAAAATTGTCCGTGGATTCATCACAATACTCAGATAGGAAAACAATCATTAAGAAAAAACAAGAAAAAGACGACTCTGAGTTCTTTTATCTTCGAACCATTAATTCAGGAAAATTATGAAACTGAAAATTGCTACAATTATCGCTTTGGCCTTTTTGAGTTTGGGTTTGCGGGCCCAAAGTCTGTCGCTGAGTCAAACAACAATTGCCATGGCGGTTGATGGACATATCGATTATGGAGATATTTTAGTGACCAACACTACCGGCAATGACTTGGTTGTCAAAGTGAGACAAGAGCCAATTTTGACCGTTGCTGATGAAAAACTGCAGATTTGTTGGGGAGGATTGTGCTTCAATTGGCAAGCTAATGCCTACACGTATGCTACTCCTGCTGCAATTGACGGCATGGCAGATTATGATGGGTTGGCAATTGCATTCCAACCTAATAGCGCAGTCTCAGGTTCCATTTGGCGCGTGTGCTTCTTCGTTGACGGCAATCCGGATGACGAAGTCTGCTTGGAAGTGGCCTTCGGTACCGTAGGAGTATCGGAGACTGAAAAGCCCGTGGCTACTTTGGGGGATGCATCTCCCAATCCGGCATTGCAATTCACAATGGTGCCTTTCGCAGGCAATGATGGCAATGCCTCTTTGCTGGTTAGAAACCTGATGGGGCAAGAAGTATTCAAAACGGCTCTTCCCGCAGGTGATGGCCGCTTCAAATTGGATTTATCTGGCTTTGAAAACGGTGTTTATTTCTACAGCTTGGTTTCGGGAACAGAGGTGGTATTTACAAAGCGACTGCTGGTCGGGCAATAGACTCTTTATCCCTTTATATAGTTCTAAGGTCGCTTGCTGAAAGCGACCTTTTTTATTTCGTTAATTCCCGAGTAGGAAAATACAAGGCTCTTTGTCGAGATTGGGAATGCGCTTGTTCCACTCTTTGATAGTCTTCACAGAAATACGCTGGTTGCCTGACAGCAGACCCGAGGCAACTCCAAGTTTGGTTTCACTGCCCAAGGTCCCGCAGATTTCAGTAAGCAGTTTGGTATTTCGAAAAGGGGTTTCCATAAAGATTTGTGTGTGCCCTTTACGGCTCAGACTTTCCAACCGAGTGAGGGTCGCTTTGCGCTCTTTGGAGTCATGCGGCAGATAGCCATTAAAAGTGAACAGTTGACCTGAGAACCCTGAAGACATAAGCGCCAACAAAATGGAAGAAGGGCCCACCAATGGGACAACCTCAATGCCTGATTCATGCGCTGTGGCTACTACTGCGCCACCCGGATCGGCTACACCGGGACACCCTGCATCTGAAATCACCCCCACATCCATACCCGCTTTGGCTGCGTCCAACCAATTTCGCAGTTCATTTGTATGGCTGTGCTTGCCCATTGGGTAAAACGTAATTGAATTGATATCAATGTCTCGATTTACCCATTTTATAAAACGCCTGGCTTGTTTCTCACTCTCGACTACAAAGTGTTTGATGACGGGCAACAATTCGCCCGTTTGAGCCATCACCTCCCGGTCTTTGAATTCGTTGCCGATAGCTGATGGAATCAAGAAAAGTTTTCCCTGACCTTTCTTATTCATTTTCTACGCTTGTTGAGAAAGTCCCTGCAACTTCGATCAAGTAGTTGATAGACCACCTCAAACCCGGCTTCACCACCAAAATATGGGTCCGGCACTTCAGAAGGGTAACCCTTTTCATCGGTCTCGGTCAATATCAACCTGATTTTGGACATATCATTGGCATTGCGAGCCAAGTCAGCAACATTCCTAAAGTTGTCTTTGTCCATTACAAAAATGATGTCAAAAGAATCAAAGTCTTCCGCACGGAATTGCGCTGCCTTTAATTGACTAAGGTCGATGCCGTGCGAAAGTGCATTCTTTTGGGTTCTGTGGTCGGGTGACTCTCCGATATGAAACCCGGAGGTGCCACGAGAGTCCACATCTATTTCTATTCCCGCGTCCCACGCCTTTTGTCTCATGATTCCTTCGGCCAAAGGGCTGCGGCAAATGTTGCCCAGGCATACCATCAATATTCTCATGATTTTATGTCGTTAAATGAAAAACCCGGCATCTGTAGCCGGGCTTTTTCAAAATTCTATCAAGGTCTTACTGAACGCTGAGTTTCTTTTCCAAATCCTCTAAATAGCGCTTGAACTGCTTGTCGGTTTCGGACAAATCGCTCACGGTGCGGCAAGCGTGCAATACGGTGGCGTGGTCTTTTCCGCCACATTGAGCACCTATGCTGGCCAATGATGATTTGGTCATTTTCTTCGCAAAGAACATGGCAATCTGACGCGCTTGAACGATTTCACGCTTGCGCGTTTTGGATTTCAAGAGCTCAATCGGCAGGTCGAAATAATCACATACCACTTTTTGGATGTAGTCAATGGAAACTTCTCGGGCTGTGTTTTTGACGAATTTGTCAATCATCTGGCGCGCCAGATCAATGTTGATGTTCTTTTTGTTCAAGGATGCTTGGGCAATTAACGATATCAACGCACCTTCCAACTCCCTGATATTGCTTGAAATACTGTAAGCCAAATATTCTATGACATCCTTGGACAACTCGATTCCGTCAGCATACATTTTCTTTTCCAAAATGGCGATACGGGTTTCGAGCGATGGCATCTGCAAATCGGCACTCAGTCCCCATTTGAATCGTGAAAGAAGTCTTTGTTCCATGCCTTGCATTTCCACAGGAGGCTTATCGCTGGTCAAGATTATCTGCTTGCCGGTTTGATGTAGATGGTTGAAAATGTGGAAGAAAACATCTTGTGTTTTTTCCTTTCCGGAGAGAAATTGCACATCATCAATAATGAGTACGTCAATCATTTGGTAGAAATGACTGAAATCGTTGACGCTGTTGTTTTTAACAGCATCAATAAACTGGTGCGTGAACTTTTCCGAGGAAACATAGAGCACGGTTTTCTCGGGGTATTGGTTTTTTATTTCAATACCTATGGCGTGAGCTAAGTGGGTTTTGCCCAAGCCCACACCACCATAAATCAGAAGTGGATTGAATGCTGTACCACCCGGTTTGTTGGCCACTGCAAAACCTGCTGAGCGCGCCAATCGATTGCATTCTCCTTCAATAAAATTGTCGAAAGAGTAATTCGGGTTGAGGTTTGAATCGATATTCAACTTACGCAGACCCGGAATGATGAATGGGTTTTTGATGGGAGTTCCGGCCACATCAATTGGCAAATTGACAGATGGGTTCTTCACCGTTCTTGAATTGCCGGGGGGCAACTTCACCGTGTACGGGCTGCCTGTATTCATGTTGTTTTCCATGATAATACTGTACTCTAATCGGCCTTCGGTACCCAATTCTTTTCGAATGATTTTTTTCAGAAGTGCGACATAGTGCTCTTCTAGCCATTCATAAAAGAATTGGGACGGAACTTGGATGGTGAGTACACTGTTTTCCAGCCTGACGGGTTTGATCGGTTCGAACCAGGTTTTAAATGCCTGAGCACTTACATTGTCGCTGATGATTTGGAGACAATTCTCCCATACCTGGTTAAAATCCTTACTCATATGGTTTGAAAAAAAAATGTGACTAACTGGGGCGAAAAAGGGGAAATCTCACATCCGAAAAGACAGCTTTCACCCTCCCCCTTGAACGGCAACAAATGTTTGGCCAAAAAAGTGAAAAAAAAAAGACCGGACCTCTTGATTTTAAAGTTTTTTTGACATAGCGATAACGCCATGGAAGTGCCGAAAATAGGGCATTTCAGATTTTAATTGAACCGGAGTAATTGAGGTTGTTGGAAACGAACACTTTAAGCTTCATGCGAATTTTAGAAGACATGTCATGTCAATGGTAATAGTCACGGCTTTCTTATTTTGGCTCCTTCAATTTTTGATTTAGTGATGTTCACAATCGAGACAGAACTCCGTGTGCGATATAGCGAGACAGACAAAATGAACTATGTCTATTACGGTCATTACGCCCAATATTTTGAAGTAGGCAGGGTTGAAGCCATGCGAGCTTTGGGTTTTCCGTACAAGGATTTGGAGGATTGCGGTATTATGCTTCCTGTTACCTGGTTTGATATTCGCTATTTGAAACCTGCAACTTACGATGATTTGTTGGTCGTACGTGCTTCCATTATTGAATTGCCCGGAGTCAAAATCAAGTTTCAATATGAGATACTGCGGAAGCCCGAACTCACACTTCTGACTACCGGTTCCACTACGCTGGTTTTCGTAGACATGCGGACGGGAAAACCGACCAAATGCCCTGAGAAGATGTCATTGGCGCTTAGTCCATTTTTTCAGAATTAATAAGAGCCTCCTTTGGTAAAAATGCGGTCGGTGCCATCAAATCGCGGTGATTGGATGGACAACACTTTGAGTGTTTTGTCTTCTGTCGTTTCTACTGAGTGTCGTGTTCCTAACGGTATAAACACGTGGTCACCCGGCCTGATGGTGAATGTGCGATCTCCCAGGGTCATGGTGCCTTCACCTTCCAATACATATATGTTCTCAGTGTGCTTGGCGTGGTAATGTTCGGCAACACTTTTTTTGACCCAAATCAAAAAGGTCGAACTCAATGTGTCCTCGGCAATAAGAAAGGTTTGGATATTGGAAAAATCGCCCGGATCGGGTATAGCTAGGTTGAGATGTTGTTGACCCTTAGTGCCAAAGTGCAAGAAAATAAACAACAACATTACATTTAAACATTTCATATAAAGCAATTTATCGGTTCGTATCAATGAGCACATGGTCTGAACGAATTCAATCGGTCGTTCACTGTAAGCTACCCGGAGTGCCTAAATTGACTCATTGACAAAGTTGCTCGAGTTTTTTGAATTTGAGTCGTTCTGAAGACCATTACAATCTTTTGGTCAAAAAGCATTGACCTACCTTCGCCCCCATGAATTTTCTTTCGGTCGAAAACCTGAGCAAGCGCTTTGGTGAGCGCAGCATTTTTCAAAATTTCACTTTTGGTCTCAATGAAGGCGACAAGGTGGCCTTGGTAGCACGCAATGGCACGGGCAAGAGCACACTATTGAAGATTTTGGCGGGTGTGGATAGCCAAGACGAAGGCCGTGTGGTATTCAATAAGGACATCACAGTTGGCTATTTGTCTCAAGAGCACGGGCTGGATGAAGAACTGACCATACTAGAAAATCTGTTTGCTTCGGGTAATGCGATGATACAAGCCATTCGCAGGTATGAAAGCATACTGGAAAACGGTGGAGATGGAGATGAAATGCAAAAGGCAATTGACCTGATGGACCAGCACAACGCATGGGATTATGAGTCAAAAGCGCGCCAAATCCTCGGCAAGCTCAACATTCACAACCTTAACCGCAAAGTGGACCGACTATCAGGTGGTGAAAAGCGGAGGGTAGCGCTTGCTCGTGTTCTTATCTCTGAGCCGGATTTGCTCTTTTTGGACGAGCCCACCAACCACTTGGACCTTGACATGACCGAGTGGCTTGAAGATTACTTATCTCGCTCGCGAGGCACTCTCTTAATGGTCACGCACGACCGTTATTTTCTGGAAGTGGTATGCAATGAAATTCTCGAAATTGACCACGGTCAACTCTATAGATACAAAGGCAGTTTCTCATATTTCTTGGAGAAGAAAGCCGAACGCGATGCTGAGCGCGAAGCCAACTTAGACCGGGCGCGAAATCTGATGAGGCGCGAACTGGAATGGATCAGAAAATCTCCAAAGGCCCGAACCACCAAAGCGAAGGCCAGGGTAGATCGCTGGGATGATGTGAAGGCTGCCGCATCACAGCGCTGGGATGAAGATGAAATGCAACTGGAAATCAATATAGAGCGACTGGGAAGCAAGACCGTTGAATTGCATAAAGTCAAAAAAGCTTGGCCCGAAGTGAGAGTGCTCAATGGATTTGACTACGTCTTTCAGAGGGGAGAAAAAGTGGGCATAGCCGGTCGCAATGGCACCGGAAAGACCACTTTTCTGAATATGATTACAGGAAAGGAACAACCGGACAGTGGCAAAATCACTATTGGGGATACTGTCGTCTTCGGCTACTATACCCAAGAGGGCTTGGCTTTTACTGAGCAACAAAGGGTGATTGACATCATTCGGGGCATTGCGGATTTCATTCCTTTGGCCAAGGGTCAAAAAATCACGGCTGCACAAATGCTCGAGCGTTTCATGTTTGACCGTAATCAGCATCAAGACTTTGTATACAAGCTCAGCGGTGGAGAGCGAAGGAGGCTTCATTTGCTCACCATATTGATGAAAAATCCAAACTTTCTCATACTCGATGAGCCTACGAATGATTTGGACATTTATGCCATGGCTGCCCTGGAGGACTATCTCATGCAGTACCCCGGCTGCCTTTTGGTTGTTAGCCATGACCGTTATTTTTTGGACAAAGTGGCCAACCACATATTGGTTTTTCAAGGTGAAGGTGAGGTGAAAGACATCATAGGCAATTATTCTGAATGGCGCGCTCAAGAGTTGGTCAAGCAACGAGCAGAAAAAAAGGAGTTCACAGAACCTGCAACTACAAAGGCCACATCGGCTGAGAAGCCCAAATCATTAGGCAAAGAGAAAAATGAAGCGGCCAAATTGGAAAAGGAAATATCTGCATTGGAGGCAGAAAAAGCCAATATTGAAAGCCAATTAGGTGACAGCGGCCGGATGCCTTTGGACCAAATCACTGTCCTGTCGGCCAAATTGGGTGAATTGATTTCGGAGATTGACTCCAAAACTGAGAGATGGCTTGAGTTGAGCGAAAGTCTTTGAAGCCGCCAATGAATAAAAAAGCCCGCTTGTGGCGGGCTTTTATTGGAAGGAAGAATTAAAGTCTATTGTCTATTACCTCGGCTCCCGGGACTTTGGAGGGTACAAATTTGAATTCTGAATCAGCAAACGGCTTGTCTTTTTCAAAGGATTTGATGGTGTATATAAAGTCGTTGCCCTCACGCCCCTTAACTACCATTTTGTGCACATCATTCTTGTCTTTGTTGACGAATAACTGAATGCTGTGATAAGGTTTATCCTTTGGCTTCAATGGAAAAAGATTGACTTGAGTTAAGTTGATTGCCCCCTCTTTCAATTCTTTCACGTATTCATATTTGAAGTCTTTTTCCCAAATCTTGAACATGTCCGAGGGGCTCATGCCGTCTTGGGCCACATCTTCCAGGTTCTCGACAGTAACTGTGTTGGTTTCTTTGTTGTGAATCCAAACGGTTTTCCCGTCAGAAATCACGTGGTTATCACCCAACGTGAGTTCAAAGGCAGTTCCTTTCAATCGAACTTCCCCTTGTTGCGTGACTTTCTTGTTTGCCTTGGGGTCATCCAACTGATAGGTGAATTTCGCGTGCATGGTTTGACATGCCTTGTATTTCTTGCTCAGGTCGTCCAGTATTTTTTTAGCGTCTTGGGCTTGTGCATTGGCTATTGAGAGGGACAAGAGAAGAATAAGAGAAAAAAATCGAAGGGTATTCATGTTGTTATTGAGTTGGCAAAATTACGATTGCCCTCGAGCCAATAACTGTTCCAAAGTGGCTTCGTCTGAAATAATCACCTCACGTGCCTTGCTCCCTTTGAATGGGCCGATGATACCGGCTTGCTCCAGTTGGTCTATCAAACGACCTGCTCTGTTGTAGCCCAATTTCAGTTTGCGCTGCAACAATGAAGCGGAGCCTTGCTGATGAATCACGACAATTCGAGCGGCTTCTGCAAACAGCTCATCGCGCTCGGAATCGTCCAAATCCCCAAACTCCGAGGCGCTTTCATCAATGTACTCCGGCAGCATGAAGGCAGTTGGATAGCCTTGTTGTGCACCTATGAAATCACAAATTTTTTCTACTTCGGGTGTGTCGACAAATCCGCACTGAATGCGCACCAAATCATTCCCCGTGCTCAGCAGCATGTCGCCTCGGCCTATCAACTGATCTGCCCCTCCTGCATCCAATATGGTGCGCGAGTCGATTTTGGACGAAACCCTGAATGCAATGCGAGCAGGGAAATTGGCTTTGATCGTGCCGGTGATAATGTTCACAGAAGGTCTTTGAGTTGCAATAATCAAATGAATTCCAATGGCGCGTGCCAACTGGGCCAATCGGGCAATGGGGGTTTCCACTTCTTTTCCTGCAGTCATAATCAGGTCGGCAAACTCGTCCACCACTAACACGATGTACGGCATATAGCGGTGGCCATTTTCCGGGTTGAGTTTTCGTTTGATGAACTTAGCGTTGTACTCTTTCAAGTTTCTGCATTGGGCCAACTTGAGCATCTCATAGCGGTCGTCCATTTCCACACAAAGTGAGTTAAGTGTTTGCACTACTTTGCTGGTATCGGTGATGATGGCCTCTGCTTCATTGGGCAGTTTGGCCAGAAAGTGTCTTTCTATTTTGGTGAAAAGTGTCAACTCAACCTTTTTGGGGTCGACCAACACGAACTTGATTTGTGAGGGATGTTTCTTGTACAAGAGTGAAACCAAAATGGCATTCAACCCAACAGACTTACCTTGCCCGGTGGCACCTGCCATCAGCAAGTGAGGCATTTTGGCCAAGTCGGTTACATAGTTTTCGTTGCTGATGGTTTTGCCGAGAACGATAGGCAAGTCCATCTCAGAATGTTGGAATTTTTCGGAGGCAATCAATGACCTCATCGAAACGACTTCGGGTTTGCTGTTGGGCACCTCAATACCAATAGTTCCTTTGCCCGGTATGGGTGCAATGATGCGAATGCCCAATGCGGCTAAGCTCAGTGCGATGTCATCTTCGAGGTTTTTAATTTTCGATATCCGAACTCCGGGAGCAGGAATGATTTCATAAAGTGTGACCGTTGGTCCCACGGTCGCTTTGATTTTCGAAATCTCGATATTGTAGTTGTTGAGAGTCTCAACAATTCGCTTTTTGTTGGCCTCTAATTCTTCCATGTTGATTTGCACCTGTCCGCTGCCATAGGCTTCGAGCAAATCAATCGGGGGCAATTCATAACGAGAAAGGTCCAATTTGGGGTCGTATTCGCCAAACTCTTTGACCAAATCTTCCAATTCATCTTCAGATAGGACTTCTTCCGACTCAGTCTTTTCTATTTCGATATCCATCGAAGGTTCAGCGTATGCTTCGGATGTCGGGTTAGCATTTTCAACTACAAAATCATCATCAACATCTTCTTTTTCCGGGTCTAATTCAGGTTCGTCAGCCCATAGGATTTCTTCACTCTGCACTTCCTCCTCACCGGTTGTTTTGGCCAGAATGGCGTCCAAAAGGTCTTGTTCCTCTTTTTCTTTTTGGGTTGATTCTGCAGTTGGAGATTGTACTTCGGATGGAACCGAAGTGGATTCGACAGTTCCTATTTTTTCTTTTATAGCAAATAGCTTACTGACAACTTCTTGCATCCAATGCCACAAACGAGACATGGTGTGGTTGAAATGAATGATGCCAAAAACGACCATACAGGTCAATACGATGGCAATTGTGCCCAAAAGACCAACGCCTGTGCGCACCCACAGATAGAAGGAGAAGCCCATTTTGCCGCCCAAACATTCTGCACAGGTTGGATACTCGAAGCCATCAGGGCCGGGAACATAACGGGTGGTGAGCATGGCCAGTGTCAACGACAGCCAAACCATTGATAAAAGCGTAATGCGAAATGACTTTGCCATGGGTAGCAAAGTCTTACGAAAAGTAATTTTGAAAGCTACCAAAAAGAGCAAAAATGGCAAACCCAGGGCTGCCGTGCCGGGACCGTTGAAAACAACTGCCTGCGCCAACCAGGCGCCTACACGCCCCATCGAATTTCCAAAACGGTTTTGGGTGGTAGCTGCTATTTCTTCTGAGGACATGCCCAAGAGGGATTGATCATTTTTCCAGTTAAAATGATGGCTGACCATTGCAACAAACAGAAAAACTGAAAAGAACAAAAGAAGCATTCCGAACACCTTTCGTGTTCGTTCGTCTTTCATCACTCCGCTCAATTTGCCGGAATTTGAGCCACCGGGGCGAGATTGACTTTTGTCAGATGCGGATTGTTCTTTTTTGGCCATTGGGGCGTTGTCAGGACTCCAAACTTAAACCAATACCCCACGCCCGCTTTGGTTAGAGTCGAGGGATTTTCAACAAATGCGAACTGAATAGTCGGTCCTTTAAAGGGTGAATTAGCAAGGCTGAAAAAAAATTGCCACATGAAAGCAAAGTGCCTACATTTGCCGACCTCAAAAACACATGTTGAATCATGGCCAAGAAAGGAAATAGAATTCAAGTAATTTTGGAGTGCACAGAGCATAAGACATCGGGCCAGCCCGGTACTTCACGCTATGTGACCACCAAAAACAGAAAGAACACTCCGGAAAGAATGGAGATTAAAAAGTTTAACCCCATTTTGAATCGCATGACGGTTCATAAGGAAATCAAGTAATAGACCATGGCAAAGAAAGTAGTAGCGAAAACGCAGTCTGCCGGTGGAAAGATGTACACCAAAGTGATTAAAATGGTGAAGTCTCCCAAAACCGGTGCCTATTCTTTCAAAGAAGAAATCGTTCACAACGACAACGTTGCAGATTTCTTCAAAGGATAACTCTTCCACGGCAATTGATATTGAAAAGGCTTTTTCTCTGAGGGAAAAGGCCTTTTTGTGTTATCAGACCGTGCCATTCGTTTCACCTCGCTAACAAAAAAATAAATGAGCTTTTTCAAGAGATTTTTTTCAGGTGATAAAAAAGAAGCACTTGACAAAGGGCTTCAAAAGACCAAAGAGGGCTTCTTGGGCAAAATTGCCCGCGCCATTGCAGGTAAAAGCCGTGTTGACGAAGACGTATTGGACAATTTGGAAGAGGCGCTTATTACTTCCGATGTGGGCGTAGAAACCACCCTTAAAATAATCCAACGCATCCAAGACCGTGTCAATAGGGATAAATTCATGAATACCGATGAGCTGCAAGGCATTTTAAGAGAAGAAATTGCGGCTCTTTTGGGGGAAAACAATACCGCTGACGTTGAGGACATTGATATTCCCCGTGGCAAACGTCCCTATGTGATAATGGTTGTTGGCGTCAACGGAGTGGGCAAGACCACTACCATCGGAAAGTTGGCCTATCAGCTCAAAAACAAGGGATACAAGGTTGTGCTGGGCGCAGCTGACACTTTTCGTGCAGCAGCTGCCGATCAGCTAAAGGTGTGGGGCGAAAGGGCCGGTGTACCTGTAATTTCTCAGAAGCACGGAGCTGACCCGGCTGCAGTGGCTTTTGACACACTCGCATCGGCTCACGGCAAAGAGGCTGACTGTATCATCATTGACACAGCGGGTAGATTGCATAACAAAATCAACTTGATGAATGAATTGACCAAAATCAAGCGTGTGATGCAAAAGGTTGACCCTGATGCACCTCATGAAGTTCTGTTGGTTTTAGATGGCTCCACCGGCCAAAATGCCATCGAGCAGGCCAAGCAGTTTACACAGGCCACGGAGGTGACGGCACTGGCCCTCACGAAGATTGATGGCACGGCCAAAGGAGGAGTTGTGTTGGGAATTTCAGACCAGTTCAAGATTCCGGTGAAGTACATCGGAGTGGGTGAAGGAATCAATGATTTGCAGGCTTTCAATAGATTTGAATTTGTTGACAGTTTGCTCATGAACAACGAATCATGAAGACAAAAACTATGAAGAGGCCCAAGGTGAACGTAGTGACCTTGGGCTGTTCAAAGAACATTTTCGACTCAGAGGTATTGATGGCCCAACTCAAGGCAAACAAGTTTGAGGTGGAACACGAATCACAAAAGGATGACGCTCAAGTCGTCATCATTAATACTTGCGGCTTTATTGACAATGCAAAGCAAGAATCCATAGATACTATTCTGCGCTATGTTGAGGCCAAACAGGATGGTTTGGTAGAAAAGGTATATGTTACCGGTTGTTTGTCCGAGCGATATAAACCGGATTTGGAAAAAGAAATCCCCGATGTGGATGCCTATTTCGGAACACGTGAGTTGCCTCGGTTGCTCAAAACGTTAAAGGCTGATTACAAGGCGGAGTTGATTGGGGAGCGTCTGCTGACTACGCCTGCCCATTATGCCTACCTAAAAATTGCCGAAGGCTGTGATCGTCCTTGTTCGTTTTGTGCCATTCCGCTGATGCGAGGCCACCATGTGAGCACTCCTATGGAAGCGCTGGTTGACCAAACCCGCAAGTTGGCGGCCGGGGGGACCAAAGAGTTGATTTTAATAGCACAAGACCTTACATACTACGGGTTGGATCTTTACAAAAAGCGCAATTTGGCCGAATTGGTTGATCGCCTTTCTGACGTGGACGGCATCGAGTGGATCAGATTGCATTATGCTTTTCCTTCAGGTTTTCCGATGGATGTGTTGGATGTGATGCGCGCGAAGAAAAATGTCTGCAATTATTTGGACATGCCGCTCCAACATGCGTCCACCCGCATGCTCAAGGCTATGCGAAGAGGTATCACCCGTGAGAAAACCGAAGAATTGATTGACAATATTCGGCAGCGTGTGCCGGACATTGCGCTTCGCACTACGCTCATAGCAGGCTATCCGGGAGAAACCCAAGGTGATTTTGAGGAAATGATGGATTGGGTGGAAAAGTCGCGTTTCGATCGTTTGGGCATTTTCACCTATTCGCATGAAGAGAATACTCATGCCTATCTGTCGGTAGATGATGTTCCCGAAGAAGTGAAAAAGCAGCGAGCCGAGGCTGTTATGGCCTTGCAAGCAGGAATAAGCGAAGAGAAAAGCTCTGAAAAAGTGGGTACTGTTCAGCGTGTGCTTTTTGACCGCGTGGAGGGCGACTATTTTATTGGCCGCACCGAGCATGATTCTCCCGAGGTGGACAATGAGGTGTTGGTTAAAAAGACCTCGGATTATGTAAGAATAGGAGATTTTGCTGATGTCAAAATCATTGATTCAGAGGTGTATGACTTGATAGGTGAGACCATTAAAGATTATCAAAATGAAATTGGGAATCGGATCTAAAGTGTTGCACTCAACTTTTGGTGAGGGAGTGATATTCGGGCAGTATTATGATGTCACAGAAATTGTCCCTTTGGGTCAAAAATGGATCGCTGGCAAGCTGGTGCTTGTGCCGGGTGAAGGCGATTTGCAACCAAAGGAGGTCCCTATTGATGTGTTTTTTCACAAAATCGTGATGATGCGCGACCGCTTGCGGGTGCTTGAACAGCAAATCAACGCAAACGACAAACTGAGCGATGAGGAGAAAGTCAATTTACAGCAATACATCACACGTATTTATGGTTCGATGACGACCTTTAATGTTTTGTTCAAGAACAAGATTGATTATTTCACCGGAGAAAGCAGTAAGTGATTAAAAGCCCTCATCACCCGGGCTTATACACCTGAGTTAATTGAAAAGCAAGATGGCTGAAAGTATAACCGTAAGTGCTGATGGTTTGAAGCTTCCTTTGATGGAGGATTTCTATTCCATTCAGGGTGAGGGTCATTTTGTCGGAAATGCTGCTTATTTCTTGCGGCTTGCGGGTTGTGATGTTGGTTGTTTTTGGTGTGATGTGCCGGAGAGTTGGGATACAGCAGGCCACCCTGTAGAAACCATTGAAGAATTGCTCGGAAGGGTTAAGGACTCAGGTACAGACCGGGTAATCATCACGGGCGGGGAACCGGCAATGCACAATTTGGAGCCTTTGACCAAAGCGCTGCGCCATCATGGAATTGCCACCCACATTGAGACCTCCGGGACGCGACCGCTTTCCGGTGAGTGGGATTGGGTTTGCTTCTCTCCCAAGAAATTCAAAGAACCCCTGCCCGAAGTAGCCGCGTGTGCTCATGAGCTGAAAGTAATCATGTACAACCATAGCGACTTCGACTTTGCAGAGAAAAACCGAGCGCTCGTTTCAGCAGATTGTCGCCTTTTTTTACAACCTGAATGGAGCCGGAGTGAACAAATGATTCCATCCATTCTGAATTATGTGCGCGAAAATCCTGCTTGGCGTATCGGTTTACAAACCCACAAATTCTTGGGAGTCAGATAGAATCAGATGCCATCGTAAGTCAGCACCACACGATCAGAAGTAGGATGTGACTGACAAGTAAGAATATACCCGGCAGCGATTTCCTTCTTGGTCAAAGCATAGTTATCGTCCATGTGAACTGTGCCTTCCATCAATTTGGCTTTGCACGATGTACACACTCCGCCTTTGCATGCATAGGGTGCGTCAGCGCCCATATCCAACAACGTGTCAAGGATGCTATCTCCCGAAGCATCTAGATTGAAATCAAACGTTTGGCTATCCAGAATGGCGGATACTTTTGCGGTGCCGGCAAGTGCCATTGCTGACGTTTGTGCGCCTCCGTCAACACCGGTTTTTGTGCCGGTCGGTTTGAATAACTCAGTATGGATGCTGTCTTGAGAAAATCCCAGATCCAAAATTGCAGCCTTGGCCGAGTCGATCATTCCGCCAGGTCCGCAAAGGAAAAAATCCTTGGACATGGCGTCTCGACAGAATTTCTCCATCAGTTCAAGCATTTTTCCATATTCTATGCGGCCATGCTCCAGCGGACTTTCGGTGTCTTGTTGTGAAAAGATAAAGACCGCACGGAATTGTGAATGCGCCTCAGATAGTCGCTCAAGTTCTTGTCTAAAAATCACGTCTTTGGATGTTTTATTGCTGAAAAACAGTGTTACACGACTTTGAGGCTCAGTGGAGAGCACTGAAGAAATCATGGAAAAACAGGGGGTGATGCCACTTCCCCCTGCAACAAACACTAAGTGACACGGACCGGATGTCTTGGGCAAAACAAAGTTGCCTTGGGGCTCGCTGATGCGAATTTTCATGCCGCTGCTCGCCTTTTTGTTGAAGTATTTGGAAAAAACACCGCCCTCAATTTCTTTAATCGTCAGGCGTAAATAACTTTCAGAAGTTGTGTTCGAGAATGAATAAGACCTGCGGTCTTTATGGCCGTCAATTTCCATTTCAACAGCGCAATATTGGCCCGCCAAGTGAGGAGGATAATCATGCGGTTTGATGATGTAAATGCTCACCGCGTCTGCGGTTTCACGATGCACTGAGGCAATCAAGGAGTCAAAAAATTTCATGGCACAAAGGTGTGGCCTAAATCAAGATTCCGGCTCAGGGGAACTGCTAATAGTTTTGAAGATTTCTGAAACGGGTTGCCTGTTAATCCTGCGTTCAATACTCTGCCCAGGGCCAGCGACCGGATTGGAATTTGAGGACTTTTCCTGCGGCATCCACCTCGGCTGTGGCCGGGATGTTGTATACACCGGCATCCTTGATTGAGCCGCTGAGCTTGTAGATTGGAAAAGTGGCTTTAAAGCGCTCTTTGGTTTGGTTGATTTTTTTCCATGAGTCGTCAGTCAAAACGAACAAGTGATATTGATTCTTGAGTTTTGGATAAGCTAAAACCAATTCGGGAAACTCGGCCATGCATGGCCCACACCAAGAAGCATAAAAGTGAATGAGAAATGGTTTGTCAGAATTTTCAACAAGCCTAATGGCTCTGCCGGATTCATCCTCAAACGTCAATTGGTCCGGGTGTATTTCTGACTCAAATGGCATGTAGCGCCAAACAAAAAAAAGCAGCAGCCCAATCAGGACTGCTGCGTATATCACGTTGACAGTTTTTTTTTCCAAAATGGAGTCGGCTTATTGGCCAAACATCTTTTCCAATTCTTGGGATGTCATTTTTTGGTAATCAGCGGGAACTTCAAACATAGAGTCTGCAACTTTCTCTGCTTTAACTGTTTGAGCCACCATGCGCATTTCCAATCCGTTTGCTTTGATGCTGTATTCCAATGGCATACCTTTCAGTTGTTTCATGTCATTCGTGTTGTAATTAGAATACTCTTCGGTGTAGTATACTTCCAAAGGGAATTCTTCATCAGGCGAGGTGATTGTGGCTTTTTTACACTTGATGCCGGCAATGGTTTTGGTTTCGTTCAAGTACTTCACCACCATTTTGTCGCTGCGCTCTTTTGAGTCTTTCATTTCTTCAGCAGTGGGTTCGATGGCTATTTTCTGGCCAATCATATCCATTAGCACCACACCATAATCTTTCTTAGAATCTGAAATCACGACTTGGTTGCCCATCAAAGATGCAGTTTCAGAGCGCGATTTGGTACCCTTCGTGTAGACAATGGTCTCTTTAGGGAGCATTCCTTCCATGCCTTTCATTTCTTCAGGCAGGGAGGGATAGTCAATTTTGTAAACGATTTTTCCTTCAAAGGGCTTTTGTGCACTCAAGGTAACAGTGACCAAAAGAAACAAGGCGGACAATAAATAGTTGAATTTCATGTGAATATTATATTTGTTTGATTTAATAGGCTAGCACGGAATACAATATTGTTGCCACTTTATCGGCATTTGGTATCATAGCCGCTTCCAAAGTGGAATTAAGCGGGATGGCGGGCAAATTTTCAGATCCAATGTAGGCCACAGGAGCGTCAAGTTGTTCGAAACAAGTTTCTGAAACGAAGCCTTGCAAGGCGCGAGCAAAGTTGGATTCACCGGTTTCTTCAGTGATAATCAGACAACGATTGCACTTGCGCACAGCCGCTTGGACAGCCTCTTTGTCAAACGGCTTGATAGAGCGCAAATCCAGAATTTCTACCCTGTCCGCAAATTTTTTAGCAGCTTCCAAAGCCCAATAAACACCCATACCGTAAGTGATAACTGCTACGGTTGATGTCCTTTCGGCTGTTGCGGATAGGACCGTACGCGCTTTACCAATAGGAATCACGTAGTCCTCAGAAGGCTCAACGGTTTTGGCGCCTTCAGTGCCTTTTATTTTTGACCAATAGAGACCTTTATGTTCTAAAATGACCACAGGGTTGGGATCGTAATAAGCGGCTTTTAGGAGGCCTTTCAAGTCAGCTCCGGTAGAAGGGTATACCACTTTGATGCCCAATATATTGCACAGAATTGATTCCACACTTGAACTGTGGTACGGACCACCACTGCCGTACGCCCCAATTGGCACACGAATCACAGAACTAACAGGCCATTTGCCATTACTTAAGTAGTAACTGCGACTGAGTTCTGTGAAAAGTTGGTTGAGGCCCGGCCATATATAATCGGCAAATTGGACTTCTACTATCGGTCGCAATCCTACGGCCGACATCCCCACGGTGCTTCCGATGATGAAAGCTTCTTGAATAGGGGTATTAAAGACGCGATCATCACCGAACTTTTTGGCGAGTGTGGCGGCTTCTCTGAAAACTCCGCCCAGTCTGCCTCCCACATCTTGGCCATAAAGCAGGCTTTCGGGGTGTTTTTCCAAAATTTCCTGAACAGCAAAAAGGGCACAGTCAACCATCACCACTTGCTCTTTACCGGCCGGCTCTCGCTGACCCCTTTCTTCGACTATTGGCGTTGGGGCAAAGTCATGCAAGAACAAGTCTTCGGGACGCGGATCCTCGGCTTGTTCTGCTCTCAAATAGTCGGCATCTACAGCTGCACGTGTAGATTTTTTCAAAGTTTCCAGCTCATCTGCTTCAAATCCCATGGAGTCCAATAGGTCCAGAAATCGAGGAAGCGGATCGCGTTGTTTGGCTTCTTCCAGATCATGACGATACCATTCGCGTCTGACGCCCGAGGTGTGGTGACCGAGAAGCGGCACTTTGGCATGAACAAGGAAAGGTCTGCGCTCGGCACGCACACTAGCAATTACTTTGCGCAACGCATCATAACAGGCAAAAAAATCAGTTCCGTCTAACGATATGCTCTCAATCGGAGGGAAGGCCTTGACGAAATCGGTTGCATCGCCAAACCTTATTTCTGATGAGTGCGCAGAAATATCCCACTCATTGTCTTGGACAAAATAAATAATGGGCAACTGACGCAAAGCCGCCATGTGAAAGGCCTCCGCTATTTCACCTTCGGTCATTGAGGCATCGCCCAGTGAGCAAATTACCACAGGTCTTTCATTGGGATTTTCCACAAGCCCCAATTTCTCTTTATGGGCAATGCCCATGGCCACTCCTGTAGTCGGTATGGCCTGCATACCGGTGGCTGATGACTGGTGAATAATCTTGGGCTGACCTTCACGTTTTAGACTGGGATGGCTGTAATAGGTGCGACCACCGGAGAATGGATCATCACGCTTGGCAAAAAGTTGGAGCATTAGCTCATAGGGTGTCATGCCTATACCAAGCAGAATACTGTCATCTCGATAATAAGGTGATACAAAATCACAAGTTAGTAATTGCATTCCCAAAGCCAATTGGACGGCTTCGTGCCCGCGTGACGTGGCATGCACATATTTGGAGGTCACTTTGGCGTTTTCCTCATAGATATCTGACAAGTGACGCGCAGTCCACATCAGCTCCAAAGCCTGCATCAAAGTGGCTCTGTCCAGCTCTTTTTTTTCGATTGTTTTTTCCAAGGGATTGGTTTCTTCTTGCAGCGGCTCAAAACAGGCTCGAAAGATACAAATATTGCTCACCTCAGGGGAGTTCGGTGTGTAGGGCTTTTAGTATTTTGGCCCACAAATGACAGCAGTAAATTTTGAGAAGTACCATGGAACAGGTAATGATTTCATCGTCATTGACAACCGTTTCGAAGAAGTAGTTGAAAAGGAGGCTTTCGCAATCAAGTTTTGTGATAGGCACTTTGGGGTGGGTGCTGACGGAGTTATTTTTTTAGAAAAAAGTGACGTGGCACACTTCAAAATGGATTTTCTCAATCCTGACGGTTCCAGGAGTTTTTGTGGCAACGGAAGTCGATGTGCGGTGATGTATGTGGCCGCAGCCACCGGCCAAGCGGGCGCTTGCACTTTTGAAGCTATTGATGGCGTTCATGCGGGCTTTTTGGAAAATGAGACGGTTTCGATAGAAATGAAGAGCACCGGCTTGCCGGAATTGACAGAAAACGGGTGGCAATTGAATACAGGCTCACCGCACTTGGTGATTTTTGTTGATGATACAGACGGAGTAGACGTTAAAAACAGAGGAGCGTTCTTTCGGTACTTGCCTGACTTTGAGCCCGGAGGCACCAATGTGAATTTTGTGCGTTTGACCACATCGGGTATTCAGATGCGCACTTATGAACGGGGAGTAGAAGACGAAACCTTATCTTGCGGCACAGGCGTGACGGCTGCGGCTTTATGTGCTGCTATGGCCATTGGATTGTCATCGCCCATTGAAGTAACTACTGAAGGAGGTAAGCTTAGCGTTAGATTTGAGCGAAACGAAATCGGATTTGACCGAGTGCAGCTTTCAGGACCTGCTCAGCTTGTTTTCAAAGGCACTGTCGAAATTTGACCGCAAATGAAAAGACTTTTACCTTTTATTGTCACGTTTTTCTCTGTAATTGAATCTAATGCGCTTGAAATTAGTGTTCTGACATGCTCACCCGGAACTGAACTTTACAGCGCATTCGGGCATACTGCCATTCGTGTACAATCACCCGAAACAGGCCATGATTGGGTATATAACTACGGAACCTTCAATTTCAATACGGATGGGTTTTATATCAAATTTGCCCGTGGCCAGTTGGATTACATGCTCTCCAGACAGCCATTTCCCAGTTTTCAATATGAATATCTGATGGAAAACCGCTCAATCGTTGAGCAAAAGTTGCTTCTGTCCGAAACGTCCTTGCAAAGGCTGTCAGCCCTTTTGGAAGAAAATTATCGGCCCGAAAACCGTTTCTACAAGTATGATTTCTTCTTTGATAATTGCTCATCAAGGGTTTGGGACATTATCAATCGGGCATGTGATGGTGCTTTGATAGTTCCTGACCAACCCGACACTCTCTCCACTTTTAGAGAGACCGTAGAGCATGATTTACGTTTCATGCCTTGGGCGAAAATCGGAATTTCTCTGGCATTGGGCGCTCCTTATGACCGTAAAATGAAACCGGGTGAGGAGGTGTTTTTACCCGATTTTTTAATGAAAAGACTCGCAGCGACTGAATTAAATGGTCAATTAATAGCGGGGGAGGCAACAGAATTACTCAATCAAGAGGAAATGGAACAGCGGGCTTCCTCCACTTCGATTTTGCTGATGCTCATATTGCTTTTCGGATTTAGTTGGATGTATGTGAGAAAAAAACACACCATGATGCGCTGGGCCGGTGGATTGCTTTCATGGGTGGTTGCTGTTATCGGGCTGTTGCTCCTATTGCTTTGGTTTGCCACAGACCATTTGGCCACCAAGGTCAATCCCGATTTGCTTTGGGCTTTCCCATTTCCGGTTTTTCTGCTTTTTAAAGGAAGAATCAGGAGCTTCGTCTTGTGGGCGGCCGTGTTGGGTTGTGTATTGGGACTGAGCTATTATACACTATGGACACCCGCGGTCATGGGTATCAAATTGTTTTTCATCCCTTTGATAGTTAGTTTATTGATTTATTACTTCTATTTGGCCGTTCAAAATGGAGCAACCAAGGTGAAAGGTGTGGGTCAAACTGTAAACCCATGAATCAATCAACGCTACATTTGTACACCATGCGAAGTAGTTTCATACTTATAGCCGTTCTTATAGCAGGAGCTTGGGGGTGCAAAAAAGAACCTGTTCGGTGGACTTCTGATTGGGTGGTTCCATTGGCCAAAGGAAAACTGACTATTTCAGATTTCGTTAAGGAGGACTACCTCACCGCGGATGACCAAGGGTTTCTCTATTTGACTGTCAACAGGGGCTTCAATGAGTTCAATTTGGATTCTATCGTTAGTGTATTGGACACAGTGATTCACAGCCAATTTCAATTGGATGTTCCTTTAAATGAGCTTACCGTTCCCAGCGGATTTAGTCTTTTTGATGTTGTCGAAACTGAACAGCTAAACGTAGCGCCAATTCAAATGAGGAAGTTGAAAGTTCGCTCGGGTACTCTGACCTATTCCGTAAAAAACACATTTACTGCGCCATTGGATGTTTCTTATCAAGTGCCATCAGTGGTAATTGGTGGAACGCCATACGGTTTGCAAACATCAATTGATGGTCGAAACGGCTCTGCACTGGGTCTTGCATCCGGCAGTGCCGATTTGGCCGGTGCAGAGTTTGATTTGCGTGGACCCGGACTTAACTCTTTCAACGTCATCCATTCCATTTTTAATGTAGTCGTAGCTCCGGGTGCCGGAGATGAGGTCACCGTGTCTGTATCTGACAGTATTGTGGTCGATTTGGCATTTGAGGATGTGGTCATCGAGTATGCGTTGGGCTATTTCGGTAAACACACGATAACCGAAACAATCACGCTGCCTCTGGATGACATCAAGCAGATTGGTATCGAAGAACTCCAGCTTGGCTCAGCTAATTTTGATTTCCATCTTCGCAATTACTCGGGTGTTGACTTTTCATTGAAAATCGATGATCTGCGTGCAGAACGAGGCGTCCAACAAGTGTCTTTGGAAGCCCAGCCTTTGGCATCTTCTATCAATTTGGCTCGCGCCTATGACTATGGCGGAACTGTGGAGCCCCAGTTGTTCTCAGCCTCTATCAATGAGACAAATTCGCAGATATTGGACTTTTTAGGTTTGGTACCGGAAGTGATTGAAATGGATTACACTCTCAAAGTCAATCCCTTGGGAGATATCTCCGGAGGTCATGATTTTTTCTATTTGGACCGAAACATCGAGGCTGATTTGGACATTAACATCCCACTCTGCTTGGCTGCCAAGGGATTGGTTCTCCGAGATACATTGGACATTTCCGATGAACCTCCCGTAAACGTTTCGGGCAACATTATTATCAGGGCGCGTAATGCCTTTCCCTTTGGGGCTTTGCTAAGCGGACGAATTATTTCTCCTTCAGGTGAGACTCTTTCGACTTTCAGCGTTTCAGGTACCATTGCCTCGGGCAATTTCGACATGGTCAGCGGACTAACATCCCCTGTTGAGTCAGAGCACCTGATTTACCTCGGTGATGCCTACAAGCATTTTGTCCCCGAAAACAAGATCGAAGTCTCCATGCGATTCGACACATGGAATTTCCCTGAAATTGTGAAGTTGAACGCGGCATCTTATATCGATTTAATCATAATCGGAGACCTCAGTGCAGAAATCGAAGTGGACTAAATGGCTCGCGCTGATGGTCGTTTTTTCGGCCTATAGTGCACATGCGCAGCAGTTTTTCTTGCTGCGACATGACAGCACGTGGCGTCAGTCCGAGTCGCTTTTTTCTTTGGATGGATTAGCATTCGCAGCTTCATCAGGGGTCAATACCGGCTTTATGAAAACGTGGCTTTTTGGTGGTGAACTCACCCGAGAGTCCTTGTCAGAAATCAGCGATGGTTTGAGCTCTAACAGCCGTTTCGGTGCAGAAGGTTCAGGTTCGGTGCAAGTGATGGACTTTACCAAACCGGTGGCCGGAAGAGACCATTGGGGTCTCAAAATCAGATTGGACCAAAGAAGTTTGGCCCAAGGCACATTCACTCGTGATGCGTTCAATCTTGTTTTTCTGGGAAACAAGGATTACTTGGGCAAAAAAGCTGTCCTGAGCCCAACGGGATTCGACATTACTACATGGCAAAAGCTGGGAATTGGAGTCTTCAATAAAAACCATTTCAGCAATTTGACCCTGAGTTTTGTTTCCGGTCAGCGATTGGCCATGTTCAATGCGCGAAAGGCGTCATTGTCGGTATCTCCTTTCGGCACGGAAATTCAGTTAAATATGGAAGGTGAGTATTTGCGGAGCGATACTGCAGTTTCCGGGTTCGGAGCCGGCAATGGAGTGGGATTTGCCCTGGATGCTGACAGATTTTTTCCTCTTCGCAATCGCAAGGGATACATCGGGATATCCATCCAAGACGTAGGAATGGTTCATTGGAATTCGGGAACTTTATATCAGGAAAGTCGTGCTGACTTGGCTTTTTCAGGATTTGATTTGAATGATGTGCTGGACAAAGAGCCTGTCAGATTTGAGATTGAAGATTCCATTTTTAACTCTGCTCAAATCGGAACTCGTTGGACTTGGTTGCCGGCACGTACCAACCTCATATACACCTTGAGGTCACAGTCTGATTACTACTATGAGCTGGGCATAGAGGTGCGGCCCACGCTTCACTTTGTGCCGCGCGCTTATGCCGCTTTCGGCAAGTTTTTCGGGGAAAAAGTTTTAGCCAAAGTATCAGCAGATGTTGCCGGATATGGACTTTGGAGTGCCGGTCTGGCCGTTGAAGCCCATTTGGGCAAGCATTGGTATCTTGCAGGGACTTGTGCCAATGTGCCGGGTCTCTTTTTAGACAAAATGCATTCCATACACTCCGCGGTTTCATTGCGCAAATTTTTTGGAAAATCGAAATGGAAAGACTCAAATTGAAAAATGCCGACAACGGTATGTTTTTCTTGATAGCCGGCCCCTGTGCCATCGAAGGCGAACAGATGGCCATGGATATCTGTGGCCAATTGGTAGAAATAACCGATCGTCTGGGTGTTCCTTTCATTTTTAAAGGAAGTTATCGCAAAGCCAACCGGTCACGGCTCGATTCCTTCACGGGTATTGGAGATTTGAAGGCCTTAGAGATTCTCAAAAAAGCGGCTAAACAATTCCGAGTTCCGGTTACCACAGACATACATTCGGCTCCTGAGGCCTCTATGGCTGCGGACTATGTGGATGTCCTTCAAATACCTGCTTTTCTTTGTCGTCAGACTGATCTGCTGGTCGCAGCGGCTACAACGGGCAAAGTGGTCAACATTAAAAAAGGGCAATTTGTCTCTCCTGAGTCTATGCAATTTGCAGTGGACAAAGTGAAGCAGAGCGGCAACCATCGGGTTTGGCTCACCGAGCGTGGCACCACATTCGGATATGGTGATTTAGTGGTTGATTTCAGGGGTATTCCTGTGATGAAGCGCTTTGCGCCCACCATTTTGGACATCACCCATTCCTTGCAGCAGCCCAACCAAGCCTCCGGGGTTACCGGTGGTCGTCCGGAATTAATAGAGACCATTGCCAAGGCAGGAATAGCAGTCGGAGCCGATGGCCTTTTCATCGAAACCCACCCCAAGCCATCTGAGGCCAAGTCAGACGGAGCCAATATGTTGGCACTAGACAAACTCGAAGGATTGATGGAAAAGTTGGTCAAAATTCGCAAGGCTTTATGAAAGGGTGCATATTGGTTCTATTTCTTTTTAGTCTTTTGGGTTTGACTGGACAAGTTCCACCTATGTCGTTTGTTTATGGATACACAGGCGAAGAATCCTTTGTCTTTTTCGAACAGCTTGGAGATGAGTTTTTATTTGTAGGCAATTCTTCTTCAAGCAGTGAAGGCTTATCAGATGTTTTTTTATTGAGAACGACCACTGCCCTTGAGGTTATCAATTTGACAGTACTGGGATACTTCAATGCTGAAGAAGCAGTGGGAGCGCTTATATATGGCTCAGATTTGTTCATTCTTGTCAATAGATTGTCTTTTGAGACGGGGTACGATCCTGTTTTGATCAGGACCGATTTAGACGGGAATGTGATTTCTGAAACCAACTTGGGAGGCCCCGGTTGGGAGTTTGGAAATAGGTTGCGATTGGGTAACGATGAGCTTTTAATAGTCGGATCTTGGGGAGTCGAAGGAGACTCTGAGGCTTCAACTTTTTGTGCCAAATTGGATTTAGAGGCAACGGTTCAATTATTCTCGACATTTCCTCCAACGGATTTCGGAAAAGGGAATGATGTTGCGACTTGGCAGGATGGATATCTGGTGGCAGGTTCCATTTCTGTAGAAGATACCTTCGATTACCGACCTGCTTTGTTGCATTTGAACAGCAATCTTGCTCCTGTAGAAACATTTTCGGTGGGAGACGAACCGGGTGAATTCAAATGCATTAAAATCGGAAATCAGGGTGTTGTTTTGGGTGGTTGGAGCTCAATTGATGGAACCGGTGAACACCTACTTTTTTGCAAATTGGATGATGTTTTGTCTCCGGTTTGGATTGAAAACGTTGCTCCCGAGGGTGCTGTTGTTGACTTGAGAATGGAAGATGATCGCTTTGTATTCCTTGGCAATACTGCATTTTTCTCATTTAATGGTAATAACGACACTTACTTGTTTCAGACAAATTTTGACGGAGTATTTGCAGGTAGCAGGCTCTATGGCGGAGCGGCAAGTGACCAATGTCAAGGCCTGTTTATTGACTCAGAAGCGAATTCGGTGATTTGCGGTGAGACGTCAAGTTTTGACGGACCGGATCATCAGGCATATGCTGTTTTCATCCCTTCGATTGTTCCCGGCACCAATGAGAACAATGAGGGGCAAATCATTACACACTCTGATGAAACATTAGATTTAGAAGAATCGGAACTGAACACTGAAAGTTCCGTTGTCATTTTTCCCAATCCTGTTGTTAATGGTAGCTTTTATCTCAATGCAGACTGCTACGAGGTTCACATCAGAAGTATTGTCGGGGGCCCTGTTGGGAATAGATTTCGGGTTATCGGAGGTCAAGTGGAAGTTCTTGACTTGCCCAAAGGGTGTTACATTGTGAGCGGTAAGCTCTCAAGCGGAAAGTGGTTCAATGAAAAGATTGTTGTTTTCTAGCCTCAGTTCATTTGTGATTTTTGGATGTGCCCAAAAGCCTGCACCATTCCTATCGAACCTATCTGTATTTCAAGTGACTTCGGAGGTTTCTCTCGCTGGAATTTACAGCAATGTCAGAGGGAACATTGATTATCGAGTGACGGTAACAGGAAATGCGGAAAATGTCCTATTCGAGTATTTGGAGATTGACTCTGTGCGCTTGCCTGCAACAGCGGTGCGTATTCCCGGAGGTGCAAAGTCGACTGAACCGTCATTCCCTTTTTCGCTTCAGAACGAAGCACAAGTCCAGTTTGTGCGAATGTTATACAACGAGGACGGACCTATCGTTTCGGAGGAAATTGTTTATCCGAAAGCTTCAACCGAGCACAAAGAAGGAGGACAGTTGGTGGGTAATGCGAATGGCAAGCGTTTCGTCCTGTCTTTTAAGAAAGTCACAGAGCTGCCTGCAAAGGCTCACCCTTGACGCTACTTGAGGATTTTAAATCCATCAAAGGTTTTTACATCCATTTCCTCGGTCACCATCTCGTCAACATGCGATAAGGGCGAACCAACACGACACCATTTTACAAATTCCATCACGTGTTTTTCGTCTCCTGTGACATACACCACAACGCTTCCATCTTTCAGATTTTGGACCGTTCCGGATACCTCTAATTCGATTGCTTTTTGTTGCGCATGTTTCCTGTAAAACACACCTTGAACCCGTCCCCTGACAGTGATTTTTCGGGAAATTATTCCTTGCATGCGGCAAAAGTAATTGAATATATTTGCGCCCTTCAAAACGGGAGGGCAAAGTTTGTCAAAAAGAGCCCTAACCGCATTTGGGGCATTAGCTCAGCTGGCTAGAGCGCTTGCATGGCATGCAAGAGGTCATCGGTTCGACTCCGATATGCTCCACTTGAAATAACAGCCACTTCGGTGGCTTTTTTTGTGTTCATTCAATTCAAACTAACATCTTTGAATTCAAATCTGCCAGCCGTGGAGAGAACGCAAAATGCCTTGAGAACTACCCTATTAACATTGTTCTTTATCTTGGCAATGATTCTTGCTTTTGGAATCATTCGGAAGGCTTTTTACCCATTGGAGTTTTTTGCACCTTCCATGCTTATTCAGTGGGATGCTGAGCATTACATGTTCATTAGAGATAATGGTTACGAAGGGTTTCGAGTAGCCTTTTTCCCGTTGTTTCCTTGGCTCATGAAATTACTACCTAAAGAACCAACTTGGGCGTTTCTCATGAATTTGTCTCTCTTAATGTCCGGATTGTTTCTTCTTGCCGGCAGTTTGAAGATTTCGCTTAGGATAGTCTTGGCCTTCGTGTCAATTCCACTTTCAGTATTTTTTCTATTGCCCTACAGCGAATCAACTTTTTTCTTCGCAGCTGCATTGCTCATTGTCGGGCTTGTTCGTGAGAATAGCCCAATGGTTGCGTTTGCCTTGTTCATCGCCACTTTGGCAAGGCCATCTTATGCGATTCTTCTGCCTGCTCTCCTGTTGGCGGATTTTTATTGTTTTGGGTTTAAAAGAGTGACCCTTCTTAGATCAGTCACACGAATTTTTATTGTGCTGCTAGCCACAATGATAGTTGCTGTTGTTCAGTGGGAGAGTACAGGTCAATGGTTTGAATTCTTTTCGGTGCAATCTGATTGGGGAAATCAACTTCAAATACCGGGTTTTCCTTTTTCATCGTGGTCAGGAGTATTTATGACCATTGTTGATGCTGTTGCTTTCATTATTGGAATGATCTCCGGTCTATGGTTGGTGTATTTGATTTGGAAAAGACTGAATGGTACGAGGCCCTCAGAGCCATCTTGGGTGATAGCTTCTTTGGCTTTTTTAGGTGGAATTACCCTGTCTGTTCTTTTGTTCAGAGGAGGAGTGATGTTCAGTTTGTCAAGGTTTGTGTTTGCCACGCCATTTTTAATAGTGATTATGAATCATATTCATAAAAAGCAATTCTCCTTGAGGCCAATGCAGTGGATTACATTATTTCTGATTGTGAATCTGACATTTCTAATGTTTGGCTCTTATGTCCATATTTTGACAATTCTCAAGTTTGCTTCTGCAGCAATTTGGATAATGGCAATTCTGCTTTTTCTGTCGAACTCCACAGGAGTTGTTATTTCTAATTTCATTTTCTTGTCGCTTCTGTTGTTCAACATAGTCCTTTGGATTGTGTTTGCCAATAGATACGTCATGGGTATGTGGATTGGATAAAAAAATGCCGTCCTCAGGAATGAAGACGGCATTGGTTTCAAAAGTTTTAAATAAAGCTTCTTATCTGGCAATACCAACCGATCGCTTTTCTCGAATAACGGTAACGCGCACTTGGCCGGGATAGGTCATTTCGTTTTGGATGCGTTGCGAAATATCAAATGCAAGTTGGTCTGATTGCTCATCAGTTACTTTATCCGCTTCTACGAGCACACGGAGTTCACGACCTGCCTGGATGGCATAGGATTTTTGAACCCCGCGGTATTCCAAAGCCAAGTTCTCCAAGCTTTTCAGGCGTTGTATATATGCCTCTACAATCTCTCTGCGCGCTCCGGGGCGGGCACCTGAAACGGCATCACAAACTTGCACTATGGGAGAAATGAGCGTTTTCATCTCGATTTCGTCATGGTGCGCACCGATGGCGTTGCACACATCGGGTTTTTCGCCAAATTTTTCGGCCAACTTCATACCCACGATGGCGTGTGGCAGTTCGGTTTCCTCCTCCGCCACTTTGCCTATATCGTGCAGCAAACCTGCTCGCTTGGCCACTTTGGAATTCAGCCCCAATTCGGCCGCCATAATAGCGCACAGGTTTGCCACTTCTCTGGAGTGCTGCAAAAGGTTCTGGCCATAGGATGATCTGTATTTCATGCGACCAATCATTCTAACCAGTTCAGAATGGAGGCCGTGAATTCCCAAATCAATACAAGTGCGCTTGCCCACTTCTACAATTTCTTCGTTGATGTTTTTGGTCACTTTTTCCACCACTTCCTCGATGCGGGCAGGATGGATGCGGCCATCAGTCACCAATTGGTGGAGCGAAAGGCGCGCAATTTCTCTTCGTACGGGGTCAAAACATGAAAGAATGATGGCCTCGGGAGTGTCGTCCACAATGATTTCAACCCCGGTGGCCGCTTCCAGCGCCCTGATATTGCGTCCTTCTCTCCCAATAATGCGTCCTTTGATCTCGTCACTGGCTATGTTGAATACCGAAACCGAGTTCTCGATGGCATGCTCGGTAGCAACACGTTGAATGGTCTCGATCACCACCTTTTTTGCGTCTTGATTGGCTTTGAGCTTTGCCTCGTCCATGATTTCTTGAACGGCTCTTGAAGCAGCTACTTTGGCTTCGTCTTTCAGTTGTTCCACCAATTGGGCTTTGGCTTGTTCTGCGGACATTTTAGATAAATCCTCCAGCAGAGTCACTGCTTTTTGATGTGCTTTTTCGAGATCGGCTTGTTTTCTCGTGGTCACTTCCAACTGTTGACCAAGATTGCTTTTTTCACCTTCCAGTTCTCGTTCCAGTTTCTTGGATTGCTCAATTTGGCGGGCTAAATCAGACTGTTGCTGACGCAGTTTGTCCTCTTGAGATTGGAGCTTGCGCGTTCGCTCTTTCGTTTGGTTTTCGTGCTCTTCTTTGAGTTCAAAGAATTTCTCTTTGGCCTGAATAATTTTTTTCTCTTTGATTTTTTCGCCTTCTGCTTCTGCTTCTTTGATGAGGCTTTCTTTTTTCGATTTCAGAAGACCGTTCCACACAAAGAAGGACAATCCACCACCTACCACAATTCCGGCTGATATCAAGCCGATGCTAATTCCGATATCCATGAGTTAAATAGGTTTTTAAGAACGGCCGGACCAATGTCCGGATCGTTTGGCGCCTTCCGGGGCTGAAAGGGAATGGAAGTTCAGAAATCCAGCGCCTTGCTGATTTCTTCGAGAGATGAACGTAAGTTTTCGCTGTTTGCTGTGCCGTCAGCCGCTTGGGCTTGGGCTGCTATCTGCAAGGCCGCCATGGCCAGCAAATCTTGCTTATCCGACACAGTGTATGTTGCCTGAAAATTGACAGCCAAGTCATTCACTTTTTGGGCAGCCTGTCTCACCGAATTTTCTTCGGACCGCAGCACGGTCATTGGATAATTCCGCCCCAAAATATTGACTTTAATTGCCAGTTTCTCCATACTCATTTCACGCTTCTCAAGCATTCAACAGCGCTATACAACGATCTATTTCCTTCACAAGGGAATTGATCTTCGATTTGACTTCTCCTCGGTCTTCTTCACTTTCAACCCGGGCCATTGCCGGTTGATAATTGATATGTTCGTCTCTCATTCGGGCTTTTCCTTCTTCTTTGGTCACCGACTCGGATTTGGCAATCAGGAGTTCTTTTTCAAGTTGAGCCACGCGCTTCCTTAGCGCCCCGACTTCTGCTGTCAATCGGTTGGCTTTACTTTTTATCTCGCTAATTATCAATTCGGTGTTGGCCATGGTCAGACTGATATTTCACCGTTGAGAGAACTTTCCAAAGGTAGTCCGTACAGGGGGATGGCTGAAATTTATTTTTTCCGTTTCGCTTTGTTGAAACAATGCCCTGAATTGTCCAAGATTCCGGCCTTGTTGTTGGCAGATTTGGAACATGAGAGATGTTTTTTCAATTGCTATTTTCAGCGTGGCATTGATTGCTTTTAAATGCGATGCTGATGCACAGACAAAACCACAATTGCATCCCCCTTTGGATATTCCTTTGGTTCTATCAGGCAATTTTGGCGAAATCAGGACCAACCACTTTCACTCGGGCTTGGACTTTTTGACCCAAGGCCGCGAAGGTCTGAAAGTGTATGCCGCTTTGGGTGGTTATGTATCGCGTGTAAAAGTCTCGGCCTACGGCTATGGAAAGGCGCTTTACATAGCGCATCCGGATGGATACACAACGGTTTATGCGCATTTGAGCAGTTATTATCCCGAATTGGATGAGTGGATAAAAAGTGAGCAGTATCGTTTGCAGAGGTTTGAGGTGGATTTATATCCTGAGAAGGATGGGTTTCCCATTACTATTGGCCAAGTCGTAGGGTTGAGCGGTAATACAGGAGGAAGCAGCGGACCGCATTTGCACTTTGAAGTGCGGGACTCGGCCACCGAACATGCGCTGAATGTGCTCGAATTTGGGTTGAAAATTGCCGACACAAGAGCGCCCGATATCAAAGGAATCAAGATATATTGTTTGTCTGACACCTCGATTGTCGATGGTCTTGACCAAGACCTCTATATACCGGTTGAAAAGGTAGGTGGGGGATACATGCTCAAGCATTCGGGCCCGGTGAAAGTTTCGGGGCCTGTGGCCTTCGGTATAAACACAACGGACAAATTGGACGCTGCCGAAAATGTCTGTGGCATCTATCGAATCGAACTTACACGCGATGAGGAGGTCATTTTTTCACAGAAAATAGACCGCGTGAATTTTAATCTTAAAAAACACATGAATGCGCACGTGGACTATCGAGAACAGCGGAAGAATAACCGCGACATTCATAGGAGTTTTGTCAGACCCGGAAACAAATTGGCCATTTATGCCGGAGTGAAGAACAAAGGCGTTGTTCACCTTCAAGGCGAGGAAAAGGCTGATTTCCGGTTTCGCGTTTGGGATGTGGCCGGTAATGAGTCTATGCTTCAATTCCAAATAGCCAATGAGCCGGATAAGAAAATGCCACCCCATTCACACCTGTCTGCTTATCGCGAAGGGGCGCTCTCAGAGCCATTTTCATGGAAGCAAGAAAATCATTGGCAGACAGAAGATTGCAATGTTTACCTTCCCAAGGGTGCATTGTTTGACGATGTCATTTTTACCTATCGGGAGTCAGCCGCCCAAAAGGGAGCATTGACTCCCACTCATGAAATTGGCGATACCTACGAACCACTTTCAGAGGATTTCACGGTAAAAATCCGCATTCCGGATGATTTCGAAGGAGACAAGTCAAAGCTCATCATTGTCCGCCACGATCCGCACAATGGAAAACAGACCGCTATCAAATCAACGGTAAGCGATGGATTTCTGCAGGCGGAGAGCAGCTACTTTGGGTGGTTTTTCATTTCGGAAGACAAGTCGAAGCCCGTTATAAGGAGCGTGGATTTTGTGCAAAACATGAAGGGAAGAAAAACTTTTTCTTTCAAAATTTCGGATGACTTGAGTGGTATTTCGTATTTCAGGTTTTTTATAGACGGCAATTGGGCGTTAATGGACCGCGATGCCAAAAATGACAAGTTTACCTACACTTTCTCTGAAAAGTACTTGAACAAAGGAAGTCATAAACTACGAATTGCAGTAATCGATGTCTCGGGAAATGACGCTGAGTACACGTCCGACTTTGAATGGTAGAATTCGGGGTTGTTGAGGCCTGCCGGCTGATTGTGAACAACAATTGCCCGGTGAAACTTTCGGGGATGGTCGAATTTGTAAATTTGCCCGGCTTTTTATCGAAAGAAATTCATGTCTGATAAATCAAAAACCAAGAAATCTGAATCGTTGTCAGTTGAATTGGTCGATTCGACTGATTTGGTGCTGTTCAATGATGATGTTAACACTTTTGATTTTGTGATTGAGTCACTGGTGCAGGTTTGCAGACATGAGCCGGAGCAGGCCGAGCAATGTGCCATTATTGTGCATTTTACCGGGAAATGCGCGGTGAAGTCAGGAGAATACGAAATGTTGAAACCCATGTGCACAGCGTTGTTGGAGCGTGGGCTTTCGGCAGAAATTCAATGAAATAACAACATAGATGATGAGTAGACGAACCATTGCGGTTGCATTGTTGGCGTTGGGTGTTTTTGCATGCAGCCGCGTCCCGATTACAAATAGAAAACAAACCAACCTGATGCCCGAGGCAGAGATGATTGGAATGAGTGCTACTGCGTACAATGACTTTTTGTCACAAAATCAGGTGATTACTTCTACCAATCAAGCTTCGATGGTGAAAAAAGTCGGTGAGAAGATTGCCGCAGCGGCTACTGACTTTTTGACCAAAGCGGGAAAACAGAACAGAGTCGCAGGTTTCAATTGGCAGTTCAATTTGGTCAATGACAATAGCGTGAATGCATGGTGCATGCCCGGAGGTATGGTAGTTTTCTACACAGGCATTATGCCTATTTGTGAGACAGAAGCAGGACTGGCTGTGGTGATGGGGCACGAAGTGGCTCATGCTATAGCTCGTCATGGAAACGAGCGCATGAGTCAAGGATTGATGGCCAATTTTGGGTTCGCAGTATTGGGCACCGCTATGGGTGAAAATCCTTCGTTGACTAAGGATATTTTCATGCAAAGTGTTGGCATTGGTACTCAACTGGGAATGTTGAGTTTTTCTCGTAAACACGAGACTGAAGCTGACAAAATCGGGCTTGTTTTCATGGCAATGGCGGGCTATGATCCTCAGGAAGCGCCCAAGTTTTGGGAACGCATGTCAAGTGGTGGGCAAGAGCCTCCGGAATTTTTAAGCACCCATCCAAGCCATGAAACGCGCATCAAAGACATCAATGCCTTTATGCCCGAAGCGCTCAAGTATTACAAGCCTTCCTGATCATCAGAGATATCGTTCGTTTACGATCATCATGTGATGTTGGGTATGCCCAAGCACTACCCTGAAGATTTCTTCCACGGTTTTCGTGTTATTCGAGAAATGACCAATGCGCTCTTTCTGCGCGGTTGACAATGATTTGTATAGCACCAAAGTGGCCTTGCGAACCGCATTGAACTCACTTTTAAGGCTTTGTTTGCTTCGTTTTTGAAATCCGGCATTCGCTACATATAGGTCTTCGTCAAATGGAGGGAGGTGACCGGTTTCGCCTCGGCTGAATGACAAGGCTCTATAGACCATAATACGCTCTACATCAATAATATGACCTATGACTTGTCCGATGGTCCATTTTCCCGGGGCATACGCAAAGGCGATGTTTTTTGATGAAATGGCGTTCAATAAGTCGTTAAAGTCCGCTTGTTGTTGTTTCAGACCTTCAATGGTTGGAATATGTTTAATGTGCTCCAAATAGTTCGAGTGGTTGATGTGTTTAGCCATGGAGTAAATACTGTTTTAAAGCGAAAACTTGACAAAAAACATCTTGTTCCACACGTTTTCTTCATACGTACCGATGATGATTTTGTCGCGTAAAAGATTGAATCCAAGATCAAAGCCGAACTTATCCTTAAACATGAACTCCATACCGGTGCCGCCATAAAATCCCAGACCAAAGTTGGTCTGAGGGGCATTTATCCCTTGTTGAGTGGGTTGGCCGGGAATGAAATTAATATTCAAATCATACTCTCTTTGTCCCAAACGAACATAGTTTTCCTTCCACTTTGTTCCTGTCAATGAGCCACCGAACTCCATGTAGAAATTGGCCCCTGTATTGATTTCCCAGCCGTTTCGGTAACCCAGATTGATAACGATTCTGTCTTCGGCCCCGATGATGTCAAACAGCCTGATGTCTTGTTGTTGGTTGACTTGCAGTGTAGTGCCGGTGAAAATCATCGAGAACTTGTCCACTGTCTTGAGCCTCGCAAAGTTGATATCGAACACAATGGAAGAGAACAAGTTGAAATTGTACTTGAGATGAAGACCGAGCATAATGGACGGATTGTAACGCATATTGGTGGGGTATGCATCCAAGGGGAAAAAGTAGTCTCCTCCGTTGGCATCTTGATCATTCAGAATTTCGTTGACAACTTGTGGCTGAAAAAGATCACCCTTTCCCAATCGGTCTTCGATTGTATAGCACTGGGCCACATTGTCCAGTAGTGGGTGGGTACAAGTACCATTGTATACGTTGGCCGGCTTGCGGCTGCTGACATAAGCACCAATTGTCATTCCATAGGTAAAACCTCTCTTTTCATCATCCCACTCTTCTTCATCTTCTTCCGACAAATTGAGTTTTACTTCATGGGTATTGTAGGCTTTTGGTTTTTGTGAGAGTCCATTCAATGGCATAAGCAAGGTGGCAAAGAGAATTCCAAATGCATTGATGCGAAGGCAAATTTGGGCTGTGTTCATGTTCCAAAACTAAATACAAAGCCTCAAACCCATGGCATCAATTTCATTAGGTTTACGGGTCGAAATGGCACTTTATTCCATCGTAGATATCGAAACAACGGGCAGCCGACCGGGGCCCAATACTATTACTGAAGTGGCTGTAATTGTGACAGATGGCTATGAAGTAAAAAGTCGATACGAAACACTTTTGAGACCTACGGGCCCCATACCTGTTTTCGTGCAACGATTGACGGGTATTACCAACGAAATGACGGAAGATGCCCCGGAGTTTTCCGAAATAGCCGAGGAATTGATGGAGCTTTTGAAAGACACCATTTTTGTTGCTCATAATGTGAATTTTGACTACTCATTCTTGAAGAGTGAGTTTGCTGCAGCGGGCTTGGATTGGCGCTCACAGCGACTTTGCACAGTCAAAATGACACGTCATTTTTACCCGGGCTTGGGCAAGTACAACTTGGGTTTCTTGTGCAATTATTTTGAAATTGACAATCAAGCCGCACACCGCGCCATGGGTGATTGTGAAGCCACTTTCAAAATATTTGGTTCCATTGTGGAGCGTTTTGGCGAATCGGCTGTTGAGGCTTTTTACAAAAAACAAAACAAGGCCGTGAATATGCCGCAATCCCTCAGGCCCGATCTAATAAAGAGTATACCCACTTCAACCGGCATATATTATTTCCGAAATGCATCCGGAAGGCCGATTTATATTGGAAAGGCAGTCAATTTGGCCGCACGTGTGCGCAGCCATTTCAACTCGGGTGCAGACTCAGCTCGGAAGCAAGCTTTTATCAGAGATATTGCCGAGATCGATTTCGAATTGTGCGGCAATGGTTTGGTGGCAGCCATTTTGGAGGATAGAGAAATAAAAAAGTACCGGCCTCTGCACAACAAAGCTCAGCGAGAAATCATCACAACTTTAGGGATATTTCCATACACCGATGGAAAGGGAATGCAGCGATTGGCCATTGAAACCTTGAAAAAGGGCGGTTATTCAGTGGTCCAATTCTATTCACAGTCGGCCGCCAAAGCTTGGTTACACCATTTTGCGACTAAATTTAACGTTCCCCCCAAGCAATTGGGTCTTCCGTCTCTTTGGTCTCCCACATCGGATGATTTGCCGGAAAGCCTGAATCTTCATCGCGATTTTCGCTTGGCGGCATCTGCAAAAAGTGAGCTGATTTTCAAGGGTAAAGGGCGCACTGAAGATGAGATGACGTGGGTGCGCTGGATTGCACATGAAAGCGTTACGGTTTGTTTTGTCGATCGCTGGGGACAACAAGACGACTTGGATTCCATTTGGGAAAACGGCCAAATAGTTGGGTTGAATGCCACTCTGGAAGCTATCCTGGACAATGCTGCACAATGGCCTCACAAGTGGGGCGTGCAAGTGGCAGAAATAAAAAGAACCGCTGAAAGCGGTTCTTAGTCTTTTAATTTGCTGAGTACGTTCGCGGAACTTTCAGGTCTCTGAAATCCAAAGTCTTGAGTGATTTACTGAAATCAAGGATGTTTTTCAACACTTTTTCGGAGGGCTTTTGCCTCATTTCGGCCAAAATACCACACTCCACTTCTGACTCAATTTCGGCTTTCAACTCCAACAGGATTTTCGAAAGTCCTCGGTTGCGCTCATCATGAATGTTTTGTAGAAGGTTTGCCATAGGCTGCTTTGGGATGTTTGATGTTTCCCAAACGCAGTATCGCCTCATTTCGTATTCAATTCATCGAAAACACCAAACCTTTTTTTTCGGCCAGTTTTTGCATTTTCAGCACTGCATAGCGCATCCTGCCCAAAGCGGTATTGATGTTTATGTCGCATCTTTCGGCTATTTCTCTGAAACTCATGTCAAAATAAATCCTGAGAATCAAAACTTCTCGCTGTTCAATAGGCAAGTAAGCAATCAACTTTCGGATTTCGTCCAGCACGCTGTCAGCTTCCACCTTGGTTTCGTGCGATTCAGCTTTTAAGTCCAATCTGGCAAAAACGTCATACTCTTCGGTTTGGCGCACGAAGTACATTTTTTTGTTTTGCCTGAAAAAGTCAATCATGAGGTTATGCGCAATGCGCTGAACCCATGGCAAGAATTTGCCCTCTTCGTTGTATCGGCCCGATTTCATCGTTTTAATGGCCTTAAACATGGTTTCTTGAAAAATGTCGTCCGCAACTTCTTCGTCTCTGACCATGGATAGAATCCTGCCGTAGATAGCTGATTGATGCCTTTTAATAAGAATCTCCAAAGAAGCCTCGCTTCCGTTTAGATAATTCTTGATAAGCTCGCAGTCTGCGATGTGACTTGGAATAGACATAGGACCTCCTCTTTTCGGGTTTAATACAGGCTAATACCGGGTAAAGTAGAGGTCGAACTATAGGCTTGGCTCTTTGTCTATGTGGATAAAAATTCTCCCGTCCGAAAGAACATCCCAAATATAATAGGATTTACTTTACATCAACAACCATCCCCGAGAAGTTTTTTTTAAAATGGATAATTCGCAACCGCTTGCACTAAGACAAAACGCGATAATCATCAAAGGTGCACGAGTACACAATCTTAATAATGTGTGTGTTACCATTCCAAGGAATAAGCTGGTGGTCATCACAGGTTTGTCAGGCAGCGGCAAATCATCACTTGCTTTTGACACACTTTATGCCGAAGGGCAGCGAAGGTTTGTGGAGAGTTTGTCGTCATATGCCCGCCAGTTTTTGGGCAAATTGGACAAACCGGATGTAGATTCCATCACCGGAATATCGCCAGCGATTGCTATTGAACAGAAGGTGATTTCGAGCAATCCCAGATCAACCGTGGGAACAGTAACTGAAATTTCCTCTTATCTCCAGTTATTGTTTTCAACTGTTGGCGTCACTTTTTCGCCCGTTTCCGGGAGAGAAGTTAAACGGCACCGTACTGAGGATGTTGTCAGTTTTGTTTCGGCCTGTGAGGCGGGGACCAGATTCATTCTCCTGAGCCCGTTGTCCGTTCCCAAAGGCCGAAAACCATCTGAGCACTTGGATACCTTATTGCGTCAGGGTTTTGTGCGCTTGCTTCATCATGATGAGGTCATTCTGATTGAAGAGTTGATGGCAAATGCGCCCAAGTCACTATCCGATGTTTTTCTTGTTGTTGACAGATTGGCTGCAGAAAGCAGTGAAGAATTCAGAGCCAACTTGGCAGATTCGGTTGAAACTGCTTTTTTCGAAGGCGGTGGTGAGTTGATTGTCTTTTTTCCCGATAGTCGCAAAAGAGAGGGGTTTTCGAGCAGATTTGAATTAGACGGAATGACCTTTGAGGAACCCAACAGGCATTTTTTTTCGTCTAACAATCCACTGGGCGCTTGCAAGCCCTGTGGTGGCTATGGCTCTGTGATTGGCATAGATGAAGATTTGGTCATTCCTGACAAGAACCTATCGGTGTTTGATAATGCCGTTGCTTGTTGGCGCGGTCAGCAATTGAGTGAATGGCGTGATGCACTGATCCACAAAGCCCATTTGTCTGATTTTCCTGTTCACTGTCCAATAAGTCAATTGACTGATGATCAGTACAGTCAGCTTTGGGAGGGAACAAAGCATTTTGACGGTATTCATGCCTTTTTCAAGTTTGTAGAGCAGCAGACCTACAAAATACAGTATCGCGTATTACTTAGTAGATATAGAGGTAAAACGAAATGCCCTGACTGCCTGGGCTCCGGATTGCGCAAGGATGCAGGATTTGTCAAAGTAGGAGGTAAGAACATATCTGAATTGGAATTGATGCCTTTGAATCGCCTTGCTGATTTTTTTAATGAATTGAACTTCAATACCGAAGCTCAGAAGCCTGCCGTTCGTATAGTAAAGGAAGTCAGAAGCCGACTGACTTATTTGAACATGGTGGGTTTGGGCTATCTGACTTTGAAGCGCCAAACAATGACTCTTTCCGGAGGAGAGTCCCAGCGGGTCAATTTGGCCACTTCTCTTGGTAGCTCGTTGGTGGGTTCGATGTACGTACTGGATGAACCGTCTATTGGACTCCACCCTCGAGACACGGCTAGACTTATTGAGGTATTGAAAAATCTAAAACGCCTTGGCAATACGGTCATTATTGTAGAGCATGACGAGGATATTATGAAGGCAGCTGACTATTTGATTGATATGGGGCCTGATGCGGGAACAGGTGGCGGAAGTGTGGTTTTTGAGGGTCAACCTGACCAAATCAGTGAAGCTTCTGCCGGATATACAGCCGCATATTTGTCAGGATCTATTCGTGTTGAGCGACCTTCTCCGCTGCGGTCATGGACTGACAAACTAGTGGTTACCGGATGTCGGCACAACAATTTAAAGGACGTCAGCGTAGTCTTTCCCCTTCGTGTCTTGACGGCAGTTACGGGCGTCAGCGGATCGGGCAAGTCCACCTTGGTTCGAGAGATTTTATTTCCGGCACTGTCAACACAATTGGGATTGGGTGGACCCAAGCCGGGTAAATTCGGCAGCCTGGATGGCGACTTGAAGTCGATACAGCATGTGGAGTTTGTTGATCAAAATCCAATTGGAAAGTCATCAAGAAGTAATCCCGTCACTTATTTGAAAGCTTTTGACTACATCCGTGCCATATACTCTTTAACCCCCGCTGCAAAAGCAGGTGGTTATACTGCGGGTAGCTTTTCCTTTAACGTGGCGGGTGGCCGATGCGACAATTGTGAAGGAGAAGGGCTGATAACCGTAGAAATGCAGTTTATGGCTGATGTCAGCTACACCTGCGAAGTCTGTAAAGGCAAGCGATACAAAGATGAAATTTTGGAAATTAAGCACAAAGGGAAAAACGTATCCGATGTGCTGGAAATGACTGTTGATGAAGGGGTAGAATTTTTCACTTCTGAAAAGTCATCCGTTTACGAGAACCGTGTGAAAGAAAAACTGAAAGCACTGCAAGCTGTCGGAATGGGTTATGTGACTTTGGGTCAGTCTTCCAATTCGCTGAGCGGGGGAGAGGCGCAACGCGTGAAATTGGCCTCGTACCTAATGTCCAATGGCTTGGGACACACCGTATACATTTTTGATGAGCCAACCACCGGTTTGCATTTCCATGATGTGCAGAAACTCTTGGCCTCCTTGGACTTATTGGTGCGTGCCGGCAATACGGTTATCGTGGTTGAGCATCATCCGGATATCATCAAGCACGCAGATTGGGTGATTGACCTCGGTCCGGATAGCGGAGACGAGGGTGGAGAATTGGTTTTTAGCGGCCTACCCAAGGACATGAAAAATGAACGAAAGTCCATCACGGGACGTTTTGTCTTCACTTCTTAAAACTGACAATGAAAACAACTGTTTCAGCACTGTTCCTCTTCGCATTCCTGGCAGGATGCGGTCAATCAAATCAAAAATCAACCCGAATGATAACTGAAGAATACAAAGGAGAAAAAGTAGAAAAGTCCGATCAAGAATGGAAATCGTCATTGAGCGACCAGGCCTACACGGTTTTGAGAAAGAAAGGTACCGAACGCGCTTTCACAGGAGCCTATTGGGATGAAAAACGACCCGGAGTTTACTGTTGCGGAGGTTGTGGACTGCCTCTTTTCACCTCAGACGAAAAGTTCGATTCGGGAACAGGCTGGCCCAGCTATTACAAGCCAATTTCAAAGAACCGAGTCATTGAGATTGTTGACACCTCACACGGAATGATTAGAAGAGAAGTGGTTTGTGCGAAATGCAATGGCCACTTGGGGCATGTTTTTGACGATGTTCCCAAATCTAAGGGTGAACGCTACTGCATGAATTCCATCTCATTGAAATTCACTCCCGACAAGTAAAAGTACAGGATTACTTCGCGTCTGCAGTCGAGAAAGTTACTCCTTTAGCGTCAATGTTGATCCACTGTGGAGTGCCATCTGCCTTAGGTTTGAGATTTTGACGACCGGCTATGTTCACTTTTCCGGTGACAACGCCTTCCGTGGTCAACTGCATGATTAAGACTCTTTTTGAAGGCCCTGCGGTCGTTTGCTCTTGATCCGGAAGAACCCACCAGCCACCATCTTCAATGATTAAGTCTCCACCTTTCTCAAACATAGAGAAATCAACCGTGAAAACGCTCATTTGGTTGCCGTAGTTGTCTTCACGACCGATGGTTACGTAGCTGTCATACTTCACACCCGGATCATCGTTACTGGCTTTTCTGATGATTTGAGTTGAAATATTACCGCCATTTGGGCTTTGGTAAAATGGCTTGGTCGATTTAATATACGCTGGAGCCTCTTTCACTCCTCCTACAGAATAGATTTGGTCTGTTTCACTTGTGACCAAAGCATAAATGCGGTAGGTCGTACCCGTGACTTTCTTTTTATTGTCAACTTTCTCGACCTGGATACCCTTAAACTGGGCAGTAGCCATCATGCAAACTCCGGACAGGAGTATAGAAAAGACGAATTTTTTCATTTCAGTTAAATTGGTTTGGAATCGCATAACAAAATGCGCACCATTATTTCGCTATTCTGGGTCTGGAAATTATTCTGTTTCCTGAAAGCGATTTAGCCTGGAACTTTCCTGTTTTCTTAAAGATTACATAGCCCAGAATGACTTCATGGGTGTGCGGACTGAAGCTTTTGGCATTAGTAACCGTCAAGTCATAGGTGTAGTAAAAAACAACAGGGCCATAATCCAATCCCACCAAGAAGGCAAGGGCATCTTGGTGTCTGTATGACAATCCAAGTGACAGGGTTTCCAAGAATGTGGTTTTGGCGTGAATATCGACCTGAAGAGGCGTAACCCCGGTGAACTTCAAGAGCGCAGATGGCTGGATAGTCATATAATCGCTCACATTCAAGTCAAATCCCCCCATCAAAAGGTAGTGTCTGACGTTCCTGTTTTTGTCATCGGCAGAAAGGCGATCAATGCGCAAATCACTCTGAAGCATATGGGGAACAGCTCCACCGTAGAAGTAGTTTTCTCCATGAACCATTAGGCCAAAATTCGCGTCAAAATTGAATTTCGACTCCAAGTTTCCATTCAGAATAGGGTCGTTTTGGTCGAAGTATTCCAAATTAGTGTTGTCAAATTTGAACTGCCCCATCATTGCGCTCAACCCAAACGAGATAAAGTCGCTTTGAGTGAGCTCAATGGCGTAAGAACCGGTGAGTTCTACCCCGGTGCGGGAAATGGCACCTCCGGCATCATCGTGAAATACAATACCTCCAATACCTGCACCATTGGGCAACTGTGAGTGTCCGCTCAATGTGTAGGTAACAGGTGAGCCCTCAAATCCTGCCCATTGGTTTCGGTAAGAGGCAAGAATGGGCACATAAGGTTTGGAACCGGCTACTGCAGGATTCACCAAGTAGCGATTTACCATGAACTGGGATGTGCGGGAAATTTGCTGGCTCAAAGCATCTGAAGCAATCAGAAGCGAACCAAAAAGAAGTATGCAGGTTACTCTCATAAGTTGGGTGCAAGTTTAATACTTAATGGTGACAGTGCCCATAATGGGGTCTTTTGCAGGATCGTAGTCAATAATGAAGTAATAGTCAGCCACAGGTAATTTTTGGCCTTCATGAGTGCCGTCCCAAGGCACTGCGTAGCCTTTGGAGTCAAACATCAATTGGCCCCAACGGTTGAAAACCTGTACAATGGCTCTCGGAAATTTGTCCAACCCGCCAATCAACCAACCGTCATTCATTCCATCGCCATTGGGAGTCAGCACAGTCGCAATAAAGAAGCAGCCCTCTGTGACTTCAACCGTCACAGATGTGGTGAGTGTACAGCCAATCTCATCAGTTACGATGACTTGATAGGTCTCCTCAGAGAGTCCAATGGCAGTTCCTGTTGTTTGGCCGGCCGGGTCATTCCATTCGTAGGAAATGGGTGGGTTTCCATTTACAACACTGATGGTTGCTGTTCCGTCTTGCTGGTTCCAGCACGAAACGGGCGATGAGAAAGGCGTGAGCACCATATCTGTTACCAAATCAGTTCCAATAACAATGTTCTCTGTCACCTGACATCCTGCTTCATCGGTAGCAGTAACAGTGCAAAAACCTTCACACATCTCTGTGAGACCATTTTGACATGGACCTGTGAAAGAGAGAGTTATTGTCCCCTGACCTCCTGAAGCAGTAACCAGCACATTTCCATCACACATACCCGTACAGGTGACATTTTCTACTATTATGCTGACAGTGATTGGTGGGGGTCCTGTTAGCTGTTGGGTGTAAGAAAAGGTGCACCCATTGGCATCCGTAGTAATCGCTTCGTTATTGCCAATGCATAAATCACCATTTCCCGTTTGACCGGGATTGTTATTCCAAACCGTGGTATACGGACCTGTACCACCCTGTATGTCCAAAATGATGATACCATCACATCCGTCACCGCACGAAATGTCATCAAAGCTGACCATTGTCGCGGTCAACGCAGTTGGTTCAGTAATGGTGAAATCTTGCATACCGGAAGAACAACCATTGGCGTCAGTATATTCCAAAGTGTAAGACCCTTGCGAAAGACCGGTGAAAAGACCATTGGCTTGGCTACCACCGGGATTGAGGATGTACGTTCCCGCTCCCACACCACCGGTGATAGAGGCGTTGATGGAGCCATTGTTTTGTCCGTTGCATAGCACATTGCTCGTGGTGGCGGTGAGAACAATGGCTGCAGGTTGGTTGACAGTTGCCTGCGTTGTTTGAGTGCATCCATTTTCGTCAGTGGCGGTCACAGTGTAGGTGGCACCCGCCAATCCTGTGAATGAGCCTGATGCCTGATTTGCGCCACCGATGTTGAACTCAAAAGCACCCGTTCCTCCGGTGGCTGATGCATTTATAGCGCCATCCGAAAGCCCATTGCACGAAACGGGTGTGGTTTGCGCAGTCAGAACAATGGCTTGAGGTTGACCAATAGTGAAATTGATTGTTTGTGAACAGTTACCTTGGTCAGTGACCACGACTGTGTTTGGGCCCGCACACAAAGCGTTATTGGTGGCAGTGCCGGCAACTCCGTTCCATGCCACACTGGTATTACCTGCGCCTCCGTTAATAGTGACAGTACCACTGCCTGAACATTGATTGTTACAAAGCGCATCTACCGTATCGAGCGTAACGGCAAACTCAGCAGGTTGGGTGATCTCAAAATCGAACTGGCCGAGACATCCGTAGTTGTCCGTGACGTTGATTGTGTAGTTACCCGCGGCCAAGCCTGTAGTGTTGACAGCCAAAGGAGACACTCCCGTGTAGTTTGCAGTTTCAGGTCCGGTAAGTTGGCCATTCAGTGTGCCCGAACCTCCGGTAATCGTTCCATTTATTGAACCCGGTTCAACACTATTGCACGGATTTACAGTAGCAGTCAAGTTGGCGAAATTATAAGCGGGACTGCAAACGGGGTTTCCGGGTGTTGTGCCCTCACACCCTGCAAAGTCTTGGAAAGTAACTGTATAGTTTTGACAGGTAATATTCGAGAACACGTTGGATGCTTGGAAGTTGTTTCCATCGATACTGTAGGTGAATGGAGGCAGACCGCCATCGATCGTTACAGTCATATCAACTTGACCCGCGCATACATCAGCATAATCAAAGGATACACTTGCTGTCAATTCACCGGTGCTTTCAACGGTAATAGTATTCGAGGTATAGACACATGTGCCGGCCGGTGCGCAATTACCTCCAGTAGAGGTGGCCACGACATGGTAATCACCTCCGGGCAAATTGGTGTAAGGGCCTGCTGAGGTCTGGCCCGACATTGGAGCACCATTTTGAAAAAGCTGGTAGGTCAAACCGGCACTGACAATCTCGGGTAAAATGGAAGTGATTTCGATGGTTCCCAATTGACCGGCACACAAGGGTCCGTTTGTTAGTTCGATGGTGAAATCTTCATCGGTGGCCACTACCGCATCTTGATTGGTTATGCAAAAATCTGCAGAGCAAAAAGTGAATTGATTACCCGCTTCACCACATTGCTGACCTTGGGCCGAGGCACAAAACTCCCAGTTGCCATTCGTAGTGAATTGACCTATGAGGATTTTGTGGCCACAAGGCGCCCAACCATTATCAAAGTCTTGCAGGGTAAAGAACCCCCCTTCGACAGTTTGTACAGGGTTTCCCGCTTCGAAGCTTGAACAAAAATCAGTTTCGGTAAATACACCGCTCAAGAAGGTGTTCGGTGATGCACAATCACTCCCGATGGTGTACCAAGAGTCAAAATTTACTTCCGGAATAACTGCACCCAACGCACAACTGAAAGTGGGTGTACAAGCCCCAAAGAGCAAATTTTGATAGAGCTGACCACTTTGGATGTTCAAACCGTAAGTTTCCACAGAATTGGGACACTGGCCTTGGCCCACTCCCACGGGATTTCCGTAAATGAGGGAAACAAAATCATCAACATCTGCAACTGTAAAATAGACGCGGTAAGTGGTGTAACCGGCCAAATTGGCACTGCCCACCATTCCTGCATGAACAGCCACAATTTCCGCATGCAAACCGGTCACTTGGGCCCGGGTTTTAATTCCTGAAAAAAGTAAAACGAGGGTAATCAATAAAGCACGTATCATAATTTGAAAAAGGTCGTTTTTTGGCCGCGCTAAATTAGCACATTTCGCACGGAAGAATGAATGGATTTCGCAGTGCCCCGACAACTCAAATCAATATCTGATTTTGTGGGCAAATGGTTGCATCTTTTTAACACCTGCGGACAGACCGATTGCAATACGACCATTTGGATGTATGACTACTGCAACATGGCCAATTTTGATGATACCAATGCAGCTACATTGACTTACAATGACGATTTCTGCGGACAGCAATCTCAAGTTACCCCCGTATTGGCGGCCAACGAGACTTACTATTTGCGCATCCGCTGGTACGAAGATCCATTGGAGCCATGTACCAAGAATTTTTTTGTCGATTACCTGGGCGCCATTCCCGGCTGTATGGATCCTCTTGCTTGCAATTTTGACCCAATTGCCGAGATTTCCGGACCGTGTTATTACAATGATGACCCAAATTGCGATGACTTGGGCCCTGATTTGTCTGTAAGAGAAGATGTTTTCTTTAGCTCGATGTTTTCTACCACCATCCAAGCCAACGATGCGTGCTTGGTGTCTGAAGGCTGTGTGCAGGGTTTTGGCGCTCGTCAGGTGGTTCGTTTCACCACATACATCGACAATATAGGAAACCAAGATTATTACATTGGATCGCCAAGCCAAGGTACGGGCCAATTTGAGTGGGATCCTTGTCACAATCACTACCACTATGAAGGCTATGCCGAGTATGTGCTTTTTGATTCCGAAGGCAATTCGATGCCACAGATTGGTTTCAAAAATGGATTTTGCGTATTGGATTTGACCTGCCCCAATGGAGGAGTGGCCAAGTTCACTTGTGGCAACATGGGTATTACAGCGGGTTGTGCTGATTATTATTCGTCCGGCCTCCAATGCCAGTGGGTTGACATCACGGATGTGCCTGCCGGGACCTACACCATGATGGTTCGTGTGAACTGGGACCAATCCCCTGACGCCAACAACCGCTATGAATTGCGTTATGACAACAACTGGGCTGCGGTGTGTATTTCATTTGGCCGCGATGCCAACAACAACATCATCAATTTCACCAAATCTCTGGATTGTATTATCCCTGTAGATTGCATTGGGCAGCCTTATGGCGATGCTTTGGCCGATTGCCAAGGCAATTGTCCGGGTATGGTGGTCAAAGGTGACGTCAATAGCAGCGAGGAACTGGAATATGCTGATGTTAATCAGTATTTGAACGAAATCATGGGAAATGACGCGGTCGTTTCACCCTGCACAGATATGGACAACGATGGGCATATAACAGTAACCGATGCGGCATTGATTGTAGATTGCATCAACTATGGCACTGAACAAGTGGACGAGTTTGGGGTGCACAACCACTGTCTTTTTGAAGGAAGTGTGACGAACCCTAATCACACTATAACCCTTAGCATTGGCTCGGTGAATACTGTTGAAGGTTATTTTGACATATACATTCTCAATCCCGACTGTAAAGTGGTGGGCTATGAGTTCATGATTTCCGGAGCGACTATCATGTCGGTCCAAAATTTGGTCAATCCGGCTGTGTACAATATTCAGCCAATGGCGCTGCCCGGTGGCGACCACATCATCGGCTTGTCTTTGATTGATGAACAAATTCCCAAAAACTACACACCGTCACCCCTGATTAGGGTTTACTATTTCGCCATCACCCAGCCTTTGGTCTGCATTTCCAACATCATTGATATCGTCAATGAAGACTATCACAACGTGGTAAATGTGACGGGTCCTTGTGTGCCGGCAGCCGGTTTTGAGTTTGCAGATTTCTCTGCATCACCCACGACCGTGTGCCAAGGAGGCCAAGTACAGTTTACAGACCTCAGCACCAATGGCACCAATTCATGGGCATGGAATTTTCCCGGTGGTTCTCCGGCTTTGTCTTTGGACCAAAATCCTGTTGTCACTTACAATGTTCCCGGAACTTACAATGTGACTTTAACGGCCTCCAATGGGTTTGACACCGATGCCATGACCCAAGCTGCCTTCATCACTGTGCTACCCTCTGTCAACTATTACATGGATATGGATGGGGACGGGCATGGTAATGTCTCGTTGTTCACTTGTTTGACTCCTCCGCCCGGTTTTGTGACCATTGGCGGAGATTGTAATGATGCTAACAACAATGTTTATCCCGGGGCTCCGGGTACGGGCCAAGGCATAGATAATAACTGCAACGGCTTGGTGGAAGGGACCGAAGAGCAAGACCTCAATGAAGGATGTGCCGGAGATTTGGATGGGAATGGAATTGTTTCGTTTTCTGATTTCAATTTGTTGATTTCGGAGTTCGGCTGTATGGCTAATTGCAACCACGACCTCAACGGAGATGACATAGTCAATTTCAGTGATGTGAGCATTTTCCTCACATACTATGGCAATCCTTGTCCATAAATGGGTTTAAGAGAAATGAGAGAAGCCGAATTGTCTACAGCGACAGTTCGGCTTTTTCCTTTTAAATAATCTCAGAACCTTTAAGACGAGCTCCATCGCGGCCAATCAGTATGGGATTGTCCGAAATGCGCTCAACGGTGGAGCCGTTTTCTAATTTGAGCACTCCGCGCGGGCAAACCTCAGCACAAATGCCGCAGCCTACGCATGAGGCGCGTACCACATTTTGACCACGTTGGGCATAAGCACGCACATCAATACCCATTTCGCAATAGGTGCTGCAATTGCCGCACGAAATGCATTGTCCCCCATTGACCGTGATTCTAAAACGCGATTTTAATCGCTGTACGATGCCCAAGTATGCGGCAAGCGGACAGCCGAAGCGGCACCAAACGCGATTGCCGAAAATGGGGTAAAATCCGGTGCCGATGACACCCGAAAACCAAGCACCAATCAGCAGACCATACCATTGCCGTATGTCGAAGGCCGAAATGCCCAGCAGCATATCCCGAGTGCCTGTATCTGCCGGTTGATTAAAAACTTGATAGGTATGCCAACCTGTCCAAATGGTCATCACGATGGCGAAAAGCAGCACTCCGTGGACTGCCCATCTTTCAAATCTCCACGCTTTCAGAGTTTTGTCCGAATGCTGACGAAAAGGGTCGCCCAAGGTTTCTGCCAATCCACCGCAACCGCACACCCATGAGCAATACCAACGTTTGCCATAGAAATAGGTCATCACCGGAACGATAACCACCGTAAGTGCAATCCCCCAAATAAATATGAACTTGCCAGCATTGCCTGATTCAAAAAGGTTTTTGACTCTGTAATCGAAAAGAAAGCCATAGTCTAAAGGCCATGCATTTTTCAAATCCACTGCCGGCAATTGAAACATAGGCAGGATTTCGACCAAGAGAAAAGCGAAGATCAACTGAAAGAAAACCACCGAAAATGTGCGAAACACTTGGTATTTGTTGTGACGGTATTTCACCCACATCCGCACCCCCATTGCTTTCATGGCCATGCAATACAGAAATCCATAGAGAAACCACTGAGAGGCTGGTCGCCCGGACATCATTTCGCTCACCGGGTCGGCCACCAGGGTCATATTGGTCAACACAGAAGGGCGGAAGTAGAGCACCAAGTAAAACCCAATCAAATAGACCAATGCCAGCCACGCCACCGGGCCGCGATTGGTAACCGAATCATGATAGACATGGTGGTTGCCGGGCCGCATGCGCGCAAAAACAGCCGGCATCATGAAAGCTAAGGCACCTGCAAAACCCATGAAAATGGTGAGGAAAAGAAACAAGGTTTTGTGCGAGGCAATCACTCCCGCGGCCGAAAGCTTGGCTGCGCGCAGTCCCAGTTCTTCTACAGAGGTATAGATGAGGTCTTGAGGGTGGTTGATGGAGCGTTGAAAGCGGTTGTTTTCGTCAACTAAGTTGCTGATTTCCGCGGTCATTTGCCATGCATAGTCAAATGTGCGGTCGGTGAGGAGCGCCTTGGCACGCTGCGCAAAATGGACAGATTGAATATCGGATTGCGAAAGCCAAGTGTCCAGCGCATCAGGTGTCATATCAAAGCGACCGATGAATGTCAACGAGGTGAAAAGCCCCAGCGCACCGAGAAAAATCCACAATCCGGTTTGGCGTATGAGGGCGGCAGTTCGGGTGTTGTTGGCGGAACTCATTTGGATTTTTGTCTGAAAAAAGAAAAAAGTCCGGAACGTTTCGACCCGCTGAGCTGAATGTCGGTGCCAAATCTCCGGTTGAAGGCCGCGACAAATGCGGGCTCAAAACGATCGGTCAATTCCGGTTCGAAAGAGGCGAGAGGCAGGTTTTTCACCACTTCATAGATGTGCATTCCGTCCCGCAGCCATTGGTCTGCTCGTTCATGCCTAATCCTGATTCCATATGCATTGATACCCTTGAAGATGTTGGTTTTTTTCTCCCAAGCCAATCGGATGGCTTTGGCTTCGGTGGGGTGTTGCCACCAGAAATGCGTTTCATCATCAGCGGGTCGGGCGCTCACCATGCCATAAGTTTGGTATTCGATGTCAAAGAACTTGGCCGAGTTGAACCAAGGTCCCGGGCGGTAAGGGGTGGGTGTGCCGCTGAGGGTGGCGCCCAGGCATTCGCCCATCATTCGGCCTGTGTACCAGGTTTGTTCTATGGATTTGCGCCCCGAAGGCGGGGTGTCAAATTGGGCACAATCGCCCGCGGCATATACATCGAGCACGCTTGTTTGAAGTGTATGATTGACTAAAATGCCGTGATCAACGCGGAGGTCTGCATCGAATAAAAAATCCATGTTGGGCCGCACACCGATGGCCATGCACACCAGTTCGCACGAGACGGTTTCGCCTGTGTGGGTCACCACTGCTCGAACGCGGTAGTCTTCGTCACCAAGGATTTCGCTGATTTGGGTTTCAGTCATCAGTTGTGCGCCATGATGTATGATGTGCTTGGTCAAAAAAGCGGAGTCTTCCGCGGGCAAAACCGAACTCCAATAGTGTGGCCCGCGCTCCACAATGGTCACCTGAATGTTGCGGGTCAGCAGCATCTCGGCCAGTTCGATAGCAATCAGTCCTCCACCAACTATCACGGCCGATTTCACTTTCTGTTGTGCCTTGGGAATAAGAGGCGGATGGGTGTTTTTCTCAAGCAATTCCAAGTCTTGCATGGAGTAAAATCCTTGCACTCCTTTCAGCTTTTCACCGGGAATGTTCAATGTGTTGGGCTTGCTGCCTGTGGCTAAAACCAGCACATCGTAGGCGATTTCTTCTCCCATATCGGTACGTATGGTCTTATCTGCGGTATCCACTTTGCGCACTCTTGCCTGCTTCAGTTCGATGCGATTTTTTTCCCAAAACCATGGCTCGTAAGGCTCCATTTGGACGGCTTTCATGTGGCCCATATAGACATACATCAGGGCTGTACGAGAGAAAAAATACCGTGACTCGGAGGAGATGACCGTGATGCGGTCGTTGGATTTTTTTCGCAGATGTCGCGCGGTGGTAATGCCGGCAATTCCATTGCCGATAATGACGATGTGGCGCGAGTTCATGGCGCCAAAGTACAAATGCGCGCTTGTCTGCGTGCGGTTGTATGGATGCAATTTGGTCTGCGGGTCCTGCCTCAGCGGCCATACCTTTGGGCCGCAATGAATCAGTTTCAAAAAGTCGCCTTTCACACTTTGGGTTGCAAGCTCAATTTTTCCGAAACATCGGCTATTGCGCGCCAATTCACCGATGCCGGCTATGCCCGTGTAGAGGTGGAGGATCGTCCGGATGTTTTTGTGCTCAACACATGCTCGGTCACAGATCAGGCTGACAAAAAGTGTCGAGAGTTTGTGCGCAGGGCCTCGCGGCTCAATCCGGCAGCTCACGTAGTAGTCATCGGTTGTTATGCCCAATTGAAACCAACCGAAATAGCCGCCATTCCGGGTGTGTCGTTGGTGCTGGGCGCCAATGAGAAATTTGATATTCTCTCGTTCACCCAACATCTCGACCCTGAGGCGCAAGGCGTGGTACATGCCGGAGAAATCCGAGATGTCAAACATTTTGTGCCTTCTTTTTCGCATGGCGACAGGACCAGGACCTTTCTCAAAGTGCAGGACGGCTGTAATTACTTCTGTGCCTTTTGCACCATTCCGCTGGCGCGGGGCCGCAGCCGCAGCGCATCAGTGGCTGACACACTGGCCGAAGCGCACAAAGCGGCCGCAGCCGGAGCCAAAGAAATTGTCCTCACAGGAGTCAACATCGGGGATTTTGGGACCGCTAAGGGCGAATCGCTCTTGGATTTGGTGCGCGCCTTGGACGCGGTGCCCGGAGTGGAACGTTTTCGCATTTCCAGCATCGAGCCCAATTTGCTGACAGATGATATCATCCGATTTACGGATGCTTCGCAAAAATTCGTTCCTCATTTTCACATTCCGCTTCAATCGGGCAGTGATGAGATTTTGAAACTCATGCGCAGGCGCTATCTCAGTGATTTATATCGCAATCGCGTCATGTCCATTCTTGCTCTCATGCCCGATGCATGCATAGGGGTGGACGTCATCACGGGTTTTCCGGGAGAAACGGATGAGCGTTTTCTGGAGACTTTCCAATTCCTCAACGAGTTGCCGGTGGCTTATCTGCATGTTTTCACCTATAGCGAAAGGCCCGACACCACTGCCCTCCGCATCACCGAGTTGGTGCCGGTGGCCGTTCGCCAGCAGCGAACCAAGCAGTTGCGCATTTTGTCTGAGAAAAAGAAACGTGCCTTCTATTCGCGATTCGAAGGCCAAACCCGTCCGGTCCTGTTCGAAGCAGAGCAGGAGGAAGGGCATATGCACGGCTTTACCGACAATTACATCAAAGTCCGCATACCGTACCGTGCCGATTTAGTCAACCATATTGCACTTACTACTCTCCGGTCGATTCATCCGGATGGGTATTTCCAAGCCGAGGTTCACACCGCGGATCATGTCTAAGATTCCTTACTATTTAAGCCAACTCACGTTCACTCACCATATGTACCCAACTATCTACCACGCAGTTCTCGATCTCTTTGGACTCGATTTGCCCGGCCTTCGTTTGCTCAACAGTTTTGGGTTTTTCGTAGCCATTGCTTTTTTGGCCGCCTCGTGGGTCATGTCGCACGAGCTCAAGCGTAAAGAGTCCTTGGGGCTGCTCACCCCGCGCACCCGCACTATTTGGGTCGGCCGCCCCGCATCGGTCTCTGATTTGGTTTATTCTTTTTTACTCGGTTTTTTGCTCGGTTTCAAGGGTGTCTTTGTCCTCCTCAATTCAGAGTTGGTTTTTGCACCGGGCCAAATGCCCCAGCAATATCTTATTTCATTCCATGGCAATTGGCCTGCGGGACTGATTCTCGGTGGGGCGTTTCTGGCATGGAAGTACTATTCAGCCAAGAAAAAAGCACTGCCCGAGCCGAAGGCCGTCACAGTTGAGGTACTGCCGCACGAACACAGCGGCAATATCACAATGATAGCCGCACTCGGAGGAATAACAGGGGCCAAGTTGTTCCACCTTCTTGAAAATCCCCGTGAGTTTGTCGAGTTTTTCACCGCGCCCACACTGGAAGGTTTCCTTTCAGGACTCACTGTCTATGGAGGACTTATTGTGGGCGGATTGGCGGTTTGGCTGTACAGCCGTAAAATCAAAGTTCACATCGTCCACCTGATGGATGCCACAGCGCCCGGGCTCATGCTCGCTTATGGTATCGGCCGCATGGGGTGCCATGTCTCGGGCGATGGCGATTGGGGCATAGTCAACACCGCGCCCATGCCCGTATGGCTCTCGTGGCTGCCCGAGTGGGTGTGGGCCTATGACTATCCCAACAATGTCAACGGAGTGGGCGTCCCCATGGAGTCGGGCGGATGGGAAGGCTATGGCACCCACCTCGTTCCACCCGTTTTCCCCACACCCATTTATGAAATCACCGCGGCCTTCATCCTTTTCGCCATCCTGTGGCAGCTCAACAAAAAGGTCCGCACACCTCTCTATATATTTTCCATTTATTTGATGATGAATGGCTTCGAGCGGTTCTTAATCGAAAAAATCCGCGTCAACGAAGTTATTAACCTTCTCGGCATGCAAGTCACCCAAGCCGAAATCATCGCCACCCTCACTTTCTTTACCGGACTGGGCCTTTTTATTTGGCTTCGCAAAAATCCCGGCTGGAAACCCCGCGGGGCTTGAGGTTTTTTTAGATGGTGTTTTCCCCTTCGCTATTGTGCAAGCCGCAGCCCCGAAGGGGCGATATATCTCTGCCCATGGTGGAGCCATGGGAGAAAAGAATGTGCACCCATTGGAGAAAAGAATGTGCAGCCATGGGAGATGATGTCCTGCCATGAGAACCGGCAGAAAGTAGCCCTATGAGAGCGACAAGCCCTCCCTCAGTCCGGATTGCCACCTTGTTGATTCCTTTCAATCATTTTTTTTAGAAATCCCATTGCCCGTCCGTGGTTTATTTTGCTGCCCCAAAGTCAAACTATATGACCAAGCGCATCCTCCGTTGGCTCTCCGTGCTTCTTCTTCTTATTGTCCTGCTCTTTGGCGCTGCAGTGGCATTTCTCTATTTCAAGCAAGACGACATTGTAAGTGAACTTTTGGCCGAAGCCAATGCTGATTTTGTTGGTCGGGTGCAGATAGACGGATCTCATATTTCCTTTTTGGCTGATTTTCCCCTCATCGATATAGACCTCGAACACCTTCGCATTTTTGAGAATAAGTCTGACACTGCAGCTCCCATCCTCCACATTGCTGATACTTATGTCGGTTTCGACCTCATCAACATCCTCACCGGCAAGATGGAAATCAAGAAAATCCACCTCGAAAACGGACGCATTGATGCGGTCCAATATCCCGATGGCAGTTTCAACATCGCCCGGGCTTTCGAGCCCCTTCGACCCATTCCTTTCCCGGAAGAAGCTTTTCATCTCAATCTCAAAGCAGTTGAATTGGTCAATATAGACGTCAACAAGTTCAACACCGAAACCGGCTTGCTCATTGACGTACTCTTCAACCGCGCCACTACTTCCCTTCGCAGCAATGATGAGCATTTCTACTTCGGCTTGGATGCCCACACCGAGATTAGTCTCGTGCTTGATGGCGACACCACTTTCATTCATCATAAACACATTGACCTGGCAACAGAACTCGATTTCTATTCCAAAACCCAAACTCTCTCTTTTCAACCCACCACTGCTTCCCTTGAAGGTGCTGTTTTTGACATGGTCGGCTCCGTAGATTTCAGCCGCGATGTCTTTCTCGACCTCACTTTCTCCGGCACCAAACCCAATTTTGACCTCTTCATGGCCATGGCCCCACCCGAAATGGCCTCAACGCTGAAGAAATACGACAACAAAGGCAAAATATTCTTTGAGACCACCATCAAAGGTAGCAGCGCCAATGGCCACGTGCCCGCTATCGAAGCCCGTTTCGGCTGCCAACAAGCAGACATCCGCAACATCGAAGTCAATAAACAACTGGACGACCTCAATTTTTCAGGCTATTTCACCAACGGTGCCGACCGCCACCCCCGCACCATGGAGTTAGGCATCCGCGATTTCTCCGCCCGCCCCGAAGCCGGGCTCTTCAAAGGCGACCTTCTTGTCAAAAATTTCGAGTCGCCCGAAATAGACCTCCGCCTTTCCTCCGATTTCGACCTCAATTTCTTAGCAAAATTCTTTGGCCTCACAGACCTCTACGACCTCGAGGGCAGAGTAGAGCTCACCATGAATTTCCGAGACATCATAGACCTCGAACACCCCGAACGAAGCATCGAAAAACTGAACGAATCCTACTATACCGAGCTGCTGGTCGAAAACCTCAGCTTTGGCAAAGAATCCACCGAACTGCCCATCCGCGATGTGAACATCCACGCCACCATGGACGGCCACCGCGCCACCATCCACCGCTGCACAGCAATGCTCGGCCACAGCGACATATCTCTCTCGGGCTCTGTAGATGACCTTCCTGCCATCCTCCACCACACAGACAAACCTGTCACCGCAAAACTCAATGTCACCAGCCAACTTCTCGATCTCTATGAACTCAACGGCAGCGACACCACCTCCTTCAACGAGCAAATCAAAAACCTCTCTCTCGGACTCCATTTCAATGCCTCGGCCCGCGCCTTCACCGAGTCGCCCAACCTGCCCGTGGGCGAGTTTTTCATTGACAATCTCAACGCCACCCTCACTCACTATCCCCACCGATTGCATGACTTTCATGCCGATGTTTTCATCGATCCCGAAGATTTCCGAGTCATAGATTTCAAAGGATTCATTGACCAAAGCGACTTCCACTTCAGTGGCAAACTCCGCCACTATGATCTCTGGTTTGCCGAGGAACCCCTTGGCGACACCCATGTCGACTTCGATTTGGTTTCCAAAAAACTCCAATTACACGACATCTTCAGCTATGGTGGCGAAAACCACGTCCCCGAAGACTACCGACATGAAGAGTTGGATGACCTGCGCATTTCGGGATTTGCGGACCTCCACTTCAAAGAAGGCCTCCAAAGCACCGATATCACCATCCGAAACTTCGGCACCAAGATGAAATCCCACCAATACAGCGTCCGGGGATTCAAAGGCCGCGTTCACTTGGAAAAAGACCATTTGGTCATCGATGACTTCCAAGGACGCATGGGCCACTCGGACATTCGCACCACCCTGCATTATTACCTCGGAAAAGACCCCGAGCAGCGCAAACGCGAAAACAAGTTCGAATTGAAGTCCGCGCATTTGGACTTCGACCAACTCTTTATGTTCGCCCCACCGCCTGCCGGCAAAACTCCCGATCCTTCCCATCACGATGCGGGCTTCAATATTTATGACCTCCCGTTTACCCACATGACCTTCGAAGTGGACATTGCCAAGCTCAATTACCACAAGTATTTGATTGAAAATCTCTCAGCCTCGCTCAGAACCACGCCCGACCACTACTTGCATGTGGATCGCTGTTCCATGGAGGCTGCCGATGGCAGTTTCGACATCAAGGGCTATTTCAACGGCTCAGACCCCAAGCGCATTTACTTCGACCCTGATATGCGCATCACCAATGTTGATTTAGACCGACTCATGCTCAAATTTGACAACTTCGGTCAAGACCACCTTGTGTCAGAAAACTTGCATGGACGCATATCTGCCCGCGTCACCGGCCATCTGCGCATGCACAAAGACCTGGTGCCCATCCTGGACCAATCCGAAGTGCACATGGACCTCACCGTCACCGAAGGCCGCCTGGAGCACTTTGCCATGCTGGATGCAATGTCAGATTATTTCCGCGATAAAAACCTGAAACTCGTGGCCTTCGATACGCTCAGCAACCACATTGACTTCACCATGGGCGTGTTCAACATCCCCCGCATGACCATTAATTCTTCTCTGGGTTTTATGCAAATCAGCGGCAAGCAAGATGCGGATATGAACATGGATTATTACATCTCAGTTCCATGGAAATTGGTCACTGATGCCGCGGCCTCCAAACTTTTTGGCAAAAACAAAGAGACAGCTGAAGCCGACCAACATGACGAAATCCAATATGCCGACCCCGAAAAACGCATTCGCTATGTCAATATCCGCGTCAAGGGCAATCTCGATGATTACAAAATAACCTTGGAGAAAAACAAGGCGGGTAAGAAGAAATGATGTCAGTGTTCAGCGGTTCAGCCCGATAGGAATCAGAAAACGATTAAATGAAAGCGGAACATTCAATTTCAAGAAAAGCATTGCTTATGGTACTCCTTCAGTTGTCAATTGGGGGAAATTCTATCACACAGAGTAGCTTTAAGAAAGCAACCGTAGTGAAACAAGTTTGGATGACCAAAAACCTCGATGTGGACAAATTCAGGAATGGCGACCTTATTCCTGAAGCAAAAACGGATAAAGAATGGAAAAATGCAGATGAAAGAAAGGAGCCTGCTTGGTGCTACTATGATAATGACCCTTCCAATGGAGCCAAGTATGGGAAGTTGTACAATTTGTATGCTGTTCTTGATCCAAGAGGTTTGGCACCGAAAGGCTGGCATGTCCCAACGAATTCCGAGTGGACAGTACTGACGGATTGGTTGGGTGGAGAAGACGTGGCAGGCCATAAAATGAAAAATAAAAGTGGGTGGAAAGAGGATGGAAACGGGAACAACAAAAGTCGCTTTTCCGGTCTTCCGGGCGGGTGCCGATCTCTTTATGGAAATTTCGCATACATGGGCAATGCGGGGTATTGGTGGAGCTCTTCAGAGGCCTTGCCATACGATGGTTTGTGGTTCCGAATCCTGGTTTACCAGCACCCAAAGGTTGGCTTGGGCCATAATGATCCGGCAGGTGGGTATTCTGTCCGATGTGTCAAGGATTAATTCCTGAGATTCATCGGCATCCGCTGAATAAAGTGGAAGTCAGTATCGTGTTTCGGTTAGCGTACTTGGCATAAGAGGCACAAAGCATATGCTGTTTTGGTTGTACCATCCGGTCGTAATAGCCCTCCATTCGGATACTCCGTTTCAAAAAAAACTCGCCTCAAGAGCGGGTTTTCTTTGTTTTAAAATAACTGACCTTATACCATGGCCGCTTTGGGCGCAGCGGAGGTAATCTCCGGCCCGGCAAACTCGCGGAACTTCTCAAAGTTCTCATTGAATTTTTCGGCCAGTTTGCTCACCGTGCGGTCATAGGCGGCTTTATCGGCCCATGTGTTGCGCGGGTGCAGGATGTCGATTGGAACATTGGGGCATGCATCGGGCATGGCAAACCCAAATACATCATGGTTTGTATAGCTTACTCCGTCCAACGCGCCTGTCAGGGCAGCGGTGATCATGGCGCGGGTGTACTTCAAGCTCATGCGACTGCCCACTCCATAGCCTCCACCGCTCCATCCGGTGTTGATGAGCCACACATTCACGTTGTTTTCTTCCATTTTGCGGCCCAGCATCTCGGCATATTTGGTGGGGTGCAACGGTAAAAAGGCTTTGCCAAAACAAGCTGAGAAAGTGGTTTGGGGCTCGGTGATACCCACCTCGGTGCCGGCCACTTTGGCAGTGTAGCCCGATATGAACTGATACATGGCCTGCGCCTTGGTCAGTTTGCTGATGGGTGGCAACACACCGTAGGCATCGCAAGTGAGGAAGAAAATATTCTTGGGAATGCCACCGCGCGAAGGCACCATGATGTTGTCAATGTAGTGGATGGGATAAGAAACGCGTGTGTTCTCGGTTTTGCTGCCATCGGCATAGTCGGGTGTGCAGCCATTATCTTGGAATCCGATGTTTTCCAGAATGGCACCGAACTTAATGGCGTCATAAATCTGCGGTTCTTTTTCGCGACTTAAATCGATGGTTTTCGCATAGCAGCCTCCTTCGAAATTGAACACTGAATCAGCGCTCCAGCCGTGCTCATCATCTCCAATCAGTCTGCGGTTGGGGTCTGAAGAAAGAGTGGTTTTTCCTGTACCACTGAGACCGAAGAAAACGGCTGTGTCGCCATCAGTGCCCACATTGGCTGAGCAGTGCATTGACAGTGTGTTTTTCTCGTGTGGCAAAACATAGTTGAGCACAGAGAAAATACCTTTTTTGATTTCACCTGTGTAACCGGTACCACCGATGATGATCATCTTTTTGGTGAAGTTGAGAATAGCGAAGTTGTGCTGACGTGTTCCGTCCATAGCGGGATTGGCTTTGAATCCGGGTGCGCAAACAATAGTCCACTCGGGGCTGAAGTTTTCGTGCTCGTCCTCGGTCAGGCGCAAGAACATGTTGTAGGCGAACATGTTGGACCAAGGATACTCGGTCACCACGCGCAGATTGAGCTTGTATTCGGGATGAGAGCATGCATAGGCATCGCGCACGTACACATCGCGGCCGGCCAAATAGGCCTGTATGCGGGCATAAAGACGATCAAAGTTTTCGGGGCTGAACTTGATGTTCACATCCCCCCACCAAACAGAGTTTTCTGTTTTTGCGTCACACACCACAAATCGGTCTTTGGGTGATCGACCTGTGAATTCACCGGTGTCAACACACAGGGCTCCGGTGTCTGACAATAAGCCTTGTCCGTTGATGATGGTTTCCTCGGTCAGTTCGGCAGGTGTGAGGTTCCAAAATGCATTAGCGACTTCTCCAAGGCCAATATTTTGCAGGCCGGATTCGTCAGGGTTTTTCCCAAAATGGTTCATTGTTTTGATTTAAAATGAGGCGTCAAATTTACCTCAATTTCACACCGTGGTAATGTTAAGAAAGGCTCATTCCCACGAAATTTTAACGTGTTTTCAACTGCCTTGAGGAGACACTAATAGCATCCATATATAAATCAACTCTCAGAGTTGCCGGGACAAATGGTGAATTTTTTTCCCTTCTCTTCTTTGGAAGATCTTGGATGTCCACTTTCGTTTTTCTCTTTCCTTTATGTGTCCGCGGTCCAATCTCGGGCCACCTCGTCAAAGTCCAATCCGTCAAAATTTCCCGAGCTCATCAGTAACAAATTTGATTGGGAATGACGCATCTGCATGAGTTGGCGAAGCATTTCGCCCGAGTTGGTGAACACGTTCACATTGGCCGACCCGAAAGCAGAAGCCACCCTCTCGGGCGTGATGGGTGCCAAGCGCTTGTGGGCAACCACCTCAGGCGAGAAATAGACCAAAGCCGAATCTGCCGCTGCCATACTATCGCGATAGTGGTCCAGAAAGGCTTCGTTCAAACTGCTAAAAGTGTGTAGTTCCATGCAAGCCACCAATCTGCGATCAGGAAACTGGGCTTTCACTGCTTCCGTGGTTGCTTTGAGCTTGGACGGAGCGTGAGCAAAGTCCTTGTAAACAGCGGTCGTGGCAGACTCGCGCACTTTTTCCAGCCTCTTGCTCGCACCCTTGAATGTACCGATGGACGTGTAGAAATCATGGTCCGAAATGCCCAACAGGCGGCAAACGTGCATGGCACCCATGAGGTTTTGGAGGTTGTGCGCCCCAAAAATCTGAAGAGGCACCTCGCCTTGAGCAGTAGTTAGAAAACTTTGTCCGCTTCTGATTTCTGATGGATGGGCGCGGTAAGGCAAAAGGCGTGTCTTTCCTTCAAACTCCCCGGCCAGTGCAGCCAAATCATCATCACCGCTGTAATAAACCAGTGCCCCTACCGGCTCAATCAGTGAAATGAATATGCGAAACTGGTCTACATAGTTATCGTAGGTAGGAAAAACATTGATGTGGTCCCATGCAATTCCGCTTATGAGCGCAATGTTGGGTCTATAGAGGTGAAATTTGGGTCTTCGGTCGATGGGCGAGCTCAGATACTCGTCACCTTCGATGACGGCTACTTCTGCTGCAGCGCTCAGACGCACCATGCAATCATAGCCGGCTAATTGGGCTCCCACCAAGTAGTCGTGGTCACGGCCGAGATGATTGAGCACGTGCAAGATCATGGACGTGATGGTGGTTTTGCCATGACTTCCGCCAATCACCACTCGGGTTTTGTCCTTGGTTTGTTCGTAGACATACTCGGGATAACTGAAGATCTTGATTCCAAGCTCTTTGGCGCGCAACAACTCCGGATTATCGGCCCGAGCGTGCATTCCCAGAATCACCGCATCCAAGTCTGAGGAGATGCTGTCTGCGTTCCAGCCCATTGTCGCGGGCAACAGGCCGTGCTTGGCAAGTCGTCCTTTGGAAGGCTCAAATATTTCGTCATCCGAACCGGTGATGTGGTAGCCTTTTCTGTGCAGGGCGATGGCCAAATTGTGCATAGCACTGCCACCAATGGCTATGAAATGGATGTTCATGGCTAATTCTGTTTGATTGGGCCAAATTGGGGCACTTGCCTCGGTTTGCATTGCGCGCTTGCATCGAATTGTCCATGCCCCATGGTGGATTGCTCCGGTAACATTTTCAATCATATTGCAAAAAGTGCCAAGACCTGCAATACAGCCCCGTGGCTTTCGTTAATTGCGTCATCTTTTCGACATGTCGCTCAACACTCTTTTAACCCAATACCAAAATGCTTCAGGCGAGGACTGTGCATCCACGTTTGCGAATGATGGATGCAGTCCGATGGAGCGTATTGTGGCGGCCAATAAATTGCTCCTCGCACAGACAGCATTGCCGGCAACACGCACACGGTTCGAACAGCTTTTTTCGCGTCTCAGCAAAGGCCAATTGATAGAATTTGAGAATAGAATGCCTGATTTGGCACCGGCCACCTGTCGCGCTATCGGACTGGAATTGAAGCTCCGCCAAACTGAAGGTGCCTTGTGGTTCTTTCTTGAAAAAGGAAAGGAAAGGCAAGGTCCCATGCCTTTTTTAGAGTTTGATCAACGTTTGCGCGCCTTGGGCAGAGAAGCCCAAGTTCATGTATGGCGAAACGGCTGGCCCGATTGGGTTCCTCTTTCTAAATGCGACTTTTTACGAAATGAGTATTTCTTCAAAGCAGACTCCGGACCGGTGCATGTACAAACCAATAAACCAATTGCCAATCGGGCACATGAAAATGTAAAGTATCCATTCATGATTGGCTTCACCGAAATGCTGTTGGTTCCGGTGTGGTTCATTCTCGTTTTCGTAGCTCCATGGGGCGATCAAGCCACGTTGGGCAGGGCCATTTCGTTCATTTTGCCTATTGGAATGGCGGGACTTTCGCTGGTCACAGCCATCGGGTTTTGGACCTCGGGTGCATGGGTGGTCCGATTCAAATTGGCCACTTCGGTTGTGGCACTCATTTATCTGCTGGTGGCCATTTTTGTTGATGACCGCGGCTTTATGTTCAAACTGGCCCTCGGGCTGCATTTGCTCACGCTTTTTATCATTTTCAACTTCAATAAGAAAAACACAATGCCATGAATATCAGAAACGCGTACGCCTACATCCTTGCCGGACTCATCATTGCGGTTGCCGTGATAGCCCTCCTCGGTATTTGGGAAATCATCGACTGGATGGAGTTTAAGAAAATCTTGGAAAAATCCTGGCTTTCACTTTTGGTCATTGGGGTAGCCACAGCATTGGTAATGCTGGTTTTCAACCTTATTTACAAAACGCCTGTCACGCCTCCGAGCCCACCCCGGGAAGATTGAGACCGGGCCGGCTTTATTTGATTCTTGGTTTGTCAGCTTCGGTTGCCCAAAGTGTGATTCATTGAACATCCGTTGGTTTCCCTTTTCGCTGCTAGCCATTCACAAATTCTCTCCCCGTCTATATTTGTCCCAAATGAATTTTACGCGGGTTGTTTTGGTGATTTGCGCATGGACAGTTTGGGGCTGCAGCGCGCAGCGAATGGTTCCTCGAGGCCGGCCTTATGCCACTGTGAGTTTTGTGAATGGCGAAGTGGCTGCAGTTCGGGTAAAACTCAGAGAAGCCAATTTGTATCAAATGAAGATTTGGACCCGAAGCCCGGGACCGGAGGTAGTGAGAACCAAACAACGCTTTGATGCTTCAGCGGTGAAGTCGATCCAATTCACTGACCAATTGTGGCAACAGGTGCTGTGGTCAGATCATTTGGGACCGAGATTTATTTTCATGCGCGAAGTAAGCCCCGGCCTGCGCTACACAGTCTTCAAAGAACTGCAATGTCGCTGCAACAATAGTTTTAGGACTAGGAGGGCCTTCATTTTTGCAGATGGGACTGTGGTCAGAAGGCAAATTTTGCGCGACCGACCCGTTGACCCGCTGCCTTCGGGACGCGATATACCTTTTTCCCAAATCCCCACCGAGGTGCCATGAAAGACTATTTTGCCATACTGGGCTTGTCTTCTGACGCATCTGAAGACGATATCAAACGGGCCTATCGAAAGCAAGCGCGCGCATGGCACCCTGACGTGAATCCCGCGCCCGATGCCACTGCGCGATTTGTCGAAATCAACGAGGCCTATGAATTCTTGTCTGATGCCACGCTGCGCAAGGCTTATGAGTGGAAGCAAAGCAATGCAGACGCTGATTTTGATGAGCGAGTGCGAAGGGAAGCCGTGTTCAGAATGTGGATGGCCGACCAACAGGCCCGCAGCCGCACACAGGCCTATCAGCATGCAGCGATGCCTTTTGATAAATTCGAAAAATCACCAATCTATCGCACGGCCATGCATTTGAATAAGGTTTACAACTATGTCTTTCTGGGCGTGGGCATTTGCATGATTTTTTTGCCTGTTCTTTCTTACTTTTTCCAAGACCCCAATCTTCCCGAAGAAGACCGTGTCACTTTTTTGGGCATCCTTTTTCCTATGGCTGTAGGTGGTCTTTTCGTTTACGGTATCTACTATTTCCTCTTCAAACTCAACAATGATGACTAATTTTTTATACCCAAAAAGGTTTTTCCAGACCGCAGTTTTGCTGCTTTTTTCTTTGGCATTGCAGGCCAAAGAAGGCATGTGGATACCTACGCTTTTGCAAGCCTGTGAAAGTGACATGCAGAGTATGGGACTCAAACTGACAGCCGAGGACATTTATTCGGTCAATCGAAGTTCGCTCAAAGACGCCATCGTTCACTTTGGGGGAGGTTGCACTGCAAGCACGCTGAGCAAAGAAGGCCTCATCATCACCAACCACCACTGCGGCTACAGCCAAATCCAGTCTCACAGTTCGGTGGAAAAGGACTACCTCAAAAATGGGTTCTGGGCCATGAAACGCAGCGAGGAACTGCCCAACTCCGGCCTCACAGCCACCTTCATCCTGCGCATAGAGGACGTGACCGAAAGGATTTTTGCGGGCATTACCTCCGACATGGATGCGCGCACCCGCCAAACACTGATTGATGCCAATCGGGCAACCGTGGAGCAAGAGGTGGAAAAGGTGAATGGCACTGTGGGCTTGGTTCGACCCTTCAGTTTTGGTACAAAATGGTTTTTAATAGTCACCCAAACGTACTCAGACGTGCGTTTGGTGGGGGCACCACCCTCGGGCATCGGCAAGTTCGGAGCCGACCCTGACAATTGGGTTTGGCCTCGCCACACCGGAGATTTTGCCTTTTTCCGCATCTATGCAGACAAAGACAACCAACCGGCCGACTACAGCCCTGACAATGTTCCCTATCGCCCGCGCCACCACCTGCCTGTGTCGTTGGACGGTGTGAAAGAAGGCGACTTCACTATGGTGTTTGGCTTTCCCGGTCGCACCGATAGCTACCTCACTTCCGATGTGATGG